>WPCG01167638.1_pt1 | contig 54124 bp, 40 predicted proteins | sample 5403311 | NCBI WGS metagenome assembly WPCG01 (sample SAMN12869467, study PRJNA574797) | sludge metagenome | isolation source: wastewater treatment of Control | place: China:Beijing | collected 2019-05-17
TCTTATTACTGAAATTGTAGTCCCTTAAATTTCTTTAACAGACTATAATATTATTTTTTTTACTCGAAATAAATCTAAATTTATCTCATTGTGTTTGTATTTTACCTCTATTATCTCTCTCAAAACTTCAAAGAACTATTCCGTTTTCGCTATATGTTTTTCGTAAACGGGCTGCAAAGGTAATGACATTTTTTTAATCTCCAAACTTTTTACCCAAAAAAAAACTCTTAAATCAATCAAATCACTATTAATCATTGATTATCAGAAGAAAAAACAAACACAACACCACATATCTAATACAACCACCTAATAAACAGGATCTTATCAGATATTAGGCTATGTTTTTTTGGCAGAAATAAAAATATCTGCTATCATTGAATATATAAGAGACAATTTTATTTGGTGATCATAATAATTACAATAAATAATATAAAATGAGAAAATTATTATTACTAACTCTATTAACTATCCTATTCGTAAATAGGGGTAATAGTTGTACAAACTTGATTGTTACCAAAGGAGCATCTCTAGATGGATCAAATATGGTAACCTACTCTGCAGATTCGCACACAAGATTTGGCTTTTTAGCGCACTATCCTGCAAAAACTCACCCCAAAGGTGCAATGAGAGCTATCTATGAATGGGGCAAAGAGAGATATATTGGAGAGATTCCAGAAGCCGAACAAACCTACGAAGTAATCGGCAATATGAATGAATATCAATTAATTATTGGAGAATCTACGTGGGGAGGATTGAAATCCCATTTTGATCCAAATGGTCTTTTAGATTATGGCTCCCTTATTTATATAGCATTACAACGGACTAAAACAGCTAGAGAAGCCATCCATTTAATAACAACTCTTGCAGATGAATATGGATATGCATCTTCTGGAGAATCAATCTCAATAGCAGATAAAAATGAAGCATGGATTCTAGAGATGATAGCACGAGCTCCAAAAATTGTAGATGGAGTAAACGTAAACAAAGGTGTTGTATGGGTTGCTATTAGAATTCCAGACGGAGCTATATCTGCACACGCTAACCAAGCTAGAATTACACAATTCCCCCTAAACGACCCTGAGAACTGCTTATATGCAAAAGATGTTATATCGCACGCCAGAGAGATGGGTTTATTCAAAGGTAGAGATAGAGATTTCAGCTTTGCCGATACATATGGGCCAGCAGACGCACAGACAATCAGAGGCTGTGACGCAAGAGTTTGGAGCTTCTTTAATAAATTTGCTAAAGATGATATGAGCAAATATCTTAAATACGCTATGGGAGATCCAACTCAAGAGAGAATGCCTCTTTATGTATATCCAAAAGAAAAATTGTCAGTAAAAGATTTAGCCGATATGATGAGAGATTATTATCAAGGCACACCAATGGATATGACCCAAGATATAGGAGCAGGAGGTCATGAGCTTCCATACAGATGGAGACCAATGAGATACGAAATTGACGGGGTAAACTTAATAAACGAAAGAGCTATAGCAACACAGCAAACTGGATTTTGGTTTGTAGCTCAAAGTAGACCAAATATTCCAGATGAAATTGGTGGAATATTTTGGTTTGGCGTTGATGATGCTGGAACTTCACCTTTAACACCAATCTATAGTTCAAGTACAAGAATATCTCATAACTATTCATTTGGTAATGGAACAATGATTGAATACTCTCCAACCTCAATGTTCTGGTTAGTAAATAGAGTTGCTCAATTTGCATACCTAAGATATAATCACATTGGCAAAGAGATAAAAGAGGTAATCGACAATCATGAAAATCAAAAAATAGCAGAGATTCAAGCTATAGACATGGCTGCAATGACTCTATTAAACACAAATCCATCATATGTTAGAGAGTTTTTAACTAGTTACTCCGTTAATACTGCCAATTCACTTTTTGATAAATGGAAAAAACTTGATGAACATCTTTTGGTAAAATATATAGATGGTAATACAAAAAAACAGAATCCAGATGGATCTTTTATGAACAATGGATACTCTCCAATTGTACCTCCTACTCCCGATTTTCCAGGATATACAGATAAATGGAAAAGAGCGGTTAAAAAAGATGCTCAAAAAATCTTAGAACTTTAACAGTTACTACTGTTACATTAAAAATAGATTATTAAAAAAATATTTAAATAGCATAAATTAGTAAACGTTTTTACTAATTTATGCTATATTTGTCCTAAAAGATAATTTATGAAAGATTTTATAAAACAATTTAGGAGTGAAGACTGGCTCTCTACAATAATGGGAGCAACCCTCTTAACTTTGGTAATCTGTTTTCCTCAATTCAAACAACTCTCTAAGATATCTCAAGAGATAATTAAACTACTATTAATTGGAGGTCTATCTGCAATTGGTCTTAAAGTTCTAGGTAATAAAATACGTATGTTTGCCTTAGGCTTTATCTTTATTTTTGCTATTGCATATCTTTCTCAATATATAAGTTCTATCTCTGGGATTAAAAAGATAGGACTAGAGTCTGTATTTTTTTCAGTAGCAATAGGCCTGATTATTAGAAACTCCATTGGTCTTCCTAAATGGGTTGAACCTGCAGCAAAAAGCGAATTCTACATAAAAGCAGGGCTTGTTATTCTTGGCTCATCTATTCTTTTTGGAGAAATTGTTAAGGCTGGAGCATATGGAATGATACAAGCACTTATTGTTGTAATATCTGTATGGTATTTTACCTTTTGGCTAGCAAAAAAATTGGGAGTAGATCAAGAGATGGGGATTATGCTTTCTAGCGCCGTCTCTATTTGTGGCGTATCAGCAGCAATAGCTACATGTGGAGCAATAAAAGGAGATAATAAAAAACTGTCATTTGTAATATCTATAGTTCTTGTGGTGGCCATTCCCATGATGTATATTATGCCATTTTTATCACAGCTTATGGGGTTATCGCAAGAAGTAGCTGGTGCATGGCTAGGAGGAACTATAGACACAACTGGAGCAGTTGTTGCCTCAGGGAAATTTTTAGGAGAGATCGCAGAATCTCAGAGTGTAATCATCAAATCTGCCCAAAATGTTCTACTAGGAGTTGCTGCATTTGCTATTTCTATTTATTGGTCAATTAAAGGTACAAAAAATGATATTAGACCTTCTGCTTCTGTACTGTGGGAAAGATTTCCAAAATTTGTTCTAGGCTTCATTGCAGCATCTATTGTCTTTAGTTTTTTATTAGACATAGATACCGCTAAATCTCTATCAGGAAGCGCAAGAGGCTTAAGAGAGACTCTATTTTCTATAGCATTTGTCTCAATAGGACTAGAGACCGATTTTAAGAAGGTATTTGGAAAAGAGAATCGTCTTTATACATTGACTTTCTTAATAGCTCAGATGTTCAATGTTGTAATAACACTAATTGTAGCTTTACTTCTATTTGGGAACTATAATTTTAGTTTTGGTTTTTAACCCAAGCAATAGCCTCACTCATTTTTAGTATAATTCTGTCATTACATAAATTACCCATACTTCCAACATGAGTATGGGTACATTTTTTATTACTCCTAAATGTACCATCATTGACACTTTTTCCAACAATCTTATAAGCATCTCTAAAAGGGACTCCTTTTAATACCAAACTATTTACCTCCTCAACTGTGTATAAATAATCATAAATATCACTCTCCAAAATATTTTCGTTGACAGATATATTTGTCAACATCATATTTGCTATAGATATAGACTCCTTTAATGAATCTATTGCAGGAAATATTATCTCCTTATATAACTGAAAATCTCTATGGTATCCAGAAATTAGATTCCTGCAAAGCATAGAAATTTGCCCATAAGAGCCCTCAATTATATTAGATTTTGCTCTGATTAATTCCCAAACATCTGGATTCTTCTTATGGGGCATTATACTTGACCCTGTAGTCAACTCATCTGGGAAACTCACAAATTTATGGTTAGCATTACAAAATAGAATAATATCACTAGATAGTCTGTTTAAAGTAGTACCAATAGAGGTAATAGCATTTGCTACGGCTTTTTCTGCTTTGCCTCTTGATAGTTGCACAGAGACAACATTAATTGACATTTGCGAAAAACCCAACTCCCTAGTAGTAAGCTCTCTATCTATTGGAAAAGAGTTACCATAACCAGCAGCCGACCCAAGTGGATTTTGATCCACTACTCTATATGCATACTCAAGTGCAAATATATCATCGACCAAAGATTCGGCATATGCAGCAAACCAAAGACCAAAAGAAGATGGCATCGCAACTTGACTATGCGTGTAACCAGGCATATAAACACTCTTATACTTTTCACTCAATTCTATCAAAAGATCAAAAAGATCTAAAATCAATTTAGAAATTGAGATTAGTTCATCCTTGAAATATAATTTAATATCTGTTAATACTTGATCATTTCGCGATCTTCCACTATGAATTTTTTTCCCAATATCACCTATCTTTCTTATCAATAGAGCCTCAACTTGAGAATGAATATCCTCCATATCCTCCTCTATAGTAAAATTATTAGATTCTATATCCACTAAAATAGTATTCAGATTACTCTCCAAAGTTAAAAACTCATCTTCAGTCAAAAGATCAATAGAATACAACATTTTAATATGAGCTAAAGAACCAATAACATCATACTTAGCAAGCCTCATATCCATCTCCCTATCTTTTCCTATAGTAAAAACTTCTACTTGCTTATTTATATCCAACCCTTTACTCCATAATTTTGACATAATAATTTACTTTATATGGTTAGTTCTTTAATATATTTTACATAAATCTTAATAGCATCATATAACTCATCAACTGTAACAAACTCATCTGCTGAATGAGATCTTATGGATTCTCCAGGACCCATCTTTATTGCAGGTATATTTAACCTCATCCAATCTGAGGTTGTTGACGAAACAAAGGTATCAATAGAACATCTTCTCAATGCCGATAACAAAGGGTGATCTGAAGGAGTAAAAGAGGCTTTATTATCTAAATTTCTAGGATATATTTGGGATTTTAACTTTTGAGTTAAAATATTAAATATATGAGAATTTGTCACCTCCCCAGTAGTTCTAATATCAACAACAAATTTACACTCATCTGGTGTCACATTATGAGCGACACCCGCATTAATAATATTTACTGAAATATTTACAGGGATAGAGCCATTATAAAGAGACTCCAATTGTAGATCTCTTAAATAAGCAATATCATCCAACGCTATATAAATCGCATTTACTCCATCACCCCTTGCAGCATGACCGCTCTTACCTTTTGCCAGACAATCTAAAACTAATAGACCTCTCTCAGCAATAGCTGCTTTCATTTCCGTTGGCTCTCCAACAATAGCAGCATCTGCTTCTCCTACTGCTTTTATAGCAGTATCTATCCCATTCTTACCAGAAGTCTCCTCTTCTGCCGATAGAATGAGTCTAATATTGAAACTTTTAAAATTAGATTCTACCAAAAAAAGCATAGCATAAACCATAGAGACAACTGAGGCCCCTGCATCATTAGAGCCTAATCCTCTAATTATTGAATCATTAAAATTGGGGTTAAAAGGATCAAAAGTGTACCCATTAACTGGCTTAACTGTATCTATATGAGAATTCAACATCAAAGTTCTAAAGTTTTTATTTACAACATAATCTAAAACAAGATTATTGCCAATCCTAATCAGATTTACATTATAATTGATAAATAAATTCCTAATAAACTCATATAAAAACAAGCAGCGATCGCCCTCTAATCCAGAGAACGATGGTATTGATATCATCTTTCTAAGAAGAGATTGTGGATCTCTATTTTTTAAGAATTGTTCCAAAATCATTTGACAAATTAGAGGCGTGCTTTATACATACTTGATAAACTCCATTATCTATTGCATTAAATGCATTATCTAGTTTTGGAATCATACCATCTTTAACAACTCCACTATTCTTCAGTATCTGATAATTTCTAGAATTTATCAATGGAATAACTGAATCTGGATTATTAACATCATTTAATACACCCTTCTTTTCTAAACAATATATAAGTGAAGTACTGTACTCTTTTGACAGTGCTATTGCAATTGAAGAGGCCATTGTATCTGCATTTGTATTTAACAATGTCCCATTTTCATCATGAGTAATTGCACAAAATACAGGAACAATACCTCTGCTTATTAAATTAAGAATAAGTCTTACATTAATCTTTTCTGGATCTACGTCTCCAACATATCCAAAATCGATTGGCTCTTTAGATCTCATTACAGCTGGAACCGTATTTGCATCGGCACCTGAAAGACCCAGAGCATCTACTCCTTTTTGCTGTAGCTTTGCAACAATACTCTTATTGATCCAACCAGCATACACCATTGTAACCAATTTTAATGTTTCTGCATCCGTAATTCTCCTCCCCTGATGCATTTGAGGCTCAACACCCATAGACTTAGCCATTTGAGAAGCCATAGCACCTCCTCCATGGACTAAAATTTTCGGTCCATCAATCAAAGCAAAATCTAATAGAAACTGTTCCAACTCCATTGTTGAATCTATTATATTTCCACCTATTTTAATTATTTTAATCTGTGTCATTTTCTTAAAATTGAGATGTTAATATTTCTTTTAAAATTACCTGTGCAGATATCTCTCTATTTGATGCCTGCTCCAGAACTATAGATTGAGGCCCATCTATAACAGAATCTTCTACAATCATGTTACGTCTTACGGGTAAACAGTGCATAAACTTAGCAGAATTTGTCAATTGCATCTTATTTGAGTCAACCATCCATCTCATATCCTTAGATAAAATCTTTCCATAGTTTGTCTGATCAAATACAGACCAATTCTTGGCATAAATAAAATCGGCATTTTCATATGCCTTTTCAACATCATATTCAATATGCGATTCGGGAACAAAATCATGGGATAACTCATACCCCTTTGGATGCGTGACCACTAACTCATAATCGGCCAATCTAACCCACTCTGCAAAAGAGTTTGCAACAGCTTGAGGCAATGGGTTTGGATGTGGAGCCCAGGTTAAAACAACCTTTGGCCTATCTCTCTTCTTATATTGTTCTATAGTAATGACATCTGCAAAACTTTGTAAAGGATGCCTTGTTGCGGACTCGAGACTAATTACAGGTTTACCAGAATATCTTACAAACTGAGTTAAAATCTTCTCTTGATAATCACCCTCCCTGTCAGTTAATGAAGCAAAAGATCTTACTCCAATAATATCACAATAAGAAGCCATTACTGGAATAGCCTCCAATATGTGTTCGGGTTTGTCAGAATCCATAACAACACCATATTCTGTCTCTAACTTCCACGCTCCCTGATTTATATCAAGTACAATAACATTCATACCTAAATTAGTAGCAGCCTTTTGTGTACTCAATCTAGTCCTCAAACTTGAGTTAAAAAAAATAAGTAAAAGCGTTCTATTTTTACCCAACATATTAAAGGCAAAGCGATCACTTTTTATCTCTTGGGCACTTAATAATAATGCCGATAAAGAGTCCACATCATTAATCGATAAAAAATTTCTCATAGTCAATTGGTTATTTTTACTATCAAATCATTAAAGCACGTAATAAAATGATCTACTATAGACTTATCTATAGAGAGCGGTGGTAAAAGACGCATTACACTTTTTTTGGCCGATCCAACAAAAATTTTTTTCTCCTTCAATATTAAGTCTCTTATTTGCTCAAAACCAGACATAAACTCAACCCCAATCATTAATCCCTCCCCTCTAACATCGGCAATAACATCTGGATATTGATCCTTCATTTTTACAAGTTGCTCTTTTAAATAAGACCCCATATTATAAGCATTAGTTACTAATGACTCTTGCTCTATAATTTCTAAAACAGAGATTGCTGCTACACATGCCAAATGATTCCCTCCAAATGTAGTCCCTAGCATCCCCTTGGAAGGACTGATAGAGGGAGAGATCAATGTCCCACCAATAGGAAATCCATTTGCCATACCTTTTGCCACAGTTATAATATCAGGAGTAATACCACTATATTGATGAGCAAAGAAACGACCACTTCTACCATAACCACTTTGAACCTCATCAATAATCAAAAGAGCGCCATAACTAGATGTCAATAATCTCAGCTGGTTCAAAAAATCTTTATGAGGAGCCACTATACCAGCAACTCCTTGTATCGGTTCAATTATAACACCAGCATAGTCTCCTGTTTTCAGAGACATTTCAACACTCTCTACACAAAAATCTTTTATTATGGTTACATCATTGTTACAGTTATAACTACTCCATATAGCCGGATTATCTGTAAGGGAGACGGCTCCAACTGTTCTTCCATGAAATGAGCCACCAAAGGATATAAACTTTCTCTTTTTTGTATGAAAAGAGGCAATTTTAATTGCATTTTCATTAGCCTCTGCTCCAGAATTAGATAGAAAAAGGGAGAAATTAGAATATCCGCTTAACTCTCCTAGCTTAGTAGCAAGTCTGTTTTGAAGACTATTTACAACAGAGTTTGAGTAAAATGAGATTCTATCTAATTGATTCTTTATAGACTCAACATAATGAGGATGACAGTGCCCTACAGATATTACAGCATGACCACCATACATATCCAAATACTTGGTACCATTTTCATCCCAAATATAGCACCCCTGGGCTTTTACTGGCTCGATTGGCCAAACCGAATAAACATCAAATAGATTCATAATTAAAAGTAATTTGCTTTTAGATCTAATCCACTCTTTTGGTCTAACCCAAACATAATATTCATATTCTGAATTGCTTGACCAGAAGCTCCCTTAATTAAATTATCGATTGCACAAGTAATATGAATATATCCATTATACTCTTGTATATTAATCAAAGCCTTATTTGTATTTGTAACCTCTTTTAAGGATATAGGCATTTGAGATAAAAAAACAAAAGGAGAGAGTTTATAGTAATCATTATAATGTTCAATAATCTCACTTAATGGTATATCTATTGCCTTTTCAAAATACAAACTTGTAAAAATACCTCTGCTGAAGTCGCCCCTCATTGGAACAAAAAGAATTGAGTCTTCAACATTTTTTTGATTGGTTAAATTATTGAGAGCCATTTTTATCTCTGGAATATGCTGGTGTGAAAATGGCTTATATACAGAGATATTAGAGGCTCTATAGCTAAAATGAGTGGTGGCCGAGGGAGATTTACCAGCCCCAGTAGAACCCGTTAATGAGTGAATATGCACACTATTATTATACAAATTTAATAATTTGGCAGGGGCTAATGAGAGAAGTATTGATGTTGCAAAACAACCAGGATTTGCTATATATTTTGCAGACTTTATTTTATCGGCAAACAATTCAGTCAATCCATAAACAAACTTATCACTATTAAATAGTGGATCCAATCTAAAATCATTACCTAAATCAATAATTTTACAATCACTGTTATAATTTAATTGTGCCAGATAACTTTTAGATAATCCATGTCCTAATGTTAAGAAGATAACATCCACATTTGAACCATCTCTGTTAAAAGAATCTATATCAGAAAATAAAAGTTCACACTCTCCAATAAGATCTCTATGAATATCACACACTCTCTCTCCAGAGAGCGAACTACTCAACACATAAGATATTTGAACATCTGGATGTCTTAGAAGAATCCTAATTAACTCCCCAGCAGTATAACCTGTTCCTCCTGCAATAGCAACTCTAATTTTCATTGTTAACAGAATAATAAATTTTTAACGAATTAGCCATAACCTTAGTAAAACCAACAATATCATCAGAGGTCAAAGACCTATTCTCCTCTCCATAACTTCCGAAATTTGAAGACATTAAATCATATTCTGTTTTACATGATAGTATAGAGAATGAATAAGGACGTAGTTCAATTACTACCTGTCCACTAACATTCCTCTGTGTATTCTCAAGAAAAGCCTCTATGTTTCTCATAACTGGCTCTAAATATAGAGCCTCATGCATAAGTTTTCCATACCAATTAGATAACATCTCTTTCCAATATTGCTGATCTTTGGTTAAGATGTGCTTTTCCAATAGATGGTGAGCTTTAATCAAAATCATTGCAGCAGGAGCCTCAAAACCAACTCTACCCTTAATCCCAATTATTGTATCTCCAACATGTATATCCCTAGAGACAGCATACTCTCCTCCAATAATATTTAATCTATTAATGATTTCGATTGGAGAAAGTGTTTGCCCATTTAAAGAAGTGGGCTCTCCTTTTGAAAACCCTATTGTCAATCTACTCACATCACTCTTTTTTAATTGAGAAGGAAAGGCATCACTTGGTAATATTCCATCGGCAGAAAGAGTCTCAACTCCCCCTACACTTGTCCCCCACATCCCTTGATTTATTGAGTATTTTGCCTTATCCCAAGAAAAATCAAATCCTTGTTTAACAAGGTAGTCGATCTCCTCTTTTCTAGATAGAGAGAGTTCTCTAATTGGAGCTAATATCTCAATATTAGGAGCCATAACTTCAAATACTAGATCAAATCTTATCTGATCGTTACCAGCTCCGGTACTGCCATGAGCTAGATAATCTGCTCCAATTTCTTTTGCATATTTTAAAACCTCAAGTGCTTGAAAAACCCTCTCAGAACTAACAGATAATGGATATGTATTATTCTTTAAAACATTACCAAACAATAGATACTTTATCCCTTTATTATAATAAACTTGAGTAGCATCAACATTTATATGCTTTATAGCTCCCAATTTAATTGCTCTATCTGATATCTCCTTTTGTTCAGAATCATTAAATCCACCAGTATTAACCATAACTGTATACACCTCTAATCCTCTCTCATTTTTTAAATATGGAATACAAAATGAAGTATCCAATCCACCACTGAATGCCAAAACAACTTTTTTCATACTATCTTTTTTTAAATGATATAATTGAATTAATTTTTAAAAGAGGATTAAATACATACCTCTTGCCCATCTTTCCAATAGGATTGTTTACAATTGAATTTTTAACAGATTTAGGTTCATATAATAGTGCTGTACAAATACACATTTTATAATTATTCTGCTCTAAAATTGGAAAATTCTTACACCCTTGGCACCCTTTCCAAAACTCCTTATCATCTGTAAGTTCAGAAAAAGTAACAGGTCTAAACCCCAATTCAGTATTTATTTTCATCACTGCTAATCCAGTTGTAATACTAAAAATTTTAGCATCTGGATAGATTTTTCTTGAGAGTGAAAAAATTTTTGATTTAATTTTTCGTGCCAATCCAATACCCCTATATTGATGTGCTATTATTAGCCCAGAATTGGCTACAAATCTATTATGGCTCCATGTTTCAATATAGGAGAAACCAGCAAAATCACCATCGACAAAAGCTATAACAGCCTTATTATCGATCATTTTTTGCATTATATACTCAGGAGATCTTTTAGCAATACCTGTACCTCTTTCCAAGGCCGAAATATATACTAAATCACATATCTGCTGAGCATAAACAGTGTGACTAGCATTAGCCACAAAAATGTCTATGTTCATAGAGAAAAAAAACTAAATACTTTAAAAAAATAGATTATTGTTACAAATTGTAACTAACCCATGAAAGATTAGTAAATAAAGATGCCTCCTTAGGCACGTTGTCGGACGTGTCTATGATTATTTAGAGTAGATTCTATATGGAGACTTACAATTTTCATATGGCGGCAAAGGTATAAGATTATTTTAAATAAACAGCATTTTTGTGCTATATTTGAACATTAAACTAAAACATAAAAATGGAACATTCTGAAATCAAACCAAAAGGGCTACCAGAAAACGCCTTTAGAGAGTTAAAAAGTGGTGAAGAGTACAAACCACTTATGTCTGAAAATAAAAAATATCCAGAAGCTACCATATGGTCTGTCTCCTTAGGGTTAATCATGACTATAATCTTTTCGGCAGCTGCTGCATATCTTGGATTAAAAGTTGGACAAGTCTTTGAAGCTGCCATTCCAATAGCAATTATAGCTGTTGGACTATCAGGAGCGCTGAAAAGAAAAAACGCTCTAGGAGAGAACATAATTATCCAATCTATTGGAGCAAGTTCAGGAGCAATTGTGGCTGGAGCTATATTTACACTTCCTGCTCTTTATATACTACAAGACAAGTATCCAGAATTAACCGTTGATTTCATTCAAATATTTTTAAGCTCTCTTCTTGGAGGTGTTTTAGGAATTCTATTTCTAATCCCATTTAGAAAATACTTTGTATCTGATATGCATGGGAAATATCCATTTCCAGAGGCCACTGCAACTACTCAAGTTTTACTAAGTGGCGAGAGTGGAGGTGGAAGCGCTAAGCTTCTAATGATAAGCGGGTTAATAGGTGGAGCATACGATTTTATTGTCTCAACATTTGGATACTGGGCAGAGGTTTTTACATCTAGAGTTCTTCCATATGGAGAGATGATTGCAGAAAAAAGCAAGATAGTATTTAAAATAAATGTTGGAGCTGCCGTATTGGGGCTAGGATATATCATTGGATTAAAATATGCTTTTATCATTTGCCTTGGATCAATGGCTGTTTGGTTTTTGATTATTCCATTAATGAATCTATTTTTTGGGGGGATGGTTATTGATTTTATGAACACAGGAATGACTCAGACCATTTCAGAAATGTCAGCAGAACAAATTTTCTCTACCTACGGAAGACACATCGGTATCGGAGGTATTGCAACAGCTGGAGTTATTGGTATTATAAAATCGGCAGGAATTATAAAATCTGCTTTAGGATTAGCCGTAAAAGAGGTTAAAGGAGGTGCCGATCATAAAAGTGAGGCTAAAAGAACGCAAAGAGATATTTCTATGAAAATAATAGCATTTGGTATTATTTTTACTCTAATAGTTACATTTTTATTCTTCTATTTTGGTGTTGTTGATAATATCTTCCATGCTGTTATTGCAATACTAGTTGTTGGAATCATAGCATTTCTATTCACAACCGTTGCAGCAAATGCCATTGCGATAGTGGGGACCAATCCAGTAAGTGGAATGACATTAATGACCCTAATCTTAGCATCTCTTGTTATGGTTGCTTCTGGTCTTACTGGTACGGCAGGAATGTCAGCAGCATTGATTATTGGTGGAGTTGTATGTACTGCACTAGCTGTAGCTGGAGCCTTTATTACCGATCTTAAAATTGGATATTGGTTGGGAGCAACTCCAATTAAGCAACAATCGTGGAAATTTGCGGGAACAATAGTCGCAGCTGCCACTGTTGGAGGAGTGATGATGATCTTAAATGAAACTTATGGTTTTACTGGAGATGATGCACTGGTTGCGCCTCAAGCAAATGCAATGGCTGCAGTAATTGAGCCTCTTATGTCTGGAGGTGGAGCGCCATGGCTATTATACGCTTTTGGAGCCATTATTGCTGTTGTTCTAAACTTTTTTGGAATTCCTGCTTTAGCATTTGCTCTAGGTATGTTTATTCCTTTAGATTTGAACCTACCGTTACTTGTAGGTGGAGCAATATCTTGGTATGTATCCACAAGAAGCAAAGATCAAGCAGTAAACGACTCTAGAAAAGAGAGAGGAACTCTTATTGCGTCTGGATTTATAGCAGGAGGAGCATTGATGGGAGTTGCTAGTGCGTTAATTAAATTCTCAGGAATCGAGCTAATGAATAGTGATTGGGTAAAATCAGCTGGTGCTGAGTATTTAGCATTGATAATGTATATTGCAATCATAGTATATTTGGCTTGGGATAGTCTAAGAGCTAAAAAAAATTAGATTATGGAAGGAGGTAATTTTTGGTTTGCATTCTTATTGACCCTATTTGCAGGTCTATCAACCGCTATTGGAAGTCTTGTAGTTCTTTTCTCCAAAAGATTCTCCCCAAGATTTTTAGCCGTATCTCTTGGATTTTCTGCTGGAGTTATGATATTCATCTCTTTAGTAGAGATCTATTCAGAGGCAAATGAGTATCTTCACTCTCTATATGGGCAAAAATTGGGAGACCTTTATACTCTTCTCTCCTTTTTTGGAGGGATAGCCTTAATAGCAATCATTGATTACCTTGTACCTTCGGAAGAGAATCCACATGAGATTGGAGATCTATCCATCGACAATTCTAAAAAAAGTCCAAATAAAGATGGGCTAATGAGATTGGGTGTTATGTCTGCTGTTGCAATTGGCATTCACAATTTTCCAGAGGGTATTGCTACTTTTGTTACAGCAATGAACGACCCAAATCTGGGAATTAGCATTGCTATAGCAATAGCAATACATAACATCCCAGAAGGGATAGCCGTTGCAATTCCAATTTACTATGCAACTAAAAGTAAAGGAAAGGCTTTCACACACTCTCTACTTTCTGGATTGGCAGAACCTCTTGGAGCTGTAGCAGGATACTTCTTATTAGCATATCTATTTAATGATGCTTTTATGGGAATTATTCTTGCAGGTGTTGCGGGAATAATGGTTTACATATCATTGGATGAATTACTTCCAACTGCCGAAAAATACGGAGAGCACCACCCAGCCATCATTGGAGTTATCTCTGGGATGGCTGTAATGGGAATCAGTTTACTAATAATTTAACATACTAAAAATGAAAAAAAACGATATACAACACAAAGTACTTGAGAGATTTCTTAAATACATCTCAATAGACACAGCTTCAGATCCCGAAAGTTCTAATCAACCAAGTACCAATAAACAACTAGATCTATCAAGAATACTTGTGGATGAACTTATAGAGATGGGAGTAAAAGAGGTCGCTTTAGATGAGTTTGGCTATGTTATGGCATCTATCCCATCAAATATTGATGAACATACATCTATTCCCAAAATAGGTTTTATTGCTCATGTCGATACCGCTCCCGACGCATCTGGGAAAAATGTTGTTCCAAAAATAATAGAGAACTATACTGGAGATGATATTATAATTAATGATAGCACAATATTAAAACCATCCGAGTTCCCTGAATTATCAAAATACATTGGCAATACAATTATTACGGCATCTGGGGATACTCTGTTGGGTGCCGATGATAAGGCTGGTGTGGCTGAGATTATGACTGCTGTTGAGTATATTATGAAAAATCCAGATTTTAAACATGGTGAAATTAAAATCGGATTTACTCCAGATGAAGAGATTGGTAGAGGAGTAGACAAATTTGATGTCAAAAAATTTGGAGCAGATTATGCTTACACTTTAGATGGTGGAGAGATTGGAGAGCTAGAATATGAAAATTTTAATGCGGCATATGCAAAAATAACTATTCAAGGCAGGAATATTCACCCTGGTTACGCTAAAGACAAAATGGTTAATGCCATTATTTTGGCATCTGAGTTTAATGCATTACTTCCGGTTGAACAAAGACCAGAATTTACACAAGATTATGAAGGATTTTATCATATAATTAAATTCGACGGCACTGTAGATCTATCAACCATACAATATATTATTAGAGATCACTGCAAAGATAAATTCCAAGAAAAGAAGAGTCTTATAGAGGAGAGTATTACATATATGAATAAAAAGTATGGCCACGGAACGTTCTCTCTTGAGATGAAAGATCAATACTATAACATGAGAGAGATGGTGGAGCCACACTACCATATTGTAGAAATTGCTCAAAAAGCAATGGAGATGGCAGATATTAAACCAAAAATAAAACCAATCAGAGGAGGGACAGATGGCTCTAGACTCTCATATATGGGTCTTCCTTGCCCTAATATATTTGCAGGTGGTCACAATTTCCATGGAAGATATGAATATATCCCCTTAGAAAGTATGACCAAAGCTACAGAGGTTATTTTGAATATAACTCAACTTTACTGTAAATAACAGTAAATAACAATAAATAAAAGTAAACTTACCAACTACTATTATTATGAAAATAGTATATAATAACAAAGAGGTCATATATCTGATAATGGCCTCTATTGTTTTATATTTTTTCAACCTTCCAGGTTTGAAAGTATCAATTATGGAGGCAAGAAATTTTATTGTTGCCCGAGAGATGCTATCAGAAGGTAATTGGATCTTTACAACTCTTAATGGAGTTGCAAGATACGAAAAGCCACCCATGCCTGCATGGTTCATGACTCCTTTTATATCTTTAATTGGAATCGACAACCTGTTTGCTTATAGACTTCCCACATCCATCATGGCAACTATAGGCGTAATTATATGTTTCTTTTTTGTAAAAGATCTATCAAAAAATAGAGAGCTTGCCTTTTTTTCATCTATTGTATTAGGGAGCTCTTTTTACTATTCAGCCATAAGATTAGAGGGGCCTTCTGATATTTATACCCACGTTTTTATGTTTGGAGCTATATTTTGTCTTAATAGGCTATTTAACTCATCAGAGAGAGAGTACCGCTATCTACTATATGCATCAATAATGGGAGGTTTTTCTATCCTTTCTAAAGGGCCTGTTTCGCCATATGCTCTTCTATTACCATATCTAATCTCTCACTTTATTGTAAATTATAAAAGAGAGAATAGAGTTAGAGATGTCAAATTTACTTTTTTATTTATATTATTTTCATTCTCTATTGGTTTTAGCTGGTTTATGTATGTTAAGCTAAATGACCCAGATACCTTTTTGGCAATTGCATCAAAAGAGGCGGGGAACTGGAGTTCATACAATGTAAGACCTTTTTATTATTATTGGAGTTTCTTTTCTCAGAACGGAGTATGGGCCCTATTCTCACTTGTAGCACTTATATTTTATAGCTGGCTTTCCAAAAGATCTGAATTCAATAGATTGTACAAACAAACAGTTTATTGGACCTTTATATCTCTAATTCTTTTATCAATTATTCCAGAAAAAAAATCGAGATATTTAGTCCCTTTACTTATTCCTCTTGCAATAACAACTGCAGTATTTATCTATGAGACTATTAATAATAGTGAACTAAAAAACAGAATACTAAAATATAAACTTCACTTTGCTCTATATACAATTCCTGGATTAATAGCAATTCTATCACCAATTATCTATATGTATATTTCTCTTGAAACTACTATCGATAAAGTTTGGTATATCTCAACAACAATACTTTTAACACTAACAGGTGTTATAATTGTTCAAAACTCTTTAAAATTAAATTTTAAAAAAGCATTTTATGGCATTTTTGTCATTAATTTAATCCTATCTTCTCTTGCATTATATGCAGTAAATCTTGTTGATAAGAATCCTCATTATAAAAATTTCAATTCTATTACATTATGCTCAAAAACGCCGATTTTCTCGTTTGGACAAATTGGACCAGAGATTATTTGGGAGTATGGAAAGATTGCACCAGAACTTTCACACAGCAATATAGTTGACTACTCTAACTTTTTTATAATTACAAATGATTATGAACAAATAGAACAATTAGAGTATCAGATAGAAGAGTTGCTTAAAAAGGATATTGAATTAAGTAAAATAGCTGATATCGATCTTAATAAATTTTCCGGAAGAGGGAAAAAAGGGTATCGTGAAAGACTTACTGGAGATATATATGAAGTTAAAATAAAACAGAGGGAGACTAATTAAAGTAACCCTCTGTTTTGAGATTTAAATATATTTACTCGATAACCTTGTCTGACAACTCCCAACCAGTTATTGTTGAGATGTATGGAATTAAATTATGTGCTATTTTCTTTTGTCCTTGATAATTTGGATGCCCAACAGAACCCAGATCTCCATCATTATTGTATATACCATACAAATAGGCTGTAAAATGTAGATTTACATCATTTGAACCTTCACAAAACTCTTTAATATACTCAAATGCCATTCCTCTTCTAGCAGGAGCTACACATAAAATAGGAATATCACCATATTTCTCTCTTAACTGAGATATTATTTGAGCATATGCTCCAATAAACTCCTCCTTTAGTGGGTGTGGTTTGGTAGAAAAATCATTAGACCCCAAATTAATCACAACCAAATCTGGTTTATAGTCATAAAAATTCCATTTAGGTGCCTCATACATATCATATGTTTGCAACATCTTATCTTTCATAGAAGTTTTTGATACTCTCTCAGGATCTCCATAGTTTCTTACTGCACCCCATCCAGAATGGGCTATAAAAGTATAATCGGCATTGAAATATCTAGAAATAATAGCCCCAAATGCTAAATTACAATTCTGTGTCTCTGGCTTAAAAGGCTCATCTTTAGCAAGCCCCTCCGTTCCAAAACCAGCTGTAATTGAGTTACCTATAAACTCAATATGCCTATCCCTTTTAATATTGATTGGTAAGATATCTCCTTTTGGCTTAACAATAAATGCATGTATTGTGGTTTTACCTTGCTCAGCCTCAGTTCTCTTTTGTAATCTTATAACATTCTTACCTTTTTTAAGATTTCTAGCAAGTACAATTAACGAGTCATTCCCAAATGTAGTAATTGTAGAAACTTGCTCTCCATTAACAAAAAGATTGTAATAATTCTTCTTTGTATCAGAAACTCGCATAGCTAAATAGCCCCCGGTGAAAGTAAATTCCACATAGGTTCCACTCCAATCAAAAGAGACAGAACCATCTTTTTCAACTACTGTTCTACCAGTATATCTAATATTTGGATCACTAGCATTTACTCTTTTTACTCTTCTGGTTACAATACGATTATTATTCAGTCTCTCTTCTTGTTCAATTATCTGCCGATGTAGATCCATATGATGATTATGAATATCCATATGATGATTATGATTATTCTGATTATGAACATCCATATGTTTATTATGCATCTCAATGGCTGCATTATGAACTTCTACAGCATGCTTATGACTCTCTTCAATTTGGGCAGAAAGCCAACTATAACATAAGACAAAACAGAGAATTAACAAAGATTTTTTCATATAGTCAAATTTATTTTATAGCACCATAAATATCAATATCTACACTATTAAATGGATTAATCAGAACATCTATCAAAACAGCACACTCCAATCTACTTAGAGCTCTTTTTATGTTAAAATTACTTAGATGAGCCGATTCCCAAATTTTTTCGATATTATCTACATAATATAAATATGGATATTTATTTTGAATTATAGAAATAATCTTTAGTAATGACTCTGCAGTTACATTACTATTCAAATCTATTATACCACTAATCTCCTTTAAATCCAATGTTTGCAGATTATAAAAATCATTTAGTCCCTCCAATAAAGAGATATTTGAAATAAGACTATCTGCATAAAACCATGTTTGATTCTCCCATCCAACATTTAACCCCTCTCCTTTAATAATTCCAGTAACGCCAACTCTTTGTAATGCTTTAAAATGAGTGTGATCTACTTTTAAATCTAAGTATGGTAAAAGATATCCACTAAAATCCAAAACTCTTTTTTGAACCTCTCTAACTGGAACCTCTTTAGTAGAAACTCTCATCTTAACTGCAAGTGATGCAATAATCCCAGCAGCCTCACCTATCTGCAATACAACAGGCTGTAGACGAGTAGTTCCATTAACTAAGTTTGTTACCGATATAGATTTTTCAGCTACTATAAGATTATCAATATTTTGAGGGAGTAATGTACCCATTGGGACACCATAAGATGGTACAGGATAAAAGTATAAATCAGGTAAGTTTTCCCAGCCTTCATATCTAGCATGATGATGATCTACTGGATAATCTCCAACACCAATTGCTGTTCTATATAGTTTTTGATCTTGATTATATGGGTCAGATATATGATTTAACGTAAATCTTGTCAATCCATGAATCCTTCTAGACTCTCTATGATATGGAATAAAAGGGAACTTATCTTCTGTTGGAAACTCGTCATCTGCAAGAGATAAGTTGTTAAACCCTAACTCTGTTTGAATATAGTAAAGAAAAGAGAGTGAGTGCTCCTTAGCTCTCTTTAACTCTTTCAGCCTCTCTTGTGGAGTTAACTCTACAATATTAAGATAGTAATCATTCCCCTCAATCGGCCAATTAATCATATATTTATTATTAGGCAATTTACCATATGTTATCATCATATGTGGGCTCCATCTTCTCTTCTGCTCTTTTGGATTAACGCATTTTTCACTTATTGTTGAGCAATAAAAAAGAGTAGGATTGTATGAATCTGGTTTTTTTATTGTCATATCACCATCATACTCCTTTAGTATCATAGCATATGTTAAGTCTTGTACTATATCATTTTCTTGATCTGGGGCAATATACTCTCCTGTTATATATTTTGAGTCCATTCCCAAATCATAAGGCACTCCAACTTTAGCAGCAATATCACCTAACTCAGTTGCATCAATTACTACATTTGCTGTTACATCTCTTATATTACCATTAACCTCTACACTTAAAACCCACATATCCCCTTCTTTAGATATATTATCTACTCTACTCCTAAACCATACATCCAAATTTGTTTTTTTTTCTACAATATTTTTAAATATTCTAGCTCCAATTGAGGGTTCAAATAGAGTATTGCTAACCCACCCAGTATTTAGTTTCTCGGCACTACCATAGTGTCTCTCCAAAGAGTCTCTAAATATTGACCACAAGCCACCTCTTAATTTATGATTCCCATCTACAGCGCTGACACCAGCAGAGGTTAACATTCCCCCTAACCACTCATACTCCTCAATGATCAGTGTTTTAACACCCATATCAGAAGCCCTAATACCAGCTGCAACACCGCTAGTTCCTCCACCAACAACAATTACATCATAATGGTCACGTATATATTTTTGTGAATATACATTTCCAAATCTATCTATTGCTCTAACCTCAATATGTTTTGATCCATTATCTTTAGCTCTAAATAGATTATCCGTTATTGATGGATAGATCCATTTATGCTCTAGTTTACTCCTATCGGAGTATGTTCTCTTTGCATCGGCATCATAAGAGCTAAATCTCTCCATGGTTCCAGAAAAAACACCATTCTCATATAGCTCAACTATCCATGAAGGATCATAGTTCCATATATTAGCAACAATATAACCATCGTATGAGTTATCCTCTTTGGATGTATAGACTCTAAGTTGATAATCTTTACTATATCCTGTAGATTTATAGTACCAACTTAATGAATCTCCATTAACCATATATACACCATAACCCTTTGGCGTTCCATCTGTACATAAATCCCCTTGCCACCACGCACCACATAAAGCAGCTGTATTGTGTTCAAAAAGAGAGTTAGAAATAATCTGATTATTGTTTATGTGAGTATGTCCAGAGATTATATGCGAATTATAAGGCTCTAAAATGGAATAAAGAGCCTTTTTATTGGCAAGTGTTAATCCCGCTCTATCATACCTAAATGTCTTTCTATCTTCTTCATTTAATGTAGTAGGTATATGCATTGTAACAACAACTGTTGAGCCTTTGGGTACATATGAGAGATCTCTCTCAAGCCAAGACAACTGATCCTCCGTTAAATAACCAATGTAAAAATAATCTCTGCCTATATAAAAGCAATCATTTAGAACAACATAATGGATATTCCCTATATTAAATGAGTAGTAATCAGGTCCAAAAATATTAGAATATTTATATGTTGAGTTATAATTTGACCTACCATTTACCACCAAATCATGATTACCAGGAGCACTAAAAAAAGGGATTCCAATTGTTGATGTTATATTATTATACTCTTCATAAAGGGAGTGATCGTGAGAAATAAGATCACCAGCCACAAGAGCATGAGTAGGTCTTGAAATATCTTTTAAACTATTCTTAATATCCTCTACACTTGCTCTATATAGATCAAACTGAGATTTAGAATATATTTGAGGATCTGCTATTGCAAAAAAAGCATGATTTAAATCATCTTCCTTTTTTTTACTCAACTCAAAATTATATCTTTTGATGTCTGATTGCAAAGGCTTAAAAAACTGAACTACACTATTCTCAATTGGAGCCATATAGCCCCTTGGGATAGAAATATATACAAATTTTGCTCTCTCAGATATATCCAAGGAGTACTCTCCTTTTTTGCTTGTTAATGTAAAATTAAAACCGTCTGTTACAACAACATCAGGGATAGGAGCGCCTTCTGATACAACTTTTCCTCTAATTGTTTGAGATAAAAGTTGTGAAGTAATAAGAACAAATAATGATATAAGAATAATAACTCTTTTCATAATAATCTATTTACATTTTTCTAAAATTTGCCAGCATTGATATAATGCTCGCGGAACATGGAAACACCCCTTCCATTTACCCCCTTTAAGATTAAGTAAAACCTCTCCTTGTCTATTCAAATACCCAAACCACTCTGGGTGTTGATTATCTTTAAAATGTGACCAAGTATACTCATGTAGTCTATTAAACCAATCTAAAGAGGTTTTATTCCCAGTTAATTGATATCCCTTTAACATAGTAATTATACTCTCTAGGTGTACCCACCAAAGCTTTTGATCCCATTCTAATTGCTGAGGTGGAAAACCTTTTAGATCCATAAAATAGAAGATTCCTCCATATCTCTTATCCCATCCATACTCAATAGTGCTAAGAGAAATTTTAACTGCTTTATCAATTATATCCTCTCTTTTTAATTTCACCCCAAGATCCATTATAAACCACATTGCTTCTAATGAGTGTCCCGGATTAAGTAACCTACCTTCAAATGTATTTGAAAATTTATTATCTAAGGTTATATTTTCTAAAACTAAACCCAAATCCTCTCTATAGAAATTAGAAAGAACTTCATTAAGACACTCATCAATAGTTTTATTTATTAAATCATTATCTATTAAACCCTCAATCTCAAGAGATAGATTAGTCAATATCATTGGAAGAGAGAACCCCTTTAAGTCTCTAGTTCCTGGAACTATTTTATTCCACTGACCTTTTGGATTATTCTGTTTTTCTAGAATCTTTAAAAAAGTCTTTTTTGCTATATGAGCATACTCTTTATTCTCTGTTGCAATTGAGAGTTGTGCAAAGGCCATTGTTGCAAAAGTATATGAGAATATATTATATGGAACTACCAAAGGTTGTCCCTCTCTGGTCAAAGAAAAATACCAATTATAATTGCCATCATGACCATACTTTCTAAGGAATTCTGCACCAACAAGGGCACAATCTAACCACTCTTGTCTCTTCTCCACTCTATTATACAACATAGAAAAGAGCCATACTTGTCTGCACTGCAACCAAATAAATTTATCTGTATCATATACATTTCCCTCTCTATCCAAACAAGAAAAATACCCTCCAAACTCTTTATCTATCGAGTTATCCAACCAAAATGGTACAACATTATCCAATAACTCATTTTTATAAAGAGTTGCTAAATCGCTAAAATTCATCTTACTTACTCTTTTCTAAATTACTTAAATACTCTATATATCTATTATAAAGGTGACCTGCTTGAATATATGCCGATTGTGGACTCATAAAATGAGAAAACTCAAATGTAATGGCATTAGAATATCCAGCTTCAGAAGCTAAACCCATTTTTAATAAAAGTTTATCCCATTTTATCGGCAAAAATTTAATAGGCATATCTCTATCAAAAGTTTCCGTATTTGTCCAACACTCTAAGCCATATTTATCGGCCAATTTCTTATTTACTTCCAAAAAGTCTTTTAGTTGGTCATAATCCACATGCCCATCTTGAAAAGCAACAATATCAACAGCTCCTTTAATACCGGCAAATATTCTATTCCAATCTTCATAGTGATCTTCTATTGAGACACCTGATTCTCGCTCTGTCTTTGAAGTATACTGACTAATACTTTTTTTCCCGTCTATGTAAGGAGATATCAATACTGGTAATCCAGAAGAGACACTCTTGCAATAGAGTCCCAATTGGGCATACATCCCCACTATATTGCCAATTTTTCTGCTGCACTCTTGGGAAATATACCAACCACCAAAAGAGGAATAAGATCCATATCTACTCCAAACCTCATCTATAACCATCTTATTAATCTCAACCTCCTTCTCATACTCTCCAGCATCCCAATATTTACCCGAATCATAAAGACCAAAGAAAAATTTCATATTCCATTTTTCGCTTAATCTTAAAAACATCTCTACTAAATCTACAGATGGTCTATAGCATCCTTCTCTTTCTGTTAGCACATTACTATCAAAAGTGATCCATCGCCTATATCCACAGCGGATGAGAATAACCATCTCAATTCCCGCCTTACTCATATATTCAAAGTCTCTATCCCACTCTACCTCACTCCAATTTTGATGTGGGATATCGTGACTTATCTCATCTAAAAAAGTCCCTTTAATTCTCATAAATAACCTATTTTTGAGCATTTGCGCGCTCTATACCCTCTTTAACATATTGCCATTGATTGTTTTGTTTTAGATGGATCATATCAAAAAAGAAATACCCATCACCCGCATTTATACACGCATCTACAGAATTTCTTATTGCATCACCAACATTTACTCCTACTGGTACTTGCGAAGGATAGAAAAAGTTTCCGTCTGGGCCACCCGAAATAGGAACATCTCCCATTGTAACCTCTTTTGCTTTTAGACAAAAACCTTGCATAGTCCACTCATTCTGACCATATACTCTGTTGGCAGCGGCATATGCTCCAATTAGCATAAAATCCATATGAGGTGCATATCCAAAATTATGATAGAGTGATGATGCCCAAGAATATTTGGATGATGTAATAAATTTAGGACTTGCCCAATTAACTCCAACGTCATAATAACTAGAGTACCAACCTCCAACGTAAACACCAAATTGAACATTAGAATTAATCGCCTTAACTCTAGATCTAGCTGTAACCATAAAATCATGAATTACTTTAGCTCTAAATTCAAGCCACTTTTTAAAATGTTTAGGAAGTGGATTAGGCAATTTTCCTACCTCAGTTCCTGGAGGAATAATATCATTAGGGAAGTTAATAACTTTTTCACCTATATACTGTTCAAATTTAGCTCTTGTATATGTAGAGAAATCACTCTCAAAACCATCAAATCTACCCCTATCAAGAACAATACCATCTAAGTCTTTATATTTTGCTAAATCTTCTAACATAGAGATAATATACTCTCTTACATCATCTCTAACTGGGTTAAAAAATTTTGCATTTTTCTGAACATCCATAATACTTTTAATACCATTGGATGTATTTAATTCTGTAGTCCATGCACGTTTGGTATTATCTCTAAATACAACTCCCTCGGATCCCAAGGATGTTGTATTGCCACCTGGGAAGGTGTTTATTGCTGCAAATACTTTTAGTCCCAATTTTTTACCTTCATCAATAAAAGCCTGAAGATAATCCCAAGTAGCAGTCCTCTCTATTTTTGTATAACCTGTAGAAGTCCATGCTCCTAAAAATCTCACCTGAGAAACAACATTAGTGTTAAATAGGACATCTCCCGTTGTTGGCCTAACATCAACAACTATATGAGTAAACCCGCTCTCTTTAGCAATTTTTAAATCTCTAGCTATATTATCCTTGCTATTTGCAAAGTCAGGGAAATTTGCCGCAGCATCAATCCATATATACTTAGGTTTTTCTGCATTTGTTACAACAGGTTCATCTGGCCACTCCCATTCTGGCGTTTTACTCTCTTTATTACATGACGATAATATATTTGCAATAAAAAAGGGTATAAAGAAAAAAAGCTTTATAAAATTCATCTCTTCCTAAGTATTAAATTATTTATAATAGTCATCTCCAAACACTATTTATAAAGCACTTGGAGATGACAATACTAATTATTTATTTGTCTATACAGTCGAATTCCCATGCAACTAAAGATCTACAATTACCATCGGTATAGTATAATCTTAATTTATAACCATCCTTAGACGGAACTAGTAATATATCACTAGAGGCAAAAACTGGGGATCCATATTTATGCTCATTTGTAGTGAATACTCTAGCTGGAGAATTATCAAATCTATCTGTAAACTGAGTTAAAGTAGTAGCATCAAACATATATCCTAAACACTGACTATATGAGAAGTGCATTCCTCCATATATAGCCACATATATAGCTCTATTGAATTCAACTGCATCTACAGTGTTAAAGTTAGAGTTCGCACCCCAAGTAGAAGTTGCTATCATTGCTACTCCAGAATTTGTTGCACCATCCACAGCATTTAATTTATTACCTGCTCCACCATAATTGGTTATAAAGTATGTACTATTTATATCTGCTTTAGAATATACTACATCTGTATTTCCAGAATTCCAATTCACTATATTAGTTGCAACCACAGCCTCAGGCTCTCCTATAACTCCATCCTTAACAACCCATCTCAAAAACTCATTATGTGCAGGTGGATTTGCCCATGCCCAAGTTGGAACAGTTATTATAGCATCCTTTGTTATGTCTCCTTGCACAGAGATTTTAGCACCTAATCTAGCTCCTTTGCCAATACTATATGTCATTGAATATAGAAGCTCTGGAGCTTTTGTTACAGAATTTGTTGTCCAAATATTAAACACATTTCCTTTAGTAACATTATTACATAATAACATATTTCCAGCTTTATCAGAAGTTATTGCTCCTCCATTTAAATCCCTACTTCCTGCAATTAGACCCAGTCTCTCTCCAGTAGTATTATTAAAATAGTGTTGCTCTGTGCCAACGCTTAAAATAAGGTGATTTCCAATTGCTGCTAATGTGTGATTCTTATTAGCGCCATTAGTAATGCCATAACGGACACTCAAATCACTTGCCCAAATCTCTGTTTGACTTCCAGGTCTAAATCCATAATTAATTTTTGGAGGAACCATCTTCTTAACAGTATAGTGAGCCTTTGTTGTACCATCATGTGCCGTTACAGTAAATACAACATCCTGGGAATAATCATTGATTGAGTTTGGATCCGGTGATATGGTTGCATGAGGCGACAATATTACAGATGCTGTACTTGGACCTAAATCATCTACAGAAATAAGAGAAATTATTTTTGAATCATGATCAATTACACCATTCATTAGTGGAGTGTTTAATGTAAAGGAGATAATTGCACATTTGTTACTCTTTACTCTTGCTCCAGTTATATGATACTCCTTTATCGATCCATCTGCCCTCTTTACCTTAATATTATTCTTTTTGCTTAGATCCATAACACCTAAAGCTGGCTCAATAAAAGTGTTATCATCTATATTTGCAGTGATTTTCATCTGTGAGATCTCTGTCTCATTTGTACTCTCTTCTGGATAAAACCACGGAACAGAAATAAATATCTCTTGTACGTCTGGATTATCAATTTGAGTAGTAAATTTTGCATTTGCATCATTCTTAAAATCTCCCATAGAGAACTGTGCAGATACGCTATTTATTCCCTGTCTAACCTCTGAGGAAACAATTTTTTCTGGCTTATGACAATTTGAAACAATAATTGCCACCAGCATCAATATGTATATAGATATATATTTTTTCATAATCAATTTATGTTTATCTCCATTCTGGATATTGTTCTACAGCACTATTGTTCATCAATTCTGTTTCTGGCATAGGTATTCTATACATTTTTTCTTGAAAAGATCTATTTTGTTTATCGCAATCAACATAAAAATATGTAATTATTGCACCCTCTTTAACAAGTTTTAATCCATGCACTCTGCTCTGAGGACCACTATACTCAATATGAGCTAGTCTCCACCTTCTCATATCCCAATATAAATGACCTTCATATGCTAACTCGATTTTTCTCTCTTGTCTAATTGCTTCAAATAAATCTTGACCAGCTCTCTCTTGATAAGGTAGTCCTACTCTCTCTCTAATTCTTCTTATATCTGCATTAGCTGTAGTATAATCATTGAGTCTATAGGCAGCCTCTGCTCTATTAAGATAAACTTCGGCCATTCTAATAGCGACCCAAGTTTGAGTACTACTTTGTGAATTAAGATCGGTATGAGACTCATCAACAAGTTTTCTCAAATAATATCCTGTGACAGATCTTCCTGATGGATTTGGATCATCTTTGAATTCTGCATAACCATCCACTCCACCAACAAAAGATTCAATCTCTCTACCTTTCCAAATTGCACCATTATAGAGAACAGTAGCATGGAATCTAAGTTCTAATTGGTCATATGGAGGTGTTTGAGTTGTTCCTTCTGGTTTATGCCAAGGCGTCCAGTCTACATATCCTCCTCCAACTTTTTCATATGATTCAACCATCTCCTGAGTAGGAGTGGCTCTTCCACCCATACCAGCGACATCTCCTCCTGGAGCAAATAATCTATTGAAATTGTGATTTGGACCACTCTGCACGTAATTAAACTCCAAAATAGCCTCTTTATTCCCCTTTTGATAAGAATTAAAAAGTTTATTATATTCTGCTACTGTCGAAACATTTGGAAGACTATAGATACTCATAGCTATTACTTTATCGGCAGCATCTTTTGCGGCTTGCCATCTCTTTGCATATAGCATTGCTCTAGATTGAAAAGCATAAGCAGCTCCCTTAGTTACACGTCCTAAATCATCTCCACTCCATGTAGTAGGTAAATTTTCTGCAGCAAAATTGAGATCGGCTTGAACAAAATCCCAACCTTGAACTTCTGTACTTAATGGAGTATTTTTATTAATCTTAGACATATCCTTATCGTAGATGATTACATCTCCACTTCTTTTAATTAATTGGAAGTAGAGAAATCCTCTAAAGAATCTTGCTTCTGCCTCAAATCTTAATTTCTGAGCATCTGTAAGATTAGATCCGAATCTATCTAATCCATCAAGGAATTCATTTACTCTTCTAATCCTTACATACAACTCATCCCACATTCCAAGATGAAATGCAGCTGTAGGCGCAGCCATGCCACCATCGGCATAAGCAACAATATTAGCAAAACCAACATGATTTCCAGGGGTCATTGATCCATACTTTAATGTCTCTGTCATACCCTCGGTTAAACCAACTTTACTATCCCCATTCCCAAATTGGCCATAAATACTAATATATGGATAAAATCCATTAACGTATAACTCTACAGACTCTTTGTTTTTCCAGACAACTTTGTCTGATACTCTATCGGTTGGGGTCATATCTAGATACTTATTACAGCTAGATAAGATAAATCCGATAGCAAATATATATATCAATAATTTTGTTTTCATATCTCCTTTATTTTAGAATGATATTGTTAGACCACCCATAACTGTTCTTTGCTGAGGATAATATCCATTTGTAACCCCTGGTCTTTCTGGGTCGATACCTGCTGGAAGTCCACTTAGTGTAAATAGATTAGTTCCCTCTACATATACTCTTAAATTTTCTATTCCAATCTTATCAACTATATTTTTTGGTATAGTATATCCAATTTGAGCAGACTTCATCCTCACATACTTACCATCTTGATACCAAAAAGTAGATGCATATGCATTATTTGTATTTGGAGCATTAATAGAAAGTCTAGGATATTTTCCATTAGTATTATCTGGTCTCCAAGCTTGTTCTACCAAATAGACTGGAGAGTTGGCTCCTGCTTTAAATGGTTTAGTATAAATTGTATTATCATCATTATAGTTATAATAAGTTCCAGTTAACGAAATCTCATGCATTGCACCGGCTACAAATAACATAGAGAAATCGAATCCTTTCCATGCTCCATATAAATCTAGCCCTGCAGTCAACTCTGGTCTATTTGGTTTACCCATTATAGCTCTATCCTGTGCATAAGAGATAATGCCATCTCCATTTAAATCTTTATACTTAATATCACCAGGTCTTGGTCTTGCACCTTGAATATAAGCCGATCTATCGATCTCCTCTTCACTCATAAAAAGTCCATCTGCAATTAAAACAGGCGTTGCCCAAGGAGATTTACCTGTTCTTTTAGCATAATCTGGAGTATTTGGACTATCTTGATACTTAATATAACGTGTTTTTGCATAAGATAGATTTAATTTTGCACCATAGACAAATTCACCAAATCTATTATCATGAGAGAGCATTAAATCAAATCCTTTTGAATCGACACTATTATTATTTACATAAGTAGTGTAGAAACCACCCATTGAACCAGGCATAGCGCCTTGTGCTCCAAGAATATCCCATGTATAGTTATAAAAAACATCAAATTCAATACCTAAAAGTCTACTCCACATTGTAGCATCAAAACCAATATTATATGAAACCATCTTTTCCCAAGTAAGATTTGGATTAGCTACTGCTGTAGTTATCAATGCATTCTGCTGCTTGTTGTTAAAAATTACCTGAGGGGTTGGATTACTTCCTCCAATAAAACTTAAAGTACTTAAAAAAGCATATGGCGAGATTGGATCTGAACCCAAAAGACCTACCGATCCTCTTATTTTAAGATTATCTACAAAAGATAGGTCAAAAAACTCTTCATTTGATAATCTCCACGCTCCAGAAAATGAAGGGAAGAAACCCCATCTTTTTCCAGAAACATTTCCTGCAAATTTATAAGACCCGTCATATCTTGCAGAAAACTCGGCAAGATATCTGTTATCATAATCATATTTTAATCTTCCAACAAAGCCTAAACTTCTATTTGCATCGCTAGAACCAGAAATTGGATTATCAGAAGGTACTCTTGCCATATTTAACTCTGGCAACTCATCAAAATAAAAACCCTTACCATAAGCTGCTAGTCTATTTGATTTATAATCTCTAGCCTCCATTAATATCATTGCATCAATATTATGTTTGCCAAAAATATTAGCATAATTAATACTAGATTGTGATACTAATCTACTCCACTGAGAATAACCTTCTCCCAAAGTTCTATCAACCTGATTTCTTGCATCTTTTGCCAAAGTATATGAAATTTCTGTTGTTGTAGAATTAGGTGTAGTTGCCAAAAGTACATTATATGGTGTGCTAAAATTTTTACTCCAAGTACCTGTATGATCATAACCCCCAGTGAATTTCATATTCAATCCCTCAATCCAAGGAAGATCCCACTTTAAAGTTATATTAGTCTGAATAGCGTTAGAAATCGATTTATGCTTACCAGATAATTTTGCAGCTGCAACTGGATTGATTGCATTATTATAGGCATTTCTACTAGCAACAGGAATCCCGTCTATTTCCATTGGAAGATATGGATGTGCATAAGCTGCTTGTTCGGCAATTGACAACCACGCTGGAGATGAGACTCCTGCTGCTAGTGAACCTCCAGCACCATATCCAGGAGTTCTCGTATCACTTATGTTCCCTGCAATTCCTAAAATTATTGTAAGGTTATTTTTTAGTTTTGCCTCTACATTACTTCTAAGGTTATATCTAGAAAAGGTAAAATTATCCACATTACCATTTTGATCTAAATACCCTAAAGATGCAAAATACTTTATTTTGTCTGTACCTCCTGTAGCTGTAACATTATGTTGCTCAGTTATACCAACTTTATAAGTTTCCTTTATCCAATCTGTATTACCCCAACCATCTGAAGGGTCACCATTTAACATCTTCTTCACTTGCTGCTCAGTAAATACAGGCAAATTACCATCTAATTCGCTCGCTTTATTATACCAATATGCATATCCCGGTCCATCTAAAAATTTTGGGAAATTGGCGTTCATAGAAGCTCCGATAGATCCTCTATAAGTAATCCTTGATTCACCAGCTCTACCTTGCTTTGTAGTGATAATAATTACACCACCTGCACTTTGTAATCCATATACAGCAGCAGATGAAGCATCCTTTAGAATAGATATAGACTCAACATCGTTAGGATCTATACTATTTATAGACCTTGGCATACCATCAACTATATAAGCAACTCCTGCTCTAGAGCCTCTTATTCTTAATCCTGCAAAATCGGCGCCTGGCTGACCAGACTCCTGTACAGAAGATAGACCTGCAACTCTACCTCCTAATACACTAGATATATTGGTAGAAGGTGTTTTTAATAACTCAGAGCCTTTAATTTGACTAATTGAACCTGTTAAACTAGAGCGTTGTTGTGTACCATAACCAACAACAATAACATCATCCAACCTAGAAGCCTCTTCTTGCATAACTATATTTATTACAGCTCTGTTAGATACTGTTACCTCTTGAGAAACCATTCCCAAATATGAGAATTGCAATACTCTACCATTTGCAACATTTATAGAGAAGACTCCATTAACGTCGGAATAAACATAATTAGAAGAACCTTTCACCGATACAATAGCCCCTACAATGGGATCTCCTTTTGTATCAGTAATTTTTCCTCTTACAGCGGACTGTGCATATAAACTACCCACAGATGCTGTTAAGATCAGCAACGAAATAAATATTATTATCGCAGCTCTTAAATCTCTGATAAACAGATGAATTTTTTTCATAGCTAGCCTTAGATTAATTAATTATTTTATATTATTCTCAATAACATCCCACCAACCTCTAGTTACAATATGGGACATATCAAAGATCATTAAACCTCCATCATTACTCTTTAATGCCTGCTTAACAGCTCTTCCAAATAGTTCTTTATCTCCCTCATACTGTTCTACATATAAAGAACCAATAACTGGAACTACTCCTGCAGTTATCTCCTTAACTAACTCTGAACCACCTTCTACAGTATACCAATAACTTCTACTATTATCCATACCTGGCTCATCTCTTCGTCCAATATTTCCGGTTTTTTTATCTGAGTCCTCTTTTGTTACAGTTGTATAGTATAATCCTGTCATGTAATAATCCATTAACTCAGCATAGCCAGTGTTTTTATAATTCTCCGTTGCCCACCAGAACTCTTTTGAAGGATCATATTTTTTGCTGGTAAAATTTACTCCAACATAATAATAAGTAGGGTACCAAGCTCCAGTATATACTCCAACATCTATTTTTTTATTTACACCTTTAATCGTCTCTCTAGCCTTTTCCATAAAGTCTCTTATAACCATAGCTCTCCACTCAGACCACTCCTTAAATAGTTTTCCTGTTTTATAATTCATTTTTCCTTGATCATCTTTTACCCAATAAAGGATATCATCTGGGAAATTCTCAACTTCTATTTTAGAATACTCCTGAAATAGTTTTTGAGATAATGGGCTAAAATCCGAAGTTATATTATCGAATCTCATTCTATCTAATATGATTCCATCTATTTTTTTATATTTAGAAGCAAATTCCTTTAATATATTCAATTGATATCTCTGAACCTCTGGATTCGCAGGATTCATCATACAGTTATAATTCCATTTCATTTGTGTTATTGGCATCAATTCTCCTTCCCAATATACAATTGACTGCCACTGAGGATACATCTTATATAGCACTCCTCTATTATAAAAGTTATGTCCCCCAGCAAAGATATTTAGAGATGCATGAATTTTAAGCCCTAGCTTTTTTCCCTCTTTTAACACAACTTCCATCATGTCAAAATCACAATCTCTATAGTGACCATCCCACTCACCCATAAAAGGAGCTATTTTACTTTTATATAAAACCTCTCCCATTATAGACTTAACATCCATTACAACATCAGTAAAGCCTATCTCTTTTATCTTATCCAGATAAAAACGTATAGAATCTACAGATCCCATTCTCTGATAATTTGCCTCGCAATCTATCCACATATATTTTGGCTTAGATTCAGCATTTAAAAGCAATCCAGACAAAACAAAGAGTAGTAAGATATAGATCTTTTTCATTTAATTTAAGTTTATTGATTAATACTATATTTTTAAAACTATACAAACATAAATAAAATATTTTATTAATTAGCGACATTTTTATTAATTATTTATTAAATACTATTTTTTCACTACCTAATTAAGAACATATATGCTAAGTTTAAGCCATTACCCGAAACATCATACTAAATAATTGGTCAAATATTTTACTTTAGACAGCCTTGATAAAAAAATATTTTATTTATTACTTTTGCGATCATAAAATAATATCCTATTTTTGCATCAACTAAAATATAAACTTATGAATCTCTCTTTTTGGGATATTGGTGTTATTGGTATTTATATAATAACTATTATATCCGTTGGCTTTATCCTTTCAAAAAAAGCGTCTAAAAATATTAGCTCATATTTTTTGGGTGGAAATAAAATCAAATGGTATTTTCTTGGGCTTTCAAATGCATCAGGAATGTTTGATATCTCAGGGACAATGTGGACTGTCTCTATTCTATTTGTCTATGGATTAAAAAGCGCTTGGATTCCTTGGCTATGGCCTGTTTGGAATCAAGTTTTTGTAATGATTTTCTTAGCAATTTGGATGCGGCGCTCAAACGTTATGACTGGGGCAGAGTGGATATTAACCAGGTTTGGAGAGAGAGGAGGCAAGCTATCTCACATAATTGTTATTTGTTTTGCAGTAATAAGTGTTATTGGCTTTATGGCCTATTTCTTTGAAGGGATAGGTAAATTTGCCGTGCAGATTCTTCCATGGGATCTTACTGCAGATATTGGTTTTATGACACTAAGCTCGGCTAATTCATATGCTTTAATTATTATAGGTATAACAACAATATATACTCTAAAAGGAGGTATGTTTAGCGTTGTGGCTGCAGATGTATTTCAATTTGTTATCATGACAATATCTTGTATTATTATTGGTTACATAGCCTTTACATCAGTTACCTCCGAACAGATCTCTACTCTTATTCCTCAGGGATGGGACAATCTCTTTTTTGGATGGAATCTAGATCTAGACTGGAGCAATCACATGCCAGAGCTTAATAATAAAATAGCTCAAGATGGCTACGAACTTTTTGGACCTCTAGTTATGTTAATGATTTTCAAAGGTATTTTTGCATCCTTAGCAGGCCCTGTCCCAAGCTATGACATGCAAAGGATATTGTCAACAAGAAAACCATCAGAAGCAGCAAAAATGAGCGGTTTCACAATATTAGTTCTTTTTTCACCGAGATATCTAATGGTTGCTGGGCTTGCTGTACTCTCTCTAGTTTATCTCTCCCCGGAATTATCCTCAATGGGAGAGAGTGTCGATTTTGAAACAATATTACCAATGGCTATAACTAGATTTGTTCCTGTAGGGTTCAAAGGACTCCTTTTAGCTGGACTATTAGCAGCATTTATGGGGACCCTAGCAGCTTTTGTTAACTCCGCTCCAGCTTATATAGTAAACGATCTATATAAAAAGTATATCAATCCCAATGCACAACCAAAAACATACGTTAGATATAGTTATCTAGCCTCTATAATTTTAGTTATTGTGGGAGTAATATTTGGTTTTTATGCAAAATCTCTTAACGCACTCACCCTATGGATTACATCTTCTTTATATGGAGGATATGCAGCAGCAAATGTTCTAAAATGGATATGGTGGAGATTTAACGGATACGGCTACTTTTACGGAATGTTGGCTGGTCTGCTCTCTTCTACAATAAAATTAATTCTTTTCCCAGAAATAGCAGATATATATGTTTTCCCATTAATTCTAGTAGTTTCACTAATTGGATGCTTTGCAGGAACACTTCTAACCAAACCAGATAGTCCAGATATATTATGTAAATTTTATAAAAACGTAAGACCTTGGGGTTTTTGGGGTCCAATAAAAAAATTGGTCAAGGATTCAGATCCAAAATTTGAAGAGAATAAAGATTTTAGCAGAGACCTGATAAATGTAATTGTTGGAATAGTATGGCAAATGTCACTTATTATTTTACCTATATACTTAGTTATTCACAATTTTAAAGCATTCTGGATCACACTAACTATTGTCATAATTTCAATGATTATCCTTAAATTTAACTGGTACGACCATTTAAAAAAGGCAGATAAAGAGTTTTAATTAAATTATTGTAAATTTGTAAGATGAACAGATCATTTCTTCAAAAGTCCCAAGAGGGTAACAGGAGTAGCTCTTTAAAAAAAGAGATAATTCGGCTTTTAGTAGCCGGAAATAATTATAGTATTACCGATTTGGGAAAAGAGATGACTGTAAGTATTCCAACAATTACAAAATTAGTAACAGAACTAATTACAGAAGGGTTCGTTCTCGATTTTGGAAAACAAGGTACAAACGGAGGTAGAAGACCAAATGTATATGGTCTTAATCCAGATGCAGCATATTTTGTTGGAGTAGACATAAATAAAGATAATCTATCTTTGGGAGTTATAAATTTCAAAGGTGAACTTAAAGAATTCAGTGGGAAAAAAGAGTTTATTTTAGAGAATACTTTTGAATCTCTAGACTCATTATGTGTGATAATTAATAGCTTTATTGAAAAACTCCCTATAACAAAAGATAAGATAGTATCAATTGGTATAAATATTTCTGGTAGAGTTAACTCAGAGACTGGGTATAGTTATAGTTTCTATTTTTTAGGAGAAAAGCCTTTATCTATGCTAATAGAAGAGCGCCTAGATTGTCCAGTTTTTATTGAGAACGACTCAAGATCGATGACCTATGGCGAATTTATGAGCGGTCAAGATGCTCAGGTACAAAATATGATATTCATTAATGTTAGCTGGGGTCTTGGAATTGGCATAATAATTAATGGTCAATTATATTACGGTAAATCAGGCTTTTCTGGAGAGTATGGACACTTCCCATTTTATGAAAATGAGATTATTTGTCGATGTGGGAAAAGAGGGTGTCTAGAAACAGGAGTATCAGGTTCTGCCATCCATAGAATGTTTATGGACCAGCTTAAAGAGGGAAGGGTCTCAATGTTATCGGAAAAATACAATCGAAATGAGAGTATATCTCTAGAAGACATTATGGACGCCCTTGAAAAAGAAGATGTTCTAGCAATAGAGATTATGGAGTGTGTGGGAAATGATATGGGAAAAGCAATTTCTGGGCTTATAAACCTATTTAACCCTGAACTTATTGTTATTGGAGGAACTATTTCCAGAGCTAAAGACTATCTGCTACTTCCAATTAAGAGTGCAATTAACAAATACTCTCTTATATTGGTAAGCAAAGATACCAAAATAAAGATTTCAAAATTGGGAGAAAAATGTGGAGTTATAGGAGCCTGCATGCTTGTAAGAAGCAAAACATTAGGTCTCCTATAACTTCACAATTTATTTAAAACTAATTATACATATAGTACTTTTTAGAAAACTCTCTAAAAGATTCCACATCTTTATACCAGTAATCCTTAATATCACTAAACTTGTGTCTTTTAGAGAACTCTTTTCTAATATAGTCGCTACCAGACACCAAATCAAACATCCTAAACCTATTTTCATTTGCATTGTCAAAAACTGCCTTTTCTGGATATAGCTCTGCTATAGCCTGCATAACATAAAACTGAACCTCAGATAGTAAAGCCTGTTTGTAATCCATAATATGTACTTGAACTCCTTGCAAATTTGTACCTACTCCCACAGAATAAAAAGGTTTAATATGAATTGGTCTAAAATACAATCCAGCTAAATTATATGAATTCATTCTTTGTGACAACTCTTCGGCATCAATCCATTCTGCGGCAAACATCTGAAATGGAATAGTATACCCTACGCCTATTGACATATATCCCAATTCTCCTAAAATTCCAGAAATAGGATAAAATGCAGAAGTAATTGGATGAGGAATATGAGGAGAAGAAGGAACCCATTGAAGACCGGTCATGTCAAAGGTCATATCCCTTGTCCATCCCTCTAAAGGAACAATGGTTAAACTACATTTAGAAGACAACATGCCCTCTTCATTCAACATAACTGCAAGTTCACCACATGTCAATCCATATAAATAGGGGATTTTAAACTGACTCACAAAAGAGATAAAACCATCTTCTGCCAAATTACCTTCAATTTTCTCTCCTCCCAAAGGATTTGGTCTATCTAAAACTACAAACTCAATATTATTCTCAGCGGCAGCCTCCATTGCTAAACCCATAGTACTAATATAAGTAAATGATCTGCATCCTATATCCTGAATATCATATACCAATACATCTATACCCTCTAACATCTCAGGAGTAGGTTTCCTTGTAGATCCATATAATGAAAATACTGGAATACCTGTTTTTGGGTCCTTCATATTATCTACTTTATCACCTGCATGAACATCTCCTCTTACACCATGCTCTGGTCCAAAAAGGGCAACTAGATTAACTGAAGGTTCCTCAAATAAAATATCTATTGTAGATTTCATGCTGTTGTCAAAACCTGTAGGATTTGTAATTAATCCAACTCTCTTACCTTTTAAAATCTCAAAGTTACTCTTTTTTAATACTTCGATACCAGGCAGCACTACTGAGTCATCTCTCTTTTGAGCATTTACACAAGAGAAATTAATAAATAAAAGCGATACTATAATTAAGTAAAATATTTTTTTCATATTAATAATATTTATTATTGTTTGACTTTTTTACCAAATGCTGGATCTATCTTTAGAAAAGCGGTAACAATAAATGTTAAACCATAGCATATCATAATCCAGTAAAAGAAGTTTTTGTATCCAAGAAGCTCCTGAAGCCAACCTGCAATCATGCCTGGAATCATCATTCCCAAAGCCATAAATGCAGTACAAATAGCATAATGAGCTGTTTTATGCTTACCATCGGAAAAATAGATCATATACAGCATATAGGCTGTAAACCCAAATCCATATCCAAATTGTTCAATAAATACACAAAAGTTAATTACAAAAAGATTATCTGGCAAAAACAGAGCTAGATAAACAAAAGAGAAGCTTGGCAAAGCGATGCTCAATGCCATTGGCCATAACCACTTTTTTAGTCCTCCAACAGAAGCAACAATACCTCCAATTATACCTCCAAGAGTAAGGCCGATTATTCCAACTGTACCATAAACCATTCCTACCTGACCTGTTGTCAAACCTAATCCACCCAATTCATTAGGATCTAAAAGAAATGGTGTAACCATTTTTACAAGTTGAGCTTCAGAAAATCTAAATAACAATAAAAAAGAGACAGCAACCAACACCTGTTTTTTTCTAAAGAAAGATGCAAAGGTTTCGAAAAACTCTTTAAAAATTGCAGAAGGTGTTACATCTGTAGATGAAGATGTATCACTAATTGGCTTTGGAAGTATAAATTTATGATATAGCGCTACTGCAATAAAAAATCCAGCAAGAATAAAGAATGTAATAGACCAAGCAAATGTGATATTTCCAGACAATCCTCTAAAATTAGCAACAGCATCGTGATCTAACTTTGGATCTACTTGCACTAAAAGCATTGCTGGTTTATCCCAATTATCTGAGGTAAACTCAATTCTCTCTCCATGAGCCAGAAATATACTCTTATCTCCTCTGTTAAAAGAAGTATTAAGCACTATCTTCTGACCAGATTCTGGAGCTTTTGTCAATCTAACAAAAACTAATCTAGAGCTACCTGTCAACTGATTTACTTTATTTAAATCTCTATTTTCACCAAAATTTCTTTTTATCCAATTACCTAAAGGCGTAGAGATACTACTTGACCACCATGAAGATTTTATATTTTGCCCATCTAAACTAACAACACCATCTCTAATAATAAATCCATTTCTTAAATTTTGCTCATAGGCAAATGATCTTAAAATTGAAGCTGAATCTTTAGAAATATTACCAGTCCCAATTTCTAGAATATCTGGGTAAATATCAAAGGTATAATCATCTGTTGGATTATTGACATAAGGATTTACTAATAGGGAGTCGGAAGGGATCTCAATTGAAGCAGAATAGTTTGGCCCTGCTTTAACTTCTAAATCTAATGGAGTTAATCCTGTTGCAGACTCTAATGCTCCAGCAATAATTATTAATAGTCCCTGACCTGCAATGGTAGCAACTCTATAAAAAGTGCTCCTTATACCAACATACATTGCCTGTTTATTGGAGTCCAGAGCCAACATATAAAAACCATCTGCCGCAATATCATGGGTTGCTGAACTAAATGCCATTAACCAAAATAGAGCAAGAGTCAATTGGAAAAAATTGGATGCTGGTATTGTAAAGGCTATCCCTGCTAAACCAGCTCCTACCAAAATCTGCATTGAAACAACCCACCATCGCTTAGTTTTTAACAAATCAACAAAGGGGCTCCAAAATGGCTTGATTACCCATGGTAAATACAACCAACTAGTATACAAGGCAATATCTGCATTCGAAATCCCTAATCTTTTGTACATAATCACCGATATGGTCATAACTGCAACATATGGCAATCCCTGTGCAAAATATAAAGAGGGAATCCAAGACCATGGAGATTTTTTAAAATTACTCATTTCTAAAATTTTAGATTAATATTGAGCTTCAATAGATGCTCCTACAAAATAGTGTAATAATATTGTTTTATAATCAAAACCTTTAGCTCCCATTACAGCAGCGCCAATTTGACATAGACCAACACCATGTCCCCAACCTGCTCCAATCAACACAAAAGAGGTTGTTTTTCCATTTAAGTCTTGATTCTTCTCAACAATAAATGCCGAACTATAAAGATGAGATTCAGACAAAGACCTTCTAATCTCTAACTCTTTACCAATAATTCGACTTTTTTTAGTGCCAACAATCTTAAGTTTAACCAATCGGCCAGAAGTTCCTCTTTCAATAGGGATTAGGTCTACAATTGAGCCATAATCAATACCTGTTCTCTTTCTTATAAGTTCCGATAGTTGATCAACACTATATTCAACTCTCCATCTATAAAAGTCTACAGTCTCTTGATCATAATTATTTAAAACCTGGGATAAAATCTCCTTATCTTGAGTATTACAATATGATTCAGGAGAACCCAAAATCCAAGACTTAGCACTCTCTTCTTTTGTTAAATCAGGAATTGATTCTTGTTCTAATAGATCTCTCTTGCCCACAAGATATGGATACTTAAGATCCTCCCAACAGTTTTGAAACTCTTCGAACATTCCACCACAACTTTTTGAATATCTAGCATCACAAATTTTATTGTCGAACATAAGCAACTCGCCTCTTGTTTGCTCAATTGCAATTTTAACCATCTCTGTTGATGCTCTTGTAATTCCTTGATACCTCTGACAATGATCATCTGCACAAATATCAAAATTTACATGATCTTCTCTATCGTACCATTTGATTAATTCATCATCACTCTCAATCATAGCTGAATATCCTTTATCTGACTCAAGAATCTCTTTGTTCTTTTGAATCTGAGCTAAAAGCCATGATCTAGATATAACTGCATGCGCTTTTAATAACTCTAATGATGCAGTAGCACTCATTTCAGAAGAGATAACTGAGGTTAAATACTCCTCTACCTTAAGGACATTAACCGCAGTAATTTTTGAATTTTCAACAATAAATTTTAAATCCCCTTTAAAAACCTGATTCTCTTTTCTTTCCCAATGAAAATTTATGCCAATGGTAACATCCTTTAATTCAAAAGAGGCATCGATGATGTCCATTGAAGAAAAATAAAGTGATTCATACAAATCTCCATTCCATTTAATTTTACCCTCATATAGAGAAACTTCATGCTCTCCTATAACCTCTACATCATTACATCTGTAAGAAGTATTCAATACAAAGGCCACAGAGGGTTCAAACATTATACCGACACTTACCACTGGCTCTTTCATAATTAATTCGCTTTTAGTTTATTAATAATATTATTTTCTTCCTGTTCATCAATACAGATCTCATCTATAATCTCCCTTATCTCCTTATTAGAGATTTTAGCATAATCCTTCTCCAGAGGTGTAATAAAAACACCACCCATATCCACAGAAGCTGGGCTAAGTAATATATTACTATCTCCCTCTGCAAAATAATGATGTGGCCTATGTTTGTCTCTTACATATATCAAAGTGATAAAGCTCCCCCCTTCATACCAAGATAAAATATTCATCATTGGCTCCATCTCTCCCTCTTTAATTGGTAATAAACCATAGATTTTTTCAAAAATTTCAACAGCACTTTGAACACAAGAAGACTCTATTGAAAAAAGCCCCTTAAATATAGACTTAACCGAAAATAGTTTAGCGCCTTTATTATCAAATAACTTCTCTTTATTTAGATTAGAGTATTGATTCTCGATAGTTAAGAAACCTTTATTCCCGGCCTGAAAATGAAAATGATCTGGCGCAGATGCACCACACTTTGGACCATTATAGAATAAAGTATACTCCTCTAATTCTCTAGATAAATTTAGCATTGCATCAAATCTACCTAAAATAAGTTGATCTGTATGCCCAAGAAGAGGAATTGTAAGATGTTTAGGGAAAATTGGAAATGGATTAATAAGAACGGTATAAGGATTATCTATGTCACCCTCGTTAATATACTCTAATCCTTTCTGAACTTGAGGTCTGTTCTCTCTACATAAGAAGCACTTTCTCTCTTTTATGGAATTACTATCTACTTTTGCCGATGAGGAGATTATTCTTGCAGGATTAAATTGAACTTTTAATTTAAATCCATCTATCTCAACATCTTTAACCAACACACCATTTAATGCGTCATAATTATTTTTTGCCTGTTCCCAACAAGCTAACTGCTCTTTAAAAAGAGCAGTCAGATTTTGTGAATTAAGAATCATCTATCTATAAACTTTGGATTAATTACTTAGCTCTCTTATTTAACTCAATACGAGCTTTCAGCTCCCATGTTCTGATTCTATCTTTGTAGGTATTATGAGAATTCATCTTTACAATATCTAAAGATGCATCTGAGTTATCTTCCCATCTACGACAGTGATATAATACATCATAAATTCTACCTATTTGATAATCTCTAGATATATTTAAACCCAATGCGTAATCCTCTCCATAGCTAGTATTTGGAACTTTTACATCTCTTAACACAGGAGTATAAAAAGCTCTCGGAGCTCCTAATCCATTTATTCTAAGCGCATTATTTCTTCCATTATCTGGAGTCCACTCTTTATGATCAATAATTCCAGGAGCTATCATCTCCATTTTGAAGTTAGTCATCATATATGTCCCCACTACCATTGCGCAATTCTGCTCATAAAAAGCATCAACAATTTTTTGAAGTGTATTTTCATCTGAGTATACATCATCACTATCTAATTGAACCGCAAATTTACCACAGCATTGATGATGAACTCCATAGTTCCAACATCCTCCAATTCCCAAATCCTTTCTATTAGGGACTAAATGCAACACTCTTTGATCCGATGTATACTTCTCTATAGCTTCGAATGTACCATCGGTCGAATAGTTATCAACAATAATTAAATTGAATTTAAAAGTTGTTTTTTGCATTAAAACAGATTTAATAGCATCCTCGATAGTCTTAATTCTATTAAAAACAGGAATAATAACAGACGCCTCAAATTCAAAATCTCCTTTATTAAATTCAATATGGGTAAACTTAGGTTCTAAATAACCTCCAATCTCCTTTAGATGTTTTGTACATACCTTCTCCATCTCAATTTGAACAGCTCTGTTTCGAGGGTCTACATAGTCAAATATCTTCTCCCCCGACTTTCTATTATCATGCTCAACCTCTGTGTATAAATACTCATTTACATGAACCAACTCCCCTTTCTGAGATGCCTTAAGTCTTAAATCATAAAGAGCAGCATACTCATAATCTACATCCATTGAGCTTACTGCATCTTTAAGAATAGCGCTATTATACAATAAAACAGAGCCAAAATTAAAATCATCTCTAAGGCTACCAAATTGATAAGTAATAACTGGATTCGGCTTCTTAACTCCATCAATTATTTGGTAATGATCTGAATAAATCATAGCTGCACAATTATCTTGAGCCAATTTTAACATTCTTTCAATAGCAAACATTCCCATTACCAAAGTAGACTCTTTTGTATATATCAAAGAGTATTCAGAGGTAGAGTATTTTGCTATCTCCTTTAATGTTTTAGTAGATTTTATGGAGTCTATATATATTATCTTACAGTCTTCAATAGTCTCTAGTGAAGAATTGTAAGCCAACAGATAGATCTCATTAATTTGTCCAGACTCTTTTAAACCCTTAATTGTCTGCACTACTTGGTCTTTATCCTGATAAGGAATAAAGCAATTTACACATTTTGTCATACTATTTACCTTTTACTTTTCGGTCGCTAAGATATTTAATTGAAAGCAAAAGAACAAAAAAACAGTAATTTTTACTCTTTTTTCTAGTAAAAAAAGAGTACTTTCGCCAGCGCTTAATAATTATATATAATGTATAAGTTTGACTATATAGTAATAGGCAGTGGGCTTGCTGGATTATATGCTGCATACAAAGCATCTAAATATGGAAAAGTAGCCATAGTTACAAAATGCAACATAAACGAGAATAACTCATATTATGCTCAAGGAGGTATTGCCGCTGTTACAAACAACTTAGATTCTACAGAATTACATATCAAAGACACTATAATTGCTGGAAGAGGCCTCTGTAATAAAGAGGCTGTAGAAGTCTTAGCAAAAGAAGCTCCTCTAAGAATTCAAGAGCTAATTAAAGAGGGAATGGAATTTGACTCTGTGAATGGGCAACTAACACTTGGTTTAGAAGGAGGACATAGTAAGCGCAGAATTCTTCATGCAGGGGGTGACATAACTGGGAGAAGAGTTATGGAGTTTATGATATCAAAAGTTAGAGCATCCAAAGAGATAACCATTTTAGAAAACTACAATGTTCTTCAACTTATATCTAGTAAAACAACCTGTTATGGTGTAAACTGCTGGGATGAAAAAAAAGAGAGGAGTGAGATTATTCTAGCTTCATATACAATAATAGCAACAGGAGGTGCTTCGGCAATATATAAAAGATCAACAAACCCTCAAAGTTCGGTTGGAGATGGGATTGCCATTGCATTCAATGCTGGGTGTGAAATAATGGATATTGAGTTTATTCAATTTCATCCAACAACTCTTTATACCCCTCAAAATAGATCTTTTCTTATAAGCGAAGCTGTGAGGGGCGAGGGAGCTTTTCTTCTAAATTGTAACGGAGATAGATTTATGGATGGAGTCCACCCACTCAAAGAGTTGGCACCTAGAGACATTGTCTCTCAAGAGATATATAAACAACCTGGTGGATTTGCATATCTGTCATTAAAACATTTAGACCCCACTCATATAAAAAGTAGATTTCCTCATATATATAAACAGTGCAAAGATATTGGTGAAGACCTAACAGATCAAATTCCTGTAGCTCCTGCTGCTCATTATACTATTGGAGGGATATATACAAACTTACATTCAAAAACATCATTAGACAATCTATATGCATGCGGTGAGGTAGCGGCGAATGGATTAATGGGCGCAAATAGACTAGCTTCAAATTCACTTGCCGAGTGTCTTGTATTTGGAGCAAGAGCCGTTGAAGATAGTCTAAAACAATCTTTCAATAACACAATAGAGCCTCAAAATATAGATTATTACAAAGATAATGGTAATTTTGCCTGCTATTTAGAGCTTTCAGATAAAGTAAAAACCATTTTGACAGAATCTGCAGGAATAATTCGCTCAGAAAAAAAAATATCAAATGGACTAGAAAAAATAAATCACCTAATGTCCACTATTAAAGATACAAAAGAGTATTACTCTATTCTATCTTCGAATATATTGGTAGTTGCAAAGCTAATATTAACTGGAGCTATTAACAGAAATGAGAGTAGAGGGGGTCACTTTAGAGAGGATTTTAACAAAGAAGACTCAAAGGCATACCACACTATTCAAAAAAAGGGAGAAGAAGTAAAAAAGATATATAGGTAACTACAAAATCATGAATAATCAAAATAAACCAGACGTGATTTCCTTAATTAAAAGAGCTATCGATCTAGCTATAGAGGAAGATGTATGGAGTGGAGATATAACAACTAACTCTATTGTAAGTCAAACAAAAATAGCAACAGCATACTTAATAATGAAGGCAAATGGTGTTATTTCTGGATTAGATATTATTAAAGAGGTGTTTCTTAGATTTGACAACAATTTGGTATGGAAACCATTTTTTTCCGATGGAGATTATGTAAAATCCAAAGATGTTATATTGGAGATAACAGCTAACCATAGAGCTCTATTAACAGCAGAGAGAACTGCTTTAAATATTCTTCAAAGAATGTCTGGAATAGCAACAGAGACATCTTTGTATGTTAAGGAATTAGAAAGAACTAAAACAAAAATATTAGATACTAGAAAAACGGTTCCAGGATTAAGAGTTCTTGACAAACTAGCGGTTAAACATGGTGGAGGAACTAATCATAGAATGGGTCTTTACGATATGGTAATGATTAAAGATAACCATATAAAGATAGCTGGATCTATAACCAAAGCAGTAGAACAAATCAGACAAATAAACGGTTGTGGCATGAAAATAGAAGTGGAGACAACCAATTTAGAACAGGTAAAAGAGGCCCTCGACTGTAATGTAGATATTATAATGCTTGATAATATGAGTTGTGATCAGATGATAAAAGCAGTAATGCTCATATCAGATAGGGCTAAAATAGAAGCATCCGGTAATATGACCTTATCTCGAGTTAAAGAGGTAGCCTTAACTGGCGTTGATTATATTAGTGTTGGCGCTTTAACACACTCTGTAACAGCACTAGATATTAGTATGAATATAAAAGATTAATCTCAAATGTATCCACAAACAACAAATAATAAATCCCTTACAGATAAAATCCTAAAATTAAAAAAAGAGAAAAATGCCATTATTTTAGCTCACTATTACGTTAACTCAGAGGTCCAGGATATAGCTGATTATATAGGAGACTCCCTTGGGTTATCTCAGATGGCAGGCAGAACAGATGCTAAGATAATTTTATTTGCTGGGGTCCAATTTATGGCAGAAACTGCAGCTGTTATTTCACAAGAGAAGATTGTTTTATTGCCAGATCCAACAGCAGGATGCTCACTGGCCGAAAGCATTAATGCAAGTGACATAATAGAATGGAGAAAATTTAATAAAGATGGTATTGTTGTTTCTTACGTAAACACAACTGCAGATGTAAAAGCAGAAACTGATATATGTTGTACATCGGCAAATGCTCTGGACGTAATAAACTCTATCCCAAAATCAAAAAAAATACTCTTCACACCCGATAAAAATCTTGGTAGCTATATAAAAGCAAAACTGAACAGAGATATGGATGTTTGGAGTGGAGACTGTTGCGTACATGAGGAGTTTTCTAAAGAGAGTGTATTAAATTTAATGAGTGATTATCCTGATGCACATTTCTTAATCCATCCAGAGAGCAGCTGCTCTCATGATCCAGATATCTATAATAACCCTAAAGTTCATATTTTATCAACAACAGGAATGATTAAAAAGGCTGGAGAGATTGAAATTACCAAATTTGTTGTTGTTACAGAACCTGGAGTAATACATCAAATGAAAATGGTCTATCCTCAGAAAGAGTTTATTCCCGCAGATCCAAAAAACAAATGTTTTCAAATGAGAAAGGTAACTCTTGAGAAAATTCTTTTTTCATTAGAAAATGAGTGCTACAAGGTTGAGGTAAATCAAATAACTACCAAAAGAGCCAGACCATCCATAACCAAAATGTTAGAGTTGTAGTTTTTTTTACTATATTAGTTCACTTTTAAAATCAGATAAAGTGAACATTGTAGCAATTGGAGCATCAGCTGGTGGATTAGAGGCTCTTGAGGTTCTATTCTCAAACCTTAATCCGCATCCAAACACGTCATACATTGTAGTTCAACACCTTTCACCCGATTACAAAAGTATGATGAAAGAGCTTCTTGGTCGACACACTGATATTCCAATTATCTCTTTAGAACAGAGCATCAGAATTCAACCAGGCAATATCTATCTAAACCCTCCAAATGCCTAAATTTTCTTAGAAGAGAACAATATTATTGTCGAACATAATACTCAAAAAAGACTGCTATCATCTCCAATTGATAGGTTTTTTATATCCTTATCTCAAATTACTGAAGATAGAGCGATTGCTATAATTCTATCTGGCACTGGCAGCGATGGAACTTTAGGCGCAAAAAAAATAAAAGAGAACAACGGATATGTTATCATTCAAGACCCATATGACGCCAAGTTCAATGGAATGCCGATAAACGCAATATCAGCGGGAATTGCTGATCTTATTGCTCCAGCAGACAGGATTGGTGTTCATTTAAACTCTATATTATTAAAAAACCGATCGGATATCTCTATAGATCAAATTTCAAGTCTTCAGATTATTCCAATGGCTCTATCTATCATTAAAAAAGAGACTGGAATAGATTTTTCTTATTACAAAGACACCACTCTTTTAAGACGAATTCACAGAAGAGCTACTATAAAAAACCTATCTTCAACAGATAAATACATAGATTATCTTAAAGAAAACTCTTCAGAAGCAACTATTTTATCTAAAGAGTTTCTTATTGGAGTATCATCTTTTTTTAGAGACAACCTAGCTTTTGATATTTTAAATAAAAAAGTTATTTCTCAATTAATCAAAGAGGCCTCTATTAGAATATGGTCAGCAGGTTGCTCTACTGGTGAGGAGGCATACTCTATTGCTATTCTTTTAGCTGAATCACTAAAGAGTAATTTTGATAAACGAGATATAAAAATTTTTGCTACGGATATTGATAACGAAAGTTTAAAAAAAGCGATTAAAGGGGAATACTCATTTTCTGAAACATCAAATATAGATAAATCTATTTTATCTAAGTATTTCCTCCCAATCACAAATGGCTATAAAGTTTGCAGCAAAATAAGAGATAAGGTGATTTTCTCCAATCACAATATTATTAAAGATCCATATTTTTCTAAATTGAATTTAATTTCATGCAGAAATCTATTTATCTACCTAAAACCAGATATTCAAACAGCAATATTAAATAGATTTTGCCACTCACTTTATAATAAAGGATTCCTTTTTTTAGGCTCTAGTGAAAGCATCGGCTCAAAAGTTGAGTGTTTTACAGAAATCGACTCTTCTAATAAAATTTATAAAATTAAGGATAGTATTAAACTTACTCCAATAGATCATCTATCTATTATTAATCGGCTTGACAATTCAACTTTTGAAAAAGATTCAGAAATAGTATCAAAAAACGACATCCAAATGAAAGAGATTAATAATCCTCCATTAATCAAAGATCATATTAATGCTAAAAAAATTAGCGTCGACAATAAAGAGTATATTGTCATATCTTTGGATTCAGAGACTACTACTCATCACCAACCATCTATAGCAATAAATAGTGATGAACAGATTTCTATTTTAAAGACTCAATTAAATAGTGTCAAAGATGAACTGGCCCAATCTATGATGGATTTGGAAAGTGTAAATCACAAACTTCAAAGTTCAAACCAACAATTGGTAACTGCAAACGAAGAGCTCCAGAGCACTAATGAAGAGCTGCAATCTGTAAATGAAGAACTATATACTATTAACTATGAATATCAACAAAAGATAAATGAACTCACCATAGTTAATAATGATATAGAAAATCTACTCAAGAATATAGACATAGCGGCTATTTATTTAGATAAGGACTTAAGAATAAGAAAAATAACTCCATTCACAAAGATTATTACAAATATAATGGATAGTGATATAGGCAGACCAATATCTCACATCTCTTTAATGGATTCATTTTCTGACATTAGCTCCATTATTTCTCAATCAATTAAATCTAAAAATGGGATAAAAAAGGAGATTAATTGCCACAATAAAGAGTATCTATTAAAGGTTAGATCATATACAAATAGCAACGGAGAAAACGATGGGACTATTATAACAATTATCAACCTATAAAATTATGAAAAAGCATGATAGTAGAGCAGATAGGATATCCACTCTTCAGAAAGCAATAGAAGATAAAATTGAGGATATATATAAATCTGAGGGTGATAATAATAAAATAGACACTCTTGTTCAAACTATTGCAATATATAGTCAAGAGCTAGAACTACAGAACTTAGAATTACAACGGGTATATGGAACACTAGAAAAGTCTCATAAACTATACTCATCCATTTTCTTAAACTCCCCTAATGGATATGTTGTTTGCAACGCTAACTTAAGAGTTAAAGAGTATAGTAAATTCTTTGAAGAGGGATTAAATGTTGATCTTCTTGAAAAAGATATACACATCTCCACAATAATTGATGATAAAGATAAAGAGATCTTTATTTCAAATATCAAACAACTTACATCAACTTCAAAAGTAAAAAAAAGTAGTTTTGAATGCAATCTTATTAATGGTATTCCAGTAAAGATCTCTTTTGAGATTATTGATATTAATAATGAGTCTCTATATCTTTTGATATTTACAGATATTACAAAGGAGAGAGAATCTATTCTATCTTTAAATAACCACAATAAAAGATTACATGACATTTTAGATAAAATACCATTTAAAATTTATGTTGTATCTAAAGAGTATGATATTCAATTTGCAAATAAGAGCATTAGGGATATAAATGGAGATTATTTTGGTAAGAAATGTTATACATATGTTAATCACAAGCAACAACCATGTCCCTGGTGTAAAATTGATAATGTTTTTAAAATAGGTTATAATAAAAGATTATGGAAATCTCCTATAGATAATAGAAGTTACATTTTGCACGAATACCCTATTACCAACTTAGACACAACTATTTCTAAAATGGTGATTTTGGATGATGTAACAGATGAAGTTAGATCTAGAGCTCTCCAAAAAGTACAATATGAAACTCTCAACCTAAAGGTTATAAATAATAAAAAGATAGTAATTGTAGAACGGTTTAAAGAGATTCTAAAGAACAATTTTCTAAGAGATTCCGAAAGTGTTTCTGCTATACTATTTGATAATCCAAATGAGTTTAGTATTGATCCAGAACATATTGCAAAACTCCCCTATCTCGAAAAAAGTATCGCCTCTAGTTTATACTTTAAAAGAGTAGTTAAAGAACGTTACTCTATACTTATTAAAGGAGACGAAGTAACCGAAATTTACAATATACTCTCGCCACAAACAACCCCAAAGGATCTTCTTTTACTCCCAATTGCAATCGAAGACAACTTTTTTGGAGTTTTGATTTATGCAAATTACAGCTCAATAAATGAGATAGATGATACGCTCTGTGAACATATGAAAATCATAACGCTTGAATTAGCTAAAACTCTTAATAAACATAGCTTAGTTTATCAACTTATTGCAGAAAAAGAAAACGCACAAAGGAGTGATATGTTAAAAACAACCTTTTTAGCTAACATGAGTCATGAAATTAGAACTCCACTTAATTCCATAATCGGATTCACTCAACTAATCGAAGAATCAAATAATAAAGAGGAGATAAATGACTATATAAAAGTAATTAATGAATGCTCCGATAGATTACTCGCTACAATTAACGATATTATAGATTATTCTAAGATAGAGTCTGGGTATCTCAAAATTGAAAAGAGTCAAATTGACATCTGTAATATATTAAAAAGTCATCTTGATATATTTAATAATCAAGCAAGTGCAAAAAATATCTCAATTAATATTAGTTGCTCTAACTATACCCAAAACTCAATTATCAATAGCGATCTTACAAAAATTAACTCAATCTTTACAAATCTCATTAAAAATGCTATCAAATTCACAGATATAGGAGAAATTATTATTGGATGCAAAGAACTTGATGAAGAGTATCTTTTTTACGTTAAGGATAGTGGCATTGGAATACCATCAGAAAAACTAGATATGTTATTTGATAGGTTTTATCAAGTAGATGCAGGAAAGACCAGAAAGTACGAAGGAAGTGGTCTTGGGTTACCAATAACAAAAGCATATATAGAGCTATTATGAGGTAAGATTTGGATAGAAACTAAATTAAATGTTGGTACTACAGTATGGTTTACTCTACCCAAAAACTAAATATCCTTAACAATATTCCAAATCCAATTAATAGCCACCAAAAATAAGATCACAAATAATATCTTTCGCCTGCCTATAAACTCCTCAAATTTTACATAAAAAAAATAGAAACTCTCTCGTTTAAAAAGAATGTCATAAGCAAACCATATCGGCAAAACAATCATCCCAATAACTACAATGTAACCCATAGGATTTAACATAAATGCCGAAAAATAAGATTTATTAACTATTAGTAAAACAGACCTGGTTACTCCACAAGAGGGACAAGGAAGCCCAGTTATTTGTTTAATTATACAAGGTTTAAATGAATTAATTGAGTTTGCATAAAACTCCATCTTGTATAACCACAAATAACCTATGAAGACCAAGGCTCCATAAAAAAAATAGGTTTTCTTTATTTTTGGATCACTAAACAACTTAGTATAAGAATCTCTGTAAAGATTGCATATTCTTCTCTCTGGTAGCTTTCATTATAAGAAACCAATCAATTATAGTCCAGATCCCTAAACCACCACATGTGAATAGCTTTGCTAATCCTAGACCAGTATCTCCAATTATAAAACGATCTACTCCCAAAGTACCTGCTAACAAAGAGACAATTAACACAATTGTAGGATCTTTGAATGTTAATGTCTGAATAAGATGAGACTTAGAGTCATCTAACAAAATTAATCTCTCTCTAATATATGAGAGATGATGACTTTCTAAATATTTTGCATTTGTCATCAAAAAAATATCAACATTATTTGAGTTCATATGTATAAGATTTAGGTATTTTGTATAAAGTTAAAAAAAACTATTTCCTAATTGCAACTTTTTAATAACCCCACACGTCTAAAATCAAAAATAAAAAATGGGAAAAATGAAAAAAACAATTCTTCTGCTTACAAGTATAGTAATTGGAACTACTACAACAATCTTTGCTCAAAATAGTAATTATATCAAAAAAGAGATTCCAATCAGCAAATTAGAGCACATCTCTATCTCTAATGGATTTAGCTTAATTTTAACTAACTCCCCAGAAACCTCTCTCACCATAGAGACTGATAATAGAACATTTGACCTTTTAGATATAGATATGTCAAACAATGGAGTATCTATTAAAACAAATAATTCCAGAGGTGGATGGTGGAAAAATAGAACCCTATCAAAAGTTTATATCCATATCTCATCTCCTAATATCGCATCTATAAGGTTAAGTGGAGGTAGTACAGCAAAAGGAGAAATTAATAATTCAAATAATCTTGAGATTAAAATGAGTGGAGGATCCAAAACATACCTAAATGGAAAGGTTCCAAATCTAAGGATTCTTGCTTCTGGAGGTTCAAAGTTTATCTCAGAAAATTTCTCTTGTGATACTCTTAAAATATCCATGTCCGGTGGATCAAAAGCCACTTTACATATAAATAACAACTTTGATTTCAAGGGATCTGGTGGATCTAAACTACGATACAGTGGATCCCCTACATACAAAACATCTCTATCTGGAGGTTCTTCTATTTCAAGATCTAATTAATTCAAAATATCATTTTGAATTAATAAAAATTGTCCTTATATTTAGTACGAGTAGCACATATGCTATAAATCTAAATATAAGGGCATTTTTTTATTACATATATATTTATCAAACCTTAATATTCAAGATTATGAAAAATATTTTATACATAGTAATTGCTATTATAGCAGTTATTTTTATAGCATCATGTGGTTCATCAAAAAGTATATCTAGCAACAATAAATTGCAAATAAATAATACTGCAGATACGCTAACAAAGGCTGATTATGAACTAATTGTTTTTGACCCTGGATTTGAATATTGGTTTAATACAAGAGGGTTTTCTAAGAATCAATACTCCAATGAGTTCCTAATTTCTAAAAACCGACAATATGTGAATGAATGGAACAGAAGGTATACTAGAGGAGATAGAAGAATGGGTAGTTATATTGAATACGACTCTCTAAACGACTATGGTTTAGATTTCAACTACAAACTTTTTATGTATTTCAAATATTTCGAAGAGATAAACCGAACTAAACTAATACCATAAATACATATGTTAAAGCAATGTTAAAACAATGTTAAAACAATGTTAAAACAATATTTGAACAAAATTAGCTAAAACTGTTAATATTTGTAAAATTCTCTTCTCTTTTTTCACTGAAATAGTTAAAAATGTCATCTAGACCATATAACGTAACTAATTGATATACAACAAAAAAAACCTGCCGAAAAGCAGGTTTAATTATGGTGGAGAATATCGGAGTCGAACCGATGACCCCTTGCTTGCAAAGCAAGTGCTCTAGCCAACTGAGCTAATTCCCCCTAACAGTTAAGTAGTCCCGAGCGGAGTTGAACCGCTGACCCCTACATTATCAGTGTAGTGCTCTAACCAACTGAGCTACGGGACTATATAGTTAAGATAGCGATAAGAGTAAGGAGAGGAAACTCCTTTGGTCAGTTAAGCTCCAAAAAGGAGGTGTTCCAGCCACACCTTCCGGTACGGCTACCTTGTTACGACTTAGCCCCAGTTACTAGTTTTGCCCTAGGTCGCTCCTTGCGGTCACGAACTTCAGGCACCCCCAGCTTCCATGGCTTGACGGGC
>WPCG01021171.1_pt1 | contig 53922 bp, 59 predicted proteins | sample 5403311 | NCBI WGS metagenome assembly WPCG01 (sample SAMN12869467, study PRJNA574797) | sludge metagenome | isolation source: wastewater treatment of Control | place: China:Beijing | collected 2019-05-17
CAAGCGTTTCCAGGAACAGGTCGAACTCGTCAACATCATGGAGACTGAGGACGTCGGCAAGATTAACGCCAAGATCGCTGAACTCGCGGGCCGTGACCCGGGAGCATTTGCCGCTGACCCGATGGTTATCGAGGTCAAGGAAGCAGGCGGAGGCGGCCTTGAGACTTCAGTTGCCGGAGCAAACCCCCAGTACCTTGAGATTGAAAAACGGCTCGATGTAATTGAGAAGAAGATCGAATTTGCAGACGCAGAGATTGCCCAGAGGGTGGGCAGGAAGATCGGACGCGACATAGGCATCCTCTATGGCCTTGTAGCAGGGCTCATCGTCTTCATCATGCTGCTTATGCTCCTTCCGAAAATTAGTATGCTCTAAGTGAGGTGTTCCAACTATGTTCAGGTTTGAGAAAGAACAGACCGTTCTCGACTTTAATGGAATCAAGATCGGTGGACAGCCAGGCGAATACCCAAGGGTACTCGGCGCATCCATCTTTTACAACAAGCACGAGACCGTGCTTGACGATCACACAGGAAAGATTGACAAACCAAAGGCAGAAGCGCTCTGGAACCGCTGTATGGAGTTGTACGATATCACCGGCAACCCATACTTCATCCAGATTATCGCCGAATATGGCGAGGCGTTCGAGAGCTATTTCAGCTGGTTTGACAGTATCGACAACAAGACCCCCTTCCTGATGGACTCATCAGCACCATCGGCACTTGCCCATGCATGTGAGTACGTTACAGAAGTCGGCCTTGCTGACCGTGCAATCTACAACTCAATCAATGGTTCGATCCCGCAGGAGAACATCGACGCACTTGCTGCATCTGATGTCAACTCCGCGATCGTCCTCGCCTTCAACCCCGGCGACCCTTCAGTCGTCGGACGTGAGAAGGTGCTCGTTGAGGGAGGCGTTGCCGGTCAGGCAAAGGGAATGCTCCAGATCGCAGAAGAGGCAGGAATCACCCGCCCGATCCTCGACACTGCAGCAACCCCGCTCGGCATCGGCTCAGGCGGTTCATTCCGTGAGATCCTTGCATGCAAGGCAATTCACGGTCTCCCAACCGGTGGTGCATACCACAACATGACTGTGTCATGGACCTGGCTGAAGCGCTGGAGAAAGAGTGTCCTTGCCGAACAGTATGCAGGTAAGGATGTCCTCCTCGAACAGATGGCACATCACCACTTCGGTGGATTCGAGGGTATCAGGCAGACTGCATGGGCTGCACCTGACATCGGGTGCAACATCATGGCAATGACCCTTGGTGCCGATTTAATCATGTTCGGACCAATCGAAAACTGTGAAGGGATGGCAACGACTGCCGCATTCACCGACATTGTGCTTGCTGAGGCATGCCGTGAACTCGGTGGAGATGTGCAGGATCCAAACCACCCCATTATGAAACTCGTATAAACAGGAGAATCATTGGTGGAAATTCATTCCACCCATTTTTTTTAAGAATACCGAAGAAGACATTCGGTTGCTTTTTTAATATCAGATCCCTGTTTCCGTACTTCTGCAAGATAGAGATCAAATGTCCGATCATCTGCCATCGAGAATACCGGCTTGTTGAGATCGGCATGGAGCATCAGGTCAAAGGCACGCGCTTCTGCAACAGACAGCCCAAGAGCCTTATATTCACCCGTATGCGGGATATATACAGGATTTTCATCCAGAGGTGTGGATAGGACAAGATCTGCAAGCGGTGTTCCGGGGATCGGCTCTGCGGCGCTCACAAAGACATCGTCCAGTGAGAGTTCCTCAATGAGATCTTTTGTCTTCTGGTAATCATCTTCGGATTCACCAGGATATCCCACAATGAAACTCCCCGCCACTTTCAGCCCATGGTCACGGCAACGGCTCACCGCTTCCCTCACCTGATTGACATCTGCCCCTTTCCGCATCTTTCTGAGAATGGCTTCACTCCCGGATTCAATTCCAAAAAAGACCCACCCGATGGTATAGTCACGGATCGCATCCAGCACCTCGTCAGTGATGCAATCTACCCGGATATCCGGGGAGGATAGGTTCTTTGGACCCATTATTCCTGCAATACCCTTTAAGAGTGCGACAAAAGCTGGGATATTCATCCTCCCCTGTTCTGAAGCATAGAGCGATCCGGTACCCCCCGATATTGAGATCCGATGCGCACCGGCATCTTTGAATGCCTGCACTTCAGTGAGAATAGCCTCAATGCTCCGGCTTCTGATCTCCTGCCCGAAGTACCGGGGGACCTGGCAGAATCCGCATCCACCGATACATCCACGGTGCGTCTCAATATACACATTCGCACCCCTGACATTCTGTTCACCGATATCGGTGGGGATCAGGGGAAGAGGGCGCGTCATTGGAGATGGAGGAGATGGGCCCGTAGTGACCATCACCCCATCTTTCATATAGGCAATCCCCGGTATTTCAGGCGAAGGGCCATCTGCCACAAGGCGTGGCGTCGTTATTTCACCTTCCCCTACAACAACTGCATCCGGCGATAATTCTCCCAAAACCATTGCCGGATGTGAAGATACCGGACCTCCGACATAACACCTGCCGCCAAGCTTTTTCCGGGCACCTATCACCTTTTTTATCCGCTCATCGAAAAGATGCTGGGTGGAATAGAGGGAGAGGAGCAGGATATCCGTATCTGTATCTTCGATAAAACGTGATATGGAGACATCGTGTCCGTGCTCTCTGAGCACTCCGCCGATCACCATTGCGCCATAGGTGATGATATCCGGAGAGATAACCTTGATCCTCATAATATGGGATTATTTGAAAGGACACAAGCATAAACAATCCGGGTTGTTAGTACGATCCATACCTTTTTGTCTTTATGCGCATATGAGTACTTATTACCAAAACCAGGTGATGCACAATGCCAGGATTTGACAGAACAGGACCCCGCGGCATGGGGCCACTAACTGGACGGCGTTTGGGGCGCTGTGTTGCCCCGGCACCAGATGTACAGAGTGAAGAACAGACAGAAAGACAAGTAGCCTACGGACTCGGAAGAGGCGGAATCCCACGCGGAGGCGGCAGGGGATTTGGCAGAGGATGGATACAAAGGCGATTTCCGTAAACATATAATGATTGGCAACTACAAACAATTCGAATTGTCATACCTCCTCATATCCCCTCTTTATTTGAATATGCATATTCCTGAGAATAGCAAAGTAGCATGGCACTTCATCGGGGATGATAGAAAGATTTAAGTATTTGTGAGCATATGAGTACTTATTACCAAAACCAGGTGATACAAAATGCCAGGATTAGATGGAATGGGGCCCCAGGGTATGGGGCCAATGACAGGAAGGCGCATGGGGCGCTGTGTTGCCCCGGCACCTGACGCACAGAGTGCAGTACAGACTGAAAGACCAATCTACGGACTCGGAAGAGGCGGTCTGCCACGCGGATGCGGCAGGGGTTTCGGAGGAGGGCGTATGCGTGGAGGGAGATTCTTCCAGCAGGCAGACCAGACGGAGGTGCAAGAGTGAAGATAGCAATTGCAATGGATGGAACACGAGTGTCTGAGCATTTCGGGCACTGCCAGAAATATGCGATATTTACTGTTCAGAATTCCATGATTATCCGGGGCGATGATCTTGACAGCCCCGGACATGAACCGGGAAAGCTCCCCCGATTCCTTGCAGAGCATGGCGCAAACCTTGTGATTGCAGGAGGGATGGGACCACGTGCAATAGATCTCTTCCATGAGAACGGGATCGATGTCATACTCGGTGCCTCAGGGGATGTCGATGCCGTAGCACAGGCATATATCCGCGGGGATCTCACAACCGGACAGAGCACATGCCATCATGGCCCTGATGACGAATGTGGCCACGATGAGAAAGAAGGAGCAATCATCTGCATTACTGCACAGGCTCCAGGTGTGGATGCACCCTTTGAAGATCGGTTTGGACGTGCTCCATACTTCATCATTCTTAACCTGAAGACAGGTGCAGTTGAATCGGTTCCAAATGCTTTTGCAGAGGCTTCTGGCGGCGTTGGTCCACGGGCAGTTTCAATTGTAGTCGATCATGGAGCACAGTATCTCATAACCGGGCAGATGGGGGGCAATGCCGCTGAGGCGCTTGTAGCGAGTGGGATTAAAGCTTATTCCTACCGCGGCGGCGGCACGGTTGCTGATGCAGTGAAGGCATTTCTTGCAGGAAATCTCCCCTCAATCTCCTGATCCTTTGCTTATGAAGATCGCAATTGCAAGCGGAAAAGGAGGAACCGGTAAGAGCACAGTGGTGGCCAATCTTGCCTTTTCACTTGCAGAGAGGCAACCCTTAGCCGTTGTCGACTGCGATGTTGAGGAGCCGAACCTCCACCTCTTCTTTCCTTCACCATCAGAGGATCTGCCGGTAATGGTACAGATCCCTGAAATTGATACAACACGATGCACACACTGTGGAGCATGCGGTGAGTTCTGCCGCTATGGTGCGCTGACCATCTTCAAGGATCGCCACCTCTTTCTTCCCGAGCTCTGCCACTCGTGCGGAGGATGTGAGATTGTCTGTCCGGTTGGAGCCATCAATGAAATTGGGAGGCAGATTGGAATCGTACAGATACGAAAACCCACATCTGGACTCACCCTGATTACCGGCGTATTACAGGAAGGAGAAGTACAGGCGCCACCTGTTATCAGGATGGCAAAAGATCAGGCAGAAGGACATCCGCTCATCCTCTACGATGCTTCACCGGGAATTGCATGCCCTGTGATCGAAACACTTGATGGCGTGGATTTTTGCATATTTGTCACCGAACCAACTCCGTTTGGCATCCATGATCTCACACTTGCGTTGGGTGTTACAAAGGAGCTTGGGATTCCTTCCGGTGTTGTGATAAACCGCAGTGATGGAGATGATGGTATTGTCAGGGATTTCTGCGCAGAACATTCACTTCCAGTCCTTATGACAATACCATTTGACCGGACAATAGCTGCCATCCAGAACAAAGGCAACCTTATCGCACGCGAACTTCCGGAGTGGAGAGAGCGGTTCATCGAACTCTTCAATTCGGTGAAAAGGGTGGGGAAGGGATTACAATGATCAGGATTGCAGTTATCAGTGGGAAAGGGGGAACAGGGAAGACGATGGTCACCTGTGCACTCGCAGATACCAATACCCGAAAACAGGTGCTGGCAGACTGCGATGTTGATGCAGCCAACCTCGAACTCCTCCTCTCACCCACACGGCTCACCACTGAGCCGTTTGCCGGTCTTGATGTTGCACGAATCGATCCCGATCGCTGTTTGGGATGTGGAGTCTGTGTCAACACCTGTGCCTTCGGCGCTATCAAAATGGACGACGATCGGGCAGAAGTGAGCCCCCTCCATTGCGAGGGGTGCGGCCTCTGCTGTTTCGTCTGTCCGGAAGGTGCTGCGGTGATGGAAAGGAGGGTCTGCGGCGAGATCTACACCTCTTCAACAGCATATGGACCGCTCGTCCATGCCCGGCTCTTCCCCGGATCAGGCACATCCGGACTCCTCGTCCATGAAGTAAAGAAAAGGGCACTCACTATCGATCCATCTGCCGAGGTACTCCTCGTCGACGGCCCACCAGGGATCGGCTGTCCCCTTATCTCCACGATCAGCGGGATGAATGCAGTACTGATCGTCACTGAGCCGAGCGTTTCCGCCCTCCATGACTGCAAACGCCTGGTGACCGTCTGCCGCCGGTTTAACCTATCCATCCTCCTGCTGATTAACCGGTTTGACCTCCTTGATGAGATCACCCGCGAGATCGAGTCATATGCAGACGAAGAGGGAATCGGAATTGTTGGGAAAATTCCCTTTGACGCTGCTGTTGTCAAAGCGGTCAGGCAGGGCATCCCGATCACAAGAGCCGATAGTCCGGCATCGAAAGCCATCTCCGGAGTCTGGGAACAGATTAGATTCAAACTTGATATGCCATGACACCAGAACAGGACAGAAGAGGATGCTGCGGAAAGCGGCGTGGACGGCCACGGGTTGCCCGCATGATCGATGATGAGGGGCAATTCAGGTGTTTTGCACCCCTCTGCGGAGACCAGACAATCCAGGAAGAGCAGATCCTCCTGCTGCCGGAAGAGCTGGAGGTATTGAGGCTTGTTGATCTCCTCGGTCTTGAACAGGAGGCTGCAGCCGCTACCCTTGGCATCTCACGAAAGACCCTCTGGCGTGATCTCCATGAGGCACGGAGAAAAGTTGCCGATGCACTCGTCTATGGAAAGACCATCCGTGTGCTTGGCTGTCTGCGTCAGGATGCAGCAGACTGTCCTCCATATCATCAGTCTGAGTGAAGACGGCATAATCCCCTCAGATACTTTTTTCTGAACTATTTCTTCACCCATCTGGTGGAGAGAGTGATATAGCTGTATAACTAACTCTGATACATGGAACAGGCCGGAGGCATTGGAGAGGTATTCCCGGATTATTTTGTGATACAAGAGGAGATCAGATCGAAAAAGCCGGATGAGGCTGAGTCACTGTTTGGGGAGATCCTGCTTCAGACCATCTTCCTCAGGAGGGTGGAGACCGATCCCGCATTCCGATGGAGTATCTGCATCAGAATCTCTTCAGATGAAATATTATCTGAGATGCTGCGCCGGACCATCACCCGTCTCCTCACTGGATCAGAAGAGAACAGAGAAGAGGGCCTTCTCCGTCTACGAATGATGGAACAGAACCCGGATGCCATCTGCATGCTCTTTGCAGAGGAGACCGGCCTTCCGCTTCACTACTGGCAGACGAAGAGAGCCGGATTGTTGTATCAGACAATTTCATTCCCAACTGCACTCCAGACCTCACCTCCTGAAAGGCCAAAACTCCTCCACCCGATGGATCAGGCAATCATAACCTCCTTCAGAGATGAGGCGGACGCTGGTGTCAACATAATAGATCCCGAAGATCCATCATTCCCTGGAAGAATCACAGACGCCATTACTTCCATAGCCTGCCACTCCTTCCTCATATTATCTTATGAAGAGAGGCTCTCCATTCTGAACAGGCGATATCCGGAAGATGGATGGGAGCCGCTCATCTCTGCGCTGATGATCTTCGAGCCGTCTGCAGAGGCATTGCTTGTTGGAGCACGGCATTGTGCTGCAACACATCAAATTATTGCTGCACGGAGCCTGTATTCCCTTGCATGCAGCCGTGCAGAGGAGCAAAAAATCAGACAGCTCAGTTACCGTGAGATGGGACTTCTATCCCGGAACATCGGTGAGCATGAACGTGCATTCTCAGAGTTCCAGTCTGCACTCGAAGCCGCCCGTGAAAGAGGGGAAGACGCCCGATCATTTCAGGATGAGCTGATCTACCTCTGTGAAGCCGCCGAGAAGCTTGGCTTATCGGCAGAGGGGGATACCATCTTCGATCGCCTCATCTCGATCGCCCGGGATAGGGAGGGTGAAGAGCGGGTGCACCTGCTCATGCAGATAGCCACATCATGCCGGCGATCGGGATGGTTTGATCGCGAATATGCCCTTATTGAAGATCTTATCGGGGAGGAGGAATGCAGCGATGCAGCCTTTGCACGATTGGATACCCTGAACCGGGCAATGAGAGGAGATGGAACACTTGATTCTGTCCTCCTCGCCGATCTGGAAGCAGGAGCAGAAGCAGAATATACTACTCTCCGCGGCATCCTCGCTTTCGGCGCATTCCAGTTCGATGACGCCCTTACCTGGTTCAATGCCTCGGTTTCCATTCAGAACAGCCCCGAAACCCGACTCTGGAGAGCGAGGGCTGCATGGTATGCCAATAAACCACCCATAGATATACGCTCTGACAAGAATGATCAGATCGAAACACAAATCATCTCAGGATTGCTCAGGGGGGAGAAGATTGGGAATCTTGTCAGATTGATCCCCGGCGGGGGAGAAGATGAGGGATATGATGCCATCCTCGTCCTCCTTGAAGGGATGAGAGGGAGATCTATTTCGGAGTCTGTCAACACAGTCACCGGGGATCTTCTGAACCTGCCTGTGCCACAGGAAGAGAGAGCACGGCTGCTCAGGATACTGGCAAAAGTGCTCTCAGAATGTGGCATCCCCGATGCAATACCAGTCTTCCGAAAAGCGCTCAGGATAACGACATCAAAAGAGGCGCGTGCCGGTATCCTCTCTGAGATCGGATACTGGTATGAAACCCGTGGGCAGCCAAAGAAGGCGGCGGAGGCATATATGCGTGCAGTCGCACTTCACCAGGAGTTTCCCGGAGGATGGGCAGGGGTTGCCAGGGCTTATGCACAGCAGGGAGAATATGATAGCGCAATGGAGGCAATAAGCACCGCCATCCGGTACCTTCCCGATAGGGAAGATTACCGGATGATCCAAAACCTGCTCCATAACCGGATCAAAACTGATGGACTTGAACCTCAATTACAGGAACAGATTGATGCCATTGATCGCAGTCTGTTTACCTGGAGTGGGGCTGTACCCTCATCAATTGCAGGGCGGTACCTGGCAGTGATCAAAACCGAAGCTGCCACCCGGGAAGAGCCTGTTCGTTCCTCGTGGGCACCGGAAATGATGGCGGCAGAAGAGGTGCTCACCATACGAAACAGCGCAATCCAAGCGTTACAGAGTTGAGAGAGAGGAGTAGATCAAGGATGAGTACTGGAAGATTCCGGCTATCCCACCGCCCATGATTGGATGTGAAGAGAGATGAAACGGCTCATCACAGTAATCGCAATTGCCCTCGCCATCTACATCATGATGGCCTTTATCGGAATCCCTGCAGGAGAGGAAGAGCCTGTGGAGTCGGCGGGACACGCACCCCGGGCACTGAACATCCTCGCAATTCTGCCGTTGAGCGGGGATGATATGGATCTGGGTGCCTCGCAGCAGTATGGTATCAGCCGGGGAACGATACAGCCGCGGGATCAGCCGATTAACCTCCATATAGAGGATTCACGCGGTGACCCGGACCATGCAGTGGCGATCCTCAGAGAGCGGAGGAACACAATTGCCATTCATGCACTCATCATATCAGGAAGCGACTGCGTTCTGGCAACAGCTCCCTATGCCGAGGAATGGGGCATCCCGATTGCTTCAATAGCCGCCCCAATACAACCCGGAGTGGAGAGAAGCAGAAGCAGGATCAGTTTTACACCGCCAATAGCAACAGAGATTGATGCAATCGCTCCATTCATCTCTGATTACTCCGATATCGCCTTTATTTATCCGGATACCGGGGAAGGAAGGGAGATGGCAGAGCAGATACGAAGCATTCCAAACCTGCGGAATCTCCGGCTGATCGAGTATACACAGGAGCAGAAAGAATATTCAGATCTGATGCGCCCACTCCGGGTAAACCCCCCTGAGATCTTCATCATCTATGGTAAGACGCAGGTTCCGGCAATCATCTCTGCAATCAGAAGCCGGGGAGAACATCCGATCATCCTCGTCTGGGAACGCGGTAGTGTCATACTGTTGGAGGAGGCTCCTGATCTGGCAGAAGGAGTCTTTGTCCTTGCCCCGGTAACCAATGCAGCACATCCCGTTTTTTCTGGGATGGATGAACAGCCATTTAGTATGGCGCCAGGTATCGTAGCTGAATCATTTGATGCGGCGCATACCCTTTCAACATCAATCACAACATGCGGAGGGGATATGGAGTGCATAGCAGGCTGGTTCTGGAACCGGAGCCATTTGGGCGCACTCGGGACTATCCGGTTCAATGAGAAGAGAGAGGCTGGTTATCAGTATGAGATCCGCCAGATCCGGAGAGGCGAGTCAGAAACCGTCGGGATGATCACTGCACCCAGTAAGATCGTCTATATTCGTGTCATTACCGGCTCAGGGGAAGGCTGGTTTGTTGATGAGGTGAAGAAGGGAGCAGATACCGCACTCACGATGATCAATGAAGAGACGAACATTGAGCTTCCGCTTGCCACAAGTACCGGCATTCCCTCTCTCTTTGACGCTCGCGTCGGAGTACTCTATGATTTCGAAGCTATCCCGAAGGGAGCTGAGATTATTGGAACGATCACCACCACACCTGATGGAAAAACAAGTATCTCAGGTGGAGGCGCAGATCCTGAGAGAGTAATCGGGATCGACAATGAAGCATATATCAGCCTCTGCTATGATATCCTCGATGAAAAGCAAAATGCAGATGGAAAGAAGCGTTCAATTGTCCTCTTCTCCAGCCAGCCAGACGATCCCCTCATCGGGATCGTCCGCACAACCGCAGAATCACGCGGATACCAGATTGGAGCCGATAGTATCTATGAGAACAGTACCGGAATAGGTTCTGCAATAGATTCAATCATGAGAGAAAGCCCGGATACCCCCCTTTTTGTTTCTGCCAGCTCACCCGATGAGGCGATTCTGATTCAAAGCTATATACGGAGAGCAGAGTATTCCCCTGAGATGATCTTTACACTCGGAGATGCCTGGAAATCGGCATCATTCATCAGGGGAGCAGGGATCTTTTCAGAAGGGATCATTGCCGGATCCGTTTACAAGAGAGAGAGTATCAATCAGTTCCAGGCAATCCGTGGCGTCAACACCCTCATGGTCAGGCAGACCGGACAGGAGACAAACGACATCACTGCCCGTGCTTTCACCGGCATCATGATGATCGCAGATGGTGCCGAAAGGGCAGACAATAGAGATCCTTCAACCATCCACACTGCAATCCTTACAGCTCCTATGAAACCCGAATATGGAGCTCTTTATGATGGAGGCACACATATCATACAGATGAGAAACGGCGTATACAGGACCATCCTGTGACCGGAAACAGAGATGCAATACTGAAAAACAGCAGGCAATTACGGTGATGAAGGGGAGAGAATATCCATGCCACGTGAACTGACACCCTATGACATAGACATACTGAGAAAACTTGCACCCGAATGTGAAGACTTAATCTGCAATGGTTCAAGAACCGAGTTCCGATCCATTATCCCACCGGTTGCCAACCACTACTCAACAGATGAGAAGGATTTTGAAAGCCGCGTAAACCGCCTCACAGATACAGAGCTCGAGTACCTGATCGAACAGATGCGAACAGGAAGCGAGAGTGTCGGCTGCATCCCACCGTTCTTCTTCTCAATACTCCTTGACATTGTCACAGAGCGCCTGTCAAAGAGAGCCGGACAGGAACTCCTCTCTATCTATGAAAATGATGAAGGGTGTGGATAAGAGGCTCAATAGACCTCTTCGCGCATCTCAAGAACCGAGAGAATCCTTTGCTGCTGTTCGGTTCCCCGGGTGCAGAAGAATTCCTTCTCAAACCCGACATCCCGATAGATGGAACAATCAGGGCATCTGCATCCACTACTCTCATCGGTGATGCATCCCTCCCTGCTCTTCCCGATTGTGCAGAATGCACGATCGCCTGCTTTCTCAGCACATTTACGGTATGTCGGACAGGCTGGACAGATGCAGTGTTCTTTTCGTGTCAGAATAATCCCTGCCCTCTCAGCCGGACTCAGGACAAGAGGATGATCTGTGACAAGAGCCAGATACTTTTCAAATTTGGTTATATCCATAACAGGAATCCCTCATCTACCAAGGGGAATCTGAAGGTAAAAAAAGGTATTGTCTGATGAAGAGAGAGAACAATCAGTGGTTTGCGAGATCGTTGATTGCGGTTTTGACGATGATAACAACAGATTCGCGTCCGAAACGCTCTGAACTGAGCACCATATCATAACAGGAGAGATCCCCGATATCGATCCCATAGTAGGTATGGTACCGCTGTGCTTCAGATCGTTCACGCTCGATTGTCACCGCTGTTGCAGTATCTCCATCCTGGATATCACGTGCGGCGATCCTCTTCGAACGGCACTCCGGGCTGGCCGTCAGCCAGATCCTGAGATCGGCATTCTCCACCATTCTGCCTGCAAGACGCCCTTCAATGATGATATCATCTGATCTCATCCCGATCTCTTTCTGCCGTTCATCGATAAGCCGGTCAATTGTTGGATCGCTCTCTGCAAGACGCCCAAATTCCGCGAGATCCATATTCCGCTCTTCTGCACAGGCACGAAATACTTCGCCCGCAGAGATGAAGGTGAAACCAAGATCCCTTGCAAGTGATTTTCCAAGAGAGGTTGTTCCACTACCAGGAAGGCCGCTGATGGTGATTCTCATCAGATGCCCCCGATATTGAGGGCTTTCCTGATCACCTGGCTGACCGTGAGCGAACAGATCATGTACCAGAGAATCCATGCAGGGAGAATCCAGACAGCCATCTCATTTAAGCTGGTGATCCCCATGAACGGGAAGACGATAGCAGTATCCATCGAAAGTGCAGCACTCAGATCCATCCCGTGAAGCCGGTAGAGGAGCCAGAAGAAGATGGGAACCGTGATGAGAATGATATATGCCATCGGCTTGAACTGCTGCTGGGACATCTCAAGCTGATCCTTCATCATGGCATCACGTTTTGCCTCAAGCTTCTTGATCGCTTTCTCATCACCTGCAAGCTGGGCTTCACGGAACTTCAGCTGGAACTCCTTCATCTTTGCCTGTACTTCCTGCATCTTCTCATAATCGATTGTGTACTTCTGAATCAGCGAAGAGTACAGACCAGTTGCCGAGGAGAGGAAGAGGAGAACCGCAAAGAACGGCATTCCAAAGGTATCGGTGAGAGGACCGAGTATCGTATCGATCGCCTCTGCTATACCATCCCGTATCCACTCCACTGCATATGCCATCATCAGGCCAAAGGCCAGTATGAAGGCAATATAGGTTCCGTACTTCTTCATCAGGTTCAGCATCGTTCACTTCCACTATTTCAGCACTGCAACAAGGGCCTTGACACCCTGTTCAAGAAGATGATCAGCATTTGTGATGATCGCAACCGTGCATCCGGTGAGCATTGCATATGCAGTGGCAAATGACCGGTTCATCTGCTGATGCTCGCGGATTGAACCAGCACCTTCCATATCCCTGACACGTGATGCATCAGAGAGCCGGCGGAGAAGGATCTGATCATCATCTGTCTCAACAAGCACGATTGTATCGGGCATGAGCGCGGTGAGCACCCATTCGGGAAGGCCGGCAAGGTATCCTGCCGGGGTTTTCACGGATGCATGGGTATCAATGATAACATTCCCATCAATTGCTGCCATCTTCTCAGCTGCAAGTTTCTGAAGGCGTTTCTGAACAGTCCGATCGAGTTTGCGCATCTGGTCGCGATCTTCTGCGAGCCCCTCGGACTGCGCGACCTCGAACATAAAGGAACCAAAATTAATATTCTGGTAGGAGATCCCTTCTGCTGCGAGGGCCTCCATTGCCTGATTAATGACTGTTGTCTTCCCGACACCGGGAACCCCGGTGATGATAATCTTCTTTCCTGCCATGATCTTTTTCACTCCTTTCCAAAGAACGGCCTCATGAACGGATACATCTCCATGATCTGTTCGCTTGCAATCTGCTCGTACATACGATAGACGATACTCACAGCAAGCAGAAGACCGGTTCCTCCAACGGCACCGATGACACCGAAGAGGTTTGCGGCAACCGAAAGGACACCGACAAAGACACCGCCGATGACCGTCACACGCGGAATGTACCGGTCAAGGTACCGCTCAAGCACCTGGGGATTACGGCGGTATCCGGGGATATGCATACCACTGTTCTGGATCTGCCGTGCAACATGGCTTGAGTCAAGCCCTGCCGTCTTCACCCAGAAGAGAGCAAAGATTGCACCGCCGACAACCATGATTGTTACATCTATGCCAAGGCGTACTATAACTTCCCATGGCGCATGGCCGAGATCGCTCATCCACCACATCCAGTCCTGGGGACTGTTGATCGGTGCAAGGAAGTACATGATGCCATCAACTGGCTGTGTCCCGTCAAAGCGCCCGAATATCGTAATCCCCATGCTTGAGAGGAACATCCCAAACATCTGGACATTCGCCTGAAGGACACGGACAAGGATCATCGGGAGCACACTAGCGTAAATGAGCTTGACAGGGAATTTTGCTCTCGAACCCCTGACATTTGCATGGGCAAGGGGGATCTCAATCCGGGTTGACTCAACATAGACGATCACCAGGAAGATGATCACCGTTGTGAGCAGTGCGATGATATCGGGTGTAAAGTACTGAAGGAAATTCCCTCCTTCAAATATGATCGCAAAGAGACGCGGGAAGAAACCTACCGGGTAGGGATCCGTCACAGGAGTCCAGTTAAAGAACCCGTTAATAATACCCTGGGATACACTTGCAACGATGAAGAGACCAACACCTGATCCGATACCCCATTTCGTCACAACCTCATCCATAAAGAAGATCAGAACACCGCCAAGGCAGATCTGCAGGAAGATCAGGAATGAAACTGCCGATAAACTGCCTCCAAAGAATGCGGCTGCAACTGCTGGATCGGGCTGGAGGAAACCACCAACAAGGTTGGGTGCTGCCTGCAGGACGATCATCACAAGGATGAGAAGCTTCTGGAGCCCCATGTACATAACCTGCCCACGGACATCGGACGTATCGAGGGGGATCAAATCTGCGCCTTTCAGAAGCTGAAGGACAATAGATGCCGTCACAATCGGACCAATACCCACATGAAGAATAGATCCGCTCTCACCTGCAAGAAGTGCACGATAGAACTGGAAAATATCCACAGAATCGGGTGCAAGTCCAAAGACAGGAATGTTTGTCAGAACAAAATACAGAAGCAGAATAGCAAGTGTCCAGATTAACTTATTTTTAAAATGGACATGCCCTTCCGGTGCTCTCACCGCAGGCATCCTTGCCAGCAGAGGCTCCATTCGATCCAGCAGTTCTCCCATAGGTCACCAAAAAAAATTAAAGGGCCAATGCCTGGCCACCGAGCTCTTCGATCTTTGCCTTCGCACGCTCAGAGAATTCCAAAGCCGTAATATTCATCTTATGATGAACCCGGCCTCCTCCAAGGATCTTCTCAATGCCGAGATTGGCTGCATCAAGGGTGACGCATCCATTCTCCTCGCGGGCAATGCCCTGCACAACCAGCATGGGAATCATCTGATCGATCTCACCGATATCAAGGACAGAAACCTCGACTGATGTTGGTGAGTTGAAACCATGTTTTCCTTCACGCTTGCCAAGAAGGTGGAAACGGGTGAAGTTATGGTCACGCCATCCTGCTGCACCACGGCCACCCCTGTTTCCTGCTCCACGGCGGTTCTTATGCGTTCCACCGCCACAGGTTCTCGAACCACGATATTTTGATCGCTTATTGACTGGCATCGCGAATTCACCTCATCTTATACAGGAGAGCGTTAATCTCCCTGCCATAATAGCCAAGCGCTCCACCCTGGTTAAAGGTCCGCTTGATGGTCTTATATCCCTTTCTCGGGGGGTGCATTCTAAGCACCGGTTTGAGTTCGGGGATATCCTTCAGCTTCACTTTACCTTCTGCAAGGTCTTCTGCGAGTTCGCTGACACTTCCATACTCTGATGCACTCTTCAGGTACTCATCGGTGAGAGGCTTGTTGCCAAGGAGGCGGCCGCGTGTCCTGAGAATTGTCTCAAGCGTCTCGGCATCAACCTCTCCGTAGGCGACAAAGTCCTTCACTTTCCGGATCATCCCGAGGTACTCGGGAGTCTCAGGGATGAGGACACAATGGTTGATATGATGGAGACGAAGCATCTTCAGCGTCTCTTTGATCTCGTGGCGGGTATTGACGACGCCGCGCACCTGCACGACTGCGTACATTAGTGCCGACCTCCCCCGATACGAATCATATTCGTCTCTTTCAATGCCTCAAAGGTTGCCTTTGCATAGTTGAGGGTCGTCCGGGTGTTTCCTTTCGTCATCACCCATACATCCTTCATGCCTGCAAGATCAAGCACCTTCTTTCCAATCTCACCGGTCACAAGGCCGATGCCCTGTGGTGCGGGCTTCAGGGTGACACGGACACTCCCTGCCTTTCCTTCCACCTGCATGGGTATCGAGTGCGGATTGCTGCATCCACATTCCCAGCTTCCACAGCCACGCCGTACTTTGATGATGTTCAGTTTTGCTGAAACAATCGCCTTACGGATGGCGGTACCGACCTGGACATCCTTACCCTGGCCAAAGCCGATGTAGCCGTCACGGTTTCCGACGACAACAACTGCACGGAACTTAATCCGCCTGCCAGAGTCAGTCATCCTCTGCATCATATCGATGGAGAGCACTTCATCACTGAGATCAGGGATGAATGCGTCAACGATACCTGCCTCCTTGATCGGGCGGCCACTGTTGAGCACATCTTCAAGAGATGCAAACTCGCCTGCAGCTACTGCTGTACCAAGGCCGGTGACAGGGATCCATTCCTCACGTTCAAATGCCATGTCACTCAAGCTCCTTCATAATGGCATCTGCCACTTCTTCCACATTTGCAACAAGATTGCCTGCCCGATCGGGGGCATATTCAGCGATTGTAACACCCTTGACACGGTCTTCATCCGGGAGGATCTCTTCACCGTGTGGGATGTCAAATCCGGCCTCAACCGCTCCCTTCAGAGCAGCAAAGACCCGTGCACCTTTTGTTGCACGATTCAAACCAATATCAAGGATACCGCCCTCATACCCTGCTTTCTGGGCACGGACCGCACAGAGCATGCCTGTGAGGTATGCAGCCGGGGTATTGCCGGTGTATCCGGTATATCCGAACTTCGAGAGTTCGCCGCTGGTTGCCGATACAAGTGTCCGGTCTCCGGTCATCTCAGCAACAACAAGCTGAACGATGATCTGGCGGGATGTCTTCCTGACAACGAACCGTGGCCTTCTTGAGATGATAAGACGCATCCGCTGATAGTAATCGGTTCTTCCTTCCTTTCGTCTCCTGAACGGGACGAAATATCGCGCACTTGTCGCCATATCAGTTCACCTTCTCCTTGTGCAGCTCAATGTTCTGTTTCAGGTGTGATACATTCCTGAATTGTCCACCTGCTGCACGCCTGTAGAATTTCCGGTATACCGAACGGTCAATTGTGCCATTGTCACGCATCTCGCGGAGCGTCGTGCGCTGGGCACGGATCTTCTGGATCCAGACCCTCTTTGAGGGAGTCCGGGCACCCTGTGCACCTCTCCTGCGGCCATGCCCTTTGCAGTGGCCATAGGCGCGCTTGATGGTACGAAGGCGTGCTCGTCCACGGCTGACACCTTTCTTCTGATGTGCCGTGATTGCACCGTCACCAATGAGATTCCTGATATCCTCACGGGAGACCGCATTGGTAATCTCATCGATCTGATCGGGATTGAACCAGACACGGTTCTCACCACATTTGAGAATTGCGGCTGCAATCCGCCTCTGTGATGCCAGATCACTCATCGTCTGTCACCTCATCATCAGAGACCTGTTCGTCCTCGACCTCAGGCTCCTCTGCTGCATTTACTTTCGGGTTTAAGACTTTGAACCCGCCAGCGAGTGCTTTCTCCTGAATCTCCATCCGCTTCTTCATCCCAACAGTTCCACCAATCCGGATTGCAGTGGTTTCCGCGTCAAGAGACTCAAGTGTGGCAACTGTCATAACGAGAGCTTCCTTCATTCCACATGGGTGGAAGCCACGGACAGCAACCGGACCTGCAAATCCCGGGGCCGGGATTATGCCCTTTGCTTTCTTCTGTTTTCGCTGTTTGCTCTGACCACCGCGGGGTCTGCGCCAGACATCGTCAAGCTTGGCTTTCTGTGACAGGCACTGGCGTCTGAAATTTCCCCGTTTTGCATGGCGGTCGCGAATCAGCCTCTTAATAGCAACCATCTGGATCACGCCTTCTCCACTCTGTATATGCCATCCTGGAAGACACGCGGATCACGTTTCCTGATCTTTGTTGCCTTCTCGATGTTGGCTGCGGTGTTACCCACCTTCTCCTTGTCAATGCCCGTCACGAAGACTTCGTCTGAACCCAGCTTCACGGTGACGCCTTCATGAATCTTTGCGTTCCGTGCCATTTTTTCACCAAGGAAATTTCCTATCTCAAGGATTCCCGGGTGAAGTTTGAGCTGGATCGGGAAGTGGCTGTAAACAACCTTCATTGAGAACTCATACCCTTCAGTTACACCGGTGCACATATTGCGGATGTGGGAAGCAAATGTCCCGACCATCGCATATACCGTCTTCCGGTTGGATGGCGTGCTGATCGTAACGGCTCCGTCTTCAATGGAAACGGAGATGTTTGGATAGTAGAAGGATCGCTGAAGCTCACCCTTTGGACCTTTGACGACGATCATATCGCCATCAACAGAGACCTGAACCGAGTCGGGGATCTGAATATTTTCTGTGTGTACCATCTTCAGTGCACCTCAGTAAACATACCCGATCAGCTGGCCGCCAATTCCGGCTTTTCTCGCCTGTTCATGAGACAGAACACCCTGTGAGGTGGTCAGCATCAGGAGGCCAAAGCCTTTGGCAGGCAGGTACCGTGTCTCCCACGATTCCATGTCTTCCGTCTTTACTGCAAAGCGGGGCGATATTGCGCCGCACTTATTGATCCGGCCTGTCAGCTGGATTGAGAAACGGCCTCCACGGCCATCATCAATGTATTCAAAGCCGGCGATGTATCCGTTCTCCTGCATGATACCGAGCATCGCACCAAAGAGCCTGGAGGCGGGTTCAACCGTTACCTCAAGCCTGCCTGCATCGCCTGCATTCTTGATGGCGCTCATCGCATCGGCAATAATATTCTGTTGTGTCATTCTCCGGCCACCTAGTTCATCTTCTTAAAGCCCATCGTCGGAGCCCACTCGCGGAAGCACTGGCGGCAGAACATGATATTGTATCTTCGCACAAGACCCTGCTTACGTCCGCACATCTGGCATTTGTTGCTCCCGTAGCTGACTTTCTTCTGAGGAGCCTTTGTCTTATCCGCCATTATTCTACCACCTCGACATTGAAACGTTCCTTCATAAACGACATGGCTTCATCTTTCTTCACATGCTGTTTTGTCGGAAGCTTCATCTTCTGTGCAGCCCGCCGCGCAATCCTGACGCCTTTCTTCTCGATGACGACATTGATATCCATACCATAGATACCGATCTGCGGATCATAGGACTGGCCCGGGTAATCTGTGTGTTCTTCGATCCCAAAACCGAAGTTTCCATTCTGATCGAACCGGGTCGCATCGATCTTATTTCCAATGATATCAAGCGAGGTTTTCAGGAACGCTTCAGCCTTATCTCCTCTCAGGGTGAGTTTGCACCCCATTGACTGTCCTTTCCGAAGGCCAAAGGCAGGGACGGTACGCTTTGCGATGGTCCGGACGGATGTTGCGCCGCCGCAGATCTCCTTCATGAGCGCCTCTGCCTTCATCAGTTTGTCTCCGCCTTCACCGACACTCATATGGACAACGATCTTATCGACATAGAGCTCCTGCATCCCGGTCATACGGTAATCCCCCAAATACCAAGTGATGGCTCCTCGCGCCCGACCATAAAGATATACGGCTCGATCGTCTCGAATACCTCACCAGTTGAGAGTTCCTCAAGGCTGACACGGTTTGGGACACTTCCCTGCACCGGGATCACTTCACGAATCCTGGCTACCCTGCCGGAATGCTGGCCGCCAACGACCATTGCAACATTTCCGACTGCATAGGGGAAGTGATCAGTGATCTCAAAGCGGGAGTCGGAATCGATGCCGAGTTTCAGAATGATCGAATCCTTCGGCCGGTAGGAGTTGTCAGCAACAAGATTTGCTCCGAAGAGGAGGTTTAACTGAACTTTTCCTCCGGGAAGGGTTGTCTTGTTTCTGATCTTTGAGATACGGATCTTTGCTGCCTCTGCATCAACCTCGGATGCTGCAAATCGTCCACGCTTGTCAAGGAGCATGATGTAGTGCTTCCCGATGCGCGGGAACGAGATGATATCAAAGACTCCGATTCCAATATGCGGATCTGTACAGATCCTGCCATTCACCACAACCTGGCGGTCATGAAGGATCTGTTTGACCTCCTTCATGTTTCTGGCAAGGCTCATGTGATCCCGCATCCAGACGGCAATCGGGAGCGCACCTGCATTGTGAGGTCCGGGAGCGGTTGCCGGGGAATAGGTACTGACTTTTCTTTCGATACTCCAGGAACCCGGAGCAACTATACGCTTCATATGTGCCATTATTCCTTCACCCCGAGACGTTCCGTGCGCTTTGGATCCTTCAGGTTAAGTTTTGTGATCATTACCTTTGAGGGATCGAGCGGGCGGGCAACTTCAGTGCCATCCGCTTTCTTCACGGTAACGCCATGAACCTGTATCGCTAAACGCTTCAAATCGATTCCATCGACAACACCGGTTTTTCCGGCATGCTCACCACGAAGCACCTTTACGGTATCTCCGGTTACAACCCTGAAGTGACGGCGGCCATGCTTTTCACGAAGCTCTGGTGAGAGCATCGCATGGAGAAGCGAACCACGGAGGTGAATCGGTGCATTGTACCGGATCTTCCGCTGTTTTCTTGGCTGACTGCTTGCTATTCGCACCATAAAGCACCTCAGATGATGATCGTCGCCATAGACGCGATCTTTGGGAACCGTGCGGCAACTTCACGTGCAACCGGGCCTTTAATCTCGGTACCACGGGGATCGCCATTTTCATTGATGAGAACCATTGCGTTCTCCTCGAATGAGACACGGAGGCCGCTTGGCCTTCTAAATTCTTTCTTCTGCCGTACTACAACTGCTTTGACGAGTTTTTTGCGCATGTCGGGAGTCCCTTTCTTGACAGAGACGGTTGCAATATCGCCAAGCCCGAGTTTGGGCTGACGCCTTCGCACACCATGGTATCCGTCAACCGAGATAACCTCGACAACACGCGCACCGGTGTTATCAGCACAGACCATACGCGACCCGGTCTGGAGTGCGCGCGGGATTTTCGATCCTAGCGCCCTCATGCTGATTTCACCTCAACAACGACGAAATGCGTCGTCTTGTTCAGAGGCCTGCACTCCGCTACCTTCACCTCGTCTCCAACCTTCACATGAAGGCAGGGGGCGATATGGGCATGGAGCTTGGAAGAGCGCTTCTCATACCGATCGTACTTCCTGATGAAGTGCAGGTATTCGCGCTCGACCACAACAGTCCCTTTCATCTTCTCGCTCACGACTTTGCCGGTAATCACCTGGCCGCGCACCGGCAAAGTGCCATGAAACGGGCAATCATCTTCGTTGCATTCCTGTGTCGGGAGTGCAACATTCAACCCAATGTTTCGTGCCATTAACAACCCTCATTTTCTGATGCGCATGGTGATCCGCTTCTCGGGCCGGCCGATAATCGTCGACCCGGAGAGTTCCACCTGCACCCTGTCCGGGAGGGTAACCCGGAATATAGTATGTTTCTTCGGAACATGCTTTAATCCGACGGATGTCAGGATTGAAATCATGCTCTTCGTCTCATCGACGATCATACCCGATATTCCCTCCTGGGCAGGGTTTGTCGCATGCACAACCAGAACGTTCCGTCCGATGAACTCGTGACGAAGAACGTTTTCTGGCGTGATCATACACTTCTTCTCTTATTCTGCTCGGTTTTTATCCGGGCGATGGTTCTTCGGAGTTCGCGGATCTGGCCCGGGTTATCCGGGGCACCGCCAGCACTGACCTTACCGTACTGCTGAATGAGTTCGGTTCTGAGTTTGCTCTCCTGTTCGATCAGTTCGACATCCGAAAACTCTGCCACTTCACGAGCGCGGAAGATTGCCATCAGAGATCCTCCCTCTCATATACGTCTTCTGGTGAGGAGACTGACTCGAGTTCGCGATCGATATCGTCACCAATATCGCCGACATCCTCAACAATAATCTCCTGCGGCTCTGGTGGAGCTGCGGGCGGAACAATTTCAAAGTGGTCAGGAATACGTGCACCTGGCGGAATGAGTTTCACCTGGACACCGATGGTGCCGAGTTTTTTGATCGCCACTGCATATCCGGTCTCGACGATGCTGATTGCAGGCTCGCCGGAGTGTTTGATGTATCCTTCGACAAACTTCTGCACACGGGAACGTGATCCGGTCAGTTTTCCTGCGATGATCACTTCACACCCAAGGGCACCGGATTCCATCACACGGCGGATAACGCTTGTTCCGGCCTTCCTGAAGTACCAGCCGCGTTCAAGAGCATTTGCGAGCCTTTCTGCGAGAATCTGCGCATTCAGGTTGGGGTTTTCGACCTGTTGAACCTCCACCTGTGGAGACTCAATGCCATAGATTGTCTGGAGATCAGAGGTGATCTGACGGACAAGCTTGCCACCTTTCCCGATAACAATACCGGGTTTCTCGGCAAAGATTGCAACCTGGGTTCCGATTGGAGTCCTGAAGATATCCATGCCTCCGTACCCTGCTCTCTTCAGCTCTTTCCGTAAGAACGCTTCAACACGGACCTTCCGGACGCCTTCTGAGATGAACTTCTTTTCTCCTGACATTATTCCTCAACCTCCCTCACAATCACTTCGATAGTGACGGTTTCACGGGCTTTCGGAGTCGCACGCCCCATTGCACGGGGGAAGATAGCTTTCATGGATCGGCCCCTGTTTGCTGCGGCATGGACGATCTCGAGGTTTTCTGTTGAAAGCCCGGCATATTCTGCATTCTTCTTCACCGATTCAAGGAGGCGGATGTACTCGTGTGATGCCTTCACCGGGAAACGGCCCTGACATACAACGCCTGTGAGGCTCTTCTGGTGAGCAACATTATGCTTAAACCGCCTGAAGGGGATCGCTTTCTTCTTCGCGACAACCTGATGCAGGTACTCAAGTGCTGAATCAACATCCTTGTGCCTGATGAAGTTCGCAATCTCAATGGCGTGTTTTGGGGAGCAGTTCAGCTCGTTTGCTTTGGCTCGCGCGATGTTCTCGCCTTCGAGCTTCATGATATAATCTGTTCGTGCCATAGAGATCACTTCAGGGGAACGTACTTACTCGACCGGGTTGCACCGATACCGGCACTTCCGTGTGAGATCTTCCGCCGGGTCTGGGCAAACTCTCCAAGATAATGGAAGACACCCTCAACCGGGATTTCGACCCGCTGAAACTCTTTTCCAGTGTAAATCTCGATCGTCTTTCCAACCATTTCCGGGAGAATGACCATCGCACGGCTGTGCGTTCTGATCTTCTCATCGCCGGAACGGATCTTCTCAAGGAGGTTCTCTTCATCCCGGGTCAGTCCACGCTGCATCTTCCTTCGGGTGCGGCATGGCATGATCGGAATGAGATCATTGATCGACATCTCCTGGAGGGCTGGAATTGTATACCCATGATAGGTAAACTCCTCACGCCGTCTCGGCATTCGCTTAACTTGTTTCTTTGCCATATCCGATCACCTCTTGTATCCGGTTCTCCGTGCGGCAACATGCCCGACCTTCCGCCCTGGCGGTGTGCCACGCGATACGGTCTTAGGCCTTCCGGGATGCTGGTGCCCACCGCCACCAAATGGGTGGTCGATGACGTTCATTGCAACACCACGGACACGTGGCCACCGGGTTGCCTGTGATTTTACTTTGTGGAAGACTTTTCCGGCCTTCACATAGGGCTTCTCACTTCTGCCGCCACCTGCAACAATGCCGATGGTAGCACGGCAGTGGCTGTTGAACCATTTGATTGCCCCGCTTGGCATCCGGATGCCAACCCGATCTTCGGATTTTCCGATGACCTGTGCCTGAACACCGCTTGAGCGGACGAACTTGCCGCCGTCATTTGGACGTGCCTCGACGTTGCAGACCGCAGCCCCTGTCGGGATATCCCGGAGAAGGAGGGTGTTTCCGTTTCTTACTGCTGCATCGGATCCAATCTCAATGACATCGTCAACTCCCATGCCTTCGGTGACAAGAAGATACGTCTTCTCGCCATCTTCAAGGGCAACACGGGCAATTGGTGCATGGCGTGCCGGATCGTGTTCGATATCGATGATCGTTCCACGAACCGTCTTATCGCCGGTGCCGGGATGCTTGAGATCTGATTTGTACTTGTGTGATGGGGCGCGGTACGAAGGGCCTCCCTTACCACGCGCCTGACTGCTGATTCTATGTCCCATCTCAAATCACCTACACGATTCCAAGACGGCTCAGGATTTCTTCTGCGGCTCTGTCATCTTCAAAGCTCACAATGGCCTTCTTGGTTCCTTTATTCGTCATCAGGGTCCGGACCTCGGTGACGGCCTTTCCAAATGTCTTCTCGATGTCACGAGAGATCATCTCCTTGTTGGCCTCTTTTCTGACGATGAAGACGAGTTTGTTCTCGTTTTCGAGGATCGCCATTGCCTTTTCCGTAACAGAAGGATGATTCAGAACCATCTCAGTTCACCTCCGATAGCTGCTTCAGTGCCGATTCAGTCCAGACGGTGAGACGGCCTGCATGGGTACCCGGAGCGAGGAGTTCAGCATTGAGTTCATGAACAGATACCGAGTCAACACCGGGAAGGTTGGCTGCTGCACGGAGGGGAGTCTCTGAAGTGACGATTAAGAGGCTCTTCCTCTGTTTCATTCCCCTTCCACGAAGGTTGCCACGGCCCGGCTTTCTGTTTCTGCTGAGCTTTGATCTGATCACATCGCCCATCAGGCCAAGTGATTCAAGGACAGCGATGACTTCGGCTGTGCGCTCGATCTTCTCAAAAGAGTCATCAACGACCGAGATAACATCCTGCTCAAAGAGGTGTCCGCGTGCCCTGACAAGGTCGGGATTTGCCGTTGCTGCTATGGCTGAACGGATGGCGATTACCTTCTCTTTCTTATTGATCTTCTCGACCAGGTGTTTCGCGGTAACCGGTGGGTGGCATGCCCTGCCGCCACGGGTCTGTGGAACTTTCGCTGCACGTGAGCCGTTTTTGATACGCGGGATCTGCGATTCACCCCTGCCTGAGCCCCAGCTTACCGCAGAGGTCCTCATTCCTGCAAAGGGATCGGTGCCATGTGGCTGGTACCGGGTGCTCTGAAGTGCCAGAACTGCCCGCTTGATGATATCGGGACGGTAAGGTGTGCTGAAAGTATCCGGAAGGTCAATCTCCTTCAGGGGCGAGCCATCTAGTGTTTTTACTGCTGCTTTCATCTCTCATTCACCCCTGCTTACTCTTCTGGCTGACATATTCGACAACCGGAACCCGTACCTGGTGTTCACCCAGACGGATTGCAGGCCGGAACCTGATGATCCGCTTTACCGGACCAGGGATTGAGCCTTTAATCAGGACATAGTTGTTCCTGACAAGCCCATAGTGAAGGAATCCGCCCTCGGGGTTGATCTCTTCTGTTTCCTGGCCGATCTTGATGATCCGCTTGTTATATTCTGTCCTCTGCTGGTATCCCATCTGACCGACGTTTGGCACCTGCCAGCGGACATGGTGGGGCGTCCATGGACCAAGGGTACCGATATGGCGTTCCTTCTTGCCACGGGAATGTTTCCGCTTCCTGAGGCTGATACCCCAGCGTTTCACAGCTCCCTGTGTCCCTTTGCCAGTCGTGATGGCAGTAATGTCGGCATATGCTCCCTCATTCAGAACTGAAGCAAAATCAACTTCAGTTCCAAGGAGGGATTGTGCATAGGCAAGACGCTCTGCCATTGAACCACCTGCAACACGGATCTCCATCAGATCCGGAACCTTCTTCGGAACACCGGAGATGATCTCGGGGGTGGTGTGCATCAGGAGCATAATCTCAACGACTGAATCGGCAGAAACCGCTTCATTGATCGCGTTGAGTGTTCCCTCGCGATCGTGGTTCTTCGGCATCGTGATCCTGCCTGCGAGGGTTTCGCTCAGTGAGTCTGCCCAGACTTCGGTCATGGGGTGTTTCCCATAGGTATCTTTGCGGTACGCGCGGATGGCGGCAACCTTCATTGACGGAACCTCAACAACCGTAACAGGGGTCATGATATCCTTCCCCTCGCTTGGGCTGCTCTTGTGGTCGTCAACCATGATGACATGGGTCATGCCAACCTTATACCCTGCAAATCCCTGTAATACCGGTGAACCGGAATATTCTGGCCAGGATTTGTACTTTGGAACTTCACTCTTTGCTCGTTTCCTTGGGCTGAATGCAAGTGAACCTGAGCGTGGCCTGTGAGTTTTCGGCATGTATTCTTCAATCCTTCAAGTCTATCTATCTGGACTTTATCTGAAAAGTCCATCCTGCACCGCTCTATCACCCCAATGGGGACAGACGAGCGGGATACGTTGGTAGGAACAGTATGGGAAGAGATCTGGCACCTGACGATTGAGCATGGATGAAAAATGCCATCTACGGAATATTCCTTCCGGAGATCTCAATTTCTCCTCAGAACGGAGTTGTTCTGCTCGTATTATCAGGTTATTATTTCTCTCTAAGAGTTCCTGACCCATACCGCGCTTCCCGGATGATCGGGAAATGGGCTCGACGATGCGTTGGCCCGGCGCGTGTAATCAGACCTGCTTATGGTCGTCTCGTTGCGAATTATTCGCAACATTCATCAACCTGCCATCAAGACAGCAGGATGAATGATCTCTTCGCGCAGATGAATCCGGTGATAGTACCCGGTCCATTCTGTGACAGCCTGATCCGGCTCCCTATACTATTGACAGGAAGAGATTATAAAGATAATGAAGAACGGGGAATGAACCGACCAGGCTCATTCAAAGAAGAGGTCTCCTTTATCGTTGATGTACACCTGTATCGTATCCTGAATATACCGGGCATGTATCTTATTGGGATTTGCATCTTTCACCCGGTTAATAAGAGTGACCGTGTCGTACCGGACTTTGATGCCACACCTCTCTGCCTCTTCATAGATAGTATTGATCGCTTCAAGCAGATCTTCTTCTGCTGTTATGGTGCAGAGTTCCTGTGCATCAAGTGTGTTCACAAAATCAAGTGTCTCCCGTGCACGCCTGATATTCTCTGTTGCCGACTTCTCTATTGTACAGACATTTGCTTTTGAAGTATTGATCAGATCTGCGATCTGCTGCTGGGTCATTCCCTGTTTTCTGTACCTGAGTACTTCTTTCTGCCGCTCGGTGAGGAGGCCGTCTTTCATTAATGTACTATATTGCACCACAAGTTTAAACATTTTACCTTAACCGACTTTCTCACAGGTGATTCATTAAAAGCAGTTTCAAAATGTTTATATGCCTTTTTATCAAAAAAGGAAGTGTTCTCAAATTTTTTGAGAGGTGTAATTCTATGGTAGTAAAAGTAGGCATAGCAAAACTTGGCAATATCGCCTCCGGTGTCATGGCCGAGCTGCTCCTCGATGAGCGTGCAGACCGTGAAGACATGCAGACCTTCATGGCAACCTCCGGTACCAAACTTCAGCCCGAAGATATCGACCGTGTCGTCACCAACATGAAGGCATGGGGACCAGACTTCTGTGTCGTCGTCTCACCAAATGGTGTTCTTCCCGGACCAACCGGTGCACGTGAGGAGCTTGCAAAGGCAGGCATCCCCGTCGTTGTCATCACCGATGACATCACCACCAAGAAAGAGCAGTTCGATGCACTGAAGGCAAGCAGCTTCGGCTACATCATCATGAAGGCCGACGCAATGATCGGTGCCCGCCGTGAATTCCTTGACCCCGTCGAGATGGCTGACTACAACGGCAACCTCGTGAAGGTTCTTGCACTCACCGGCGCATTCACCAAACTCCAGGTGGAGCTCGACAAGGTCATCGACCAGGTGAAGGCAGGCAAGAAGGGTGCAGACCTCGTCCTTCCGAAGGTTGTCATGACCTCCGACAAGGCAGTTGAGGGAGCATTCAACAACCCCTATGCAATGGCAAAGGCACGTGCAGCATATGAGATTGCACAGTCTGTTGCAGGCGTCAATGTGAAGGGCTGTTTCATGACCAAGGAATGGGAGAAGTACATTCCAATCGTCTGTTCAGCACACGAAATGATGCGCCAGGCAGCTGTCCTCTGTGACGAGGCACGTGAGCTTGAGAAGGGAGCAGACTGCATCATCAGAAGCCCCCACAAGAAAGACGGCGTCATCGTCACCAAGACAAAGCTGATCAGCAAGCCAGAATAAAACCACTCACTTCCTTTTTTTCACTGACGCACTATCCGGAGCGTTGCATCTGTACCAGAAATCTGATATCCCACCATTCATCTGGTACGCAATATATCAAAAATGCCAGGATTAAAGACCGATATTTTTACCGATATCCTCAGGCAGGGTCATAACAACCGGTTCCCGGCAGATCCGCTCCATAAAGGCTGAGTCACTGATGGATTTTGGATTTGGATTGATCCTTGCAATCATGGTACAGAACGCGCACATCCCATCATGGGCAAAATGACCGTTTTTCTGGAAGAATATACCCATATTGAATGCATACAGACCAAAAGACTTGTAGAGATCGATGATCCGCCTGATATCCCTCCCAAGAGTATCAGTCATGGTAAAGATATCTTCAAGAGTCCTGATCGGCAGTATTCCCCTGATCTCACACTCCCCTATTGGAACCGGGTTTGCGTACCAGAAGATCTCTTCACCAAACAGATGGCGGGAACCACCAGCCTCCTCATCACGGATATATTCCCAGTAATTTCCGGATGCAGTCTGTGCAGATGCCAGAAGATAGTCTGCACAGAGACTGACCGGCCGGGTATCAGCCATTCCCTGCATATGTGGGTGGAGCATGCTCGCACCAGCAGATGGTAGGAAGTTCCAGTGGATCGATGGGTACCCGGGATGATCCAGGAGTGATTTGGCTGATCCGATGAGTGCATCGGAGAGCTGGCGGGGTGAGAACGATTCAACCATATGTGCTTCTGTGATCACTGTCACGGTATGGCGATCGGCGAAGGGGTAGAGGTTTGGAAATGTCACACTCTCACCAGATTCAATCCAGGTGCCATCTGAAAAACCCGATGTCGCAGTAAAGATCTGTTCCCGGCAGAAAGGACATTCCGGGTCGTTATCCTGATGTGAAGGGGGAATGGCACCGGCGTTGATCCCTCGTGTTCCACGGAAAGGGCTGATCCTTGAGGAGATGCCTGTTGCGAATTCCGTCCTGTAACTGATCACAGAGCCAGGGACACGGATCTCTGTTGTGGAGAAGAACGACACGTTAAAAGGGTGATCAAAAGAAGCTAAAAAGGTTTTGAAAAAATTGTGAGAGAGGTATGAATATTCCTGTATCAGGAAGATTATACGACGTACTTGCCGAGGAGCCGGATCGAGTTGACCATGTCGGGTCCGAGTGGGGAGCCGAAGATGATCTGGGTGACACCGGATTTCGTTAAGTCCTCACACTTCTGTTTGACAATGTCAGGTGTGCCTGCAATGGTGAATGCGTCAATCTCACCATCGCCGACGAGCCCGCCGACCGTCTTGAAGTCGAATCTTGAGAGGGCTTCCTTGATCTTTGCGACATTGTTCAGGTCAAGACCGTGGCGCTCAAGGAGTGCGGGTGGCGATCCTGCGGCGATGAATGCGGCAACGATCTTTGCTGCATTGCGCGCCTTCTTCTCGCTCATGTCGATGGACATCGCGGTGTATGCACCGATATCGAATCCCTTCTTGCCGACTTTTTCGTTGGCGGCTTTGATGATCGGGATAGCAACTTCGAAGTCCTTGGGGTTTGATGCGTTGATAAGTGCACCATCTCCGATTGTGCCTGCAAGTTCAAGGACCTTCGGACCCTGTGCACCGATGTAGATCGGAATGCCCTTTTTGCCGGGAAGCTGGACACCGGTGAGTTTTGCACCATCATAGTCGAAGAACTCAAGACCGGTCTTCTTCACTTCTTCGCCGGAGCAAAGGGCTTTGATCTGAGTGACGGCTTCGTTCAGGCGAGCAACCGGCTTTGCAGGGTCGATTGCGAGTTTTGGGAGTGTTGACAGGTCACCAGGACCGATACCCAAAATTGCGCGTCCGTCTGAGATCTCGTTTAAGGTGCATATGAATGATGCCATCGCCGCTGGAGTGTCGGTGAAGGCGTTCATGATACCGGGACCAACCTTCAGTTCGGTTGTGGCAGCTGCAATTGCTCCGAGGATCGGGTAGCAGTGTCTGTTGTTGTAGTGGTTGGTAATCCAGGCATAGTCAATATCTTTCGTCTCTGCAAGTTTGCAGTAATTTACTACCTGTTTGACAGAGAGGTTTCCGGGGACGAATTCAATTCCATAGCTCAAGGTAAATTCACCTCAGTGAGTTGTTTCACACACACACTTATAATCATTATCATTTACCCCTGATACTGCTCCCACAGAAGGAAAATCCCTGTGCAAAATGGTCGGAAAAGTAGGTTTACGAGATAAAGATCTCAAGAACCCGGAGTGAAAGGCTTTATGTCTTCGGGATAATATGAGAATACCAGTACCATGGACGCCGGCACCCCGCTGCTCCATGCATTAATGGAATAATCAGATATGAAAGCACTTATCATCGGACTTGGTGGAGCCGGATCACGGATCACCGATATTCTTTATGATCACGACAGGAGGAGTGGAACCAGTAGTGTGCTGGCTGTTGCAATAGATACTGATCTGTCAAGCATAAAAGAACTGAACTACATCCCCCATACACAACGGATTGTTCTTCCCATGCTTGATGATAACACAGATCAAATTGATGGGGAGATCCTTGATGTTGCGGAGATGATCCAGCATATCCAGCAGTGCAGTACCGTTGAGATTGATGCAGTCATCATATGCTGCGGCCTTGGCGGAAGGCATGCCGGTGCCATCCCCCTCCTTGTCGAGAAGATCAGGGACTCGTTTTATGAACCGGTTGTCACTATCCTGACACTCCCCATGCGGGATGAGGGGAGACGGATCTCTGCTGCGGCAGCAGACCAGATCGAAGCGATTGAGCCGGTTGTGGACGGGTGCATCATCTTTGACAATGAAACCTGGTACCGAAAAATTGCAACCGAACTTCTCAGGCTTGAACGGACAAACGAAGCCGGAGGAGAGGATCGTGCGGGGAATGAGGTATCAGATGGATATGAGATGATTGATGACGAGCACCTGAGCCGGGCACCACTGAATCCACGCGAACGAAACGATCTTCTGAATGAGCGTATTGCCCGCCGGTTCGGGTTACTGCTCCGTGCCGGAGAGTTTGTCGAAGGCGGACGTCCGGTTGCAGAGGTGGTTCTGGATGCAGGGGAAGTGATCAATACCATCTCGGGCATGGGCATGGTTGCCATCGGGTACGCAACCGAGATGATACCAAAACAGAAATTTTCACTCCTGAACAGACTGAAGAGAGACTATTCAGATTTTGAAGAGGGTCATCTCAGGGCATCACGGGTTGTTGAGCTTGCAAAGCGGGCGATCTACCAGGAGATATCAGTTCCCTGCGATCTTACCAGTGCGGATAAGGCACTCATACTGATCGCAGGACCATCTGAAGAGCTCTCGATGAAAGGCTTTCAGAATGTCAGGAAGTGGATTGACAGGAGTATCAGCGGCCTTGAGATGCGTGCCGGTGACTACCCGGTTCTGAGTACAAAATATGTCGGTGTGATCATCGTCCTTGCAGGTATCAAAAATATCCCGCGGATCCATGAGTTGAAAGAGATACGGGATACCTGCCGCGAGGAAGAGAGAGAGGAGAGGATGCGTGAGGAAGCCCTCAGGTTAGAGCAGGAGCAGTATATGCGGGAGAAAGAAGAGATGGAACGGGCGGCACGGGAACGGGCTGAACGTGCAGCCCTTCTCCAGAAAGACGATATCTGGGATGATGAAGAGGACGAAGTACAGTTTATCGCAAATGACGAAATCCCAATGGGCAGAGACGATCAAACCGGGATAGCCTTTGCAGCAGAAGAACAGAGACCGGGTGGATGGGAGATCATCTCCGGGGAAGCTCAGGTGAATGTAAATGAAGAGGTGATCCTTCCGGGACGCGGTGAGGGAAAGGTCGAAAAGAAACTTGCCCTCCCGGGAAGGCAGTCAAAAGAAGTGGCTGATATCTCACGGCAGACGATAATCGGAGGGCCGCTGAAGCCGAATGACCGGTCGATGGATGCCGGCACCATTCGGATGAAGGATGCCCCGGCAGAAAAAGGGCGCTATGAAGTTGATCCCGCACAGGGTGCCTTCTCTCTCCCATCCAACGTCCGTGCACGGGACGATTCGTTTGAGGCAAAGGCAATCGCTCTGAAATCCCACTTCTCCCGTCCAAGCGATACCGCATTTGAGGGAGGAGAGATCACCGTCAGGAGAGCCGCATCCCGGCCAAATGATGATGCGCTGATCGGACGCGGGCGTATTGGTGTCAGCAACACCGCGAGGCCCGATGATTCGGCATACATCGGTCGAACGGGATCTATCCAGGTTGGAAAACAGCCTGCACCTAAAGATGAGGTCTCAGGCGGCCGTGTCAACAGGAATCTGCCCCGTCCGCGTGATGAGGTGAAGAGCCGCTCCAGGTTTGTGGCCATAGGCGGGAGTTCGTCAACAGAACAACAATCTGATGACGATGATGACGGGATCACCTGGATATAGAAGAGGAAGATAAGAAGTGGGTGCTCCTGTTCGCAAGGTCAGCACCAGTTTATTCTGAGAGGATCCGGGATATCGGGATTGTGCCTGCACCAATCTCTGTCTTCATTCTGATTCCGGATTCATATGCCCTGCCGATCAGGTTCATCCCGCTGTAGATGACAATGGATGACTGGTAGGGATCTTTTGGGACATTCAGAATCCCTGAACCTGCTGCAACCGGGAGATGGAAGCCGTTCTGCCTGAGTGACTCCATGATCTCGTCAGCCTTCTCCATTGCCGTTATCGGAATATTCCTGATATTGGCAAGGGCAACCCCGTCTCCGGTCCGGATCAGGTTGCCTATTGAGACCATCTCCGCATACAGGAAGAGCTGAAGCGGGTCGATCGTCGTGCCCTTATATCCGATGAGGTGGTTGAAACCCAGAGGAATTCGCTGTTTGTGGTTGAGACATCCCCCATATGCCATCCTGACAGGGATGCCGTTATGCTGGAAGATGCCATCCATCGTGATGCTGCAGACGGTCATGAAACCGGTATGGCCTTTTGGAACCCGTGGATCATTTGTTGTCTCGGCATAGGTCCCAAAGAAACCGATATCCGCAGAGATTGCCTCATCAAATGCTGAACGGACAGAATCAATATCCTCATTTCTCACATAGGAGAGGTTATAGGCGACATCGCCGGTGCATGTTGTCGGATCAAGAGTGCTCCTGAAGGCAAGCCTCTCCAGTCGTGAGATGACAAAACCGATCCGATCCCCGACAAGTGCGCTCTCGCTCTCGGCAATCCCGAGGTTGGTCAGGACACGCCCCCGGTTCCCGATCTTCCGGGTAAATCCGAGTTCATCGAGATGATGGAGATAATACTGGACTGCCCGATCGGAGAGGATAAAACCCTGTTCGGCCATCCGCTCGGAGAGGTGTTTTGCACCCATTGGATCCCGTGAATCCCTGAGGATCCTGAGAATCTCAAGGCATTTGCGTTCAGTTCCAGGATCAGTCTCGCGCATGCACGATACCCCTGCTGTCCTGATAGCGGCCCGAATAGAGTTCATCCCCGCCACTGATTTCATGGAAGATCATCTGGACGATACGGGTGCTTTGGGGTACAAGAATATCCTCTCCACCCATGTTTGTGCAGCAGAGGGTGAGCTGCCCCCGGAATCCGGGGTCGACATACCCTGCGCCGAGGAGGAGACCCCGCCTTCCATAGGAAGAACGGCCTCTGAGGGTTGCGGCGAGATCTGAAGGCAGTTCAACCCATTCGAGGGTTGGAACGAGCGTACACTGACCCCGGATGAGATTCACTTCTTCTGCCACCCTGAGATCATAGGAGGCGGGCTGGAGGCAGGCGTCTTCAAAGGGACGAATTACCAGATCGCCGTCTCTGCTGTCATCACCAAGCCTCTTTCGGATCACTCCCGCTGATAACACCATATGATATCATATCGGCGGAAGAGATGAAAAAGAGTGGGGAATGAATGATGAGGCACGAGAGCACTCCAAGGGAGGTTTGTGGCACTCCAGGGTGAAGATGGGGGTGGATGCCCCTCTGCATTGAAATAGGATTTCGGCATATACTATATGGTAATCTGGATCTATGGGGTAGAGGATATCCTCTTGGGCTTCGAACCCAAGGACCCGGGTTCGATTCCCGGTGGATCCGTTCATTTTTCATTGATTTTGGAAGATCATTCAATTCGGATATATGCCTGATCGGGATCCTGACCTATCTCCACCATCATCTCAGTGGTGCTGTCAGGGGATCCCGATGCCGATGCATGTACTTTCACAAGACAAATACCTGAGAGCCCGGACACATCGATTGAGTACTGTTGGTTTTGAGATACCAGGGGGCCGTTATCAGAATAGATTATGCCTGCCACCGTCCAATCGTAGGGACCCATCATCAGGAATCTATCGTATACCATTGGATCAACGACCGTATACCTGACCAGTTGTGTTACCCTGTCACTCCCTCCATAGGTGAGATCCCATGCAATGGGGAGGATATCGGTTACCGGACCGGGTGCGGTTGACATAAGTCTTTCCACCTTAAGTTCATGGCGATCCAGCCCGATGACTGCTATCGGCGGTATCACGCTGATGAGGGTTGTCGGAAGGGTGAGAGTGTCTCCTTCGAAATTGACCGATGCGGCAGGACCGAAGAGTTCGAAGGTTCCATCTTTGATGAGGCGGAGCTGATATTCCGCTTTCCAGAGATCATGGAGATAGATGGTGCCGATATCAAAGGAGAGTGTGTATGCGGGGGCATTCTCTGCCGGCGGGGTGATCCCGAGCCAGTCATTGGTCTGATCGATCTCCTGCGGATAGCCTTCAACCCATACGATCTCCCCTCCTTTCGTATTGTAGTGTGATACTGTTGTCTCTGGCACATACTCGAAGAGATCGCCTCCCTGATATACGGTCATGTTAATGACGATATTGTCATGGGAGAGATGAAGCGTGGTGTTTACCCCGGCTTCTGTAATTAGTTCACCGGCAATCTGCGTATAGACTGATGTCAGATCCTCTTCATTGCCTGCCCAGACATAGCTGCCGCCGGTTGCTTCCGAGAGGATGGTGACATCCTGCACCACCCTCGGGGCGAGGTCCGCAGCAAATCCGATAGTATACACCCGCACCTGTTCGTCCGGGGTGCCGCTCATCGCATAAACTGACATATTCTGGTTGGTATGCTGCCCGTCAAGAGAGACGGAGCCCTGCCGCCAGTCGTTGACTGGATACCGACGGTACCACCAGTATTCTGCACCCAATGTTCCTTTTGGATCAGGGAGATCGCTGTACCATTCATACCCCTCAGAGTAGAGGGTTGTCCCATAGCGTGTTGTTCGCACCTGACATTCACCAGGGCTGAATGAATACACAGAGCCACTCCATGGATATGCCGAACGTGCAATTCCATATGTGGTCTCATAACTCCGATCATAGACAGTTTTTTCCAGATCGGTATCAGGAAAACCAATTCCAATTGCGAGCGGAGAGCCATGGAGGTTCCAGTCTCCATCACCCATCAGGATCACCGCTTTGACTGCTCCCGGCCTTCCATCCTCTTTCAGGTGCCTGATGCCCTCATAATATCCCCGCCGCATAATCGTTGCGCCGCTTGCCGTCAGGCCATCGATTGCGGCGTTGACTGTGGCCGGATCATCAGTGAGCGGCTGGTGGATGGTGACAGCGGAGGAGAAGGATGCCACCGCCACCCTATCCCGTCCGGATTCGAGATCCATCTGCGCGACGAATTCTTTCGCTGCATTTCTTGCAGCTGTCATCCGGTTTGGCGATACATCCGTTCCCGCCATACTGCCTGATGTGTCGATAACAAGCACCACATCGACGGGATCCGGCTGGAGCGCCCACCCGTCCCCAATGATCGTCACCGTCACGGTGATCGTCTCGTTCACGGCGACCGTCTCCGGTTCGACCATCGTGCTGATGCTCAGGAATGGATAGTTCTTCCAGGTAACAGAGACCGTCTTCTCCTCACCTTCCCAGACAGCGGCTATGACCGCGGTGCCGGTTGCGTTCTTACTATAACCGGGGTGATCCGGATCGGTTGTGAATCCTGATGGGGAGAACGTTACAATAGCAAGGCCATCATCATTTGTGACAGCTTCTGTTCCATCCAGTGATGCATCGCTTGTTGTGATGTAGTCGCCGCAATCAACCGACTGGATAGAAAAGGTGACCGTCTCGCCAGGCACCGGATTTCCCCGTGCATCGATCACCTTTGCCCGGATATCTGCGGTGATCCCTGAGTCCAGATCCGCACTTGGAATCACCTGAGGGTTTGCGGTCAGCAGCATCGCCACAGGTTCGGTATGGTAGAACTGCAGGGCTACAGTATCATTGACTGTCTCGTTATCAACGGCAGTGCAGGTGATCGTCACCTCCCCGACAGTGATGACCGGACCATAGCTGATCCGGATCTCCCCGGCACTGCTTGTGGAATACAATGCAGTGGTTGTTCCGGTGCCGGTGGTTGCGGTGAAGTGAATATTCCTGTTCCCTGCACGATTTCCGTACTCATCATAGAATGTATAGAAGAGATCGATCTTCGATGCCCCATCTGCCGGAGCATACAGGGGGGATGCAGAGGGATCACGATGGACAGAGTGTGGGATCCCATCAGCAATTGCGGTGATTGTTATCCATCGGGACGGGATTTGCGGAGGAGATGGATCGATCAGGATGACATGATCAACAGGTTCTGTTTCGAGCCCGAGACTTGTATTCACAAATCCCTCTGCATCTACCGGGACAGAGACAGTTGCACCGTTTTCACCTGCACCCAGGAAAACTGCATTCCCTCCGGGCGATGTGACCGTCATCGTCACATACTCCGGAGAAAGAGAGAGAGCCGTTTCCCTCCGGTTATCAACGGAGTTTCCAAAGGCATCTATGAGCAGAAGAGAGATCGGCACTGTTGCGCCGACAGTCGCCTCCTGTGGATAGGAGGTATAATCGATTGCCACAGGTTCACCATGATCGACAGGCTGGATGAGCTGAGCTTCGATTGCTTCCATCTCATCCCCTGACGCATACAAGGCTTCGACCCTGATGGTGACATTTCCGCTTGTTGTACCGGGGAAAAAGGAGACTATGCCCACCCCCGCACCATCAGTTGTAGCAGATGGGTTTGTGAGAGATCCGGTATCTGGATCAAGGAGTGAGAAGGTGAGCAGAACACCGGGGAGCGGGACACTCTGGTTATAGACCACTGCCGTGAGTGTTGCAGGTGTGGATGATCCCGCCACCAGCCATTCCGTATCAGTTGTGATGACGATTTCATCAGGAAGAAGGGCTGCTGCCGGTGCTGCTCCGGCTGCTGCGATGATGAGAAGAAGGATGAGCAGCCGGGATGATGGGTTCATAGCATAGATTCATCCATTCTCCTATTTAACTGCTCGCGATATAAAAGAGAGGATATAATTAAATTACCAGAATAAAAGCATCACCAGTCTTTAAACCGCTTGCTTTTACTTCCTTTTCGCCCACGGTTCCTGGAGATATACACGCCCCCTCCGAGGAGCACAAGAGCAAGCACAATACCACCTAAAAGGATCGGGTTGAACTGAGGCTCAAGAGTCATCGTGACTGAATCCTGCTGTCCATCCACTGGTATCACAAGTTGTGTAGTTCCCTGATGATACCCGTCTTTTATCGCTGAGAGGGTATGAACGGAACCCGGTGTTAGAGAGATGAAGATAATTCCCCTTTCATCGGTTGTACCTTCCACCACCCCATCTGCCGACACGATTGCTCCGGGGAGGATCGAGTGTGAAGGATCCTCAACAAGCACACGAATCAGAACCGCAGAATAAGCAAGATTTGCAACAAAATCAAGCGAATCTTCAGAAACCGTGATATTCTGGCTATAAGGTTCAAATCCCCCCTTCCTAATCTCAAGGAGGTACGTACCAGCAGTGAGCCTTCCCAGGCTCGCACGCCCATAATTGTCAGTCTTTCTCAGGAGCATTCCATCAATATAGACATCAGCGCTATCAACAACCTTCTTCACGGGATCAAAGGCCGATACAAATGGAGAGTGATATGCTTTCGAAAGGGATATCGAAAGAACCTGCTGGTCGCCGGTGATATATTCACGTTTTGCAAAGGACTGGTACTCGGGTTTTTCCACCAGAATCTGGTATTCGTATCCTTTGCGGAGATTATATGAGAAGACACCGTCATCTCCGGTCGTTCCTTTGAGATTACCATCAATCGAGATCGAAGCCCCGCTGATCGGGAGAGCTGTCTCCACTTCAGTAACACGGAAGGCAAAACGGTCACCACGCACCATCACAACCGTGATCGGCTCAGGTTGTGCCCCGGATATGAGTACAGATCTCTGTTCATCACGGTAATCAAGAGCGGTGATAAATATCTGGTATGTTTCGCCGTCTTTAAGGGTAAAAATAGCTTTTCCATCAAATCCGGTTTCACCCGTCTTCTCGGCATCCGGACCAACCACTCTGACAATAGCGTTCCGAAGAGGGGCCACATTCTCATCATATACAAGCACAGTCAAAACGACAGTACTCCGTGGCAGGGTAATAGTCCGGTTTCTCTCGGTTGCCAGAACTGAGACGGTAGTGCTCTGATATCCCGTTTTGCTCACCATGAGGTTAAAAGCTGTTGTGCCTGCGTGATCATACAAAAATAGCCCAGAACCATCACTTGTTCCGACATGAGTACCAGCAACATAAATATCAGCACCTGGAACCCGGTTTCCCTGTGAATCCTCTACGGTGATCTGCAGGGTGACCACCGCCTGCACTGTTACCACTAGGGTAATAAGCAGGATGAGAGCAACGACAATCCGCATAGCACGCATATACAGGTTAGTATTGTTTTCTCACCTATTAGTGCATCGGTGTCCGCCAGCGGTTCCCCGGCACCCTGTCAATCAGCATTCCTTCAACAGCTATCGGCATGAGGCGGCGGCCTTCTTCAAGGGCTTTCTGGAGCCGCCAGCCGCGATCCGCATAGATGGTGAAGATCGGCTCCCCCTTCTTCACATGCTGCCCCTGTTTCTTATGGAACAAGATCCCGCCGCCGTGGTCATGCGGGGCGCCTGCTGCGCGCGCAATCGTGATCAGAGCCCGGTTATTCATCTCGACCACGTACCCGGTTTCAGGAGCATTGATGGTGAAGGAATGTTCACCGGGTGGGAGATCCTCAGCTTTCACAGCGGGATCGCCGCCTTGGATCTCAATCACCTTCTGCATCATCAGATCGGCTTTTCCCGATGAGAGGAGATCAAGCGCCGCTTCTGTTCCACCACCATACTGCACCTTGCCTGCCATCTCAAGCGCTATCCCTGCAATTGCGGCACTCTTCTGCATGAGGGAGTCGGGGCCGGAGCCACCCTTTAAAATGGAGAGGGCTTCTGCAACTTCAAGATTGACGCCGATAGAATGGCCGATCGGTGTTTCGCCATAGGTGAGTGCGCACTCGACTTTCATCCCGAGCCGATCCCCAAGTTCCATAAAATCACGGGCGAGTTTCCTTCCCTCCTCGACGGTGGTGACTTTTGCATCCCTGCCAACAGGGATGTCGATGACGACGAGATCTGCACCGACTGCAAACTTCTTCGCCATCACCGAGGCGAGCATCTGGCCATGCGGATCGATCTTAAGGGGGTATTCATAGAGGATGATCTTGTCGTCTGCGGGGGCGATGTTTGTGGCACCCCCCCAGACAATGGCGCCCCCGACCTTCTCGGTCATCTCCTGGAGTTCAGATCCGGTGAAGGCAACCGGAGCGATCGCCTCCATCAGGTCGGCTGTCCCGCCTGCGCCGGTGATCGCCCGTGAGCTGGTTTTTGGGCACTTCAGGCCCGCTGCCATGATGATCGGCACCACAAGCAGGGTAATCTTATTGCCGGGGACACCACCGATTGAATGCTTATCAACAATCGGGTGCGAGGCAAAGGAGAGTTTCTCGCCAGTCTGGACGGTTGATCGGGTGAGGTATTCGATCTCGTCCATATCAAGACCGTTGATGTAGGTGCCCACAATATAGGCACTGATCTCGCCGGGGGAGAGGGTATCGTCGACGATCTCCCGGACGATCGACTGTGTCTCCTCCATCGAGAGTTTGCCGCCGTCCATCTTCTTCTTGATAAAATCGATTGAGGAAGGCCTTCCGACAGCCCGGATCTCGATTGGTTCGCCTCCTTCAAGGGTGAGTCGCCGGTTTGTCACCTGGTAGACGCCGGCTGTTCCCTGCGGCAGCAGGGTGGTGGTTGTTGTTACAAATGCCTGTGCGGCGGTCTTCTTCTCTTCATTGATCACCTCAACACGATCCCCGTCCAGGACGCCGATGGTGCGGGCGTCGTCCCGGTTCAGGAGGATGCCCCGGTATTCGATATCAATCACTTTTCCAGAGAGACGAACCATAGATCACACTACCTTTTTGAATCATTCCGGTAATAGCCAGTATATGACAAGAGGATCTGGTTGGCGGGAGAGATAAGGGTTGCCGGAAGAAGGGTTTCAGGGTTTGGGCAGGAGAGTGGGAGGGAGTGGGTTGGGAAAGAGAGGAGGAGGAGGAAGATTGGAAGAGGGGAGATAAGGGAATAATCTGACATTGCCATTATGGCTTTATAATGCTGGATGCAATGCTTCAATCAGGAGAGTTGGATTGTTTTATGCCAGAGAAACATCTTCGCTATACAGTACTCATGTAAAAGAATGAAGACGGGGGATATACTGTAACAGTACCCCTCCTACCGGGATGTATAAGTGAAGGATCAAACTGGGAAGAGGCATTACGTCATATCGAGGAGGCAATTGCCGGGTATATTGAAGTTGCCGGAAAACCGGGAAAAGCTATTCCTGTTTAATAATCCGCTTTTCTATAGCAACCTTACTAAAATAGCTCCACAAGCTCTTCCCTCTCCTGAATACGCCTGATATCATCAAGGAGACGCCGTTTCTTTTCGTGCTCGAACATCTCTTCAATAACCCCGGAGAGCGTCATTCCGGGTTTTCGCATATGAAGGAGTTCTTCTACGATATCCTCCCTGAGAATAATCTTTTTTGGAGCCTTCATGAGAATACAGGAATATGGTTTTCAATCCGAATAGTGATTCCGATAAGAAAACACCCTCCCTTGCTCTTTCGTGGAGGTAGTTTGTTATGGGCAGATGGTGGATGTATTATCGCGTCTGTGTATGCCACCCTCACCAGGTCTTCCGGTTCTTTTCCATACACGTGGGCAGTAGATAAAAGCTTTTAATTGGGGAATAGAGAGATTGGGGTTCACAATAACCATTTTACCAATAGGTGAACCCTGAGATCAACCTTCATGGACACCGGGAGATCGATCCCGATGCAACAACCGGATCATGGGGACTGATTGGAGCAGGTGCGGCGCAGGTATAGGGGGGCGGGGCGAGCGAAGGGATAAGGATGGCAGAGCTGATAAACCCTTGCTCATCAGAGCAACCTGAAAGGCGATTCTTAAGAATCGGGGATTTATCTGCTCTGGCAGCCACCGAAGTATTCCAGCCCCTCCCGCGTTGCATCTGCGGTCAGCCAGTACAACTTCCTTGCGAAGCACGTGCGGACAGGACAGGAGCGGTGGGGAAAATGCCTCAGTAAACAGATCCGAATACATGATTCAAGCACCCGATAGCCAGATGATGACTCGGACCCTATTCAAAACCCACACGGATCAGCGAGTTGCGACAAAAAAAACAAGCTAAAGAAATTAGAGAAGAAAATAGCAACGAAAGCGCTAAAATTACGTTTTAACTAGGAAAGAGCTTACGCTCACCTATTTTACTCTGACAAAGAAAAAGAAAAATTAAGGTTGGTTAGGTTTAGTCCCTGCGAAGAACGAGGAACGCTACCGCACCAAGACCTGCAATCGCAACAAGCGCACCAAATCCGGGTGATGCCGGGGTTGCTGGTGGCTGTGTTGGGACAACGGTTGCCGGTGGCTGGGTTGCCGGTGGCTGGGTTACCGGGACACCCTCAAGGACATTGAAGGTGGTGGTTGTGGTTGCATCTGCTTCAATTGATTCAACCTTGACGATATACTCATCAGGTGTGAATCCGGAAGCATCAACATCCATTGTAAATGTGTTGTAACCTGCGTCACCCTGAACGACCTTGACAACTCCAGACTGACCTGCGAATTCACCGCTGGCGGTCTTGTCAGTTGGCTTGAAAGACGATGAGGTGACTTCAATGATCAGCTCATTGTCAACAGCGAGGTTGGTCGTACCGGTGATGGGGAACTGGGTTCCAACATACTTATCGCCGACGGTGTCGAGCCTGATCCACGGTTCTTCAACGAGGAACGTCAGTTTGGTGTACGTGTCGTCGATCGACTGGAGATCAAGGAGACGAGTGAGTGCCTCAGCGGCGTCAGATCCCTGAAGACGGCCGTTACCCTCAGCGATGAAGAGTTCTGCACCAATATTGTTTACAGCGGGACCAGCGTTAATGGCATTCCGTGTTCCAACAAAGGTTGTCCCTACAAGGGTGGTATCATCGTCATAAACATCAAAGAGCCCATTTGCCATTGGGTGCTGGGCAACGATGAAGTACTGTCCAGCAGAAAGACCTGCGGTTGTTGCGCCGGTAATTTCGTACTCGAAGCTTGCATCATCTTCAACATTCTGCTGTTCCATCTGGAACTTGTTTACACCAAAGAGCCAGATCTGAATATTGGCAGGTTCGCCTTCAGCTGTTCCACGGACGTAGAGTTTGTCACCCTTTGCAACAGTTGTTGCTGAGGGGGTAGCTGTAATGAAGCCTTTCCGGATAACAACAGAGACAGTGCCATACTTTACATTGGCAAGATTGTTCTTGTCATTCTCTTGGGATACGGCATAGATAGTGTAGGTACCCGGATCGAGCATGGCATCGCCGGTCATCCACTTGTAATCCCAAGTGTCATCGGATTTAACAGTCCGCTGAATAGCAATATTAGTTGCTCCACCGGCAGTGATTGCGTTAGAAGGATCATTAATATCTCCACCAGCACCTGGAAGGTTTGGACCGGTGATGAAGAGGTAGGTTGTGCCTGAATCAGAGTTCGTTCCAGAGAGCGTAACTTCCTGACCGAGATAGTACGTTCGGTCACCAGATGCGGTGATTGTAACTGCACCCTTTTCAACCTTCACCTTGACTTCATCGTAGTCATCAGTAATGACGGCAGCCTGAGTCCGCTGAACACGGATTGTAAAGGTCTTATCATTTGTGGACTGGTTGGTCATGAACTGGACAGTTCTTACACCATTATCATTTGTTGTGACGTTGGCATAGGATCCAGTTCCATCAGCAAGAATGTTCAGAAGTGCATTCGCTCCAGGTGTATCGGCGGTGACAGTTGTACCTGTCTTCCAGGTATAAGCACCAACTAGTGCATCAGAAACGACAACTCCCTGCTGACCGGTCTTAATTCTTGGAACGGTTATGTTGCTTTCAGTGGCACTTCCTTTCACCCAGAGAGCATAATAGCTGTTTGGACGTCCGGTGATAGTCACTGCGAAGTCGTTGTTCCGAACAACAGTATCCTTAGATGCTGTAATGGTTGTGTCTTCGTCGATAAGCTCAATGGTGTGGGTTGTCGATTTTGTCTTCCCAACAACATTATAGTTGTCATTCATTGAGTTGACATTACAGGTTGCCCAGAAGGTGTAGGTGCCACGGGGGTACTGTGCGTTGCTGACATCCCAGACATCTTGCTGTTCACCAGCAGAAGCATTAGAATATACCCACCAGGGGTTTGCCCGGATAGCGGTCTGGTTTGAAGCATAGAATTTCGGATCCCTAGGTGTAAGAGCCGTCATTTGTCCACTGGCATTGATAAGCGACGTGAAGACGTTTCCATCGGGAGTACCGACCCTGATTGTCACATTTGCTGTGTTGTTAAAACCTCTCTGAGCCGTCATCGCATCAAGATTTGATATAATCCGGAATTTCAGCTCAGATTGAGGGAGACCTGCAAGCCTGATTACAGCTCCATCAGTCCTGTCCACGTTGTTCATGTCCCAGACTGAAATTGCAAGGTTCGGCTCTGCAACAGTAACTGCAAGTAGATATCCCCCGGCTACGGGTTTATACCATGCACCAGTCTGCATAGCTGGATCAACAAAGAAGTTTGTATTATCAGATACAGCTACAGTGGCAGAATAGCCGGTTGTGTTGACTGCTGATCCAGCATCCCACCAATACAAGTTTTGGGATGTGGCACCAGCCATCGGTACTGCAATATTCAGTCCCTGCTCACCACGGAACACAGTATCTCCAGCAGCAGGAATAATTGTTGCGGCCGCTGCCGGAAGCACTGCAATCATGGCGAGTGCAAGGAGTGCGATCAGTGCGATCGTTAATCTCTTAGTCATTAATCATTTCCTCCTTTTGTTCAGTTTGAACAATTCAATTACCTTACATGCACAGATGAAGACCTTCGACAGATGCCGAAATCGGTTTCAACGTGCTGCATACTCCGATCAACGGAATATGCTTCCTTATTAGATGTAGACTTAATATATCCTTTGTGGTCGAGCCCGTTTTTAAGAAATCATAATGTAAAACAGGGCGCGGGCAATCGGGGAGAGCCGTAAGATCTGACGAGTTTGATCACCGGGATCTCCACACAACAGATCATCTCTCCATCTGGATAGAAAAGGGCGCTGGTATACTTGCAAGAACACACCGAAAGACACCCCTTACAACCCACTTTCGCACTATTACTATCTACCCCCCGCACCATTAGTATGATCATGAAGATCATCCGTGCTGCAAGCCTTGGCCGTGCCCACGAACTCATCATCAAACACATCCTTGAGAAGGGAAGGGAGCGGCGAACCGAGAACAGCGAGGAAACACTTGAAACCGACGAGATTGCACTCCGGGTCGAGAATCCGCTAGCTGAGCCGATGGCAAGTAACCATTCACGGTTTAGAAACGCGTTTCTGGAGAGCTATGCAGACGGCCTGATCAATGGATCTGATGCCGTCTTTGAATATGACTATCATTCCCGACTCTTTGACTGGGGGCAGGGGCTCAAACTCAATGGAGCCGAAATCCACACAGACCAGATCAGGTACATTATAGAGAAGCTAAAGAATGAGCCAGTCAGCAGGCGGGCAGTCGCCGTCACATGGAACCCCGCAATTGACGAAACACTGGACGACTGCCCCTGCCTCCAGCTGATCCAGTGCGTCATCCGGAAGGAAGGAGATGCACGGCTCCTTGATATGAAGGTCGTCTTCCGTTCAAATGACATGCTCTCGGCAGCAGGTGCAAATATGTATGCACTGGCACGCCTCCAGCAGTGTATTGCAGAGGCAGTCGGCGTGCCGGTTGGAGCATACACCCATATCTCGCTTGTCCCGCACATCTATTATAAGAGGGATGTTGCCGACATCCCGCCATTCTGTGGTGAGGGAACACTGATCCGGCCCCTGGAAATTGTCTGTGCAGCATGCCGGGGATGCCGGAGAGCGGAGAATATTTAACCCTCATCGCTTTTTCTCGCTATTTTCTTCTTTTTTCGTCTTATTCCCGCCATATCACATGCAGAGATTCCATATGTGATCTCCTGCGGGATACGGGATTATTGTTGAAGAAAAACTCCCTGAAGACTCCACCAGACCGGGGATTTCCGTCAGGTTCATTAATCATCAGGAATCACATATTATGGCACAATAGTCCGGTAGTGTAGCGGTCAATCATGGGGGACTCTGGATCCCCCGACAGCAGTTCGAATCTGCTCCGGACTACTTCTTTCTTTTCTATTAGAATCTTTTTCGAAGTAATGTGTATTCTGCCCTTTTCACAACACTTCTGGGAACTCTGAAATGGCTTCAATAGATCCATAATAACGAAATTCACCCCTATTTTTAATCTTTCAATTGATCAGAGGGATACAAAACTGCTTTGAAACAAGAGAGAATCTACACCCATGAATCCATCCAGTCTATCTGCGATAAACCATATATGAGTTTATGAAGAGAAGAGAATGAAAGAAGAGAGAATAGAAGATACAATGAAAACACAAGAATTACAGAAAATCGAAAGGCTCTCAGAGCCAGATGAAGGATCACAATAGATTTTTCTGAGTTCGATTATTGAACAATTACCATCTCAGCCAATATACCCTGAGCAACAACCTCATCAATATGATGATATATCCTCATCCTTTCACCGGTGAAATACACGCCTTATCCATCATCTCAAACATCGGAAGCAGATCAAGATACTGTGTCAGAACATCTGCCTCGAATGAGCTACGTTCATCCTCATCACGGGCAAAAACAAGTCGGCCGCTCCGTACCACCCCATAGAGGAAACGAACGGGAGCACCATTAAGAAGACGAAGATCAACCTCACACCGCGGAGAAATACGTTGTTCTATAACAGAGGCAATTCGCATACCATATTTAAAGTAATCATAGGGTTTTCTCTCCCCAGACACCAGAACTCCAATATCAATATCATTAAATCGATTGCTTTTCAGAAATGAGCCGAAAATATACACCATAATAACATCAGCAGTGAGTTCCAAGTCGCAAGCGAGGACTTGAGCGATCTCACCGATAATCCGTTCCCTCGCCCGCTCATCCAGATCATGTCTACAAGAATTACCCTGTTGGGAGAGTGATGTCATATGTAATACTTCTTCAACATACTATTATCGGAAGCCATATTAATATAAGCCAGAAAAAATCGAAATCACCCCGGTGATTCCACTCATTCAAGCCCCAGATCCCGTTTCAACTCTTCATGGGTGACGAACCCACCCCGGTCAACCTCCTCCAGAGCCTCCTGGATCTCGGCAATCTCCTCATCAGTGAGAGGTTCATCATCCACCTCACTCTCCAAACCCCGTTCAAATTCTGCAAGCCCGGTTCCACCCCTCTCTTCTTCAATACCCGATCCACCAAACCCGCACCCACACCTTCACACGTCTACTCAATTCACGCCAGAAACGCTGCGATAATCCCGGACAGAAAGATCCCGTCAAACGTCCCGGCACCCCCGATAGAGACAATTGGCACCCCAAGGGATCCGATCTTCCTGAGATTTAGGAGATCTGCCCCGACAAGCGTCCCGATTGTCCCGCTCACATAGGCAATGATAGCGGCACTCAGTCCAAAGCCGCCGGAAAGCAGGATCCCGCAGAAAAGAGCAGCAAGTGGCGGCAGGAAAAACGGCGCCCCTATACCGACTCCGGGGATGAGCCGTGCATATCGGTTGACGACAATAGTGACAGCAAGGGCCCCCACACAGGCAAGAGTGAAGAGCCGTACATCACCCATCCCGATGAGTGCGTGAAAGAGGAGATACACCGATATCAGAACAGGAATCACTGCACCGCCGAGATTGAGTGCCACTTTTGTTACCTTTGCAGGCGGCTGCACCTTATACATCCCATCATAGAGTGACGGGGCAAACTGGCGCCCTTCAGGACGCTCCACCGGATCAGGCGCCCGTTCCCGAATCTCAGTCACAGGGATATTCACCAGGCTCCCGATCAGGATCAGTAGGAGGAGCCCGATCGCCTGGAACCACGAGAACCCGAGATTTGTCAGGGCACCTCCGACAATACCGAGAAGAAGGAGCGGGATTAAGAGGATGAGTGCTGCGAAGAGAATGATCACCATCAGGATGGAGAAGGGATTGAAGAAGACGTAGCGGGGCATTGGCAGACGATCCTTATAATTCGTATAATCCATTCTTTTACATCAGCTCTATTATTAGGGTATCGATGGAGGCGATGGGGTTGTACCCGGAGATTCCCGGAAAGCGGGCTTTATCCTGAGGTGATGATTCGAGGAGGGGAGCAGGTATTCACCACCACCATAAACCCACATACAGTTTATTGATGAAAATGCAATCCCTCGATAATTCAGGTGAATTAGACAGTAATGAGAGCCTAAATACAAAAAATAATATTCAAGGAGCCCTGGAAAGGAACAATCCATAGAGAAAGGAGGTACTTCGTAGCTATCGATACTCTTACCCATGTCACAGATCAGGGCACCACCAAAGAAGAGGCAATCAATAACCTTACAAAAGGACTTTGGGAGCATCACAGGCTTTTACAAGAAATCAGACGAATGAAATAAGAGGAAAGGTTAAAAGAGCCGTAGCACCGCCACTCTTCCGGCGTCATCTCCCCCCAACACCACACACAATCGCTGCATGGTCATGATGGTACGGCTCAAGCCAGCAGGTGTTCAGGATTGACACACCTGCACCCTCTAAACGCTCGATCGTCTCGGCAAAGACCTCTTCCGGCGTCCTCCTGATATCAACGGATCTCGTCTTCAGCATCAGAATCGCCGTCATCCCGCTATCGATCCCGGCCCCATCTTTTAGAAACGGCAGATGCTTAATCAGAATTCCTGCCTGATCGGGCTGGGCAACATCCTGGTATAGCAGATCAACCTCTTCCAGAAACGGCGCATACCGGTCCGGGCGGGTCGCATCTCCTGCAATCGGAACGATATTCTTCCGCTTCTCTGCAACCACCAGCAGATCCCGAAGGGGCCTGGGTGCAAACTCAACCGCATACACGCAATCCACATAGTCGGCCACATGCGAGACCGTCGTCCCGTTTGCAGCACCCAGATACAAGACCTTCATGTCAGCCGCAAGATCCAGAGACTCATCCAGCATACAGAGGGCAGCAAGCTTTGAGCGGTAGGGATCCCAGACCCGGTACCCTTTCACCATCCTTTCATTATAGACCCCGCCCGACCCCGGCGAGACGAGCTGTCCATCGATTCGAATCATTCGGATCCACCTCCTGCGATTCCATCGATCAATGCCTGTGCCGACGAGAGGAAGCCGGGATCCGCCTCCCCCCGATAGAAGTCGATTCTGGCCGCAATCGCAAGCTTTGCAGCAAGCACCCGTGCAACCCTCCCCCGGATCTCACGGGGTGCGTTATGCACCCGGCGGTGCTGGAAGATGATCCCGTGTTTTGGGGAGGGCGAGTTCCCCCGGATATGGGAGAAGAGTGCGGCCTCGGCACCGATCACCTGGACAGAACTGCCGGGCATCCGGGCAAGCTTCTCAAGCCCCCCGGCACGGGCCATGATACGTGCCGCAACAAGGCCGCCGACAAGCTCGCTTGTGTTTGGGATCACCAGTGCTGCGAGCCGCGAGACATCAGCGGCAAGTGATGTCCGGGCGGCAATCAGCCCTTCAAGCTCATCAGCCATTCCTCGCAGGGGACGGGATCTGCTCCGCCTGATCTTCGGAAGAACCCGCCTCACCGAACCCTGCCTCCCTTTCTGTGAGAATGCCGGGTTCGTCACCTGGTACCATTCAACCAGCCGCTCGGAGAGGAGATTGATCACCTCATCCAACTGGTCGAGCATCCTGACCATCTGGAGGAGTTCTGCATCCTTCCCCGATGCCGCCGCCTCGATCACCCCCTGTGCCTGGAGAATGGTGACCTCCCGGAGCTGCCGGATATATGCAGCACGATCAGGGAAGATGCCGCTTCCTTCGATCAGAGCGGGCGTAAGAGGGTGGTATACCTGCATATTGGTCTTTAATGACTCCACCCTCGCCAGCAGCTCAGCCGGTGACCCGCGGGAAGGAACAAAAACCCCCCCATCATCTACGCTCCCGCACCAGTACTCCGTCATTGCAGAAGAGATGATACCTCAGCACCTATATATCCGGCGACCGAATCTTTGGGTATGATCATCGAGGCGGCACTCTTTGTAGTCGGCATCATACTCCTTGTGAAGGGTGCGGACCTCTTTGTCGGCGGGGGGAGCGGGCTCGCCTCACGGTTTGGGATCACCCCGTCACTCATCGGGTTCACTGTTGTTGCATTCGGAACCTCGCTGCCTGAGTTCGTCGTCAGCATGAATGCAGGCCTGACCGGCAACCCCGAAATCGCTACCGGAAACATCATCGGGAGCAATATAGCCAATATCGCGCTTGTACTGGCGATCTGCGGGTTGCTCAACCCCCATGCACTCAACAGGCATGATCCTGCCAACAGCGGGGTGAAGAGACAGGCTCTGATGATGCTTGCGGCAACCGCCCTCTTTGTTGTCGTTGCATGGTCCGGGACCCTCTCCGTACCAGCAGGAGCCATATTCCTGATCGCATTTATCCTAATCCTGAGATCACTCTGGAGAAAAGGCAGGATCGAGGGGGAAATGCCCATTTTGGCAAAAGGCAGCCTCGATTATATCCTGACTGCAGGAGGGATTATCGCAGTCATCATCGGCGCACAACTTGTTGTCACCTCCGCTGTCGGAATTGCAACCGCCCTTGGGATCTCTGCTTTTGTGATCGGGATGACCATCGTCGCCATCGGCACCTCGCTACCTGAGCTTGCCACCTCAGCCGCGGCAATTCTGAAAGGCGAATCCGGTATCTCGGTTGGCAACCTGCTTGGGAGCAACATCTTCAACCTCCTCTTCGTGATGGGGATCATCGCCCTGATTGTCCCTATCCAGGTAGCAGAAATAGGAGATCTCCTGATAATGGCAGTCTTCTCGGCAGCCGCAATCCCCCTCATCTATGCAGGCGAACGGGTAAAACGCCTTATATCGGCTGTTGTTCTCATCGGGTACTTCGCCTATATCGGGATACTGGCAGGTCTCATCTAAAAGAGTGGAAGCCCAAGAACCGACCAGACGATGATCGGAACCATGATCGCCCCCATGCAGAAGACCCGTTGCACCGAGACCATCGGGGGCACCGTCCCGATTGCGGTTGCAAGCGCGAGGATCAGGAGCCCAAATGGCCCCGTCACAAGAGCGGTCAATGCCACAAGGAAGATGATGACCGTGAGATTCAGCCGCCTGACATTCAGGGCTGCCAGGTACCGTGAGCCTTTTGAGAAGAGAATTGTCAGCGGATACGCAGCCACCGCAGCGAGACAGGCCGCAAGCATGATCCCGGCAAGCGGTGGCAGTTCATCTGTTGCGATTGCCACCATCGCACCGTTCCGCGCCCGCGAAAGGGCATAGAGGGCGGCGATACCGAGAAACGCATTTGCCGTATTCGCCGCACCTGTTGCAAGGATATACCCCCTCCCATTCCGGGTATATGAGATGAATGAAGCAAGTACCGCGTTTGCGGTTGCATTTGAGAAACCCGGCATCCACCCGACGACTGCACCCGCAACCGAACCGGCAGCAGCAGCCCCGGCGATCTCCCGCCGCTCCATCCGGATCCCCCGGTATATCTGCTCGGGAATTGTGCCTGTTGCTCCTTTCAGGAGGATCGGCAGTCCAAAGAGGCCGGTTAAAAGCGGGAGGAGGAGCGGGCTCCCGCCGGGGAGCACCTGCCAGGAGAGGTATGAGTAGGCAAGCGTGAATGAACCGAGGATCCCCGATGCGATGAAGACAGCAGCCGCCCATTCCGGCGCCTCGGATCTGACCACAAGCACCCCGGCAACCGTCATCAGGAGCAGGCCGATCCACCAGTCAAGGTACGGCTGGAGCGGGGGCAGGAGAGAGAAGAAGAGGGGAAAGAGCAGCAGCCCGAATGCGGCACCCGCAGCAGATCCAAGTGCCGAGATCCGGACCGCCTCCTCACCAAGCCCTTTCATGCAGAGATCATGCGCAGGCAGAACCGCAATTGCAGTATCTGGATCGGGCACGCCGAGGAAGGTGGAAGGAACTGCATCAAGGAAGGTATGCGTGATCAGGGTTGCTGCGACAGATGCGGCAAAGACCGCAGGGCCAAAGAGGAGAAGGAGTGCCGGATGCACCCCGAGCAGGATACCTGCCATCGTGTTTGAATGGATCCCCGGCGTACACCCGCTGATGGTACCGAGTACCACACCGATTGCCGCTCCGATCAGGATCCCATCCATCATGCGAAGATGAAGGTTGAACCAGAGAAGACAAGAATATCATGCATCCGTCCCTATAGAGATCAATGATCATTGCGATAACCAGGCTTCCGGAGAAGGCAGGCAGGGATCGGGCTACCTGTGAGCAATACGGCCATTCCTGCCGGATTGTCTCGCCTCTGGCTGCAGATGTCTATGACAACCAGATCCAGGCGTTTGTGCTGGAGGCAAACCGCGGCGCCTTCGACTGCATCTTCTTCACCAGCGCGCTTCCTGCCGAGCGGATTGCCCCGCTGCTCGAAACAGATGCCCGGATCATCGCAATCGGACCCCAGACTGCCCGGATGCTGGAGAAGGAAGGGCTGAAGGTCGAAACGCTCCCCACATACTATTCCCGGGATTTTGTTCCCTACCTCGGCGACTGGATTGAGGGGAAGGCGATCGGCATTCCCCGTGCCGATGTCCCAAACCCCACCCTCATTCAGGGCATTGAAGATGCCGGAGGCACGGCATATGAGTACCGGTGCTATGGGCTTGTTCCGACGCATACACCACTTGACACAGATGGGGCAGATGCGATCCTCTTTACAAGCGCAAACTCGTTTCTGATGGCTGTCTGGGAGAAGAATGCAGATATCATCCCGATTGCAATCGGGGATATCACCGCAGACGCAATGCGGAAAGGGGGAGTGGAGCCGGCGGTTATCGGTGACGGATCACTTGCCGGAACCCTTGAAGCACTGAATACCTACCTGAGAGTGAAGAGATCATGACCGGAAAGAAGCAGACCACCATACAGTCAGGAATCATCATCATCGATAAGCCGCCCGGCCCCACCAGCCACGAGGTTGCCGCCTGGGTGCGGGATATCCTCGGTGTCAGCACCGGGCAGGGGGGCACCCTTGACCCGATGGTCTCCGGCATCCTGATCGTGATGCTTGGAAAGGCTGCCAAGATCGCAGAGCATCTCCTCGCCCATGATAAGGAGTACATCTGCCTCCTGAAGCTGCATGGCGATGTAGCCGAAGACGAGATCCGGGAGGTGGTCAGCAGCTTCTGTGGCAGGGTCTATCAGCGCCCCCCACGCCGGAGTGCTGTGAAGCGGGCGCTCCGTATCAGGACACTCCATGAGATCGAGGTGCTGGATATCGAAGGGCGGCTTGTCCTCTTCCGGGTGCGGTGCGAGGCAGGCACCTACATCAGGACACTCTGCGTCCATATCGGCCTCGCACTCGGAGTGCGGGGGCAGATGGTCGAGCTCCGGCGCACCCTCTCGGGAGGATTCGGAGAAGCAGATGCACATACCCTCCATGAACTTGCAGACGCAAAAGCCGCAGCAGATGAAGGGGATCCAGAACCGCTTAAGCAGATGATCCTCCCGGTGGAGCGGGCAGTTGCCGATCTTCCATCGATTACCATCAGGAGTTCTGCCGTTGATGCGATATGCCGGGGCGCACAGCTTGCAGGCGCCGGGGTTCTCTCCTGCAAAACATTTGCAAAAGGGGACACGGTTGCGCTGATGACCGAAGCGGGCGAATGTATCGGCCTTGGCACCGCCCGTATTCCGTCAGAGAAATGCGTGCCAGGGAAAAAAGGCTTTGTTGCACGCCCAAAATCGATCCTGATGGAGCCCGGCAGGTACCCCCGGGGCTGGAAGAAGAAGAGCAGGATTAAGTAATACCCGGAACAATTAATTTACTGCATCTTTTGCTGAGGTAGTCTAGCGGAAAGGCGCGAGGCTGGAAACCTCGTGAGGCGTTTGTCTCTCGGGAGTTCAAATCTCCCCCTCAGCGTTTTGAAATCACTTTTCTGTACAACCTGATCATTCATTCATTATTCACGATCCCCCGCCCTTTCTCAGCCAGATATACTGTTTCTCTAACTCAAGGTATGATACCTTAGGAGAGGAGGAAGACTGCTAAGTCAGGTTAGATTGACTTACATGGCTTTGTGGCATCTGACATACTCCCACGACTAAAGTCGTGGGGTTCTGACGTTGCTTAGGCATTCTTCAAGCATTGCGTCGTGGGGTATCAGTGCTCCCATCGTGTACATCTCTTTCTGTACATGATCAATCATGTTTTTTTGACGGAGTGCGATATTGAATGCCGCATTCACATCAGCATGATCAACGTGCCCGCAGACCGGACACTTAAACTCCTTTCCTCGCCGTTGACCTCTTCCATCACACCGAGAGCAATCTTGCGAGGTGTATGCTGGATCAATGTAGAGGACAGGAACGCCGAGCAGCTTGGCTTTGTATTCCACAAACT
>WPCG01017419.1_pt1 | contig 53242 bp, 51 predicted proteins | sample 5403311 | NCBI WGS metagenome assembly WPCG01 (sample SAMN12869467, study PRJNA574797) | sludge metagenome | isolation source: wastewater treatment of Control | place: China:Beijing | collected 2019-05-17
GAAGAGGCATGGAACAGGTGGCCCAGCCAGTAGGCCTGTGTCGAGGTCAGGTCGGTCATGGTGTCCTCCTTGCTATCGAATGACACCAGTCTGACGGACACTACTCAGCGGCAGAAGATGGGGTTTGTGGAGCGCTTACGGACTCTCGGCTATCGCACTTACTGCCGCGGCCTTGACAGGATGCTCAAGCTCTTCCTCAAGCTCAAGCTCTCCACCGACGATAAGCTCCGACAGCACCATCCAGAGCAGTGACCTGGTACAGCAAGGCGATGATGGGTATACATACCCTACCCTCGATGGAGCCTTTACCGGGGGAGAAGCAATTGAGTTTGCACTTCCCAGCACTCGCATCGCCGTCGATGACTCGGGCGAGGTTGTTGATTTCAGCACGCCTGATGAAAGTGACACTCGCCTTATCTTGGCCGGCGATGGACATCGTATAGCAGTCATCCGTGACGGCGAGACGCTATTCACCTTCACTCAGGATGCAGACGATGACCCGATGTTCATCGGCCCCGGGGACAGTGAGCTGGAAGCAATGGCTCATAACATAGAGCAATCTCAGATAATTCCTGGCGAGCTTAACTATTCACAGTTTGGCGCTTGGACAGATGGCGAAAGTGAGCTCAGCAACTTCTACCTTGGCTTCAGGACCGACCCAGGCGATATGCCGACAACCGGAACGGCAAGCTACAGCGGCGGCGTACAGGGCTTCGGTGTCGTCGGTGGCAATGTGTCGGGAGCATATGACGTCATTGGTTCGGCCACCATGAGCGCCGATTTCGCCTCAGGCGATGTCGACGGGGCCTTTACGAACATGGGCAGCGGCGACGGCTTTGAGGCTGCGTTCGCTAATCGCGGCAACTGGAACGATGTCGGCTTTACGGGCAATATCAACTCCAACAGCTTCAGCGGCACCACTTCGGTCGCCTCTCCGGGAGCAGATGGCAACCCTTCCGCCATGGATGTTGATGCCAGCGGCATCATTCAGGGGCACTTCTTTGGCCCCTCTGCCGCCGAGGCCGCGGGCATCTGGAGCCTTCAGGACGATAACAATCGTGTCTCCGGCTCTTTCGGCGCCATCAGGGACTGACGGTGTACATTGCCGGCCTGCCACCTCCCCTTGGAGGCAGGCCGGCGATTCGATATTCCCCGAGCAAGGAGCTTCCGGTGACACGAATAACAACACTGAAAGCTATGAGCTTCTTGGTAGCGCTCAGCCTGATACATCCAAATACGCTCCATGCCAGGGCTCCTGATCCGCCGCCTGCCGCAGCTGCCGCAGCAGCATGGCTAATCGAGCAAGGTGAGCTCGATGCTGCAAGAGAGTTACTGGAGCAGGCCAGAGAGCATGCGCCCAATGACAACAATATTGCCTTTCTGCTGGGTATGCTGGCCATGTCTGAACAGGACCCCGAGAGGGCAGCAGGCTACTTCCGAGAGATCCTGACGCGCGATCCTCGAGCAGTCAGGGTGCGCCTGGAACTGGGCCGGGCACTGTTCGAGATCGGTGACTACCGTGACGCAGGGCGCCAATTTCGCTTTGCTCGCAGCGGCGACCTACCGGCCGAGGTCAATGCCAACATTGATCGCTACCTCTTCGCCATTCGTGCGCGCCAGACGTTCACCTGGGACTTTTCGGTGGCCATAGCCCCCGATACCAACGTCAACGCTGCTCCCAGCATAGAGGAGATCAGCATCTTCGGTCTTCCCTTCCAGCTATCCGAGGATGCCCAGCGCCAAACGGGTTTGGGCTTGTTGCTCAATACCAGCGCAGAGTGGTCACCCCATATCGGAGAACGGACCAGGCTTCGCGTTGGCGGCGACCTGTACCGAACCGATTACAGCGGCGGCGACTTCGACGACACCCTGGCCAGCGTCTATCTGGGCCCCAACGTCCAGCTGGGCAACACGGAGTTCAGCACGTTGCTGACCGGTTTTCACCGATGGTACGGCAACAAGCCCTATAACCATGGCACCGGCATTCGCCAGGAGCTGACTCACTATCCCTCTTCCCGCACCCGGCTGCATACCTCCGTGGAGCACCAGTGGGTTCGGCACGACCAGGCCAACAGCCTGGATGGCACCCGTACCAGCTGGCTGGGAAGCTGGCAGTACGCCCTGACACCGTCGAGCGGCGTGATGGGGCTGCTGGGCGTGTCCCGGGAGTCGACCGAACTCGACATGCTCAGCAACACCGTCTATCGCAGTGGTATGGGCTACTATCGGGAGCTCTTCGGCGGCCTGACTGCCCTGCTCCAGCCCGAGTACCTTCACGCTCGCTACGACGATGTCACGCCAGCCTTCGGCGTGGAGCGGCGCGACGACCTGTGGCGCACCAGGCTGCGGCTGACCAACCGCCGCTGGGTCCATAGGGGTTTCTCGCCGGAGCTCACCCTGATTCACACGTCCCGGGACAGCAACATCGACCTCTACAGCTACGACCGCAACCAGATCCAGCTGGGGGTGACGAAGCTTTATTGACCCCACCCTCCTCGCCAATGTCTTGACCATCTATGCTGGAGGCATGCCCGGCATGGGTGACAGACGCCCTTCACCAGTCCAACTAGGAGAGCAGCATGCACAAGCACGTGGAGTGGGACGACCCCGGCGCCGACAGCGTGATGCGCCACTTCGAGAAGGACCCCATGGGCCACTCGGCCCCCGGGCGCGGCGACATCCTCTCGGCCCGCTACCAGGGCACCGTGGTGCGCATTCGGGTCGAGGCCTACGTGGAGGGCACCAGCATCGGCGAGGTGGCAGCGATCATCGCCATCAACAATGGCCGCCGCCTCAAGTCCCACGGCAAGCTCGCCCTGGGCGATACCGTACGCCTGCCGGACGAGTCCAGGGCGCTGGAGCCTCGCATCGGCCAGCAGGACGACGACGAGGAAGAAGAGCAGGAACAGTAGTCGATAGCGACACCATCGCCGAACTTAACGGCCGGTAAACGCTAGCCAGCTGGTTCCCGAGTGCGTTTTGTCGCAAAGTGGCGGCACGGCCCACAAGGCCATACGAATCGCATCCGGAGCCTCCATGAGCAAGCATAACGTCTGGACCCACAAGGGCACCTTCCTGCTGGCCGCCGTCGGGTCGGCGGTGGGACTCGGCAACCTGTGGCGCTTTCCCTACCTCACCGGCGAGAACGGTGGCGGCGCCTTCATCCTGGTCTACGCCCTGACCATCTTCGCCGTGGGCATCCCCATCCTGATCGCCGAGACCATGCTGGGCCGCGCCAGCCGCCGAAGCCCTATCATGGGCATGCGCTTCCTCACCCGCACCCACAACACCTCGCGAGCCTGGGAGTCCATCGGCTGGCTGGGGGCCGCCTCGGCCTTCCTGATCCTGAGCTTCTACTCGGTGATCGCCGGCTGGGCCATCCACTACACCTGGCAGATGCTGACAGGCTCGCTCTCCGGCGCCGATGCCGAGACCATCGGCGAAGGCTTCAACGCCCTGCTCGCCTCTCCGGCCCTGCTGACCCTCTACCACACCCTCTTCATCATCGCCTCGGGGCTGATCGTGGGCATGGGCATCCACAAGGGCATCGAGAGCGGGCTGCGCATCCTGATGCCGGCGCTCTTCGTGATCCTGCTGCTGGTGCTGGGCTACGGCGTGGCCAACGGCGACTTCGGCGCCGCGGCCAGCTTCCTGTTCACCTTCAACCTGGCCGACCTGAGCCTGGAGGGCTGGCTGGCCGCCATGGGGCAGTCCTTCTTCACCCTGAGCCTCGGCATGGGCGCCATCATGGCCTACGGGGCCTACATGTCCAGCGAGCTCTCGCTGACCCGCACCGCCGTCTCCATCGCCATCGTCGACACCGCCGTGGCCATGATCGCGGGCCTGGCGATCTTCTCGCTGGTGTTCGGCGCCGGCCTCGACGCCGGCCAGGGCCCGGGGCTGATGTTCGTCACCCTGCCGCTGGCCTTCGCCGAGATGCCCTTCGGCGCCCTGATCGGCGGGGTCTTCTTCATCCTGGTGCTGGGGGCCGCCATCAGCTCCTCCATCTCGCTGATCGAGCCGGTGGCCGCCTTCCTGGTGGAGCGCTTCGACCTCACCCGTCCCCAGGCGGTGTTCGCCATGGTGGTGGCCAGCTGGGCCCTGGGCCTGCTCACCGTGGTCAGCTTCAATATCTACGCCGAGGGCACCCTCTTCCACACCCTCTTCGGACGCAGCGCCTTCGACTTCATCGAGCTGCTCACCAATATCTTCATGCCGCTCGGTGGCCTTCTGATCGCGCTCTTCGCCGGCTGGGCCCTGACCCACAGCGAGGTGATGAAGGAGATGCGCACCAACGAGACCTGGTTCGCCATCTGGCGCTTCCTGGTGCGCTTCGTGGCCCCGGCGGCGGTGGCCTTCGTCTTCCTACGCGCCATTCCCCAGGTGGAGGGCTATCTCATCCCCACCATCGGCGCCCTGGTGATCGTCGGTGCCTTTGCCGCCGGCCGCACCTTCCTGGTGGATGACAGCCAGGAGCGCTAGCCGGATAACCGCGGGCGGCGCCCAGGCAGAACAGGCCACCGACAGCGGCCATCAACAAGAACAACAGGACAGTGCCATGGCAGCCATGATCGACGTGCGTCACGTCAACAAGGCCTTCGGCGGCCTGAGGGTCATCAACGACTGCTCCCTCCGGGTCGAGAAGGGCTCCATCACCGGGCTGATCGGCCCCAACGGGGCCGGCAAGTCGACCCTCTTCAACATCATCGCCGGCGCCCTGCCGCTGGACAGCGGTCAGGTGCGGCTCGACGGCGAGGAGATCACCAACCGCCCCGCCAACGAGCTCTTCCACAAGGGGCTGTTGCGCACCTTCCAGATCGCCCACGAGTTCTCCCAGATGACCGCCCTGGAGAACCTGATGATGGTGCCGCCGCGACAGGCCGGCGAGCAGCTTTTCAGCGCCTGGCTCAAGCCCGGCGCGGTGCGAGAAGAAGAGACGGAGGTGCGCCGCAAGGCCCTCGAGGTGATCGACTTCATCGGCCTCTACCACGTGCGCAACGAGCTGGCCGGCAACCTCTCCGGCGGCCAGAAGAAGCTGCTTGAGCTCGGCCGCACCATGATGACCGACGCCCGGGTGGTACTGCTCGACGAGATCGCCGCCGGGGTCAACCGCACCCTGCTGGGCGACCTGGTGGAGAACATCGAACGCCTCAACCGCGAGATGGGCTACACCTTCCTGGTCATCGAGCACGACATGGAGATGATCGCGAGGCTCTGCGATCCGGTGATCGTGCTGGCCCAGGGCAGCGTGATGGTCGAAGGCACCATCGAGGAGATCCAGAACAACCCCGAGGTCATCGAGGCCTACTTCGGAGCGTCCCACGATGCCACTGCTTGATGCCCGCGACGTGCACGGCGGCTACGGCGGCATGAACATCCTCAACGGGGTGGACATGGCCATCGAAGCCGACGAGATCGGCGTCATCGTCGGCCCCAACGGCGCCGGCAAGTCCACCATGCTCAAGGCCATCTTCGGCCTGCTCACCGTCACCCGGGGAGAGATCCTGCTGCGCGGCGAGCCGATCCACAACCTGCCCCCCAACAAGCTGGTGCAGAAGGGCATGGGCTTCGTCCCCCAGGAGAAGAACGTCTTTCCGAGCATGACGGTGCAGGAGAACCTGGAGATGGGCGCCTTCCTCAAGCCCCAGAACGTCAAGCGCATGCTGGGGCAGGTCTACGACTTCTTCCCGCCGCTCTTCGACAAGCGCCACCAGCCCGCCGGCGAGCTCTCCGGCGGCCAGCGCCAGATGGTGGCCATGGGCCGGGCGCTGATGGCCGAGCCCAGCCTGCTGCTGCTCGACGAGCCCACCGCGGGCCTCTCGCCGCTCTACATGAACGAGATCTTCGCCCAGGTGAAGCAGATCAACGCCGCCGGCGTGGGCATCCTGATGGTGGAGCAGAACGCCAAGCAGGCACTGGCCATCGCCGACAAGGGCTTCGTGCTGGCCGCCGGCCAGAACCGCTTCACCGATACCGGCGCCGCCCTGCTGGCGGACCCGGACGTCGCCAGGAGCTTCCTGGGCGGCTGAGCCAGGGGCAGGAGAACAACCGTCGTGAACGAACTCGTCTTCTTTATCAACAACGTGGTGATCGCCGGCAGCGTCACCGGCTCGATCTACGCCATCGGCGCCATCGGCGTCACCCTGATCTTCAGCATCATGCGCTTCGCGCACTTCGCCCACGCCGACATGATGACCTTCGGGGCCTTCATGGTGCTGCTGCTCACCGCCGCCTTTCCGGGGGTGGGGGCAATCGTGGGGCTGCCCACCCCGGTGGTGATGCTGCCGGCGGCCATGGTGCTCACCGCCCTGCTCGCCGTGGGCATCGACAAGGCCTTCTACAAGCCGCTGCGCGCCCACGGGGTCAAGCCCATCGTCCTCGTCATCGGCTCGCTCGGCGTCACCCTGATGCTGCAGGGGCTGATCCGCCTCTTCGCCGGCACCAGCGGCCAGAGCCTCTACATGGCCGGGGAGCGCAAGGAGATCTATCGCCTCGCCCTGCCCTTCGAGGGGGTGCGCGCGCCCATCGTGATCACCGAGCCCCAGATCATCCTCTTCGTGCTGACCATCGCCTGCGTGGTAGGCCTGCACCTCTTCCTCAACCGCTCGCGACTGGGCAAGGCGATGCGCGCCATGTCCGACAACCCCGACCTGGCCCGCGCCTCGGGGATCAACACCAACGCCATCGTGGCGGTGACCTGGGTGATCGCCGGGGGCCTGGCGGCCATCGCCGGCACCCTGCTCTCCCTGGACGTCACCTTCAAGCCCGACCTCAGCTTCTTCCTGCTGCTGCCGATCTTCGCCGCGGCCATCGTCGGCGGCGTGGGGCACCCCTGGGGCGCCATCGCCGGCGGCTTCGTGGTGGGCTTCGCCGAGACATTAGCGGTGTTCAACTGGGCGGTGCTGCTGCGACCCATCGCCCACCACTTCCCCGAGTGGCTGGAGCTGCCGCGCAACCTGGCCTTCGTCGGCACCGAGTACAAGATCGTGGTGCCCTTCTTCATCCTGGTGGCCATCCTGGTATGGCGTCCCACCGGCATCTTCAAGGGCAAGGTGATCTGATGAACACTCAAGACAAGCGCCGCGCAGACCTGGTCAACGCCCCGTCGCGCTTCCCCCTGCGCGAGGTGGTGCTGTTTGCCGCCCTGCTGGCGGCCATCCTCGGCGTCTACCTGGCCATGGGTGCCGCCTACAGCACCCGCATGCTGGTGGAGGCCGCCTGCTACGCCATCCTGGCCCTCGGCCTCACCATCCAGTGGGGCTATGCCGGCCAGTTCAACGCCGGCGTCATGGGCTTCGTGGCCCTCGGCGGCTACTGCGCCATGGCCTTCAGCGTGCCGGTGAACCCCGCCTTCTGGGAGAGCGAGCTGCCCGGGGAGCTGGCCCGGGTGCTGCTCTACGCCGTGGCCGCGACCCTGCTGGTCGTTGGCGCCACCCGGCTCGACCGGCTGGGCGTGCCGAAGCGGCTGCGCACGGTGATTGCCGTCGTGCTGGCGGTGGTGCTCTACCTGGTGGTGATCAGCCTGCTGCGCGGGGTCACCGGCGAGATCCAGTCCCGGGCGGGCTTCGTGGGTGGGCTCGGCCTGCCGGCCTGGACCGGCTGGATCGTCGGCGGGGCGCTGGCCGGCGCCGTGGGCTACTTCATCGGCCATATCTGCCTGGGCCTGCGCAGCGACTACCTGGCCATCGCCACCCTGGGCATCGCCGAGATCATCAAGGCCTTCCTCAAGAACTCCGACTGGCTGACCCGCGGCACCGCCACCGTCTCGCCGCTGCCCTGGCCCACCCCGGGGCCGGCGGAGCTGGGCTTCACCCTGGCCCGGGCGGCCTACCTCTCGGTGACGGCGGTGCTGATCGCGATGATCTTCTTCCTGCTGCACCGCGCCTACCACGCCCCCTGGGGCCGCATGGTGCGCGCCATCCGCGACAACGAGGTGGCCGCCTCGGCCATGGGCAAGGACATCAACCGGCGGCGCCTGGAGATCTTCGTGCTGGGCTGCATCCTGATGGGCCTGGGCGGCGGCGTCCTGGCCACCTTCAACAGCCTCTTCGACCCCAACGGCTACCTGCCCCTCAACCACACCTTCCTGGTGCTGGTGATGGTGATCCTGGGTGGGCCCGGCAACAACCTGGGCACCATTTTTGGCGCCGTGGCGGTCTATATCATCTGGATCATGTCGGAGCCGCTGGCGCTGGCGGTGATGAACCTGGCGGTGCACCTGGGCGATCTCTGGTTCGGCTGGGAGCCGCCGCGCAATATCGAGAGCCGTGCCCTGCAGGCCCGGGTCTTCGTGATCGGCCTGCTGATCACCCTGGTGCTGCGCTTCGCGCCTAAAGGACTCTTACCTGAAAAGGTCAGGCACCACGGGTAGGCTTTATCGAAAACTGTCTACGCTCGGCCATACGGCGTTAAAAATCAGCTCAAGGTACTCATTTACAGCTGTAAACTTCGTCCTTTCGCTGATTTTTGCCTTGTCTGGCCTTCGCTCGACGACTTTTCGAAAAAAGCCTTATCAACGTGAAAGGCCCCAGCGGGAAACCGCCGGGGCCTTTCTGGTCAGAGTGCTCGGATCAGCTCAGTGTCAGGCGCTCAGGGCTCGACGAAGCCCTTGCTGACGAAGCGGCCGTCCTCGACCACCATCTCCACCACCACGCCCGGCACGTCGCCGTTCTCGTCGAACTCGTGGCTGCCGGAGGCGCCCTCGTAGTTGATCTCTACCCCCTGAGCGATCAGCTCCACGGCCTTCTCCCACTCGCCGGGCAGGATGATCTCGCCCGGCTCGCTGGCCACGCTGCGCAGCGCCGCGGAGAGCCCCTCGCGCTCGGCGCTGCCGTTCTGCTCGATGGCCAGGGCCACCAGGAAGGCGGCATCGTAGGCCTGGGCGGCGAACACGGCACTGGGGTCGATGCCGGCGGCCTCGGCGGCAGCATTGAAGATCTCGGTACCCGGCAGATCGGGGCTGCCCGGGCGGGTGGCGATCATGCCCTCCAGTACATCGGCGCCCACCGCCTGAACCAGGCTATCGCCCACCATGCCGTCGGCGCCCACATACTGGGTAAACATGCCGCTCTCGTAGGCCTGGCGCAGCACCGTCTGGCCGGAGGTGTCGGCATAGGCCAGCACCACCAGGGTGTCGGCGCCGCTGGCCGAGAGCGAGCCCAGCTCGGAGCGGTAGTCGGCGCGGTTGTCCTCGTGGGCCAGGTTCTCGGCCACGGTGCCGCCGCCGGCCTCGAAGGCCTCGCTGAAGGCCTCCGACAGGCCGCGGCCGTAGTCGTTGTTCACATAGGTGACCGCCACGAAGTCGATGCCACGGTCGAGGACCAGCTTGGCCAGCATCTCGCCCTGGAAGGCATCGGAGGGGACGGTGCGGAACACCAGGTCGTTGTCGTCCAGCTCGCTCACCGCCGGTGCCGTGGAGGCCGGCGAGACCATCACCACGCCGCCGGGAATCGCCGCGTTGTTGGCCGCGGCGATGGTCGCCCCGGTGCAGAGCGCGCCAACGATAGCGGTGACGTTCTCGGTGTTGACCATGCGGTCCGCCGCGTTGGAGGCCGCCGAGGCGTCGGCACAGGTGGTATCACCGCTGGGCATCACCAGGGTCTGCCCCCCGAGGATGCCGCCCTGCTCGTTGACCTGCTGCACCGCCAGGCGAGCCCCTTCGAAGATAGGCGGCGTCAGGCTCTCGATGCCCCCGGTGAAACCGCCGAGGAAACCGACCTTCACCTCGGCCTGGGCCACGCCGGCCAGGCTCAGCGCTGAGGCCGCAATGGCCATCGACAGGATGCTCTTCTTCATGTTGTTGTCCCGTTGGTTGCGAATAATATGCTGGTGACTCCCTCGCTCAATCTGGAACGCCCCGCGGGAAATCTCAAGCCGTCGCTACCAACGCTGGCGGTGCCATCCGTCAACCTCAGAGCGAGGCGGCGCGTGACACCAGCAAACCTATACTGAGACTCTACCCCGCCAGGAGGAGGCGCTCGAACCATGCTGCAGCAGCTGATTACCGTCACAGAACTCAGCGGCAGCCGCCGCGAGATCGGCCTGGCCCACGGCCGTACCCACGCCCTGCTGATCCAGCGTAGCCTGGAGGTCTACGACCGGCTCTTCCACGACTTCGTGGGCATCCGCTGGGTGCGGGCCCGGGCCGAGGCCAAGCGCTTCGGGCGGATGATCGAGCGCGGCTTTCCCGAGATCCTCGAGGAGATGGACGCCATCGCCGAGGGGGCCGGCGTCGAGCCCATCGATATCCTCACCCTCAACTGCCGCAGCGAGATCTCGCTGACCCGGGCCAGCGGCGGCTGCTCCGCCTTTTCCCTGGCCCACGCCGGCACCCAGTGGCTGGCCCAGAACTGGGACTGGCGCACCGACCAGCTGCACAACGTGGTAGCGCTGAGGATAGAAGGCCGGGACGCCGCGCCCCTGGTCAGCGTCGGCGAGGCGGGCATGGTAGCCAAGATCGGCCTCAACGCCCACGGTATCGGCGTCTGCCTCAACGCCATCCGTTCGCAAACCTGCGGCGAGGGGCTGCCGATCCACGTGGCGCTGCGCAAGATCCTCGAGAGCCCCGATATGGAAAGCGCCCTGGCGGTGGCCAGCCGCGACCGGGTCTGCTCCCCCGCCCACTTCCTGGTAGCCAGCGCTTCGGGAGAGGCGGTGGGGCTCGAGGTGCACCCCGGCGAGCCCGGTCGGCTCGGGGCCGAGGGCGGCGTGGTCACCCACACCAACCACCTCTACGCCCCGGACGCCACCGCCCAGGTAGAGGACTTCCCCCGTCCGGATTCGAGGCCGCGACTGGTACGCCTGGACGACCTGCTGCGTCAGGCGCTGCCCGCCAAGGGCCCCGTGGATGAGCACACCCTGTTCGAGATTCTCGCCGACCACCACGGCGAGCCACTCTCGATCTGTCGCCACTTCAATCCCGCCCAGCCCCCGGAGGAGCGCATGGAGACCCTGTTCGGCGTGGTCATGAACCTCACCGAGCGGCGCCTAACCCTGCGCCACGGCAAGCCCTGCGAGACCGAGGAGACGCTGGTGGTGGCCCTCTGAGCCGCCCAGCCTCATAACAGCGGCCACATGCCGCGCCCGATTCGCTATACTGGCCACCGACTTGCTGCAATGCAGCGCAAACAGGACCCAAGACGATGGCCGATTCACCCTTCTCACTTCACGGCAGGGTTGCCCTGGTCACGGGGCTTGCCAACCGCGACAGCATCGCCTTCGGCTGCGCCCAGGCGCTGCAGCAGGCGGGCGCCCGGGTGGTGGTCACCCACATGCCCGGCGCGGAGCGCTTCGTCCACCCCCTGGCCGAGGCGCTCGGCAAGGCCGAACTGATACCCTGCGACGTTCAGGATGATGCCCAGCTCGCCGCGCTGTTCGAGCATATCGCCAGCCGGCATGGGCAGCTCGACGTGATGGTGCACTCCATCGCCTACGCCCCGCTGGAGGATCTGCGCGGTCGCCTGATCGACGCCTCCCGCGACGGCTTCCTGCTGGCCATGGACGTCTCCTGCCACTCCTTCCTGCGCATGGCGCGGCTGGCCGAGCCGCTGATGCCCAGGGGAGGCACCCTGCTCAACATGTCCTACCTCGGCGCCGAGCGGGTGGTGGACAATTACGCCCTGATGGGTCCGGTCAAGGCAGCCCTGGAGTCCATGACCCGCTACCTGGCCGCCGAGCTGGGCCCTCAGGGCATTCGCGTACATGCCGTCTCGCCGGGCCCCATCCGTACCCGGGCCGCTTCCGGCCTCAAGGACTTCGACGCCCTGGCCGACACCAGCGAGGCCCGCGCCCCGCTGCGCCGCCTGGCCACCGTGGAGGACGTGGGCAACGCCGTGGTCTACCTGGCATCCCCCGCCGGCGCCGCCACCACTGGCAGCGTCCACTACGTCGACGGCGGCGACAACATCCGCTATTGAGCGGCGCCTCTCCATGGCGAGCGCGGCCTCAGCCGGAGCGCCGCCGCCAGGCCCCCAGCCGCGGCGGCGTATCCAGCTCTCCCTTCAGATACTGCTCGGTGGTCAGCAGGAAGAGCCGCCGGAACAGGTCGTGAACCGCCTCTTCCCGGCGCAATTGAAACAGCTCCCGCTCCTCCTCGCTCAGACCGGCCGGTTCTCTCGGATACTCCCAGGCCACTCGCACCGAGCCGGTGGTGGCATCGCAGATCTGCAGCGTCGGCTGGGCGCCATTCCTGAGCCCGGTGTTGATGCGATATGTCATGTCGACCTCCCGAATCGAGGCGATAGATGATAACAATTATCATTAGCGAGTGATAAGCTAGGTCGATTCCAGCCCCCTGTCAAACCTGCTCTGGATCAAATCCTGGCAGGATGCCACCGGCGCTCGGCGACCCGACCTTGCCGGGCTGCCGGGACAGGGCTAGATTCACGCTTGCGAATAGTTTTCATTACCAACCAGGAATCCGCCATGAAACCGCTGCTGCTGAGCACCCTCCTCGCCGGCCTGCTGACCACCGCCGTCCAGGCCCATGACCACAGTGACGAGCGCCCCGCCCACTTCAAGGGCAAGGCGTCACCCGACCTGACCACCGCGGTGGCCAACTTCTCCACCTACAACCAGCAGCTGGCCGAGATCCTCGCCGCCGACGAACTCGGTCTGGAGGACCTGGGGGTGATCCACGAGCTCACCTACACCCTGGAGAACGCCCTGGAGACCATCACCGAGCAGGTCGCCGAGATGGCCATAACCCTGGAAGAGGTGCACCAGGGCTCCGAGACCGGGGACTTCGAACGGGTCCAGAGCAACGGCGCCGCCTACCTAGAGGCCGCCCAGATACTGGTTCCCTAGGAGCAAGGGCCCACAAGCGCAACGGGCGGGCCACTCACATGGCCCGCCCGCCTGTTGCACGCTCGTTACCGGCACCTCCGCCACCCCGTCGTGGTTATACCTTCACAGCCATCGGCGGTATCGCAAGGTCGCACGGGGCAGCGCAAGGCGGCCAGTGACAGGCTATGATGGGGGCTGAATTTGCTGCATCGCAGTAACCACCCTCGGAGCCGCCCCCATGGACGCCCCCCAAGACGATAGCTTCATCGAGAACCGCACCTTCGACGAGATTCAGGTAGGCGACGAGGCGCACCTCGAGAAGCGCCTGACCCTGGATGACATCAAGCTGTTCGCCATCATGTCCGGCGACGTCAATCCCTCCCATGTGGACGACGACTTCGCGCGCAGCTCCCGCTTCCAGGAGGTCATCGCCCACGGCATGTGGGGCGGCGCGCTGATCTCCACGGTGCTGGGCACTCAGCTGCCCGGCCCCGGCACCCTCTACCTGGGCCAGACGCTGAACTTCCGGGCCCCGGTCGCCCTGGGCGATGTGCTCAGGGTCAGCGTGCGCGTCAGCGCCAAGGACGACGCCCGCTCGCAGCTGACCCTCGACTGCCGCTGCGAGAACCAGCGGGGCAAGGTGGTGATCGAGGGCGAGGCTCGGGTGCTCGCCCCCACGGAGAAGATCCGCCGACCCCGTGCCGTGCTGCCCAGGGTGCGCCTGGCCGAGCGCGGCCGCCTGCACGAGATCCTCTCCGCCGCGGACCACCCCCCGGCCATTCCCGTGGCCGTGGTGCACCCGGTGGACGATGTCTCCCTGACCGGCGCCGTGGCCGCCGCCCATCACGGCCTGATCATTCCCCTGCTGGTGGGCCCGGCGGCGAAGATCCGCGCCGCAGCGGATGCCGCCCGGCTCGATATCAGCGAGTTCGAGCTGATCGACGTGCCCCACAGCCACGCCGCCGCGGAGCGCGCCGTGGCCCTGGTGCGGGAGGGGCGCGCCGAGGCCCTGATGAAGGGGGCCCTGCACACCGACGAGCTGATGCACGAGGTGCTCAAGCGCGACGGCGGCCTGCGCACCGAGCGCTGCATCAGCCACGTGATGGCCTTCGACGTGCCGACCTACCCGCGCCCGCTGTTCATCACCGACGCCGCCATCAATATCTCCCCCAACCTCGACCAGAAACGCGACATCATCGGCAACGCCATCGAGCTGGCCCACGCCCTGGGCAATCACGACCCCAAGGTGGCCATCCTCTCCGCCGTGGAGACCGTCAATCCGCGGATGCCCTCCACCCTGGATGCCGCCGCCCTGTGCAAGATGGCCGACCGCGGCCAGATCAAGGGCGGCACCCTGGACGGACCGCTGGCCTTCGACAACGCCATCTCGGAGAGCGCCGCGCGCACCAAGGGCATCGACTCTCCGGTGGCGGGCCGCGCGGACATCCTGGTGGCCCCGGACCTGGAATCCGCCAACATGCTGATGAAGCAGCTGACCTACCTGGCCGATGCCACCGGCGCCGGCCTGGTGCTGGGCGCCCGGGTCCCCATCATCCTCACCAGCCGCGCCGACGAAGCCATCACCCGCATGGCCTCCTGCGCTCTGGCCCTGCTGGTGGCCGACCACCAGAAGCGGCAGGGCCTGCCCGAGCAGGGAGCCTGAGATGCGCCATATCCTGACCCTCAACAGCGGCTCTTCCAGCCTCAAGTTCGCCCTCTACCCGCTGGCGGGTGTCGCTTCCCTCGACGCCCTGAAGCCCCGCTATCGCGGCAAGTTCTCGGGGCTCAACGGCGGCACGCCCCGCTTGACGCTCAAGGATGGGGAGGGCACCCTCCTGGACGTCGACATGGGTGAGCTGCCCGCACGGCTTGAGCTGCCGGGCGCCACCGAGCGCCTGCTGGGCTGGCTCGACGACCTTCCCGACCTGGCGCTGGCCGTGGTGGGGCATCGGGTGGTGCACGGCGGCCGCGCCTACCACCGCCCGGTGCGGCTCACACCCGAGATCATCGACGCGCTCAAGGCGTTCGAGTCGCTGGCACCGCTGCACCAGCCCTTCTGCCTGGCGCCGGTGGCGGCACTGGCCGAGCGCTATCCCGAGCTGCCCCAGGTGGCCTGCTTCGACACCGCCTTCCACGCCGACCAGCCCGAAGTCGCCCGCCAGTTCGCCCTGCCCCGGGAGCTGACTCAGCGCGGGCTGATCCGCTACGGCTTCCACGGTCTCTCCTACGACTACATCAACCAGGTGCTGCCGGCCTACCTGGGCGATGCCCCCGGCGAGCGGGTGATCGTCGCCCACCTGGGCAACGGCGCCAGCCTCTGTGCCATCCGCAACGGCCAGAGCGTGGCCTCCACCATGGGCTTCACCGCCATCGAGGGGATGCCCATGGGCACCCGCAGCGGTAGCCTCGACCCCGGCCTGGTGCTGCACCTGATCCAGCAGGAGGGCATGAGCGCCGACGAAGTCACCGAGCTGCTCTACAAGCGCTCCGGCCTGCTCGGCGTTTCCGGCATCAGCGGCGACATGCGCGAGCTGCTCGAAAGCCCCGCGGAAGAGGCACGAGAAGCGGTGGCGCTCTACGCCTACCGCGCCGTGCGCGAGATCGGCAGCCTGGCGGCCGCCCTGGGCGGGCTCGACCAGCTGGTCTTCACCGCCGGCATCGGCGAACGCGCCGGCCCGGTGCGCGAGGCCATCTGCCGGGGCTGCGAGTGGCTGGGCCTCGAGCTTGATCCCGACGCCAACCGCCGCGACGCCAGCCGCATCAGCCGTGCCGAGAGCCGCGTGGGCGCCTGGGTGATCCCCACCGACGAGGAGCGCATGATCGCCTGGTACAGCGCTCGCCTGCTGGACCAGGGCTAGCTTCCCAACGCCTCCTCCACCAGACCGCGCGCCGCATCGCTCATGGGCAGGCCCAGCGCCAGCTCATGGGCCTGCGGCGACATCTTCTTCCAGGTCATCTGCACGATGCGGATCAGGTGATCGTGGTCGATCTGCCGGGCGAAATCGGCGAAGTAGTTCTCCAGGAACACCAGGCAGGCGCAGTCCTCCACCGCCTGGGAGCCCGGCTCGCGCCCGAGCCCCTGCTTGCGGATCATGCGCGATACCGCTTCGGCGTCCTCGTCGTCATAGCCCGCCTCGCGCATCAGCCGCGCGGTGGTCTCCCCGGCGCGCTGCCCCTGGTCGCGCCGCCAGGTCAGGTAGCCCACCCGCCCTTCCGGGTAGTCGCTGCGCGGCACCTGCCAGCGCTGCAGGTGCTGGCCGCGCACCGCCAGGCTCACCAGCTCATCGGGCCGCTCATGCAGCCGCTCCAGCCAGGCGCTCATGCGCCCGGCGTGCCACAGCTCCCGAGGCACGGCCTCACCCGCCACCTCCACGCTCCGCGGATCCTGTGCGTGAAGCGCATCCAGGGCGGCCAGGGTCTTCGCATAGGGGGTCTCGGACATGCCCACTCCTCGTGATCGATAACGGCAGTGACAGCCTATCACCCAAGCGGGGCCGCCAGGGTGATCGTCCGGGGAATCGCGAACAGGGGCCGGACTACTCCAGCGGCGGCACGCACCTCGCCCGCACCAGAGTCGACGGCCGGTAGCGGCGATCTTCTCGCCAGCGGCGCCATACCGAAGGGTCGATGGTCACGCCGAGGGCCGGATTGCCTTGGTGGTCCTGGGCATGACGCCGGTAGTGGCGGCCATCGCCACCCCGATCCCGCAGGGAACGATAGCGTCGGTAGAGCCCCTTCATGAAGTCGCGATAGGAGTCCCTCGGCGCCATGCGATGGGCATCGGCCGGGACTTCCGGCATATGCAGCGACAGCCCGGCCGCCTGCGCCTTCTCGCACATCCACGCATAGCCCAGCGTGGCCAGCGGATCGAACCCGCCATCATCCATCCGGTAGCCGCCGCCCACGTTGGCGTGAGCGCCGATGAACCAGCGCTGCTCCACCTCCTCCTGGCAGGGCTTCTTCGCGCCGCTGGGGTGCGTCCACAGGGCGATATCATAGGCCTTGCGGTGCTCATCCAGCGCCATCGCCTGATAGGCCCGCCGCACGATGGATGACAGCTCGGTATCGTGCCAGGCATAGCGACCATGCTCCGAGAAGCTGGTGCCGGGAATCCCCAGGGCGCCCACGGTGTCCCAGACCCCGAGGCAGTGGATCTCGATCTCGCGGCTGTAGCGTTCACGGAACCGATGGCAGACCGCATCCTTTGGCGTCACTTTCCCGTTGCGGTAGAGCTGTTCCGCTTCCTTGACGAGCCTCGGCGTGGCAACTCTCAGCAGCCCGCACTTGCGGATCATGCCCACCAGGCTGCGAGCCGTGTAGGCGCCCCGGCTGAAGCCGAAGACGAAGACCTGAGTGTTTGCGCAGTAGTGCCGAACCAGCCAGTCATAGCCACTCTGCAGGTTGCGGCTCAGCCCCAGCCCAAAGGCGCCACCCGCCAGGCGCTCCCACTGCCGCGTGCCGACACCGGGCTCGTAATAGAAGCGCTGGCGAACCCCCTGCCCATCGTAGTCATGGATATCCCGCGCCAGCCGGTAGACGTTGGTACGATCCTGGGGGTCGTTCCAGGTGCCATCGAACAGCAGAGCCAGGCGCTGAGTGGGTTGAGACATGAGACGACTCCCCTTTGCCGAGGTGCTTGCGCGGCTCCGAACGCGCCGCCCCGCCTCAGGGTCGAGGCATGGCTTAAAGATAGGAAAGGCCGCGGCACCACGCCATGGGGAGGCGGCATCTCCCGCCGGTTGCGTATCCTCAGAGGGAGAACCGGCAAGGAGTCACGCATGAAATATATCTTCGAGGTGCATATCCGCGACGGCTACACCGCCGAGGACTACGCCGAGGCCTGGGTGCGCGCCAGCGAGATCATCCAGCGGGCGCCGGGGGCTCGCGGCACCGAGCTGCATCGCAAGATCGACGACCCCAGCACACTGATCGCTATCGCCCACTGGGACAGCAAGGCCAGCCGCGACGCCATGGAGGCCGAGCCCGACCCGACGGTGAAGGCGATCATCAGAAGCGCCGCCCCCTGCTGCGAGATCCGCCTGATCGGCGAGTTCGAGGAGCCGGAGTGGGTGGTGATGCCGCCCTCGGACACGCCCGAATAGCTCTACGCGCCACCGGGGCAGGCAGGGATGCCCGCCACAGGGGTGGGCATCGCAGACTCGGCGTCAGGGCCTCCCGGGATCGGGGCCGTCGGGGAAGCGCGGCGGATAGGCGCTCATGTAGGCGTGGCAGACGCGCAGCACCCGCGCATCGTCATGCTTGCCGCCAGCCAGCTGGAAACCGACCGGCAGGCCGTCATCGGTAAAGCCGCAGGGCACCGAGGCGGCCGGCTGCTGGCTTAGGTTGAAGGGGTAGGAGAAGCTCGCCCACTCCTCCCAGTCGCGCATGCCGCTGCCGGGAGGCACATTGTGATGGAGCGCGAAGGGCGGAATCGTCACCGAGGGCGTCATCAGCAGATGGTAGCGCTGGTTGAAGTGCTCGAGCCGCTCGGTCAGCCGGGCCCGTTCGGTCAGGGCACGAAACAGGTCAACGGCGCGCCACTCGTCGGCGCGGTGCGCATCCGCCACCAGCCCCGGGTCGAGACGCTCGCGCTGCTCCTCATCGAGCCCCTCCCAGACCACCAGCGACGCGGTGAACCAGAGCTTCTTGAAGGTCTCCAGCGGAGAGGCGATATCGGGGTCGACCTCCTCCACCTCGGCACCCAGCAGCCTGAGCCGATTGGCCGCCTCGCGCACCCGCTCGGCGACCTGGGGGTCGACCCGGGCATAGCCCAGATCCGGCGAGTAGGCGATGCGCAGGCCGCGCAGCCCCTGATGCAGCTCCATCCCCCAGTCCTCGGGCTGGCCGCGCACCGCATAGGGATCGTGAAAGTCGTAGCGCCCGATCACGTTGAGCATGCGGACGGCATCGGTCACCGAGCGGGTCAGGGGGCCGAGGTGCGACAGGGTCGGCTCCGTGCTCGGCGGCCACTGCGGCGTCCAGCCGAAGGTGGGCTTGAAGCCGAACACGCCGGTAAAGGATGCCGGGATCCGGATAGAGCCTCCCGAGTCCCCTCCCTGGTGCAGCACCCCCATGTTGAGCGCCGCCGCCACCGCGGCCCCACCGGAGGAGCCACCGGGAGTCAGGCGCGTGTTCCAGGGGTTGGCCGTGGCGCCGAAGACCCGGTTGTCGGTCACCGCCTTCCAGCCGAATTCGGGGGTATTGGTCTTGCCCAGGATAACCGCACCCGCCTCGCGCAGCAGTCGGGCCGGCGGCGCGTCCCGTTCGCTCGGTGTGTCGGGCGCCGTCAGGGAGCCCTGGCTGGTCGGCATCCCGGCCACCTCCGTCAGGTCCTTGATCGAGACCGGCACGCCGTCAATGGGACTGAGCGGCTGCCCCTGCTGCCAGCGCCGAGTCGCGTCGCGGGCCGCCGCCTCGGCCCCCTCCCGATCCAGGTACACGTAGGCATTGACCGCCGCATTGAAACGGTCGATGCGTTCGAAGGCCGCCCGGGTCGCCTCGAGGGGCGACGCCGCGCCGGACTCGAAAAGCGCAGCCAGCTGGCGGGCATCCATCAGCCCAAGGTCGGTATCGCTCACATGCTCCTCCCTGCACCGCTGAGTGGGACATCAGGTCCCACGAAGACAATTCAACTTAAGCGACAAGGGTAGCGCGGTGCAAAAGCTGTCTCGACCGACCACAAAAAACCCCGCGGGGTGCGGGGGTGAAGGACGCGGTCCGGCCGGACATGCCGAGGGGATGGGGGAACACTGGCCGGCCGCGCCGGGGAACACCATAGAGAAGGCTTGATGCCCTGGGCTTACCAGTCGCTCTGCTCCTGGTCGTCGGACATCTCCCACTCGCCCTGGTCATCGGGCTGAGCGGCGCCCTCGCCGCTGGGCATCGGCTCGGTGCCGCTGCCGAAGCCGGGCTCTTCCGCCGGGGTGCCCGGCTCGGCCGGGGCGCCCGGGTCCGCCATGGGGTCGGCGGCAGGGTCGGCCGGCTGGGCCGCGGGGTCAGCCGGCTGGGTGGTCATGGGGTCGGCGGGGTCGTGCTCATCGGCCGCCGGGGCGTGCATGTCGCCGAAGGCCAGCGGGCTGGCCAGCAGGCCAAGAGATACGCCCAGAATACCGGCTCTCTTCAGGAGTCGCTTCGTCATCATGCTTCGCTCTTCATCCATAGGGTGATCGAGTCGTGATATCGAAGTGGGTCAGTCTCAGGACTGCGCCATCTCCTGAACGCGCTGCATCAGCTCGGGGTCCTGCTGGACGGCCATGCCGATGGCGTTGAAGGTATCCACGTCGAGACCGCCGTCTTCAACCGCTTCGACCATCTTGTCGTTGGCCTCCATCTGCACCTCCTGCTGGGCGGCCTCATCCTCGGCGGCCTGCAGGCGCTGGGTGTACTCCTCGGAGATCACCACAATCTCCTGGGAGACCTCGGCAAACTGCTGCAGCTGCTCATCGGAGAAGTCCATCGCCGGGGCGGCGGCCTGGGGCTGCTCGGGAGCGGCGGCCGGGTCCTGCTGGGCGTGAGCGGTGGCAGACATCAGGCCGGCGCTGAGCAGGGCGGCAGAGAACAGGGCGGTCATCCGTTTCATTGATTCCTCCAAGTGCCCCCCGCCAGGGGGAGCGTTTTATGCATGTGCCCACTGTGACGATAGCCCCTGGCTCGCGTTCAGAATTTTCCGGTAAGGGTTGGTAACACCCTGCATTCCCGGGTATCAGGTCACCACCACTCTCGCCTCATCGTCCAGCCGCTGGGCCGTGCGATCCACCAGGCGCAGCCAGACCAGCAGCCCGGCCCCCAGGGCCACGAAGCCGCCGGCCAGCCAGAGGCCCACGGCGTAGTGGCCGCTGGCCTCGGCCAGCATGCCGGTAAGGGCCGGGGCGACGATCTGGGCGACCCCGTAGGCGAGCGTCATGCGCCCCATCATCCTGGCGGGGCTCTGGGGATAGAGCCGGCCGGCCATGGTCAGCACCAGGCTCACGCAGCCCAGGAAGGTGCCGCCATAGAGCACGGCGCTGAGCAGCACCCCGGCCAGGCTCGAGGTCATGGCCGGCAGCAGGATGCCCACCACCTGCAGCGCCATGGCGGCGATCAGGGCGCCCAGATAGCCGAGGCGGCGCGCCACCAGGTCCCACAGCATCACGGTGGGCGCCGCTGCCAGCCCCACCAGGGCGAAGGTCCAATTGCCGGCACCGGCCAGCAGCGGCTCGCGCTCGATGATGGCGACGATAAAGGTGGCGCTGACCACATAGCCGTAGCCGGCACAGAAGTAGGCGGCCAGCATCAGGCGCATGAAGGTTCGGCTGGGCGGCTCCGCCTGGCGCTGCCCGCCGCCTCCGCCCGCCAGGGGCTTCTCGGGGCGCGGCAGCCAGCGCCAGGCAGGCACCAGCAGCACCACACCCAGCAGGGCGAAGCCCCACCACTGGGCCTGCCAGTCCAGCGCGAAGCGCATCATCAGCTCCACGGCCAGGGCGGCCAGCAGCATGCCGAGCCCCACCCCGGCGAAGTGGATGCCCAGCTCGCCGCGGTGGCGGTTCTGGATCAGCCAGTGGAGGATCAGCCCCGAGGCCAGCAGCATGGCGCCGCTGCTGGAGAAGCCGGCCACCAGGCGCATGGCCGCCCAGAGCCAGAAGCTGTCGGCAAGCGCCATGCCCGCGGTGGAGAGCACCGCCAGGAGCAGGGTCAGGCGGTAGAGGGTGTCCTTGAGGCGAAGGCTGCTGATGGAGGCCGCGGTAAGCGCTCCCAGCATGTAGCCGGCATAGTTGAGGGCGGCCAGCCAGCCGCCCTGGGCGTCACTGAGCCAGGCCTGCTGCTGCATCACCGGCAGCAGCGGCGTGTAGGCGAAGCGGGCGATACCGATGCAGAGCAGCTGGCTGAATACCCCGGCCAGCAGCACCCGGTAGCGCGGGGAGAAAAACCCAGGGGAAGGCGCCCCGAGCGATGATGATGTAGGCGTGGCCATGCCTGGCGCTCCTGATGTCCGCGTTGTCGTTGTGTCGCTGTGTCGTTTGGACGCTAAGGGTTCTACCTTAACTCGACTTGCCAGATATCACCCCCCCGACGAAAGCCAAGGAGAGGCCCCGGCGTGACGTCGCCGAACACCGACATGTTGCTGCCACTTTGTCGGCATAACTTGCTACTCTCGTGCTCTGATCACCCCAACAGGAGAGTTGCCCCCATGTGGGACGAACGCTACAGCACGGATGACTACGTCTACGGCACCGAGCCCAACGACTTCCTGCGCGAGCAGGCCGAACTCATCGGCGAGGCGCCCAAGCGCGTGCTCTGCCTGGCCGATGGCGAAGGCCGCAACGGGGTCTACCTGGCGGGGCTCGGCCACTGGGTCACCTCGGTGGACGCCTCCTCGGTGGGCCTGCGCAAGGCCGCCCAGCTGGCCGAGGAGAAGGGCGTGGCGCTGACCACCCTCAACGCCGACCTCACCGCCCACGAGTTCGAGCCGGAGTCCTATGACGCCGTGGTCTCGATCTTCTGCCACCTGCCGGCGGAGGGGCGCCCCCACCTGCACCGCCAGGTGATCCGCGCCCTCAAGCCCGGCGGCGTGCTGATTCTCGAGGCCTATACGCCGGCGCAGGCGAGCCGCAACACCGGCGGCCCCGGCACCCCAGACCGCACCCTCACCGCCGCCGAGCTCGAGGCGGACTTCGCCGAGCTGGAGATCCAGCTCAGCCGGGAGTGCGAGCGCGAGGTGCTGGAGGGCCGCGGCCATACCGGCCCGGGCTGCGTGGTGCAGTTCATCGCCCGCAAGCCCTGACGAGGAGCCGCCATGTCATCCCTGACCTCCCGCCTCGCGGCCCTGGCCTCCCCCGCCATCGGCCTGGGCTGCATGAACCTCTCCCACGGCTACGGCCAGCCGGTGCCCGAGGCCGAGGCGCTGCGCGCCCTGGGCGAGGCCTTCGAGATGGGCTATCGCCACTTCGACACCGCCACCCTCTACGGCGCCACCGCCAACGAGCGGCTGGTGGGCAAGGCCCTGGCAAGCAAGCGCAGCGAGATCCTGCTGGCCAGCAAGTGCGGCATGGCCATGGATCCCGAGCAAGGCAGGAAGGTGATCGACGGCCGTCCGGCCACCCTGCGCCGCCAGTGCGAGGAGAGCCTGGCGCGCCTGCAGACCGACCACATCGACCTCTACTACCTCCACCGCTGGGACAGGGCGGTGCCCATCGAGGAGAGCGTGGGCGAGCTCGGGCGGCTGGTCGAGGAGGGCAAGATCGGCGCCGTCGGCCTCTCCGAAGTCTCGGCCCGGACTCTGAGGCGCGCCCGGGCCGAGCACCCCATCGCCGCGGTGCAGTCGGAGTACTCGCTGTGGACTCGCAACCCGGAGATCGCAGTGCTCGAGGCGTGCCGCGAGGCGGACACCCTGTTCGTGGCCTTCAGCCCGCTGGGGCGGGGCTTCCTGGCCGGTGCCATCCGGGAGCAAACACGCCTGGCGGAGGGCGACATGCGCCGCGGCATGCCGCGCTTCAGCGCCGAGCACCTGCCCCGCAACCTGACGCTGCTGGCCGAGCTCGAGGCCCTGGCCCGGGAGCGCGAGGTCACCAGCGGCCAGCTGGCCCTGGCCTGGCTTCGCGCCCGGGGCGACGACATCCTGCCGATCCCCGGCACCCGCTCCGTGGCCCACATGCGCGAGAACCTGGCCGCCGGTGAGCTGCGCCTGGAGGCCACCACGGTGGCCCGGCTCGATGCGTTGCTGGCACCGGAGCGCGTGGCCGGCGGCCGCTACGGCGAGGCCCAGCAGGCCGAGGTGGATACCGAAGAGTTCGAACAGGCCTGAAGGGCCGCCCGGTAACGAAGAACCCCGCCTCGGCTCATACCGGTGCGGGGTTCTCGCTGTCAGAGGCGGGTCGCCGGGGCGAGGGCCTCAGTCCAGGGCGCGGTCGTCGGCCTCGCTGGGGAAGTCCAGGTCCTCCAGCCGGCCGGTGACCGCGGTGGCGATGTTGGCCAGGTGCGAGGCGACCCGCTTGTAGTGGCGGGCCAGCAGCGAATAGGCCACCGCCTCGTGGAACTCGATGGTCTGCTCCTCGCTCAGCAGCGCCTCGATCAGCTTGTCGCAGCGGCCGCGGATCTCGCGGGTGGCCGTGATGACCCGGTGGGCTCCGGCCTCGTCGGAGTCGCGGGTGGCAGCGATCAACTCCTTGAACAGGCCGTTCAGGCGCTCGGCAGCCTCGTCCAGGGGCTGCTGGTAGCGCTCCACGTGAAAGCCTTCGCTGTAGAAGACGCCGACCTCGAAGACGTTCTTGCAGTAGTCGCCGATGCGTTCGGCGTCCTTGGCCACGCTCATCAGCGCCAGGCAGATCGCCACGTCATGGCCCGGGTTGACGGTCAGGTGACGCAGCACCTTGCGGCGGATGGAGCGCTCCAGCTCGTTGACGGCGCCATCGCGCTGATAGAGCGGCTGACGCACCTCCTCGGCGGGCACGGTGCTGTAGAGCACCTCGTTGGCGCGGGCAAACATCCAGGCGCCGTGCTCCAGCATCCGGGTCAGGTCGGCGTAGGCCTCGTCGATGCTGTTTTCCGAGGTGAGCGCGCTATAGAGCTGTTTGAACATGGGGAACCTCCCGGTTGGCCGCGCTCAGCGCAGGCGCATGAACAGTTCGGTGATGGTGATGCCGACCAGCGGCACCACCAGGAATACGCCGATCAGGAACAGGAAGGCGTAACGTATCTGCTTGCCGGCCAGTCGCCCGTACCAGGTGGCAATGCGCAGCGGAATGACCCGCAGCGGCCACCAGACGAGGGTGCCGGTCAGGTTGAAGATGACATGGAACAGCGCCACCGTCATCGCCGCGGCGACGGGATTGGCGGTGGCCGCCAGCACGCTGGTCACGGTGGTGCCCAGGTTGGCGCCCATCATGAAGGGTAGCACTCGCCGCAGGCGCACCACCCCGGCACCGGCCAGGGGCACCATCAGGCTACTGGTGATGGAGCTCGACTGCACCAGCACGGTGGAGACCACCCCCACCCCATAGGCCCGGGCGTCGGTGCGGAAGAAGTAGGTGCGAAACAGGCCATCCATATGGCGCAGCAGGGCACCGCGCAGGTTCTGGACCATGAACACCAGGGCGGTGAACATCAGCGCGAGGCCGATGCCGGCCGTCAGCAGACCGGCCGATGCCGGGCTCGGCATCAGGGCGGCGCCGATCCAGTTGGCGCTGTCCACGATGGGCGCGGTGATCACCTTGATCGGGCTGTTGGGGCGCGCGACCTCCTCCAGGCCGATCAGCTCGGCGAGCCAGCCGGCCAGGCGCGAGAAGATACCGCGCCCCGCCTCGTGGAACATGCCAGTGAACCACTCCAGGGGAAAGACGATCAGCACGGTCAGGATATTGAAGAAGTCGTGCATCATGGCCGCAGTGAAGGAGCGCCGGAAGTTGCGCTTGATGCGCACGTTGGCCAGGGCCACGATCACCCCGGTCACTGCGGTGCCGATATTGGCCCCCATGATGGCGAAGACCGCCGTGCCCAGGGTCATCTCCCCGCTGGCCACCAGGGTGACGATCAGCGCCGAGGTGAACGAGGAACTCTGCACCACCATGGTGACCAGCACGCCGGCCATCAGGGCAATGAAGGGGTTCTCGCCATAGGCGAAGGCCCGGGTCAGGACATCGCTGTCCCCCCCGAAGGTGCCAAGCCCCGCGCCCAGCACGTTGAGGGCGGCCAGGAACAGATAGAGGCACAGGCCGGCGTAGAGGCCTCGCAGCCAGGCAGGCACCTCTGGCTTGGCCTGGCGAGCGAGTGCAGGACGATCGTTGGAAGGTCCGAGATTCGACATGAGCGGTCTGCCGTGTTGGTGAACAATCCCTTCGTGACGTTTCGGTGACGATTCCGTGTCAGTGCGCGCAACGTAGCGCCACTATATGACACTTTGATGACGACTGGGCCACCTTGGGCCCAATACCACCGCCCGGGCAGACCCCAACTGAGGAGAGCAGCAATGGATGAGACCCTGGATGTCATTATCGCGGGGGGCGGCATGGTCGGTGCCGCCGTGGCGGCGGCGCTGGGCCAGGCCGGCCTCTCGGTGGCCCTGGTGGAGGGCGGCGACCCGCCCGCGGCGGTGGCCGACGACGCCCCCTTCGACCTGCGCGTCTCGTCGCTGAACCTCGCTTCCCGGCAGCTGCTGGAGGCCGTGGGCGCCTGGGATTTCATTTCCGCGGCTCGCCGCTGCCCCTTTCGCCATATCGAGGCCAGCGACGAGGAGGAGCGGCACCATATCCACTTCAGCGCCGCTGAACTGGGTGTGGACAACTTCGGCCACTTCGTCGAGAACCGGGTAATTCGCCGCGCCCTGTGGCAGCGGCTGGCCGAGCTGCCCACGGTCACGACGCTCTGCCGGACGGGCCCGGTGGCCTGGGTGCCAGGGGGCCACCGGAGCCTGCTGGAGCTCGACAGCGGCCGGATGCTGGCCGCCCGCCTGGTGGTGGGCGCCGACGGCGCGGGCTCGCGGATTCGCGAGCTGGCCGGCATCGAGACCCGGGACCAGGACTACCACCAGCGCGCGCTGATCGTGAACGTGGAGACACGCCTGCCCCAGCAGGACGTCAGCTGGCAGCGCTTCACCCCCGCCGGCCCCCAGGCGATGCTGCCGCTGCCCGGCCACCATGCCTCCCTGGTATGGTACGACAGCCCCGAGGCCACCCTCGCCCGGGAGGCCCTGGATGACGACGCCCTGCGCCAGGCCATCGAGGCGGCATTTCCCGCCCGCCTGGGCGGCATCGAGGGCATCACCGGCCGCGCCAGCTTTCCCATTCGCCGCCGCCACGCCGAGCGCTACGTGCGCCAGCGCCTGGCCCTGGTGGGCGACGCCGCCCATGTCATCCACCCCCTGGCCGGCCAGGGCCTCAACCTGGGGCTGCAGGATGCCGAGGCGCTGAGCCGCCGGGTGATCGCCGCCTTCCAAGCCGGGGACGATCCGGGCGGCCGCCAGCCGCTGGCCGGCTATGCCCGCGAGCGCCGCCCCCAGACCCTGGCGATGATCGCCGCCATGGAGACCTTCCACCATGTCTTCACCGGCGCCGCCCCGCTGCGCCACGCCGGCGGCGCCGGGCTCTCCGTAGCCGAGCGGCTGGCCGGCGCCAAGCGCCAGGTGATGCGCCACGCCCTGGGGCTGTAGGGTGAGTATTGGAACGGACCAGCCCCGCGTGTGCGGGGATCGAATCCGGGTGGGTGGCAGTGCCAGCCGCGCACTAGGTTAAGCCCCGCGCCTGCGGGGATCGGGCCCGCAATCATGGCGAGAGCGATGCCGATACCGGTTGAGCCCCGCGCCTGCGGGGATCGGAGCAGTGCTCTCGAGCTGGAGGAGCCGGGTGACGGTTAAGCCCCGCGCCTGCGGGGACCGGCCGCGCCGTTTCCAGAGCCGCACGCTTGAGGGCGGTTGAGCCCCGCGCCTGCGGGGACCGGGTGATGGTGCCGCCGGTCACGGCGGCAATGGTCGGTTGAGCCCCGCGCCTGCGGGGACCGGGAGCCGATGCACACCATGCCCACGAAGGACCGCGGTTGAGCCCCGCGCCTGCGGGGACCGGGGCCATGGCCGACCGCGTGCTCGACTTGCTTTCGGTTGAGCCCCGCGCCTGCGGGGACCGGCGCCTTCACTCAAGCAAGAGCAGGCTGCTCGCCGGTTGAGCCCCGCGCCTGCGGGGACCGGTCAACCAGGGCAAGCGTTCGCGTGCAGGTAAGCGGTTGAGCCCCGCGCCTGCGGGGACCGGGGCTGCCTCGGCGCTGGTCTTGGCTTCGCCGGCGGTTGAGCCCCGCGCCTGCGGGGACCGGATCCGGGCCTGGAAGTCGTCCCACTTGTGGAGCGGTTGAGCCCCGCGCCTGCGGGGACCGGTCACTGGGTTTGGCGCTGACGCTCGACAAGAGCGGTTGAGCCCCGCGCCTGCGGGGACCGGGCGGATCTCCTGCATGGCGCGGCTGGGCAGGGCGGTTGAGCCCCGCGCCTGCGGGGACCGGTCCTGCTTGGCCTGGGCGCTGGGGATGGCGACCGGTTGAGCCCCGCGCCTGCGGGGACCGGGTCCTGCACCGACAGCGGCCCAGCCGCCCATGCGGTTGAGCCCCGCGCCTGCGGGGACCGGGGTGATGCCCATCTCCTCTTCCATGCGGCTGACGGTTGAGCCCCGCGCCTGCGGGGGCCGGTGTAGGCCTCGCTGAAGCGCCGCAGGCCATCCTGGTTGAGCCCCGCGCCTGCGGGGACCGGCGTGAATCCGGCGACGTTGGGGCGCAATGTGGCGGTTGAGCCCCGCGCCTGCGGGGACCGGAAGCCGAACAGGATTTTCTTTATCTCGGTGATCGGTTGAGCCCCGCGCCTGCGGGGACCGGATCTGGCGGTGACCCCACTTGGGCTCGAGGTGCGGTTGAGCCCCGCGCCTGCGGGGACCGGAACTGGTTCCAGGCCCGCCTGGCATGCTCGGCCGGTTGAGCCCCGCGCCTGCGGGGACCGGATGCGGGCCTGGAAGTCGTCCCACTTGTGGAGCGGTTGAGCCCCGCGCCTGCGGGGACCGGGGCTATGGGGCTGGGTGGTAGCAGCGTTCATGCGGTTGAGCCCCGCGCCTGCGGGGACCGGTACATCGCCCGAGCCGGCTGCGCTCTCGTAACCGGTTGAGCCCCGCGCCTGCGGGGACCGGATACTGAAAATGAGTCTAAAGATGTGCCCAGCCGGTTGAGCCCCGCGCCTGCGGGGACCGGGGATAATCATGCGGTTCTTGGCGTCCTATCTCCGGTTGAGCCCCGCGCCTGCGGGGACCGGCGAATAGTGCAGTTGCAGAGAAAACCCCGGCCCGGTTGAGCCCCGCGCCTGCGGGGACCGGGTGGCGGTCTCTGCCGGGGACGCGGCCTCGCGCGGTTGAGCCCCGCGCCTGCGGGGACCGGTGGATCTTGTCCTGCAGCGCGTCGAGGTCGTGCGGTTGAGCCCCGCGCCTGCGGGGACCGGGAGCGCACGTTCCGGCAAGAGTACCTGGCGAGCGGTTGAGCCCCGCGCCTGCGGGGACCGGCTGATCCGCGTGGTGAAGGAGCACGACATCGCCGGTTGAGCCCCGCGCCTGCGGGGACCGGGTCGGCGAAGTCGTCGAACGAGTCGAAAGCGCCGGTTGAGCCCCGCGCCTGCGGGGACCGGAGGCCATCGAGCGTCAGCGCCGCCAGCTCGAGCGGTTGAGCCCCGCGCCTGCGGGGACCGGTGAGCTGGATGGCGACCCGCGGCGAGCGGAACGGTTGAGCCCCGCGCCTGCGGGGACCGGATGTCGCAGAAAGGCGATAGGCTGTCCCGACGCGGTTGAGCCCCGCGCCTGCGGGGACCGGTGCCGGGCCATTTCCAGATAGCGCCTCGGCCACGGTTGAGCCCCGCGCCTGCGGGGACCGGTTGTTCTATGGAATCCGAAATCCCACCCAAGACGGTTGAGCCCCGCGCCTGCGGGGACCGGTGATGGCGACCGAGCAGGCGCCGCAGCTCAATCGGTTGAGCCCCGCGCCTGCGGGGACCGGTGCTGCTGCCGGTTGTCCATGCTGTCGGCGTCCGGTTGAGCCCCGCGCCTGCGGGGACCGGGTGATAAAAAACTGTGAGCATTGCGGTGACAGCGGTTGAGCCCCGCGCCTGCGGGGACCGGTTTTTGCCAAGGCTCGCGCTAAAGATCGACGCCGGTTGAGCCCCGCGCCTGCGGGGACCGGTGCGAGGTCAACGTCAGGGGCGTGGTCGGGGGCGGTTGAGCCCCGCGCCTGCGGGGACCGGGAAGAAGGTGCGGCTCTCAGGGTCGATATCCACGGTTGAGCCCCGCGCCTGCGGGGACCGGTCTCAATGGTGGATGAGTCGTTGCCGTCGAGGCGGTTGAGCCCCGCGCCTGCGGGGACCGGGTTGATCAGCCTGACGACGATGGATTTCTGACCGGTTGAGCCCCGCGCCTGCGGGGACCGGGAGTTCGGATCTGTGCGCATCATGCAGGACGGCGGTTGAGCCCCGCGCCTGCGGGGACCGGGGCCACGAAATCACCACCGACGAGCACGGTCGCGGTTGAGCCCCGCGCCTGCGGGGACCGGGTGGTCTGGTCGAGGCCCGAGGCTTCAGAGAGCGGTTGAGCCCCGCGCCTGCGGGGACCGGATCACTGCCATGAACCTATCATCCTGCTAGGACGGTTGAGCCCCGCGCCTGCGGGGACCGGACTAATTGTAGATATTTGATCCGCAAAAGGAAAATCGCCAGCAGAGATTCCACCGACGATTTTGCCTATTTTTTGTACAGACTTAATTTTTAAAGATCCAAGCTTATCAGCTACTTAGTTTCGACTGGCAGAAAGCGCACCAAACGCAGTCCATCGTGATCCCAGGGCTCGCGCCGGTTAACACCGTAGGTCTGAAACTCAAAGCCGGACTCATGGTTGCTGGCCCAGGCCATAGCGACATTGCCATCCTCCGCCAGGGCATTGACCTGCTCCCAGATCATTTCCCTGATCCGCCTGCTGACATCGCCGACATAGACACCGGCGCGAATCTCCAGCAACCAAACAGCGAGTCGTCCGCGCAGGCGCGGCGGTACGGCTTCGGTCACTACTACGAGCATGGCCATCATCCACTCCTGTGTCCGGCATCACCGATCGAAGGCGGCTCAGGAATCGCAGGAGGCACCGCTTCCGAAGCAGGGAGAGGCGGCTCGATCTCACCTGCCGCCAGGACTTCCTCGATCATGGGGATCAATCGCTGCAGCAGCTTCGTCTGTTTGAAGGCATCGCGACACGCGATGCGGACTTCACGTTCCGGCATGGGCGGGTTGCGTGCCGCGACACGAAAGGCCGCCGGGACCACCGTCTCGAACTTGACGATATCGGCGATATCGTAGACGAAGCTTCTGGGCTTGCCGGTGTGCAGGAAGCCGATGGCCGGGGCATAACCCGCCGCTAGAATGGCGGCCTCGCTGATGCCATACAGGCAGGCGGTGGCCGCGGAAAGACACTGGTTAGCAACGTCGGAGACATCCCATTGAGAAGGGTCGTAGCGGCGTCCCGACCACTTGACGCCATATTGCTTGGCGATCAACTGGTAGGTCCTGCGTACCCTGGCGCCTTCCATTCCGCGGAGCTGCTCGACACTGCGACGAGACGGCGGCGGCTCGCCGAACCGCAGCTCGAACATCTTGCGCACGACCTTCAGGCGTAGCGAGTCGTCCAGCGCCAGCCGTGCCTGGTAGAGCAGCTTGTCGGACCGCGCGCCTCCGGGCTGCCCGGCGCTATAGAGCCGCACCCCCGCGTCGCCAACCCAAATCAACAGGGTGCCCACGGTCGCCGCCAATTTGACGGCTGCATGGGAAACCCGCGTCCCCGGCTCCAGCAACAGGCAGGCGACCGAGCCCACCGGGATATGCATGCGCTCGCCGTTGACCTCGTCGATCACTACGAAGGCACCGTCTCGCACATCAATCTGCCCCATGCCGACGAATATCATCGACATACGGTCCTTCATGGGAATCGGCTTGAGCGGAATAAAGCCCATACTGGCCTCCCTGCCCGTTTGGCATCGCTATGGTCGGCGGATCAACATCAACCCACAGCCAAAAGCCTTGGCACGCCCGATGCCCCGGGCCAAAGTCTCGATCAGGCGGCCAGGGTCGGTGACCTCCAGCAAACCCTCATAGTCCACGCTGGAAAAGCGGATGGGACGCCCCTTGTCCTTCGGCAAGGCATGCTGACGGTAGGTGCCCACTTCAGGCCTCACCGGCAAGCGGAAGCCCCAAGACTCGGCGCGTTCCGAAAGCCACCGACGAGCGGCCTCATCCATCGCCTCGGTACAGGCTTGGCTGGTCCGCGCCTCGCCGACCTCGAAGTGATACTTGGCCGCCATCAGCACATCGGCACGCTGTCCCCGCTTGCCCGCCACCGACTTCGCCACGGTGGGGTTGGCCCGCAGGCGAAAGGCGAACCGATCCCCAACGTCCAGTGCAGGCGAAAACGGCTTGCACTGCGCCTCAAGCAGTCCGGGAATGGCGACCGGTTCGCGATCGGACAGCACGTAAAACAACGGCAGGCCCCGGGGCACGCCCCCGCCCTCGGGTTCTTCCATTTCCTGGCGAAACAGAAATGGCCGCACTCCTTGATGATCCGAGAACAACCGCCAGAGCAGCTGGTGGGCGGCATAGGCTCCTCCGCCCATGATCTCGAATAAGGCCCCCCGAGAGAGGCCATTGAGATCAACACGTACGCGTGAAAGATACATCAGCCGTCCTCCCTTGCCTGCACGATGCGCCGGTATTCGGCACGCGGCCCGAACTGCCAGCGACGGCGATTGAGCGGCACATCCCAGACCTCGCTGGACTCCACCCCATGACCGTTACCATCCAGGGCCTTGGCATCTCCTTCCCAGGCGTAGACCACGCTGTCCGGCAGTCTCATGGCCCGGCGCTCATCTCCCTCATCCTTCCCGCACAGCGGGGGAAAGCCGGCATCCAAGGCGTCCTGCAGCCGGGAGCACAACTCACGGCGCGGCGCCAGCGGCGCCGCCGGCGGGCACGCCTTGCGTCCTAGATAGAGCGTGAAGTATGGCGTCTTGAGCGCCTGCTCCAGTTCTTCAAGCGTCAACTCCGCCTGGGGCGTCAACCAGACGGCGACCGTCCACAGGCCGTCGCAGCGGTAGTCGCGACTGGAGAGGATGGTATGGATGACCTTGCGCGGGGCGCTCAATTCGTCCCGCCGAGTGCGGTATGTCACCTTGGACTGCGATGCCGGCACCTGCACCGTGTGGTAGTCGCGCATCAGGCTGCCGGGAGAACGCTGCTTGATGGCGATACCGACGCTGTCGCGCAGCCGGCGCTGCCCTTCGTCATCATCACGGCGCACGCCCAGCGCCGCACCGAGCAGCCCGATGATGGCGCTGCGCCCGGGGTAGGTGGCGGAAGGGCGCGACTCGCCCACTGCCGCCTCGCCCCAGCTGGCGAGTGGCGCATAGAGTCGAAAGACCAGATACTCCGTCATAACGACTCCTTACTGCTCGTTGGTCAGGAAATCGAGCAGCGAAGTCAATCCGCCTTGCGTGACAGAGCCTTCCAACTTCGACTTCTCGTAATCCACTTCAGCAGCCACTACGAAACGCTGACCAGCTCCCGGGCCATAAGCTTCATCGAACTTGTTGACTTGACGTTCAAGCCGAGAAATCGCCTCGATGGCCTGATGCTCACCTTGAACCGGGCGCAGGAACGCGACAGCTAGGGAACGCGGCTGCTGGTCACCCTTCTCGGCCAGTACATAGCTGGCGTGCGCGCGGGAGCCGAAGCTGTTCTGTTTGCCCTTGGGCGAGGTCTTCACTGCGGCTTCCACCAGGGCCGCAATGGCACGATCGGCCAACCCCTGGTCGCCGCTGAGGTTCTCGACCAGTTGCTGGCGATCGATACACACATAGCTGTAGAACAGACCCGCACCGAACCCGGCTTCGCCGACGTGCGCCGCCCCACGATGCTCGTCGCCGGTATTAAGGTCATCCACCGCCGTGAAATAGTCGTCCTCGACCTCGGCGGCATGCACGGTGATGGCATGGGCGACCTGGCAGGCGGCCTCGACGTTGAATGCCGGAGACGCCGCCAGCATGCGACCGAACAGCGCGATATCCACAGCCGATGGCTTGTGGCGCAGCAGATCGAGATCCTCCTTCTCCGGCGCGCGATACTCGTCGGCCAGTGTCTCGACCAGTGCATCGACAGCTGCCTGCTCCTCTGGGCCAATGTGAACCAGTTGGCTGGTTTCCAGCTCCCCTTTGGCCACATCGCCGAAGACCTTGGCGATCTCCGTGGCCCAAGCTTGGGCGTCTTTCTCTTTCACGCCTTTTTCCTGCAGGCGCTTGGCAGCCTGGATCCCGACTTGCTTGGTGCGCATACCACGATGCTGGCCCATGGCTTCTTCGAACAGCGCAGAGGTCCGCCAGGTCCGTTTGAGACTCTGCGACGACACGCGCAATCGCTTGGCGCCACCCATGATGGCGGTCTTGGGGCGCCCCAGGTCGTCGCGGTTGAGGTTGGCAGGCGGATAGGCGGTCAGCAGGTGCAGCTGGATGAAATAGCTCATGTGCATTACTCCCTGTCGTCGTTGACGAATTACTCGTTATCTTGCCGATAGCCGGCCGTGGCACCGAAGTAGTCATTGGCCCAGAGGAAGCCCAAGCGCCGGGTAGGCTGCGGTGACATCCCTCCCTGATATTCACGCCACCACAGCGCAATGTTGTCGGCCAGGTGCACAACGCTTACACCACGCTTGTCGATCAGCGCCAGCGCACGGCGCAGGCGCTGTACCAGCTCCTCCGGGGTACGCGATGTCATCAGCTGCTGGAAGCGAAGCTCGCTCATATGTGGCTTGCCGGTTTCACGCTTCTGCTGACCAAGGCGCGCACCCAATGGCATCTTGGCCGCGTCCTCACGGAGCTCAGCCACCACCAGCGCGATACAGGCCCATGCCTGCAATCGCCGATCCCGCTGGCTTTCCGTCTGATCCTCCTTCGCAGGCAGCAAGCTCCAAAGGTGGCGGAAGGCCTCAGTCAACATCGCCGCCTCGATGGTGTCGCAGCGTCGAAGCGTCGCCCGCATGCCCTTGGGCCAGGGCCGGGCATCGGTATGGGACTTCAACGCGTCCGCAGACAACGTCAGGCGCTGCCACCAACGCCGCAGGGCATCGGCTTCCCTACGCTCGATGGCATAGGGTCGCTCGGGTACGCGTAGCGGGGCCTCCGCCGCGGGTGCGAGTTCCGTTTCACTCATGACACGCTCTCTTCGGTGGTTGCCGGCTCGGCGACCAAGGCGAAGCCGCCCGTCTCGGCAAATTGACGAATGGCCTTGCTGCCCTTGCTGCGACCGGCCAGGAAACTCTGCAACTGACGCCGAGCCGCGGTCGCACGCTGTAGGTCCACGGCCTCCAGTGCACCACTCAGCGACTGTTCCTCGAACAGTGCCATCCCCTCGCGCTTCAGCGTGCGGTACCACTGCTCGGCCACCTCGGGAGGCAGGCTAGGCGCGTCGTCGGCCTTTGCCAGCGTCTGCTGGAAGCCGTGCAGTGCATGAAAGAAAGCGCCGCGCGTGGCGTCGTAGAAGGCCAGATCGATATGGCTCATGTCGCCCTTGGCCTCGGAGGGACGGTCGAACCAGGCATTCTTGATCTGGGTACGCACCATCCAGGCGATTTGACGGGCCAGGTCAGTGAAGCGCTGTACCCAGGCACGCAGCCGCTCCTGCTGCGCGGCAGGCACGGCTACCAGCGGCATCTCAACGCTGTACCAGCCGCGGGGCTTCATGTTGTCCATGTCATAGCCGAAGGCCCACAGTCGGGCATGCTTGAGCAGTGCGGCGATCTCCTCTCCGAAACGGCGCTCCTCGTCGACGGCCCGCACCTTTTCCGCGACATAGTCCTGCACCACCAGGGCGGGCAGCGCGCCGCTGGTGTCGGCATCCTGCAGCACTAGGTTCGACCAGTGCTGGTAGCCCAGCCCTCCTGGCTGCCCCTTGCTGGACAGCGGTGGCTCATTGGGCTTCTTGGGGTCGCGACGGTAAGGCGTCAGCGGGTGCAGCCAGGGCCCATCGTAGTTGGCGCCCTGTTTCTTGGCACGGATACGCCTCACAGCGTGAGTCGCTTCGCGCCCACAGATGTCGCAATGACACGGCCCCTCCTCGAACAGCAGCCGGAAGCGCCTCGGCATCGACCAATAGGGGTGCAGCGGGTGCATGCCTTCGGGCAGGACTTCCGTGCCCTTCTTGTCGCTAACCCGGGTCGGCGCCATCCACAAGAACAAGGTGTCATCATCGTAGCGCGGTGCCTGCCATGCCTGCCCGGACCGCGTCAGCGCTCTGGACGTCACCACGTTCAGCCACAGCCGGGACCAGAGGCTGGCATCACCCGAATCGGGTAGCGCCAGGGTGGTCAGTGGCCCGCCGCCTCGCAGGCCGACGCGAATGCCGGCCCCACCGGCGGGCGCATTGATCTGCATGGTAAACAGAGCCAGGGCGGCGCAATCCTCGCACATCACCTCGACACGCCCACGCTTGACGAAAAAGTCGGTGTTGTTCTTGATGCCGTTAGCACCTGGCGCATCGATCAACAGGCCGCTGACCGTGCTGTCCTTGACGTCGTCGAGCGGGTCAGGATCCTGCATGAAGCGCGGGCCGTCACCATCCAGCTCGAAGGCATCGGCTAGGGGCGCGAAGGCGGCCTCCAGCTCTTCCATGCTGGGCGGCTCGACAAAGCGGTCCAGCCAGTCGCCTTGATTCTGGGGCGGCAGCGCGGTCTGCAGCAGGCCGATCAGGAACTGGTAGGCGGCGCCCTGGAAGTCAGCGCGAGGTAGGGCAAGATCGACGATCTCGGGATCGGCCACCGCCGTGGGCGGCCGGTAGGCAACGCTTCCTTTCCGAGTGCGGAAAGGAAGCCAAGGGGTGCTAAGTAGGTTCACTGGCTCTACTCCATCTATGTCAAAGCGCCAACGCTGTGAAGTAAAGCTAGAAGGCAAAAAAGAAAACATCAAGTTATTTGCTCAAACAAACTGATGGACGACAACCGCGATGTGGTGGGATGATCGCTGGCGCTCCTCATCCATATGGGGATGAACCGTTATTGGCTCAGACGCCAACTCGTTCCCCGCGTCAGCGGGGATTTTCCTTATCCCTTGAAAACCTCACCCCCCACTGGGCGTCATAGGCGCAATCGCTATCGGCCTCGACCAGCCAGGGACGGGTGAAGCGCAGCGCCTTGTGGCGCTCCTGCAAGGCTTCCCACTTGGCCCGGAAACCGGCCGGCAAGTCCGCCAGCTTCTCCGCCTGGCTCTGGCGCAGCTTGACCTGGCTGAGCATGGCCGCGTGGCGCTCGCCCTCGGCACACAGCGCCAGTTCGCCATCGGCTGTACACTTGAGCAGCACGACGTTGAGCGTCGGCTCGTCGACCAGGCGGGTGCCGATCTCCAGTTCCTCCTGCCATTGATCGAGCTCAGGATGGCGGAGGTAACCCTGCTCAAGCGACAGGGCGTTGAAGTTGGCCATCGAGACGGCTACGCGTTTCATGCCGTGCTGCTCAATACGCGCATCCTGAAGGTCATCCGGCACCAGGTCAGCGACCCGGCCGTACACGCTCTCAATCAGGGTCCGCGCTTCATCGGGCATACGGATCGCTCCGAGTTCACGCAGCACGCGCTGGGTCAGCCACAGCAGAGAGGTATCGCGATAAACCGCTTGGGTGCCCGGCAGGGCGCGCTTCAGCCACTGGGCATCCGGGGAGTCACTCCACTCCGGCGCCAGTACGGCGAGCATGGGGGCAGAGCGCGGGCCCCGTACATGACGCTGCAGGCGCCCGGCGCGCTGAATCAGTAGATCGATTGGAGCCAAGTCGCTGACCATATAGTCAACATCGCAATCCAGGGATTCCTGGAAGACCTGCGTACTGATCAAGACCTGACCACGTCGCTGGTCGGGAGTGGAGGCCTTACCCAGTCGGGCGATGACGTCAGACTCGATGCGTTGACGATCGGTCATCGCGAAGCGGCTATGGAACAGCAGGCAGCGCTCGGGATCGGGATGGCGCAGGCTCAGCTGTTCATAGGCGCAAATAGCATCGTCCACGGTATTGCGCACCCAGGCGACGCACTGCCCTTCCTCCACCGCCGCCATCACGGTGTCGAGCGCCTGCTCCTCCGTGGTCAACCAGTCGACGCCCACCTCTCGAGCGACTTCGGGGCGTGTCGCCAGAGGGGTTTCTCGCTCCAGGTCATGACCAACCTGGGTCAACAGCGGGAACGACTCTTCCTGCAGCGTGGCCGGTGCCTGCCCCAATCCCTCACGCCATGCCTCGGCCAGGGCCTCGCGCATGCCATGTGGCAAGGTCGCGGTCAGCAGGATGGCACTGCCGCCCTGGCGAGCATGATACGCCAGCAGCTGATGGAGCAGGGTCTGCATGTAGTGATCGTAAGCATGCACCTCATCAACGATCAGCACCTTGCGTGCCAGGCCATACAGGCGCAGCGACTGATGCCGAAACGGCAGCAGCCCCATCAACGCCTGGTCAATCGTGCCCACCCCCACATCGGCCAGCAGAGACTTCTTGCGCGAGTCGGCCAGCCAGCGGTTACAGCGCGTAGTGGCCGTCATGTCATCGGTGGCATAGTCCCGGTCTTCCGGTTGCTCCTCGGCCACGGCCTTTACGAAGGCTTCATTCAGCTCGCGAGCGCCATGGGCCAGCACGAAGGAAGGACGAGACGCCGCAGCATAGAAACGCCGATGCAGATCCCCCAATCGCTCATACATGGCGTTGGAGGTCGCCATGGTCGGCAAGGCGAAATAGAGCCCCTCGCCATGACCGGCCGCCAGCAGGCGCTGGGTGAGGATGCAAGCCGCCTCGGTCTTGCCGGCGCCGGTCACGTCCTCAAGGATGAACAGCTGGGGACCATCGCCTATGGGGAGGGTCTCAGCCTCCCGCTGTAGCGGGGTCGGCGTGACCGGCTGACCACCGAACCAGCTGGCAAGGCCAGCATAGGGCACCGGCTCGGGAGGGTGAGCGAATCCGCTCTCCTGCAGCGCCAGCTCGGCCCGCTCGAGTGCGATGGGCCAGTAATCGGCCAGCGGCATAGGGTCCTGGCAGTAAGTGAAATGATCGCGATTCGACCCCAGCCAATCACTCAGGGTAACCCAGCCGGCGACCGTCCAGCTCAGGGCCAAGAAAGCCTCTCGCCACTCTTGAGAGACCAACTTGTCGCACTGCCAGTCAATGTCGATCAGTATGGCCCAGGCGGCGATGAACTTACGCGCTGCTTCGATATCCGAGGCGCTATCGTCGTGTCCGAAGAATTCCGTCGGCTCCAGCCGTCCAGCCTCCACCGGCTGACCGTGATGGCCAAACATCGGGGCCAGGATAACCCGCAGCGTCTCGCTGAGCTGTCGACGCGCATTGCGATCGAGGCCCCGATCGGGCCAGCGCAGCGTGCCGTCCTGCAGCCAATCGATCCAGCGTGCCTGCCACAGCAAGGCACCCAGCCGATCGTGGCGTTCGGTATAGGCCAGCCGCTCGATCGGGGGGGCCAGTTCAACGCCCTCGGGGCGGGCCACCCCCTGGAAAGCACGGGCAAACTTGCCGAGGTCATGCAGCCCGAGCAGGAAAACGAGGAAGCGCCGCAGGGCGTCAGGCGGGATATCCAGCTGCCGGGAAAGGCGTTGAGTCAATGGCCGTTCGGGAGCGAGCAGATGCCAACCAACGGCGGCCACATCAAGGCTATGATAGGGCAGAAGGTGGCAGCTATCACCCTCGTCTGCCGGTTTCGCCTTGCCCCAGTAGAGGTAGTACGACATCCCTGTCTCCTGTGGTTCTGTTACGTTTCTTTCCTCATACAAGCACCCCTCGCTCTAGCCTGCCAGCCTTGTGGCGCCGGCCACTGAGCCAGCCCCCCAACTTCCCTCTCTGTGCCATGTGCGCAGCAGCTCACGCACGCAGGGCCGCCCCAGGGCCTTTGCCCCTCCCACGCGCCATGCCACAATCCCCGCCGCACTGGCCCATGACCGCGAAGCGCCGCGGTTTCTGGGCGCTTACTGTTATGTTATAACTTCTTGTTGTCATCACGAGGTACCGCTCCCATGGCACACCGCGCACACCGGCACCGCCTGGAAGGGCCCTGCCACTTCTCTCTCATGTCACTGTCGGTCGGCCGACGACTGACTCTAGTGCTGCTGCCGCTGGCACTGCTCTGGCTGACGGTTTCCTGGGCCGCCGGGTGGTGGGGCTGATGACAGATGCAAACGCTCGCCTGCGGCTCTGCGACCTGCAGCTCGCTCAGGGCAGCCGCACGGTACTCGAACACATCAGCGGCGAATTCCGCGACGGAGCCGTTACCGCCCTGATCGGCGCCAACGGCACCGGCAAGAGCACGCTGATCCAGGGCATCATGGGCATGCTCAAGCCCATCGCGGGGCGCGTGGAGTGCTCGGTGCCCAAGGAGCGCCGCGCCTGGCTGCCCCAGCAGCTGGCCCTGGACCTCACCTTTCCGATGAGCGTCGAGGAGCTGGTGATGACCGGCAGCTGGCCCAGCCACGGGGCCCTTAAGGGCTACTGTGCCGCCCACTACCGCAAGGGGCGCGAGATCATGGCGCGGCTGGGCATCTCGCATCTGGCCCACCGCCCCCTGGGCGAGCTTTCCGGCGGCCAGCGTCAGCGCGCCCTGATCGGCCGCACCCTGATGCAGGAGGCGGAGCTGCTGCTGCTGGATGAGCCTTTCGCCAACGTCGACGCCGAAACCGTGGAGGTGCTGATGCGGGTGCTGCGCGACATGGCCAGCGAGGGCGCCACCATCATCGTGGTGCTCCACGACATGGAGCAGCTCGCCTGCCTGGCCGACGAAGCGGTGGTGCTGGCCAGCGGCCATGCCCGCTGGGTCAGCGTGGAGAGCGTGCTGCAGCCGCTGAGAAGCGCAGCACCCGCCTCCTTTCTTTCTCAGGCTATCGTCGGAGTGAGCCCATGTTGACCCTGCTGCACGAATGGCTGCTCGCCCCCTTCGACTACGGCTTCATGAAGCGGGCCCTGATCGCCAGCTTCGCCCTGTCTCTGGCCGCCCCGCCCATGGGGGTATTCCTGGTGCTGCGCGGCATGAGCCTGATCGGCGATGCCATGGCCCATGCCATCCTGCCCGGCGTGGCGCTGGGCTTCCTGCTGGCCGGCTTCTCGCTGCCGATGATGAGCCTCGGGGGCATCCTCTCGGGGCTGCTGGTGGCGGTGCTGGCGGGCAGCGTGTCGCAGATGTCCGGCCAACGCGAAGACGCCGCCATGGCCAGCTTCTTTCTGATCTCCCTGGCCGCCGGGGTGATGATCATCTCCTTGGGCGGCAGCAGCGTGGACCTCACCCACGTGCTGTTCGGTTCGATACTGGCGGTCAACACGACCTCGCTGCTGCTGATTGCCTCCATCAGCAGCCTGATCGTGGTCACGCTGGCGGTGATCTTTCGTGCCCTGGTGGTGGAGTGCCTGGACCCACTCTTCCTGCGCGGCCAGGGGGTGCGCGGCAGCCTGGTCCACGGGATCTTCCTGGGCCTGGTGGTCCTCAACCTCACCGCCGGCTTCCAGACCCTGGGCACCCTGATGGCGGTGGGCCTGATGATGCTGCCGGCCACGGCGGCACGCTTCTGGAGCAAACGCCTGGAGGGCCTGATCGCCGTTGCCATCGGCATCGCGCTGGTCGCCAGCACCGGGGGGCTGCTGCTCTCCTATCACTTCAACATTCCCTCCGGCCCGGCCATCATTCTGCTCGCCGGCGTCGGCTATGTGTTCTCTGCCCTGTTCGGGAGTCAGCACAGCCTGCGGCAGCGCCTGCGCCGCCGTGCGGCACCCCTGGGTGCACCCGAGCCTCACTGAGCACTCATCACTCCAAGGAGCCCTGCCCCATGAGCATCATCAAGCCTTCCGCTGCCCTGATCGGCGTCTCGGCCATGCTGGCACTGCCCGCTGCCATCGCCGCCGAGCGCGTGCAGGTGGTGACCAGCTTCAGCATCCTCGCCGACATGGTCGAGAACGTTGGCGGCGAGCACGTCGAGGTGACCTCCCTGGTCGGCCCCGACAGCGACGCCCACGTCTACTCCCCCACCCCGCGCGACGCCCGCTCCCTGGCCGACGCCGACCTGGTGGTCTTCAACGGCCTGCTGTTCGAAGGCTGGATGGAGCGCCTGCTCGACGCCAGCGACTATGGCGGCCCGCTGGTCACCGCCACCGACGGCATCGACAAGCTGGAGTACCACGGCCACGATCACGGGCATGACCATGATCACGACGACCATGGCCACGACCACGGGCATGGCAACAACCATGATCATGTCCACGGCGACTATGATCCCCACGCCTGGCAGGATCTGGCCATGGGTCAGGTCTACGTCGGCAATATCCTGGAGGGCCTGATCGAGGCCGACCCGGACAACGAGGCCGCCTATCGCGAGAATGCGGAGCGCTATATCGCCGAGATGCAGGCCATGGACGAGGAGATGCGCCGGCTGATCGGTGAGATTCCCGCCTCCACCAGCGTGATCACCGGCCACGACTCCTTCGGCTATTTCGCCAACGCCTACGGCCTGAACTTCCTCTCGCCGGTGGGGCTCTCCACCGAGGCGGAGCCCAGCGCCGGCGACATGGCCCGGCTGATCGACATGATCCGCGAGCAGAACGTCCGCGCGCTGTTCCATGAGAACATGACCAGCCCGGCGATCATCCGCCAGCTCGCCGAGGAGACCGGTCTGCCCATCGCCGGCACCCTCTACGCCGATGCCCTGACCGCGGAGGGCGAGGCCAGCACCTATCTGGGCATGATGCGTCACAACGCCCAGACCCTGCATGACGCCCTGGCCGAGCCGGGCCACGACGATCATGACCATGGACACGATCACGATCACGATCACGATCACGATCACGATCACGATCACGATCACGATCACGATCACGATCACAGCCATGGTCACGCTCACTGAGCCAGAGTGCCAGTACGACCATCCGCAAGATCAGAGGGCGCCTTCGGGCGCCCTTCATGTTAACGACGACCATGCCGCTTCGGGTTGGTGCTAGACTCTTGGTGTCATGCGCATTGAAGTCTTGGCAAGCAAGGAGCCCCCATGCGACTCACCCAGGCACAGCGCGAGATCGTTCTCAGCAGCGTTCACGAGCTTGCCGGCAAGGCTACACAGGTCCGCGTATTCGGCTCACGTCTCGATGACTCACGCCGCGGCGGCGATCTTGATCTGCTACTGATATCGGAAGTACCCATCCCGCTTCTCATCCGCGCTGAGCTCAAGCAAACGCTCGAAGCGAGACTGCAACTGCCTGTGGATATAGTGAATTATGCACAGGATGCCGAGCCGACACCCTTCCAGGCTATTGCTATGCATCAGTCTCTAGCACTCGATATCGAGGATGCCGCATGACCCAGGACATCCTCGATGAACAACGGCGGCATATGGCTCTGCTTCTGGAAGCCATCCAGCGCTGTGCCTGGTTTCTCCATCAGTCCGAGGCCAAGATCGACTGGCCCATCGACCCCGAGTGGCTTGCAGAGCACAAGAAGGATGTCGACCTTTTCGAAACGCTCGCGGCGATCAATGAGCGATTCGCCAAGCTTCAGGACTCCCTGGCATCTTCCATGCGCCACAGCGCCCTGCTGGCAGCGGAGCCCTTCGACAGCTTCCTCAAGATTCTTGCCTTCTTCGAGAAACAAGGTGTTATCGAGTCAATCAGTGACTGGCAACGCTGCCGAGCAGTACGCAACATGGCCGCTCACGACTATGCAACCAGTTATGCGGAAATAGCGGAACATTTTAACCTGCTCCATGAACTTTCCGTCGTGCTTCTGCTTGCATCCCGCCACATCATTGCCTGGAGCGCCGAACAGCTCGATATATCGCCCGCCAGTCCGGATTTTTCTGCCGAGTTCGACAGCATCTTCATGTAAATACATGCTCGACCGGGTAGCACGAGGGCGCCTTCGGGCGCCCTTTTACGTGCTCGGCCAGCCTGGCCGCTTATGCCCTTTCTACGACCTTATGCTTAGCCATACCGCCGAAACTGGCGTTCATATTGGCAGGAATTGCAAAAAACCTGGCTCGATCGATCAACACCGGCCCCCGCTTTATTCCTAATATGGAGCCGGGACATGCGCTCGCCGCCTGTCCCAACACAGCCAAAACACACAACAACAACGCAAGGGCTTCTCCATGATCAATACCCGCCAGTTTGCACTGGGTACGCTCGCCGCCTCCGTCATGCTTGCCAGCCAGGCCAGCATCGCCGAGATCACCGATAACGAGATCCGCATCGGCTACCTGGCCGACATGTCAGGCGTCTACCGCGACCCCATCGGCCCCCTGGGGCTAGACGCCATCCAGATGGCCATCGAGGACGTGGGGGGCAGCGTGGCCGGCGCCGATATCGTGGTCTTCAGCGCCGACGACCGCAACAGCGCCGACGTAGGCTCCAGCGTCGTACGCGAGTGGATCGACGAGCGCAACGTCGACATGGTCACCGGGCTGGTGGCCTCCTCGGTGACCCTGGCCGCCGTGCGCCTGCTGGAGGAGGAGAACCGCCTCGGCCTGGTCAACGGCGCCGTCTCCTCCGGCGTCACCAACGAGAGCTGCTCGCCCAACCACATCCACTGGGTCTATGACACCTGGGCCATGTCTAACGGCACCGCCCTCGCCATCACCGAGGAGGGCAACCCCAACTGGTACCTGCTCAGCGCCGACTACTCCTTCGGCCATGCCCTGGAGCGCGACGTGGAAAGAGTCGTGCTGGAGAGCGGCGGCAACATCGTGGGGAGAGCCCGCCACCCCTTCCCCAGCAACGATTTCTCCTCCTTCATGCTCCAGGCCCAGGCCTCGGGCGCCGATGTGATCGCCCTGAACAACGCCGGCTCCGACACCATCAACGCCATTACCACCGCCAGCGAGTTCGGGATCACCCAGGCGGGCCAGATCCTGGCCGGCATGGTGCTGTTCAGCACCGACGTGCGCAGTATCGGGCTCGATGCCGCCCAAGGGCTGCAGTTCACCACCGCCTGGTTCTACGACCGCGACGAGGAGTCCCGCGCCTGGGCCGAGCGCTTCCGCGAGCGCACCGGCAGTATGCCCACCCAGGTCCACGCCGGCCTTTACTCCAGCACCCTGCACTACCTGCAGGCGGTCGACGCCATCGGTACCGACGAGGCTCAGGCGGTGCGCGAGCAGATGGCGGCCACACCGATCAACGATATCTTCGCCACCGGCGGCTATATCCGCGAAGACGGCCGCATGGTGCACGACATGTATCTGGTGGAGGTGAAGTCACCGGAAGAGGCCGCCGACGAGGATGACCTCTTCCGCCTGGTGCGCACCATTCCCGCCGAAGAGGCCTTCCGCCCGCTCTCCGAGAGCCAGTGTCATCTGGTCAACAACGGCACCTGAGGGGGGATACGACATGAGCCTCAACCCGAAGATCCAGCAGAACACCATCGGCGCCGCCCTCAACCGCAGCGCCCGCAAGCACGGCGGCAAGCTGGCCCTGGCCTTCAACGACCGCCGCTGGCGCTACGGCGAGCTGAACCTGGCCGTGAACCGGGTGGCCAACGCCCTGCTCGACGCCGGCCTCGCCCCCGGTGACCGCCTGGCGGTCTACGGCAAGAACTCCGACGCCTACGTCATCGCCTGGCTGGCGGCGACCCGGGCCGGCCTGGTGCACGTACCGGTGAACTACGCCCTCACCGCCGAGGAGCTCGGCTATATCCTCAAGCAGTCCGGCGCCGCCGGCCTGCTCAGCGACCTCAGCCTGGCCGAGAACGTCGCCGCTGCCACCGAGGGTATGTCGCTGTCTCTCACCGGCACCCTGCATGCCGGGGGCAATAGCGGCTTCGATGTGCTGGCCATGGCCACAGGCGCGGGCAGCGCCGCCGAGCCGGAGGTGGCCGTGGAGGGGGCAAGCCTCGCCCAGCTGCTCTACACCTCCGGCACCACCGCCGCCCCCAAGGCGGCGATGATGACCCACCAGGCGCTGCTCGCCGAGTACATGGCCTGCATGGTGGAGCTCGACATCAAGGGCGACGAACCGATGCTGGCCGCCCTGCCGCTCTACCACTCCGCTCAGATGCACGTCTTCCTGATGCCGGCGCTGCTGCTGGGGGCGCCGGTGCACCTGCGCGAGGCGCCGCTGCCCCAGGACTGCCTGGCCCAGATCAGCCGCCAGGGCATCGTCTCCTTCTTCGCCCCGCCCACGGTGTGGATCAGCCTGCTGCGCCACCCCGACTTCGAACGCTCCGACCTGAGCCGCCTGAAGAAGGCCTACTACGGCGCCTCCATCATGCCGGTGCCGGTGCTGGAGGAGCTGCGCCAGCGCATTCCCGGGGTGGGGCTCTACAACTGCTACGGCCAGAGCGAGATCGCCCCCCTGGCCACGGTGCTGCGCCCGGAGGAGCACGACGAACGCCCGGCCTCGGCGGGGCGCCCCATCCTTACCGTGGAGACCCGCATCGTCGACGCCGAGATGAACGACGTGGCCCCGGGGGAGCACGGCGAGATCGTCCACCGCTCGCCCCAGCTGCTCACCGGCTACTGGGACAAGCCGGAGATGACCGAGGAGGCCTTTCTCGGCGGCTGGTTCCACTCCGGCGACGTGGGCTACGTCGACGAGGCGGGCTACCTCTACGTCGTCGATCGCATCAAGGACGTCATCAACACCGGCGGTGTGGTGGTAGCCAGCCGCGAGGTGGAGGAGGGGCTGTTCAAGCACCCCGCCGTCTCCGAGGTGGCGGTGATCGGCCTGCCCGACGAGAAGTGGATCGAGGCGATCACCGCCGTGGTGGTGCTCAAGGAGGGCGAGACGGCCAGCGAGGAGGCGCTGATCACCCATGCCAAGGGCGTCATGGCGCCCTACAAGGTGCCCAAACGGGTGCTCTTCGTCGACGCCTTGCCCAAGAGCACTGCCGGCAAGATTCTCAAGCGACACCTGCGCAAGGAGCTGAACGCGTGACCCAGGATATTCACCAGGATGAGCTGACCCCGCTGTTCCACGACATGATCTGCCGCTTCCTGGAGCAGGAGGTGGCCCCCCACTACGAGGCCTGGGAGGCGGCCGGCGAGATGCCGCGGGCCATGTGGCAGCGTATGGGCGGCGCTGGGCTGCTGGGCATCGACATGCCCGAGGCCATGGGCGGTGCCGGCGCCGATTTCGCCATCACCCAGCTCGCCGTGGAGGAGATCTCCCGGCAGGGCTTCGGCGGCCTGGCCAGCGCCTACAACATCCACGCCAACATCGTCATGCCCTACCTGCTGCATATCGCCACCCCGGAGCAGCAGCAGCGCTGGCTGCCGGCCATGGCCCGCGGCGAGGTGATCGGCGCCATCGCCATGACCGAGCCCGGTGCCGGCAGCGACCTGGCCGCCATGAAGACCCGCGCCCGGCGCACCGAAGGCGGCTGGCGCCTGGACGGCAGCAAGCTCTTCATCACCAACGGCCAGGTGGCCGACCTGGTGATCGTCTGCGCCAAGACCGATCCGGAGGCGGGCGCCAAGGGGGTGTCGCTCTTCCTGGTCGACACCGCCCTGCCCGGCTTCTCCCGGGGCCAGCCGATCAAGAAGATCGGCCAGCACGCCAGCGACACCGCCGAGCTCTTCTTCGACGGCATGGAGCTCCCCGCCGACGCCCTGCTCGGCGAGGAGGGCCAGGGCTTCGCCTACCTGATGCAGGAGCTGCCCCGGGAGCGCCTCGGCGTCGGCGCCCAGGCCCTGGGCGCCATGGAGGGGGCCCTGGCGCTGACCCTGGAGTACGTCAAGGAGCGCCGCGCCTTCGGCCAGCGGGTGGGCGACTTCCAGAACACCCGCTTCACCCTGGCCGAGGTGCAGGCCGACATCGAGCTGGGCCGCGCCTATCTCGAGAAGTGCATGGCGCAGTACCGCCAGGGGGCCATGGGCCCCACCGAGGCCGCCATTCTCAAGCTGCGCCTCACCGAGATGCAGTGCGCCACCGCCGATACCTGCCTGCAGCTGTTCGGCGGCTACGGCTACACCCGCGAGTATCCCATCTCGCGCTTCTATCTGGATGCCCGGGTACAGACCATCTACGCCGGCACCTCGGAAATCATGAAGGAAGTCGTTGCCCGCTCCCTGCTGGGCAAGGCCTGAACCAGGAGAGAACCCCATGCGTCTGGATTCCGTTGTCATTCTGAGCGGTGCCCGCACCGCCATCGGCGGCTTCGGCGGCAGCCTGGCCGGCCTTGCGCCCCAGGAGCTCGGCACCGTCACCGCCCGGGAGGCGCTGGCCCGCTCCGGCGTCGAGGCGGCGGCCATCGACCATGCCGTCTACGGCCACATCATCACCACCGGCCCGGAGGACGCCTACCTGGCGCGGCATATCGCCCGGGAGAGCGGCGTGCCCGACGAGGCCGGCGCCTTCAACGTCAACCGGCTGTGCGGCTCCGGGGTGCAGGCCCTGCTCTCCGCCGCCCAGCAGATCGCCCTGGGCGACAGCCGCCTGGCGCTGGCCGGCGGCGCCGAGTCCATGAGCCACGGCGCCTACCTGCTGCCGCCCCAGGCGCGCAGCGGCCTGCGCATGGGTCACGCCTCGGTCACCGACCTGACCCTGGGGATCCTCAGCGACCCCTTCGGCAGCGGCCACATGGGCTGCACCGCCGAGAACATCGCCAGCCGCCACGGCCTGACCCGGGAGGCGGTGGACCGCTTCGCCCTGGAGAGCCACCAGAAGGCGGCCCGGGCCATCGCCGAGGGGCGCTTCGAGGAGCAGATCGTCCCGGTCACCGTGCGCGACGGCCGCCAGGAGCGCGTCTTCGCCCAGGACGAGCACGTGCGCGAGGGCGTCACTCTGGAGGACCTGGCCCGGCTTCGGCCCGCCTTCCAGAAGGAGGGTATCGTCACCGCCGGCAACGCCTCGGGCCTCAACGACGGCGCGGCGAGCCTGGTGCTGGCCCACGCCGACGAGGCCGAGCGGCGCGGCCTCTCGCCCCGCGCACGCTTCCTGGTGGGCACTACCGCCGGGGTCGAGCCCCGCCTGATGGGCCTGGGGCCGATCCCCGCCGTGCGCCGCTGCCTGGAGCAGGCCGGCCTGGCTATGGCCGATATCGACGTCATCGAGTCCAACGAGGCCTTCGCCGCCCAGGCCATGGCGGTGGCCGACGAGCTCGGCTTTCCCGCCGAGCGGCTCAACCCCAACGGCGGCGCCGTGGGCCTGGGCCATCCGGTGGGCGCCACCGGTGCCATCCTGGTCATCAAGGCCCTGGCCGAGCTTGAGCGCACCGGGGGCCGCTACGGCCTGATCACCCTCTGCATCGGCGGCGGCCAGGGCATCGCCCTGCTGATCGAGCGCTGCTGACGTAACCCCGGACAACCACGAGGAGACACGCCGATGACCACCGTTCACCCCAGGATCCTGCCGCCCACCCCCTCGGCCACCAACCCGCCGCTGCTGATCGGCGAGCTGCTGGAGAGCGGCGTGCGCATGGCCGGCGACAACCCCATCGTCTACCGCGATCTGAGCCGCCACAGCTACCGCCGCTTCCGCGAACGGGTGCACCAGCTCGCCCACCTGCTCACCGCTCAAGGTATCCGCGCCGGCGACGTGGTGGCGGTGCTCGACTGGGACAGCCACCGCTACCTGGAGGCCTTCTTCGCCATCCCCATGCTGGGGGCCATCCTGCACACCGTGAACGTGCGCCTCTCGCCGGAGCAGATCCACTACACCATGGAGCACGCCGAGGACGACTTCGTGCTCGTGCATCGCGACTTCGTCCCCCTGCTGGAGGGGCTCCACGAGCGGCTGCCGCGCATCCGCGGCTACCTGCTCTGCCAGGAGGAGGATGCGCCCCTCGAGACCACCCTGCCCCTGGTGGGCGAGTACGAGGCGCGGCTGGCCGAGCAGCCCCGCCACTACGACTTCCCCACCTTCGACGAGAACGCGGTGGCCACGCTCTTCTACACCACCGGCACCACCGGCAAGCCCAAGGGGGTCTACTTCACCCACCGCCAGCTGGTGCTGCACACCCTGGGCGAGGCCAGCACCTTCCAGGCACCGGGGGTCGAGCTGCTCAATCGCGACAAGGTCTACATGCCGATCACGCCGATGTTCCATGTGCATGCGTGGGGCGTGCCCTATACCGCCACCCTGCTCGGCGCCACCCAAGTCTACCCCGGGCGCTACGAGCCGGAGATGCTGATCAAGCTGCTGGTCAGCGAGAAGGTGGACTTCTCCCACTGCGTGCCGACGCTGCTCGGCATGGTGCTGAACGCCGAGCCGGTCGCCTCAGGCCAGGTCGACCTCTCCGGCTGGAAGCTGCTGATCGGCGGCAGCCCGCTGACCCAGGCGCTGGCGCGCCGCGCCCATGAGCTGGGCATCGACACCCGCAGCGCCTACGGCATGTCGGAGACCTGCCCGCTGCTCACCGCCGACGTGCTGCCCCGGGATATCGCCGAGGCGGACTTCGAGACCCAGCTGCCGTGGCGCTGCAAGGCGGGCGTGCCGGTGCCGCTGGTGCATCTGCAGGTGGTGGACGAGGCCAGCACGCCGCTGCCCCAGGACGGCGAGAGCGTGGGTGAGGTACGGGTCCGCGCCCCCTGGCTCACCCAGGCCTACTACAAGGAGACCACCCGCAGCGAGGAGCTGTGGCGCGACGGCTGGCTGCATACCGGCGACGTGGCCACCCTGGACGAGCGCGGCTTCCTGCAGATCCGCGACCGCATCAAGGACGTGATCAAGACCGGCGGCGAGTGGGTCTCCTCCCTGGAGCTGGAGAACCTGATCGGCCAGTGCCCGGGCGTCGCCGAAGTGGCGGTGATCGGCGTGCCCGACGAACAGTGGGGCGAGCGTCCCGCCGCCCTGGTGGTGCCCCGAGACCTCAACGCTCCGCCAACCGGCGACGAGGTGCTGGCCTTCCTGAAACGGTTCGTCAGCGAGGGGCGCATCAACCGCTGGGCGCTGCCCTCCTCCATCCGCTTCGTCGACGAGATCCCCAAGACCAGCGTCGGCAAGCTGGACAAGAAGCGCATCCGTCAGGAGGCGTGAAGGGCGCGCCTCGGGCGCTCCAGGGGCTCCGCCAGCGCCCGCCGGTAGGCTGCGGGCGTATCGCCCGTCCAGCCCCGGAAAGCGCGGCTGAAGCAGGCCTGGTCCTGGAACCCCAGGGCTTCGGCCAGGGCGGTCAGGGGCTGTTCGCTGCGCATCAGCGCCTGGATGGCAAAGTCCCGGCGGCACTCGTCCTTGACCGCCTGGAAGCGGGTACCCTCTGCGGCGAGGTGCCGGGAGAGGGTACGCACCGACATATGCAGCGCCTCGGCCACCTCCGCCACGCTGGCCGAGTAGGCGCCGTGGCGGGTGAGGTGCTCGCGCACCCGGTGGGCGAGCAGGCGCTCCTCGAAGGAGACATAGAACCAGTCCGCCGGGGCCCGCTGCAGGAAGGCCCCCAGGTGCTGCTTGGTCTGGCGGATCGGCTCGTCGAGCACCGCCCGGTCGAAGTAGATGGCGGTCTGGGGGCAGTCGAAGAGCACCCGGCCGGGGTAGAAGTAGCGGTAGTCGGCGCTATGGGCGGGCTCAGGGTAGGCGCACTCCATCAGCAGCGGCGGAATCTTGCGGGCGATCATCCAGGAGGCGATGCCGTGGAGCAGCTTGAGCATCAGCTCATGGACCAGGATGCGGCTGCCCGCCGGAGGCCGGTGCTCCACCAGGCCGATGCGCACCCGCGCATCGCCGTGGCTGACCTCGTAGCCGAAGTCGTCCAGCAGGATGCGAAAGAAAAGCCGATAGCGGTGCAGGGCCACCTTGAGGGTCGGCGCGTCGAGCAGGCTCAAGCAGAGCAGCTTGAGGGTGCCGCCGCGCAGGGGCCGGGAGAAGAAGCCCGGCGTCTCGTCGTCGCACTCGTTGACCAGCAGGCGGTAGAGGGTCGCGAACTGCCCCACGGTGACCCGCCCGTGGCGGGCGTCGAGCCAGCCCGGCGAGATGCCGGCGCGGTGCAGCAGGCTGCCGCGCTCGCGGTGCAGCTGGGGCACCCCGTGAAACAGCTCGCCGACGAAGTGTCTCGACACCGTGACCGTCACTCTGCCCTCCCCTATTCTTCAGGCCGCCCTTCAAGCCGTTCGCCCTCCCAGCCCTCGGTTATACCCGATCGCGACCGCGCCGACACTCCTCCCTCGGCCGTCTGGGGCTGCCGGGCATTCTGTGCCAACATGCTTGCGGGTTCACCTCACGTCACGCCAGCGCCTGGCGTCAACATCAGGGAGACCGCCATGCTCGAGTTTCGCCAGGTTCACAAGGCCTACGCCACGCCCCAGGGGCCCCTCGAGGTGCTCGCCGGGGTCGATCTGGCGCTGGCGCCCGGCGAGAGCCTGGCGCTGATGGGCGAGTCGGGCAGCGGCAAGTCGACCCTGCTGCACCTGGCCGCCGGCCTCGATCTGGCCGACGCCGGCGAAGTGCGTCTTGGCAGCCGGAACCTCGCCACCCTGGCCGAGCCGGCCCGGGCGCGGCTGCGCCGGGAGGCGGTAGGGCTGATCTTTCAGCAGTTCCATCTGGTCCCCAGCCTCACGGTGCTCGACAACCTGCGCCTCCAGGCGCGGCTGGCCGGCGTGGAAGACCCCGCCTGGTCGCAGCAGCTGCTCAAGCGCCTGGGTCTTGACGGCCTGGAGCGCCGCTATCCGGAGCAGCTCTCCGGGGGCCAACAGCAGCGCCTGGCCATCGGCCGCGCCCTGGCGCCGCGCCCGGCGCTGCTGCTGGCCGACGAGCCCACCGGCAACCTCGACGAGGCCACCGCCGGCGAGGTGCTCGCCCTGCTGCTGGAGCTGGTCGCCCAGGCCGGCGGCACCCTGCTGATGGTGACCCACAGCCCCCAGGTGGCCGCTCCCCTGGACCGCTGCCTGGTGCTGACCCATGGGCGGCTCGCCCCCCGCGACGCTTCCCGCAACCACACAGAGGCCGGCGCCTGATGGCCACGGTGCTGGCGACCCTGCTCTCCCACTACCGGCGCCACCCGGGGCAGCTCGCCATGCTGCTGCTGGGGCTCTGGGTGGCCAGCGCCCTGTGGAGCGGCGTCCAGGCGATCAACGCCTCGGCCCGGGACAGCTATGCCCGGGCCGAGGCGCTCTTCTCCACCGACCTGGATCGCCTGGAGCGGCGCGACGGCGAGGTGCTGACCCGAGACGACTACCTCGCCCTGCGCCGGGCCGGCCTGCCGCTCTCCCCGCTGCTGGAGGGGGAGCTTGCGGCCCCGGACGGCACCCGCCTGACGGTCATCGGCATCGACCCGCTCACCCTGCCCGGCAGCAGCATCTTCGCCATCGCCGGCGGCACCGCGGCAACGGGCACGGGCGATGTCACCGACTTTCTGACACCCCCCTGGCAGACGCAGCTGGCCCCCGACAGCCTGGCCGCCCTGGGGGTGGCGCCCCGGGAGGCTCAGGGCGCCACTCCCCTCCTGGCCGACGGCCAGCGCCTGCCGCCGCTGATTCTCGCCCCCTCCCTGCCGCCGGATACCCTGGTGATGGATATCGCCGCCGCCGCGGCCCTGCTGGCAGGCAGCAGAGAGATAAAGAGCGGCGAACGCATCACCCGGCTGGTGGCCGCGCCGGGCGCCCTGGCCGAGGCGCCGGCGGGATATGCCCTGACCCGGGCCGAGGCGCTGGTGTCGCCGGGTCAGCTCACCGAGAGCTTCCACCTCAACCTCACCGCCCTGGCGCTGCTGTCGCTGGTGGTGGGCCTCTTTATCGTCCAGGCGGCGCTGGGCCTGGCCCTGGAGCAGCGCCTGGGGGTACTGCGCACCCTGCGCGCCTTGGGGGTCTCCGGCCGCGCCCTGGTGGCGGCCCTGGCCCTGGAGCTTGCGCTGCTCGGTATCATCGGCGCCCTGGCCGGCATCGCCAGCGGCGTCTGGCTGGCCCGCGCGCTGCTGCCCGACGTGGCCGCCACCCTGGGCAGCCTCTACGGCGCCGGGGTCGGCGCCGAGCTGCGCCTGCCCTGGCACTACTGGGCCGGCGGTCTGACGGTGACCCTGGGCGGGC
>WPCG01114069.1_pt1 | contig 52888 bp, 47 predicted proteins | sample 5403311 | NCBI WGS metagenome assembly WPCG01 (sample SAMN12869467, study PRJNA574797) | sludge metagenome | isolation source: wastewater treatment of Control | place: China:Beijing | collected 2019-05-17
GAAGTGTTGCTGTAACAGACAGAGAAGAGTATTTAAAGATCGTAGATTTATTGGGTAAAAGCCGCGTAATTTTATCGGTAGATTTTAAAGATTCTTTAGTTTATATAAACGGTTGGAAAAATCATAATAACAATAATATATATAATTTTATTGAATATATTGGTACAAAGAATATAAGCTCCGTTATTTGCACTGATATACAGAGAGATGGTATGTTGTTGGGGACTGCTATAGACTTCTATAGACAACTGGTAGATATGTATAGAGATATTGATGTAATTGCTAGCGGGGGATTCTCATCATTATTAGAGATAGATTCATTAGATAAAGTTGGTGTTAAGGGGGTTATAATGGGAAGAGCCTACTACCAAGGGATAATAAAAGATAAAGATTTAAAGTTATGGTTGCAAAGAGGATAATCCCATGTTTGGACGTCAATTGCGGAAGAACAGTTAAAGGTGTTAATTTTGATAATATGATTGATATTGGTTCGCCAATTGATTTGGCTCGTGCTTATTCACAACAGGGAGCTGATGAACTTCTGTTTTTGGATATTAATGCAACAAAGGATAATAGTAATATATTCTATAAAATAATAGAGGAGATTGCGTGCAATATAAATATTCCGTTTACTGTAGGAGGTGGAGTTAGATCTGTGGATGATGTTGCAAGATTATTAGATTCTGGAGCTGATAAGGTTGCTATTAATAGTGCCGCTATTTATAATCCCAATTTAGTGAACAAGGTTTCTTCTCGTTTTGGTAATCAAATTCTTGTGATTGCTATTGATGCTAAAAAGTTAGATGATCGGCAAGTAGTATTTTCTGCTGGGGCGTCAAAATCTTGTGAAAAAGAGTTATTGGAGTGGTCAATTGAGGTTCAAGATAGAGGAGCTGGAGAGATATTGTATACATCCATAGATTGTGATGGTATGGTGAATGGATATGATTTAGAGAATCTTAAAATATTAAATGACAGGCTTAGAATCCCTCTTATTGCATCTGGTGGTGCAGGTAGTATGGATCACTTTTTAGAACTTTTTAGATTAGATTGTTCCAGCGCAGCGTTGGCTGCATCAGTTTTTCATAAAGAGGTTATAAAAATTAAGGAGTTAAAGAGTTATTTATTTAAAAATTCAATAGATATAAGATTATGTTAGACGTAAAAAATATAGATTTTAAAAAGAGTGATGGATTAGTTCCTGCTGTAATGCAGGATAGCAGAACTTTAAAGGTATTGATGGTTGGCTATATGAATAGAGATGCCTTTGAAAAAAGTTTAAGTGAGGGGTATGTAACCTTTTTTAGTAGGTCCAAAAATAGGTTATGGACAAAAGGTGAAAGTAGTGGAAATAAGTTAATGGTTGTTGATGTATATTTAGATTGTGATGGAGACACTCTTCTTTTTAAGGTTATACCTTCTGGCCCTGTTTGCCATAAAGGAGATTTAAGTTGTTTTAAAACCTCAGAATATGAAGGTTTTTTGGGAATTTTATTGGAGACAGTGAAAAATAGAAAAATTGAGAGACCAGAAAAGTCATATACTACTTATCTTTTTGATAAAGGAATAGATAAAATATGTAAAAAGCTTTCAGAAGAGTGTGCTGAGACAATTATTGAGGCCGTTAAAGGAGAAAAAAATAAGGTGATATATGAAGCGTCAGATCTTATATATCACCTTATTGTTCTTTTAGAAGAGTGCTCTATTTCTGTGAAGGATTTAGAAAAAGAGTTGTTTTCTAGATACTCAAAAGATTAAAATAGGCCATAAATATTTCCATCATTATCGATATCTATGTTTTCTGAAGATGGATGAGCTGGAAGACCAGGCATTCTCATTATCTCTCCTGTAATAGGAACTAAGAAACCAGCTCCAGATGCAATTTCAATCTCTCTTACAGTTATTACGAAATCTTTTGGTCTTCCTAAAAGGTCTGGATTATCTGAGAGAGATTTTTGTGTTTTAGCCATACAAATTGCTAAATTGCTAAGGCCTAGGCTTTCAATTTTTTCTAAATTTGCTTTAGCTTTTAATGTGTAGTCAACTGCCTCTGCACCGTATATTCGTTTAGCTATGGTCTCTATTTTTGATGTAATACTGCTCTCTAATTTGTAAAGAGGAGTGAAATTTGGACAGCATTTTGTTGTTGCTTCAATAACCATATTTGCTAGTTCTACTGCTCCCTCTCCTCCTTTAGCCCATACATCCACAACAGAAACAGCTACAGCCCTATCTTTGCAAAAATTAACCACAAAATCTAACTCCTCTTGGGTGTCTGTAATAAATTTATTGATAGCAACTATAGGGGTAAGTGAAAATAGTTTAATGTTCTCAATATGTTTCTCTAAATTTGCAATGCCTTTTTTTAAATACTCTACTCCAGGAGTTTTTAGATCTTTAATTTGTTGTCCCCCATGATATTTGAGGGCTCTTATGGTGGCCACCAATACTGCTGCATTTGGAGTTATATTTGCACTCCTACATTTTATATCTAGAAATTTTTCTGCACCAAGATCGAATCCAAATCCAGCCTCTGTAACTGTGTAGTCTGTAAGAGATAGTGCTGTTTGGGTTGCAACTACTGAGTTTGTCCCTTGAGCAATATTTGCAAATGGCCCCCCATGTATAATAGCAGGAGTTCCTTCTAGTGTTTGTACAAGATTTGGCTTAATGGCGTCTTTCAATAGAGCTGCCATTGCGCCATGAGCCTTTAGATCTTTTGCATATATCGGCTTTTTGTCAAATGTATATCCAATAAAAATGTTACCCAATCTCTCTTTAAGATCTTCTCTATTCTTGGCAAGGCATAAAATAGCCATTACTTCAGACGCTGCAGTTATGTCAAAACCAGTTTCGCGCGGTATCCCATGTGCCGTACCTCCTAAACCTACAACAATAGATCTCAAAGACCTATCATTCATATCCATAACTCTTTTCCAAGAGATAGTACGTGGGTCTAAATTTAGAGAGTTTGTTTTGCTCTGAATATTGTTGTCTATTAAGGCAGATAAAAGGTTGTGTGCCTTCTCTATGGCTGCAAAATCTCCTGTGAAATGGAGATTTATATCTTCCATTGGTAAAACTTGGGAGTATCCTCCTCCTGTTGCACCTCCTTTAATTCCAAATACAGGACCTAGAGATGGTTCTCTTAGCACAACTATAGATTTTTTCCCAATTTTATTGATTGCTTGAGAAAGTCCGATTGATACTGTTGTTTTTCCCTCTCCGGCAGGAGTGGGAGAAATAGCAGATACAAGAATTAGCTTTCCGTAATTGTTTGGATTTATGTATTTAAGAGGTAGTTTGGCTTTGTATTTACCATATAGTTCCAAGTCGTCAATATTTAATCCTATCTGAGATGCAATCTCTCCAATAGGTTTCATTTTTGCCTGCTTTGCAATTTCTATGTCTGTCATAACTTATTAGTTTATATTATAATATTATTAACAACAAAAAACAATTAATGTTTTATTAAAGAATCTCTTCTATCTCTTTAATTCCGCTCCTATTGAATATAACTCTAAATCTTTTGTAAAATATAGTTCCATTATATTTAAACTGCATAATAAAGTTGAGATAATAAATTTTTGATCCGTTAATCTCCTTATACTGATTGGTTTTATCTAAAACATAAAGAGGTACATATGGGTCATCCATCTTTTGCATATATGACCAAAGATTAAATCGTAATATCTCATTTATGCCAGATACTCTATATTCTGAATTAAGATCCATTAGGGCTCTATCTATTTGATATAGTTTTCTATATAAAATTGTTGTCTCTTGAGCATATCTATTATTTGCCTCTAGTATTGGAGTTCTGTCTCTTATCTGAGTAACTTTTTTTGGAGCTTTGCTTTGATCTATGAAATCAAACGCCTCTTTCATCCATCCAATTTTAATTTGATTAATTGCAATGTCTGTCCTATTGTCAAAGTACTTAGATTTAAGTCTATGAGCAAAATAGAATCTTCCTAAATCTTTTATACGATCTTTTAGCATATAGCTAAATACTAGTGCTATAAACAGAGGAATTGTTAGATTTCCAAATTTTGTTTGAAAGGTAAATGCAATGGTTGTGGCAAAAATCATTGATATTCCTGCAGCGATGCTGAAATATAGCTGCTCCATAAATATTGCATCTTTTCGCTTGGTTGTTTTTAGGAAAAGTTCACTCTCGATATATTTTTTCAGTGATCCTGATTTAAATACCAATTGTCGATTCTCTTTAGGACATCCCTCTACGGCAACTTCAAATCCCATTGTTTTTCTATATTCAATTTCATCGGTTAAAAGGGCTAGAATATCGGAATATAGATTTGGAAGGACACTCTCTTCTGTTAAATGGTTGGTTATTCTAAATAGTTGTTTTTGTGTGACGTTACTTAGAAATTCGTCTCCAAAATGGATGTAATTAATCAACTGATCTTTTTGGCTTGAAAGCGTTATTTTATTATATATTTCTCTAAATTCTAATAGAATTTCTTTGCAGTCTTTAATTAACTTCTCAGTTAGACTCTTTTTATTCCCTTTATCACTCTGCTTAATCTTGATAGCTTCATTTCTTAATGAACTTTTATATATAGCACAAAACATTTTGATATTATACTCAAGATTATCCACCATTTTGGGAGAGTAACTAGAGATAGCTAGTTCTATAGAAGAATTAAGTAGAGTTAGAGGTTGGTTTGTGCTATCTTTTAATTTTGATAGAGAGTAAACAGGAGTGATAAATCTAATATTGGATCTTAAATCTTTGTAAAATTGAGATTTATGATATGTAAGAGAGTTGATATCTAGGCTGTATGGAATAAAGATCCAAGTATTAACAGCAAAGAGATTTTGGTCTTGTTTATAGCAATTAAACCCAAATTTAAATTCAACAGTAAAACTATCGTGTATTTTATGATTTACAGATATCATATTTGCTCTTAATTAATAATCAAAGATAATTATTAAAAACCTTTTTTATATTATCTTTGTTTTTATATGAAACATAAAGATTAAACTATGAAAAGGATATTAGTAACAGGTGGTGCAGGCTTTATAGGGTCTCATCTTTGCACTCGTTTAATAAATGAGGGAAATGATGTTATTTGTCTAGATAATTTTTTTACTGGATCAAAGGACAATGTTTTGCATCTGATTGGCAATCCAAGATTCGAGCTTGTTAGGCACGATGTTATTAATCCATTTCATGCTGAGGTGGATGAGATATATAACTTAGCTTGTCCAGCTTCTCCAATTCACTATCAATACAATGCAATAAAAACAATTAAGACATCTGTAATGGGTGCCATTAATATGTTAGGTCTAGCAAAAAGAGTAAACGCTAAAATCTTACAAGCTTCAACTTCAGAAATCTATGGAGACCCAGAGATTCATCCTCAGACTGAGAGTTATTGGGGGAATGTTAACCCAATTGGTGTTAGGTCTTGTTATGACGAAGGTAAAAGATGTGCGGAGACACTTTTTGTCGATTATCATAGGCAAAATGGGGTTAGAATTAAAATAGTTCGTATATTTAACACCTACGGCCCAAATATGCATCCAAATGATGGGAGAGTTGTATCAAACTTCATTGTTCAGGCATTAAAAGGTGAGCCTATTACTCTTTACGGAGAGGGAACGCAAACAAGAAGCTTTCAATATGTAGATGATTTGGTTGAGGGCTTTATTAGATTAATGGCAACAGATGACTCTGTAACTGGTCCAGTAAATATTGGTAATCCTAATGAGTTTACAATTAAAGAGTTGGCCCAAAGAGTGGTTAAATTAACCAACTCAAAATCGGAGTTCATATACAAAGATCTGCCTAAGGATGATCCTAAGCAGAGACAGCCAAATATATCTCTAGCAAAAGGTCTTTTAGGATGGGAGCCAAAAATACAGCTAGAGGAGGGATTAACTAAAACAATTGAATATTTTCGCAACAAGATTATGTAGTCATGAATATTAATAATTCCGATTATACAATTCTAATCGTAGACGATGTAGATGCCAATGTACTATTGCTTAAGCTTCTTATATCAAAAGTTGGGTACAAAACCTTAACAGCTTATAATGGTAAGGAGGCGTTATCTATTATTGAGCAGAGTAAGCCAGATTTGATATTATTAGATATCATGATGCCAATAATGGATGGACATGAGGTGGCAAAAAGATTAAAGGAGATGCCTGGATGTTCGGATATTCCAATCATATTTTTATCGGCACTAAACTCTACTGATGATATAATTAAAGGGTTTCAAATGGGAGCTGCTGATTATGTCTCCAAGCCTTTTAACAAAGATGAGCTTCTAACAAGAATTAATCATCAAATTTCACTTATATATGCTACCAGAACTATTTCTCAGCAAACAGAGGAGCTTAAAAGAACAATTATTGGAAGAGATAAGTTATACTCTGTAATTGCTCATGATCTAAGATCTCCAATTGCTTCTATAAGAATGGTAATGGAGGTGTTGGTGAATGGTATATCCAAAGAGAGTATAGATCCAGATATGTATGAATTGCTAATTATGGCAAATAGATTAACAGATGATAGTTTTACACTCTTAGATAATCTATTAAAATGGACAAAAAGTCAGACTGGTAGAATGAGTACTGTTTTACAAGATGATGTTGAATTAATGACTTTAATTGCAGGAGTTGTTGATGTTTTAAGGGGTGTTGCAAGATTGAAAAATATTACAATTAATCTTAAAGGAGAGACAACAAGGCTGTGTAAGGTAGATATTGATATGGTCAAGACTGCAATAAGAAATTTAATTAGTAATGCTATTAAGTTTAGTTATGATGGCTCTTCTATTGATGTTATAATTGAGGAGGAGAGTGAGAGAGTTGTAATTCATGTTAAAGATACAGGAGCTGGAATAAGTAAAGATAAGCAGAGTCTACTTTTTAATATGGAGACTCACTTTACTAGTTTTGGTACAGGGAGTGAAGAGGGCTCTGGTTTAGGTCTCCTTCTCTGTAATGAGTTTGTAAAGAGAAATGGGGGTAAATTATGGTTTGTATCAGAAGAGGGTAAGGGATCTACATTTAGTTTTGATATTCCAGTAAAGAAAAAATAGGTTTGTGATCGCTTAATTTGGATTGGACCTTATAATATTTAAGAGCTCTAAATTCTGGAGAATACATTATATAGTCTATCCGGATTAAGTTCATTGTTCTAAAAAATGTACCACCTAGGCCAATCCCCGCTTCTCTAAATGCATCTTTTAATTTAGCATTAAGAAGTGATTGGTGTGCGTAACCATGTGGTGTTTCGTTGAGGTCACCCATTACGATTATTGGATATGAACTACTATTAATTATTGCAATAAGTTGATCTACTTGCTCTTCTCTTTTGGTGAAATTTCGCTTAAAGCTATTTATAATATTTCCATCTCCTCCATATATTGTGCTATAGTAGCCAGTTGTTTGTAGATGAGTATTAATCACCCTAATTGTATCTCCCATAAAATTGATATCGGCAATAAGAATTGCATTTCCTGTATGTTCAAATTCAAGAATATAGTGATTAATTATTGGATATTTACTAAATAGTGCTATTCCAATTTTGTCCTTGTTAATTCTATATATGTTGTGCTCTAAAAAACCAAATTCACCTATAATTTCATTAATATTAAAGTAGTGGTTGGGCTGGAATTCTTGCATTGCAATAATATCTACATTATTATCTTGGATCATTTTTGCAATAGCAGGGAGATTAATATCTCTTTTATAGCTAAAGTAGTTTACATTATAGGTTGCAACTTTTAATTGTTTGCTGTTAGGAGTCTCAGTTTTAGTAATTATGTTAATACCAATAAAAGATGGAATTATGTTTAGATTGATTATTATTGAAATTAAAGGTATAATAGCTATCAGTTTCTGAGTTTTTATCCAAAAGACTATAAGTGCAAAGTTGGATAGTAGAATAAGTGGGAAAATTATAGTAACCAATTGTATGTAAATATCTTTAGAAGGAGGAGTGCCAATTGATAAAAACATATAAATAGAGACTATAAGTAAAAAACAGGTCAGGAAAAAGATTATAACCCCAAAATAAAGTTTTACTGCTTTGATTCCCATAATTTTATTTTTTGCAAATAAACAAAAAAAAGTGTTAAGTTGTTTTGCTGCTATATATATTCTTAATATATTTACAAATAAATTAAGGTATAACTTAACCTAATAGAGCCGTGAAAAAGAGAGTATTAATAGTAGATGACAAAGCTACAATAGCAAAAGTAATTCAGGTATATATATCAGAGATCTTTGATTGTGTTTATTTCGAAGATCCGATAAGGGCAATAGCTTGGATGCAAGAGGGTAATATGCCAGATCTAATCATCTCTGATATCAATATGCCCAATATGACAGGGATTGAGTTTTTGGACTATCTCAAAAAAAATGAGTTGTTCCGTTCAATTCCTTTTGTTATACTCTCCAGTGAAGATAGTACTTCTCAAAAAATTGAACTTTTAGAAAAAGGAGCTGACGATTATATATCTAAGCCATTTAATCCAATGGAGTTAAAGGTTAGACTTAAAAAGATAATATCTTGATGGTATTTGTCATATACATTGGTAAAAATAGTGATGTAATAGATCATCACTCTAAAATTATTGGTCCCAAGCTAAATATAGCTTCTGATATTTCAGAGGCAGAAAGGATAATCTCTTCTAATAATATTACATCTCAGTTGTTGGTTCTTTATGAAAAAGGGTCTATTAAAACTGATGTTCCTAGAATAGAGTATTTAAAAAAAAGATTCCCATTTGCATATATAGTTTTGGTTTCGGATCTATTACCAAAAGAGGAGATTTTACCATATCAAAAAGCAGGAGCCAGTGACTCATCAAAATCTTATGTAGAACCGCAAAGACTGTTAAATGGAATTGAGTTTGTAGAGAGGAATCAAGATTTAATTATTGCCTCTTCAAAGACTCAAGAGCCCTTAGGGGTCTATAAGTGTCCGCTATGGAAAAGAGTATTTGATATTGCATTCTCTCTCTTAGCGCTCCTATTTTTGTCTCCATTTTTGCTATTAACTACATTGATAATCTTGATTGAAAGCCCAGGGCCAATAATATATAAGTCAAAGAGGGTTGGGAGTAATTATGTTGTGTTTGATTTCCTTAAGTTTAGATCTATGTATAAAGATGCAGATAGGAGATTAAAAGAGTTTATGGCTTTAAACCAATATAAGGAGTTGGAATCAGATGATCCTATTCTTGTTGGAGATAATTCTGCTAATAGCATTGAGAATAATGATTTAGATGATACTTGTTTTGTTTCAGATGATGATGTGGTTTCGGAAATGGCTTTTTTAAAGGAGAAGAAGAGTAAGGAGAAGAACGCTTTTGTTAAGTATGAAAATGACCCGAGAATAACCAAATTCGGAAAGATTATAAGAAAATTCAGTATAGATGAACTTCCTCAGTTGTTAAATGTTTTGAAAGGGGATATGTCAATTGTTGGAAATAGGCCGTTACCTCTATATGAAGCTGAAATGTTAACTTCGGATCAATATATAGATAGATTTTTGGGACCTAGTGGACTAACTGGACTTTGGCAGGTAGAGAAAAGAGGAGATTCTGGAAAATTATCTCCAGAGGAGAGAAAGCAGTTAGATATTTTTTATGCTAAAAACTATAGTTTTTGGATGGATATAAAGATTATTTTTAAAACATTTACAGCTTTTATCCAAAAAGAGAACGTTTAATATTGCCTAATTATCAATTATGAAAAAAGTGAGAGATCTTCTTTTTGCTGCTTTTTGCAACATAATAAGTCTATTTATTGTGTTTAATCTGATCTCAACAAAGAGTTATTCTCAAGAGATGGTTCCTGTAATGGATACAACCGTTACATCTCTTCTTGGAGTTGACCTCCCCCCTTTGCAGGTTTTTTTTGATGGTGCTCGTAATAGCGCAATGGTTGAGTTTTATAACTACAGAATGGAGGGTCAAGAATTGACTCTTAAGACAGAAAAAAGAAAATGGCAAGAGTACGTAAACTTTTTTGCTACATATCAGTATGGTATTATGGCAATGAATACAAATACAGATATTGGATTTAACTATCCTCTTGTTAATCAGTACACATCAAGTGAACAGAGTTGGTATAACTTTGGAGCATCAATTAGAGTGCCTTTAGATCAGCTATTTGATAGAAGAAACAGGATAAGAAGGCAGCAACTTAAGATTTTAGAAACAACAAAAGAGAGAGAGTTGTGGTATGATGAGCAGAAGTTTAGAATTATTGAGGAGTATACAAAGGTTCTTGAGATGTCCAATAACTTAAAATATGCTATTGAGATGTTCTCTTTAGCAGATGCTCAGTATATTGTTGCTCAAAAAGATTATATTATTGGTAGTACCTCTGCACAAGGTCTCAATAATGCAAAGGGTCAGCAGGTACAGGCTTTTTTGCAATTGGAGAGAATTAAAGCAGAGTTGACAGCCTCAATATTAAAATTAGAGGTGCTCTCTGGAGTAAAAATTATAAATAGATAGGCTTTGGATATATTATCACAAATAATACGGCTTTTGTACAGAATCAGATATTGGCTGATTTTTGTACCACTTTTTGCAACTCTTTTTGCTATTTTTCAGACAAGAAACTTGGAGAGAACATACGAAGTTAATAGCACTATTTATACGGGTATTGCTTCTGGTTTTACGATTGAGTCTGGTGTAGATGGATCTTCTAGGGTTGACTGGAATAGTGTGAGTAATGGAATGGATAATATAATTAGTATTATCAAATCTAAAGCTACTTTAAGAGAGGTATCATATAGGCTTTATGCTCAGCATATGATATATGGAGACTCTTTAAATGATAATAATTATATAAAGGCAGATAATTTTAGGTCTGTATGGAGAATTACTCCAAGAGATGTTAGAAATTTGATAGATAAAGAGTCTGAGGAGAATACTGTAGCAAATTTGAAGGGTTATGAGAAAGCCTCTCCAACTAATTTTGTATACGGGTTATTCAATTGGTATCATCCATACTATAGCTATGATGCTCTTAGTAAAATTGATGTAAAGAGGATTTTTAATAGTGATATGTTAGAGATCAAGTATGCGGCTAATGATCCAGGTGTTGCGTATAATACATTGGTTCTTCTAAATGAGGAGTTTGTTAAGCAGTATGAGATTTTAAGATATGGAGAGACAAATGATGTTATTGAGTATTTTAGAAGGGTATTGGCAGAGCTATCATATAAATTAAGAAAATCAGAAGACTCATTAACTCAATATTATATAGATAAGAGAGTTATAAATTTTGGAGAGCAAACCAAACAGATAACGGCTTTGGCTAGGGATTATGAGTTACTTTACTATGATGTATTACTCAAATATTCTAGTTCAACTGCAGTTATAGCTCAGTTAGAGGATAAAATTAGGGAGCAGACAAAAATTTTAGAAAATAATGCTCTTTTTGTTGATAAGATTAATTCAATATCTAAGCTTAGTGATAGGATTGCTAGATTGGAGTTACTTCATAAAGACTCCCTCTCTTCTTATCTGCCAGTTATTGATAGGTTAAAGAGAGAGCTTCAACAGTCAGAGGCAGAATTGAAAGATTTTACTTCTCAAGATAGAGAGTTGCGATTTACAAAAGAGGGAATTGCAGTATCTACATATATAGATGAGTGGGTAGCTCAAGTTATTCAAAGGGAGAAATCGGCAACTGAATTAAAGGTGATGGAGGAGGTGAGAAGAAGCCTAGATGATCAGTATGTTTTCTTCTCTCCTGTAGGCTCTACCTTAAAAAGGATGGAGAGAGAGATAGGTTTTACAGAGAACTCTTATTTGTCTGTTTTACAAAGTTTAAATACTGCACTTATGAGGCAAAAGACTCTACAAATGACAGCAGCAACTTTTAAGCCTTTGAATCCACCTCTTTTTCCTGTTTCTCCTATTAAAACAGCCAGAAGGACTATTGTTTTAATTGTTTTTGTTTCATCTATTCTATTTGTTATTGGATTCTTTATTTTATTGGAACTTTTTGATAGAACAGTAAGAGACAGAGTTAGAGCAGAAAGAATGATTCCTTCTTTTGTTTTAGGAGCTTTTCCAAAATTTAGCAATGTGCGATATAGAGCATATAATAAAGAATATCAGCGTATTGCGACTAATTATATGGCAAATGCAATTGTTCCCTACTTAAACCCAAAAACAGGGCCAGACATAATTAATTTTATAAGTACTGAGGAGCAGACAGGTAAGAGTACAATAATTGCTGAGTTGGCAGATTATTGGGAGCAACGAGGGTTAAGAATACGGGTTATATCTTGGCATGATAGTAATGAGGATAGTTATAGAGAATTTATTCTATCAAATAAATTATCAGATATCTATGATTATGACAACGAAGATATTATTTTGGTGGAGCATCAATCTTTGAGAAGATCGGCAATTCCCGTTGGATTGTTAAGAGAGGCATCATTAAATATTGTGGTTGTAAAAGCAGATACAGTTTGGAGAGATATAGATAAGATAGCTTTTGATAGGCTTAAGGGACAGGTAGATAACTCGCCAATGGCGCTATATTTAACAAATACCAAGAGGGAGGTTGCAGAGTCATTCCTTGGAATTTTGCCTCCACATACAGCACATAGAAAATTTGTTTATAAGTTGCTACAGTTTGGATTAACATCTAGTTAATATTAAAGATAATTGTGAAGGATCTAAAAGGGTATTTTTATGATAATTTAAACAAAGCTCTTGTTTTCTCGGTACTTATTTTAGCAATATACTTGATTGTCCAAATAGTGCTGAGAGGCAGTTTATATTTGGGATTTGTTTTAGCTGTTGTACCTTTTTTAATTATAGCTCTTTTCTTTATTCTTGAGAGACCATTTGTCTCTTTCTTAATGTTGTTTACTGCAAACTATTTTGTATCGGGAGCATCGAGGTATATTAACTTAGCTCCTGGCATCACAATGGATGCAATATTTGTGTCTGTTATTTTAGTTATTTTTTTGCAAAATTTTAAGGATAATAAAATTGTTGATTTAAAAGACTCAAATAATATAGTTGTTGCTGTTGTATTTTTTTGGTTATTCTATTGTACCCTCCAGGTGTTTAATCCCAACTCATCTAGTATCTTGGCATGGATGGGTAATGTTCGTGGAATTTCGGTATATTTTTTCCTTACGGTTTTTTTCTCTACTATTTTTATTAAATCGTTAGAACATTTTAAAAAGATTCTTTTTATTTGGTCTTTTTTTATAATACTTGCTGTATTAAAGGCATTTATTCAAAAGACAATAGGGTTTGATTATGCAGAACTAAGATGGTTAGACGAAGGTGGACGAAATACGCACATAATTCATACAGGTATTAGGTATTTTTCATTTTTCACAGATGCAGGTAATTTTGGTTCTGGAATGTCCTTCTCACTGGTAGTTTTTCTTATTTCTGCTTTCGCATTTAAATCTACCCCAATCCGTTTATACTTTATTTTTGTTTCGGCTATTGCATTTTATGGAATGGTTATTTCTGGTACAAGAGGGTCTTTAATTGTTCCTTTGGCCGGCTTTAGTATTTACACATTGCTATCAAAAAATATTAGAGCAATGGTTATGGCCTCTTTATTTGTAGTTGTGACCGTCTGGTTTTTAAATTTTACCTACATTGGCCATGGGAATGTATATATAAGGAGAATGAGATCTGCATTTAACCCAGATGATGCTTCGTTGCAGGTTAGGTTAGAGAATCAAAGAGTATTGAGAAGTTATATGATTAATCATCCTTTGGGTGTGGGGATTGGGATGAAAAGAGGAAATGCTGTAAACTATGTTCCACACCCTGTGTTATCTAAGATTCCGCATGATTCTTGGTATGTTTTATTATGGGTGGAGCTAGGGATTGTTGGGATGATAATTTATATTATAATGCTAATCTATTTCTTTGTTTATGGGTCTTACTTAGTCATGTTTAAATTACAAAATAGAGAGCTTAGATTCATTGTAGCATCTCTTGTCTGTGCTCTTTTTGGGGTAAGTTTGGCAGCATATAGTTTGGAGATTTTTGGCCAATTCCCAAATTCGATCTTAATATATATATCTATTTCTGTAATTTTTCTCTCTCCAAAATTTGATAAGCAGTTACTAGCTATAGATGTAAATAAGTAAAAATTAACTATTTTTGTTAGAGATTTCTAAAACTATGAAAGAGCTTTTCTATTATACCGACTATATTCTTTTTATCCTACTCTCTATATCTGTGGGCTATCTTACCATTTTTTCATTTTTCTCGATGGTAAAGAAAGGTCGTAGATATCCAAAAGCTATTAAAAAGTTTAAATTTCTAGTTCTTATTCCAGCTTATAAAGAGGATAATGTGATATTTGATTCAGTTAAATCTGTCTTAGAACAAGAGTATCCAAGCGATAAATTTGATTTAGTGGTTATTTCTGATAGAATGACAGATCACACTAATAGTTTGCTATCTCAAGAGAGACTAACTTTGCATAAAATATCACCAGAGAATAGCTCCAAAGCCTATGCTTTAAATTTTGCTATTACTAATCTCAAGCATTTTAATTATGATGTCGTTGTTATTCTTGATGCCGACAATGTTGTTCCTAAAAATTATCTAGATGATATAAATGATATATTTTACTCTGGATCAAAGGCACTACAAACCCATCGTATAGCAAAAAATCTTAATACAGATATGGCTATTTTGGATGCTATTAGTGAGGAGATAAATAACTCCATATTCAGAAGAGGTCATGTTAATATAGGTCTCTCTTCTGCCTTAATAGGGTCTGGTATGGCTTTCGATTTTAAGTGGTTTAGTAGTAAAGTTAAGTATCTAAAGACATCAGGAGAAGATAAAGAGTTGGAAATTATGCTTCTAAAAGATTGTGTCTATATAGATTTTGCCGACTATATATATGTGTATGACGAAAAAATTCAGAAGGAGGATGCATTTTATAATCAAAGGCGCAGATGGCTTGCAGCTCAGTTCTACTCTTTGGTTCAAGGAATAAAAGACCTTCCTCAGACAATAATGAATAATAATATAGATTATATAGATAAGGTAATCCAGTGGGCTCTTTTACCGAGAATTATTGTAATGGGCCTAATAGGAATCTTAACGTTATTAAACACCTTTTTTGATTTTTATGGGTCAATCAAATGGTGGGTATTGTTAATGATTTTGTTTTTTGCATTTGCAATGGCAATCCCAGATTACCTAGTAAATAAGAGGAGTATTAGAACATTTCTTAAAATTCCTTTATTATTTATGTTAATGGTTTTAAACCTCTTTAGATTGAGAGGGGTTACCAAAAAATTTATCCATACAGAGAAGGGTATTTAAATTGAAAGATGCTAAGCAATATACCAGCATTTTTAAGGCAACATCTCTTATCGGGGGTGTTCAAGTATTCCAAGTTTTAACAAATTTGATTAGAGGAAAAGTAATCGCAATTTTGTTGGGAGCTACAGGTATGGGTATTAATAGTCTATTTATCTCAACCATCTCCATGATTACTAATTTTACTGGCCTAGGACTTAATTTTAGTGCGGTAAGAGAGATTGCAAAGGCTAAAGAGTCAAATGATACTCTTTTTTTATCAGAAGTAATTACTATTTTTAAGAAGTGGCTAATGGCGTCAGCAGTATTAGCACTTTTTACTGTTTTCGTTCTCTCTCCTATATTAAGCCGATATACTTTTGAAAGCAGTGAATATACACTAGCCTTTATTTTTTTGGCATCTATGGCGTTCTTTAATATTCTCTCTTCTGGAAACGCCTCTATTTTGCAGGGAGTTAGAAGCCTTAGAAAGTATGCTCTATTCAATCTTTCTTCTTCTGTGTCATCGCTGATTGTGTCAATACCATTTTACTTTTTTATGGGAGTAAGAGGTATAGTGCCAGCTTTAATTATATCATCTTTATTAACTCTTGTAATCAGTATTTTATATACTAAGTCACTCCATATTACATCAAGATCGAAAAATTATAAAGAGACCTTTTCAAGAGGGATGGATATGGTTAAACTTGGTGTAACAATGATGTTATCAACAACAGTAGGTTCCATAATACATTATTTAATTAATATATCAATAAGTAGTAGTTCTGTTGCAGACTTGGGCTTATATCAAGCAGGTATGAGCATTACTTCTCAGTCAATAGGTCTAGTCTTTACTGCCATGGCTGTAGATTATTATCCCAGATTATCGGCAATAAGTTCAGATAATGTTAAGGTTAGAGAGATGACAAATCAACAGGGAGTAGTAACTCTTTTAATAGCAACACCTGTATTGTCTATACTATCCGTGATGTCACCATTGGTTGTTATATTATTACTATCACATGAGTTTTTGATAATTGTTGATTTTATTAGACTGATAGCATTTGGGATATTATTTAAGGCAACCTCATATTCAATTGGGGCAATCTCTTTTGCAAAGGGAGATAAGAAGGTTTTCTTTGTTATGGAGGGTATTCTAATGAATTTCGCAACTCTTTTATTTACTGCAGGAGGCTACAAAATAGGTGGATTGTACGGGATAGGTGTTGGTTACATTTTTTTACATATTTTATATTTGATTACAATAGTTTTAGTAACAAATAAGTTGTATGAATTTAAAATCAGCAGATTGTATTTGAAAATTATAGGGGTTAGTACTATTATAATGGGGTTTATTACGGCCTTGGTTACCTTTAATTTATTTGGCCCTTATATAACATATTCACTTTCGTCTATAGCTATTATTATATATATGTTCTTTTCCTTTAAAATAGTATCTAATATAATAGATATAAAAGGCTTATTTAATCGATTACTAAGAAGAGGGTAGCCCTACTTTGTATTTTATAAGCCAGTATATATTTCTTATTCTCCAGTATATTCTAACAAAAAGGTGTAGAGTCCATTTAATAGTTATTTTTATTTTTAGACTCAAAGTTCTTGGATTGTTTATTCTTATCCAATTTTCTGGGATGAGATCCATTGTGTTATAATCTTTCATTTGAATTCCAAACCATTTTTTTGGAGCAATAACAATTTTGTTAGGATTCCTATTTAACCATGCTCCCCACCAGCTAAAAGTGGAGTTGCTAATTATATTATGAGTGCAGTAGGTTTGTATATACAGATCAATAATTGGCTGCTCATTCTCTACAAAAAAGAAGTTCTTACCTTTAAATTTTCTTTTACACCACTCTATATCATCACTAATTAACAAATATCTTTGATTTTTGCCAAAATAGCGGATTGCCCTATTAAAGTATGGCATTTCGCAAATAGGTTGACGTAAAGGCCTTAGTAGATAGTCGCCCCTCCTAACATTAATAGAGATAATTGGAGATTCAAAAAGATAACCATATTTATCTTCGATATATTTTTTTGTTTGAATGTCTATTTCAAAGAGATCATAAACAAAATCTTTGTCAAAAAATTTTTCGCTTTGAAAATAACCAGATAGCCTTATATTGGGATAATATTGGATTTCTTTATATTCAAAACATGGCTGAATGTATTCAATAGAATCAATAGGATACTCTGTTGTAAACTTAACTTTTCTTAAAATATTGTTTCTAAATTGATCGATATATTTCTCAAGAGATATGCCCTCTGGAACTTTAAAATCAGAGATATAAACGGTGTATTCTGAGCCGTTTCTGTGAGCTAAAGATGCTCCCGTTGCTATCTGAAATAAATTGTTTCCAATTCTGTCGGTAAGAGTTGTGTAAACCATTTTAAATCTTTAACTTTAAATAGATAGGCTAATATAATAATTTAAATTAAATTTGTAGAAGATCTCATTTATAAGTATGGTTTGGTATAAAAGATTTTTAGATATTTTTGAGAAACCTATCGAAAGTATCTCATCTGAGATAATAGAAAATATTTCGGCTAAGGTTAAATCGGTTCAGTGTGATGATCCTGTTGTATCTGTTATTATTATAGCCCATAATGAAGAGACTAGACTCCTATCCTGTGTTTGGTCTCTAGCTGAGAATATCACAGAGTTCCCTTTTGAAATAATTGGTGTAGATAATAATTCAGATGATTCCACTCTCTCTTTATTTAAAAGATTGGGTGTAAAAAGTTATTCAGAAGAGCGTAAAGGTCCAGGCTATGCAAGGCAGAAGGGTTTAGATATGGCTAGAGGGGAGTATTGTTTATGTATTGACTCGGATACTCTTTATCCTCCTAGTTATATACAGAAAATGGTTTTGGCGTTAAGAAAAACTAACGTTGTAGTTGTTTCTTCTACTTATAATTATGTGCCTGATAAAAACTTTCCTAGATTTTGGATGGGAATATATGAATTTGTTAGAGATATTCACCTCTTTTTTCTATCATTTAAGAATCCAGTTTGGTGCGTAAGAGGTGCTGTAATGGGTCATAAAACATTATTGGCAAGAGAGGTTGGAGGATATCGAGAGTATCTTATGAGAGGGGAGGATGGTGCTTTAGCGTATGATATGTCTCAGTTTGGAAAAATCGTGTTTATAAGAGGCTATAAGGCCAGAGCTTATACTTCTACAAAGGCACTATCGGCAGATGGACATATATTAAGGGCATTTTATAATAGATTTATTGATTCCTTAAAAGGCTTTAGACGATATCTTTTTTTTACTGGAGACTCAGATCCAAGACCATCAGACAATAAATAGAATTTTATGAAGGGGTTATATCTACATTTTTTTGGATTTAGAGAGTATAGTGGAATTAGTAAAAAAATCTACTCTCAAATAGAGGCTTTTAAAGCTAATGGTGTTGATATGGAGCTCTGTTATGTGGATATAGACAAAATTGGAAATCAGAAAAGAGTTGTTCAAAATTTTGTTTTAGATGATTTTGGGAATGGATTCATTTCTAAATTTGGCAAGTGGACTATTTTTGGTAATACTAAAAAATATATTTTATCTAAAAATATAGACTTCATATATGTAAGGAGTTTTTATAATACAAATCCGTTTTTGTTTTATTTATTTAACTCATTGAGAAAGCATGGAGTTAAGGTTTTAATTGAGTACCCAACTTATCCATACGATAAAGAGACAAAAAGTGAGCATTATAGATACCAACCAATTTTTTTACTACACAGATTGTCGCGGCCGTTCTTACGTTTTTTTGTAGATCGAGTAATCACATTTTCTGACTTAGACTATATAGAGGGAGTAAAAACAATTAAGATTTCCAATGCTATTGACTTTAATTCATTACCAGTTTTAAATAAAAGGCCAGAGATAATTAATAATTTTAATATGATTGCTGTTGCAGAAATTCATTTTTGGCATGGCTATGATAGAATAATAAAGGGTCTATATAACTATTATAGAGATGGAAACGGAATGATGGATATACATTTCTATATTGCTGGAGATGGGAGTGATGTAGATAGAGAAGAGTTGAAAAAATTAACTACAGATCTACAGTTGAATGATAGAGTTCATTTCCTTGGAAATTTATATGGGAAAGATCTAGATTCTATTTTTGAGTTAGGCCATATTGCAATTGCAAGCCTTGGTCGGCACAGAAGTGGGGTGTTTAATCTTAAAACTTTAAAGAATAGAGAGTATGCCGCAAGAGGGATTCCGTTTGTTTATTCAGAGATAGATACAGATTTTGAGAATATGAGTTATATACATAAAGTGCCTGCAAATGATAGCGATATTGATATACCATCTCTAGTGGATTTTGTAAGCCGATGTAAGACAAAACCAGAAGAGATAAGGGCAACTATTTATCCAGAGCTTTCGTGGAACAACCAAATAAAAAAAGTAGTAAAAAGTATTAGTTAATTACCTTTTTGTCTAATGATTGAAAAAGTTCAATCCACTTTTCAGATATTTTCTCTATAGTGAACTCTTTAGCTCTCTCTCTGGCTCTGTTTCCAAGAGAATCTCTAAGAGTTATGTCGGACATTAATTTAGTTAACCCATCTGCAAATTGTTCTGTATTTTCTGGTTCAATTAGTAGTCCAGAGATATTATTTTGAATAATTTCACGAGGACCATAGTTGCAATCATAAGAGACAGTTGCAGCTCCACATGCCATTGCCTCAGTAAGCATTAATGAGAAGCCCTCAAATCTTGAACTAAAAGCAAATATAGAAGAGTCACAGATTTTTTCCTCTATATTTTCACTCTGTTCATAAATAAAGCAATTACTTTCTAAATTGTTGTTTTTAATATAGGTTATATATTCATCTTTTTCTCCTTGACCATAGATCGAGAGGGTCCAATCTGGGAATTCTTTGGAGACTATTTTCCATGATTGTAGAAGCAGATCGAAACCTTTTTGTTTAGAAAATCTTCCTGCAGCAATAACCTTTTTACTTTCATAGTTGCATTGATTTAACGGGATAGATTTTATAGGATTTGGTATAACTACAATATTCTCTCTTTTTGGGTAGTTTAGACAATCTCTCTCACTTAAAACTACTAGACACTTTAGTTTTTCTATTTTATGTGTGAACTGATTTAACCAAATTTTAGAAATAAGATTTGATAGTGGAATTTTAGAGATTTTTCTATAGTTAAGATAGTTAAATTGCATTTCTCCTATCTTAATACTTCCGTCGTCAATAGAGTTAATGAAATTAATCTCTCTTCTTAACATGGTTATTGTGTAGTGTGGTCGAATACGATACAGGATTTGTTTAAGTTTAGATTTAAATATTCTCTGATTATTTATATATACGAGAGATTTAAGATATAGTGGATATTTAATATATTTTTCAAAGTTAATATTTAGGTTTATTACCTCTATTTTGGGAGATAAAGGGAAAAAAGGTTCAAATTCACCACCATCTGTAGTGATGATGGTTATTTGATATCCCTTAATATCGCTGAAATAATTAGCTTTTAGTGTTAGCGCCCTCTCCATTCCCCCAACCAGATGAAGGGATGGGATACAGTATACAATCCGATACTTCATATGCTATTTTTTTACGAAGATATCGATTGTTTTTGAAAAAACAATGGTGCGGCTGTCTAAATAACTGTCTGATTATATGGGATTAGTGTCTTGGAAAATAGTATTCCATTTATCGGCCATTCTCTCTAGTAGAAATTGCTGGGATTTTAATCTAGCCTCTGCTCCTAACTTTTTTCTGATAGAAGTGTTCTCTATTAAGAAACAAATTTTGTTTGCCAGCTCCTCAACGTTATTTTGCTCCACTAGTATTCCATTAATATTATTATCTATAATATCTTTTGGACCACATGGGCAAGAAAAGGCTACAGGAGGTATGCCACAAGACATTGCTTCTGCCAATACCATTCCAAAACCTTCGAAACGAGAACTAAATGCGAAAATAGAACTTTCGAGATATTTTTCGTTAATGTTTTTTACAGCATCAAAAAGGTAGCAGTTTTTTAAATTTAAATCTGTAATTTGCTTATAGTACCAATTTTTGTCTCCATTTCCATATATAGATAACTCCCAATCTGGGTGTTTGGATGTTACTAAAGCCCACGCTTGAATAAGCATATCAAAACCTTTTTGTGAAACAAATCTTCCAGCAGCAATAACTTTTTTTGATTCGCAATTAGAGACCCTTTCTGGCAGTTTTTCTATTGGGTTATGAATATAGGTTTTATGTTTAATCTCTGGCCAATTATCAAAATCCTCTTTGCTTAGGACAACAAATTTATCTAATTTTTGAAGATTTTTAATGAGTTGATTCATCCATAATTTTGCAGCCCACCTCTTTAAAAAAAAGGAGTTTTCTGTGGTATTAAAATCTCTGTAATTATCTCTATTAAATTGGAGCTCACCAATTTTCATGCTACCATCTTTAATGGATGTTATAAAATTGATCTCTCTTCTTAGCATAGATATTGTAATATCTGCCTTTAATCTAAAAAGAACTCTCTTTAATCTTTTTTTATAGATAAATTGTTTTAAGTAGTATCTTACTATCTTTATCGGTAATGGATTGGTTCGGATATCTTCGAAATTGATATCTAAATTTATTATTTTTATTTTGGGAGATAGAGAAAAAAATGGGTTATAGCTTTTCTGATCTGTAAGAACAAATATTACTTCATGTCCATAAACTTCTGTAAAATAGTTTGCTTTAATAGTTGCAACCTTTTCCATACCTCCAACAAGGTGTAATGATGGTATGCAATAGACAATTTTTTTACTCATAAATACAGTCTTTATACAAATATATCTAATTAACCAGTAAAACCTATAGATTCTTTTATTACTTTTATACTAAATATGATTGTAAAGATACCATACGATAAAGACAACCTCTCTTTAAAGAGGCATTATAAGGTGCTTGAGATTGGACCTGGAGATGATCCTGTATATAGGGCAAATGTGCTTGTCGATAACAACCCTGTTGAGAATTATCATAGATTGGGAGAGTTAAAGATATTCAAGCATCAGTCTCTTATTGTTTCAAATGTAGAGAAATTACCATTTAAGGATAAGGAGTTCGATTATGTAATTTGTAGCCATGTTCTTGAGCATGTAGACAATCCAGGCTTGGCTTTAGAAGAGCTATTTAGAGTTGCAAAAATGGGTTATATAGAGGTCCCAAGCTTTGTTTCTGAATTACAATCTTCTAAAACATCTCATAAATGGGTTGTGTTAATGATAGAAGGCAAGATGGTCTTTTATAATAAATCTAAGGTTCCTTTTCCATTTGGAGATATGTACGGACACCTTTTTACCAGTTATCTTCCGTACAAATCACTCCCGTTTAGGCTTTTTGCTATGTATCGCAATAATGCTCAAAATGTTAAGGCAGAGTGGGTTGGTAGATTAGATTATATAGTGGATCCTCAAGAAGCTAAGTATAACAGATTTTTTTTAAATAGATGGGATTCAGATATGATATCACAAGTTTTTCCACCATCTAAAAAAACCAGAGAGCTTATTGATACTCTTAAGGCAATTTTATACTTTGTTTATAGCAGATTGAAACATCTTATTTTTGTTCGAGATAAGGCTGTTCCATATTCTCACACCTTAAAAAATAGTAGATAAAGATGTGTGTTAGATCAAATATTAAAGTTAGTGTAATTATGCCGGTCTATAATACTGAGCAGTATCTAGAGGAGGCTATTTTAAGTATTACAAATCAGACTTTAACCGATATAGAGATAATTATTGTAAACGATGGGTCGACAGATACTAGTCCTCTGATTATTGAAAAAATTGCATGTAATGATAGTAGAGTTATTCTGATCAACCAAACGAATTGTGGTTCTTCTATTGCAAGACAAAATGCTCTTGAAAGAGCAAAGGGTGAATACCTCTATTTTATGGACAGTGATGATGTATTTGATTGTGATGCGCTATTAAATTGTTATAATAGAGTTAAAAAAGATGATTTGGATATGGTCATTTTTGATGCCATCTCTTTTACAGATCATGATGGTATAGAGTTATCCCAATATGATTACAACAGAAAAGGTTTTTTGGATGAGAGTTGTGTGTATAGTGGATGTGAGGTTGCATATATATTATTAGAGAACGAGAAGTTTAGAGTCGCTCCATGGATGCATTTTTTTAGAAAAGAAACAGTTATAAATGCTTCTCTACAGTTTTATCCTAATATAGTACATGAAGACGAACTCTTTTTCTCTCTATTGTATCTATATTCCAAGAGGGTAGGTTATATTGCCAAAGATTTTTTTAAAAGGAGGCTCAGACCAAATTCTACAATGACTACAAGTTTTGGGTTGAAAAATTATTACTCCTATAAAATTGTAATTAAAGAGTTAGTTAAGCATAAAACTACTCCTGAATTTACGAAAGTGCTAGATATGCTAATTATTTCTATATTAAATAGTTTCATATTTAGAGTTTCTGGCCTTAATTTAAGATTGAGATTAGATATGGTCTTATTTATTATATCCAATAGATTGGTTAAATATATTAATTTTAAGTTCTTAATAATATTATTATTTCCTTTTATTAGAAGATCAAAAAATAAGTGATTGTTTTTTTGTAAATTTGTCACAAATCGCTGGTTAATTATGTCCGTTTTATGAGAGTATTAATTATAGTCGCTTTATTGATAGCTTCATCTTTTAATCTTTTTTCGCAAGATTATTCAGTTGTTGCTGATAAAGCTTTATCACAAAATGAGATAGTCTCTCTTCTGCCCCCATTGGGGTCTCTTATTGATTCTGCTCAAAAGCACTCTCCTTTACTCAAAATTCAGGAAGCAGATATTTTAATTAGGGAGTTAGCAATTAGAGCTGAAAAGCGTGATTGGATGAAAAACTTTGGATTTGATGCAGGTGTTAGATATGGTATGATGGACAATATTGTTGTAAGTAGAGAGGTGGATACGGATATAGATAGATTAAACAAAGAGGTGAGATATAATGCAGGTTTTTTCTTTAGGGTACCATTCTCAATGCTTTTTGATAATACAAATATAAAGTTAAGGCAGCAAGAGCAAGTCAGAGCTAAATATGAGTATGAAAGAGTTTTTAGTGACTTAAAAAGATTAATTATAACCCAATACAACAACATACTTATGTCTCATAAAACAATGTTAATTAGAGCAGAGCATGTTGCTACATATAATATTCAACTTGTTAGGGCAGAGAAGGATTTCCTTGAAGGAAATATAAATATAAATGAGTATTCTAGATTTAATGAGATGTATTCTCAGGCAAGGGTAGAGTTGGAGACAAATAAAATAGAGTTTCTTACAAACTATCAAGTTTTGCAAGAAATTATTGGTATTAAAATAGATCTCAACTGGTAATGAGTGTAATATACATCATAAGACTTTTAGCGAGACATGCATTGATGCTGTTGTTTATGCCAATTCTGGTTGCCTCAGTTGTCTTTTTTATGACCAGAAATCAGAGTAAAACATATGTCTCTGCAACAAAAGTCTACACAGGATTCACTACGGGCTCCTCTATTGTCTCACTTCAGCAGGCAAAGGTTGACCTTTTTGGTTCTAGAGCTGCTTTTGATAATTTGATATCTATAATTTCATCAAGAAGAACTGCAGAAGAGGTTGGATTAAGGTTGTTTACTCGCCATATGATGCTAGAGAGTGCAGATAAACTTTTTATTACTGCAGAAAATTTAGATAAAATCAGATCAATAGTCCCTCAAGAGGTTAGGCAACTTGTGGTTAAAGATAATTTTGACTCTACATACAATAATTTTTTACGCTATAAAGAGTCTGGAATTAATAACTTTATATACGGGATTTTGAACTACGATCATCCGCACTATAGCTCCAAAAGGATAAGAGAGAATATTGTTGTCAGAAGAGTTCAAAATAGCGATATGATTGATATATCGTATCGTTCAGATGACCCAGGGATATGTCATAGCACTCTTGAGATATTAAATAAAGTGTTCATAGCTGCATATTTAGATATGGAGATTAATCAATCTGGGGCAGTAACTCAATACTTTGAAGATCAACTAGAGATTGCTGTGAAAAAACTAAGAGAGGCCGAAGATGAGTTATTGGCTTTTAATCAGGCCGGTAATATTATTAACTATTACGAACAGACACGCCATATTGCAGCTGAGCAACAGACCTTTTCATTGGAGCACTCAAGGATTAGAATGGAGTATGCATCTGCAGAGTCAGTATTAAAAGTTTTAGAGTCAAAAATGACTCCAAAAGCAAAGACTCGCCTTAATAGTCAAGAGATTTTAGATCTTAGAAGTCAGTTGGCTCAGATAAACACAAAGATTACTCTCAAATCTGCCGAATTGGAATCTTCTGAGGGGTTTAATATTAAACTTGCACAAGAGGTTTCTGATCTTAACTTACATCTTGCTAGAATTCAAGAGAAAATTAGAGCTAGTATCCAAGATCTGTATGATTTGGAGTACTCGCAAGAGGGAATTCCATCATCTAAACTAATTCAAGATTGGTTAGATCAAGTTTTAGCATTAGAGAGTGCAAGAGCAAAACTCTATGTGGGAGATGTAAGAATGGATGAGTTTAGAGAACTATTTAGAAAGTTTGCTCCTATGGGGGCAATAATGAAGAGTTTGGAGCGAAAGATTGATGTTGCAGAAAATGAGTATTTATCTCTTATTAATAATCTGGGATTAGCAAAACTTAATCAACAGAATACTGAACTAAACTCCAACATAAAAGTTATTGAGACTCCACTTTATCCTTTAACTCCACAACCTAGTAAGAGAAAAGTATTGATGATTTTAGCTGCAATGGTTGGTTTTATTATTCCGTTATTTGTGATAGTTGCGTTAGAACTTTTAGATAGTACTGTTAAATCTTGGAATAGAGCACAAAGTTTAACCGGGCTGCAGGTGGTTAGTATGATACCTAATATGAGTCTTGGAAAGAGAGTAGATAATATTCATTTTATATTCTCAAAGGGGATAGATCTTATTTCTAGAAAACTATTGCTGTCTCATCTTAATAAAGAGAGTAAAAGAGACCCACTTGTATGTGTCTTTTATAGTCATTTTGAGAGCGAAGGAAAGAGTACAATTCTTAAATCTTTATTAGAGAATGTAAACGAATTAAATCTTAGATCTCTATTAATTACGTATGATAATATTGATGGCGGAGAGGAGTTTGATGTTGTCAGATATAACGTGTCTCCTGAGATTCAGAGTTATACATCCATAGATCAGTTTAGTGAAGATGTTAAGATATTTCCAGATAACTATTTTGACTTTATCTTTATTGAGATTCCTGCCATTGTATATAACTACTATCCTCTCTCTTTTGTAAAGAGTGCAGATAATCTATTTATGATTTTACGTGCAAATAGATCTTGGGATGCAGCTGATAAAAAAGCGATGGAGGAGATTTATGCCATATCACCAAAAGCTGCTCCAAAGGTTATTTTGAATGGAGTCAATATCTCTGAAATGGAGTCTATTTTTGGAGACCTTCCTAAAAAGAGGTCTATGATAAGAAGATTTCTTAAAAACCTATTTAGGTTAAGGTTTTTTTCTAGGAATGGTTTCAAATTGAGCTAAACCACAATCTGCTATGGAACATGTTTTTAGCAAATATTCTGGGGCGGATCGACTTAGAAATCCCTTTGTTTTTGTAGGGGTGAGTCTTTTGCTTGTTTTTTTAGCAACTTTAATTGCGAAAGGAGGTATTTTTATATCATTAGCTCTGTTATTTTTGCCGATTGCTCTTATATACATATATGCGATATTAATTGAGCCAAAAGTTGGAATGTATGGACTCTTTTTCTACAACTTTATAGCTTTAGGTTTGGGCAGATATATCGATTTTTTTCCTGTTGGAATGGGTGTAGATGCTCATCTTCTTTTAGTATACGTTTCTTTGATTTTTAATTCATTTGTATACGATATCCCGTGGAAAAGGGTAAAATCGGAATTTTTTATTTTGGCTGTTATTTGGTATGGGTACTCTGTATTACAGCTTTTTAATCCAGAAGCCGCTAGTAGAGAGGCTTGGTTCTATGCAATGAGAAGTGTCTCTTTATATATGATAATGACCATACCTCTTGTTAGAATGATATTTAATAAGAGAAAAGACTTAGATCTCTTCTTTATTATTTGGGGAGTTATGTCCATTTTGGCAACACTAAAAGGTATGATGCAGCTTTATATTGGGGTTGATAGGTGGGAGCAGGCTTGGCTAGATGCAGGATCTGCTGTAACTCATATTCTTTTTGGTAAATTAAGGATATTCTCTTTTATGTCAGATGCAGGTCAGTTTGGTGGAGCACAGGGGCATGCTGGAGTTGTTTTTATGATCTTGGCAATATTTGAGAAAAAATCATTTAAATTGCGTGTATTCTACCTGATTGTTGGCTTAATGGGTCTTTATGGTATGATGATCTCAGGAACCAGAGGATCCATAGCAGTCCCATTTGCAGGGTTGGCGTTATTTGTATTTGTCAGGAAAAATATAAGAGCAATGATTTTGGGTGCAATTCTAGGATTATCGATATTTGTTTTTTTTAAATATACTTATATTGGTCAGGGAAACTACACAATACAAAGAATGAGAACAGCATTCAATCCAGAAGATGCCTCTCTAATGGTAAGGGTAGAAAATCAGAGAAGATTAAAAGCTTATATGGCATCTAGACCATTTGGAGGTGGTTTAGGCTCGTCTGGTGGTTGGGGATTACGATTTAGTCCCAATACTTTTTTAGCTAATGTTCCTACAGATAGCTGGTATGTGGCAATTTGGGCAGAGCAAGGTATTGTTGGATTAATGTTACACCTTTTTATTCTTTTTTATGTTTTAGGGAAAAGTGCCTATCTTATAATGTTTAAGCTTAGAAACGATGAGGTGAAATATAAACTAAGTGCTCTTGCTGCAGGAATGTTTGGAATTATGGCAGCCTCATATGGTAATGGAGTGTTGGGGCAGATGCCCACAGGAATTATCATCTACTCTTCAATTGCCTACCTATCTATGGCACAAGAGTTAGATGAAGAGAAAGAGAGTGTTGAGAATTTAATTAATAGTGAGCAGAGCCGTAACCCTATGCTCCCCGCTTAGCTCTCTCCCAGTTTACACTCTGTTTATTTTTAAGATATCTAATAAAACCTCTATATACAGAGTAGTTCATCATTACAAAATAGTATGGAATAAATAAAACTTTTATTTTTATACTTTTTTGCTCTAAAAGATATCCTATTAATGCTGCAAAATAGAAGCCTATTTGACATATGAGCAGGAATTGATATACTGGGGAGTAATTGTAGATTAATAGGTTTAAAACAAATATTATGGGCAAAAGAAGAGGTGCTAGTGTCCATCTGAGAACTCTGTGTGAAATATATTGAAAAGATAGAGTTCTATATTTGAAAATATTCAATAGAGGGTATAGTCTAACAATAGATTGTATTCCACCAGCAGAAATTCTAATTTTTCTTTTTAACTCCTCCTTTACATTTGCAGATGCGCTTTCAATTGCATACGCCTCGGGATTGTACTCTATTTTATATCCTTTCATAGCTACTCTTAAAGAGATAATAAAATCATCTAATAGAGTATCTGGTTCAACCTCTTGAAATAGTTCAGTTCTAATTGAAAACAGTTCCCCAGCAGCACCAACTGCGCTGTATAGCTCAGCATCCCATTTTTTTAAAAGAGATTCGTACTTCCAATATATTCCCTCTCCTGCCGATGCTGCACCATCTTTATCTTTCATAAAGATACGTTTTTCTCCAGATACACATCCTGTTTTTGGATCTTGAAATAGTTTTGCTATTACCATCAAGGAATCTTGACCAAGCATTGTATTTGCATCTGAAAAGACAACTATAGGTGTATCTACGCTTTTCATCGCTCTATTTATGGCCGCAATTTTCCCTCTTCTTTCTGGCTGATGCATAACAATTACATCGGGATAATTTGATAGATATTCTGGAGTGCCATCATCTGAACCGTCAGTAACCCAAACATGTTTAAGTTTATCTTTTGGGTAGTTTAAACTTTGAGTATTTTTAACTTTTAGATCCACATAATCTTTTTCGTTATATGCTGCTATCATTAGAGTCAATTCGGGTAGCTCATTGCTGAATATTTGCTTAGAATTTCTATTAAATTGGCGTTTTAGTTTGACTAAAATATAGAGTACCAGGCCGTAGCCTACATATGTATAGATTACTATAAGAATTGATATGAGAAATAGTATTTCTAATGTTTTCATAATCTTATGATTTTAGGTAATGTGTTTATATTTTAATCTATAGATGGTATGTTGTAATTAGAGAGTGTCCCTTTCTTGGTGATGATGCTATTGAGAACTCTTTTGGAGGAATCCCACAAGAGATAATAAGTAGAATAACCTCGTTGTCATTAATATTTAGTATTTTTCTAAGACTAATATCTCTCTCTTTTGATACACTCCAATTTAAGGCACAGCTAGCCACTTTTTTATAATGAAGTGCATTAAATAGTGACATACAAAACATACCTCCATTTAAATGGTTTTCAAACCTTTCATGAATATCCTTGGTTGTAGATACTAAAGAGGTAATTACTAATAGAGTCTCAGCAAGATGTCCAAAACCTCTGTTGCCATTTTGTAATGCTAATATTTGATCTTTTATTTTATTATTTTTTACAATATGTACTCTGGTTGGTTGTCTATTGCAAAATGATGGGGATTTTTGAGCCATGTCGATGCACTCATCAAAAACCTCTATTGGAATAGTTTGCGATGTGTAATTGCGAACAGTATATCTCGAATTACTAAAAATATTAAATGGTGAGTCAATATATTTGAAAAACTCTTCGGCAGAAATTCTAATTTGTTTTTCTCCCTCTACATTAGGGAATAGTTCTTTTAATTTTTGAAGTCTTTGGTTAATATTGTAGTCTAGAGAGAAGTTTATCTTTATATGATAATCTAAGTACTCTTTTAAGACAGAAACAGATTGTGTAAATTCAATACTATTCTCATCAAATTTATTTTTATGATATAGATCAATGGTATTTAGTAGTGATATAACAACAGCAGAACCAAATCCAGGTCTGGGTTCTGGCATTGTTAATCCCTTTTCTACAATATGATATGCAAGAGTAAGATCTCTTTTAAGTCTCTCTTCTAGTGAATTGTCATAGACTTTATCTTTTACTCTAATTTTAAGATCATACAAACTATCTTTTACAGCACTATATAAATAGTAATAGTAGAGTATTTTTTTGGGAAGAGAGTGTTTTAGCTTTGATTTAATATTACTCATATCTTTTTTATTTTAGATAGTATTTTATTTATAGGCTTTTCTATTAAACTTTTTTCGTAGGGATTGAGTGCGATATACCATGTAGATACACAAAAAAGAATTAAGTATGAAATAGCCGATATAGAGAAGATTAATGGATTATTTAAATTCACATAGTTATATAATATAATACCAAAAATTGATGGAATAATAAGAGAAGGTATTGTGCTAATTATCTGTTTAGTAAAAAAAACAATATTGATTCCTACTCTTTTATGATAGTGCCAGTTCATAATAAAAACATTGCCAATAATTAATGATACAGCAGTACCGATTGCAGCTCCAACACCTTGATAGTGCTTTACAAGAGGAATTGATATACCAATATTAACTATAGCAATAAATAGATATGTCCATGAGCGAAATTGATGCATATTCTTGGCCTTTTGGACCTCTATTCCCAGATTTTGTATAAGAGGTATTGTTACAGGTATTATTAGTAGAAGGGCAATTATGTATGATGACCCATAATCGTCACCAGCCCACAGATAAATAAATGATTTTCCAAAGAATATTAATCCAGTAAAAATTAGAGATAAGACAAAAAATTGGACCCTTCCAACTCTTGCAAATAGAGAGCTAATCTCTTTATTAGAGACATTTGCCGATATCATTTGGTTAACCCTGGGAATAAAAACACTAGAGACTGCAGTAGAGAGTGATATATAGTATGTATTAAGTTGTGCCGCAAGGCTATAAGTTGCAACTGCAATTGTTCCATGAAATCGTCCAATTATAAACCGATCTACGTTCCAATTAATTTGATTTACTATAAGATTTATAAAAATAAACGATGAGAATAGGCTCATTTGTTTCATTAAGGTGTAGTCAAACTCCTTAAACGAAAATCTAATGTTAAGTTTTTTTATACAGTAAACAGCATTAATAATCTCTATAATTATATTAACTAAAGTTGCAATAACAACCATACCTATTGCTCCATAGCCCGAAATAAGAACGGGAAGTGTTATAAGTGGCGTTGTTATAACTTTGATTATTTGGACTAGTTTAAGAAAAATAAACTTTTCGTTTGCAGTGATATATGTAGTAAATATTATTCCAATAAATGAAATTGCTATGTTGATAGTCATAATCAACATTAAAATTTGTGCAATTGATGACTCTTGTTGAGTTAGTTCATTTCCTAGAATCTCTTTTGTGTAAAGCGTTAGTGTAGATCCTGCAATCAATGAAATTATTGCGATAACTCCAAAGATGGTAACAAACATACCATTTAGCTTTTTTATAGAATTATGGTCATTAGTTACCTTGAAACCAGAGAAATATTTAATGTATGCACTACCAAATCCAAAATTTAAAATGCCTAAATATCCTACAACTGAGGCCACTAGATTATAAAGACCATACTCACTTTGGCCAAGCAAACGTAGCATTATTGGAGTATAAAGTATGGATATTACACTTCCAAGACCCAATTGCAAATAGGAGAGTAGGGCACCTGCTTTAATCTGGTTTTTAATCATAAACTATTGCTCATTAAGCCCTTCATTAAGATATGTCATTGTTTTTTTTCTCTCTATCTCAAGAATATCTTGAATATGAGAGTAATTCACATTGAAAATATTCCCATGAGTTTTAACCTTGTTGAATCGTCTATCTTCTAAATGAAATTTACTTAGTAGCGTGTCAATTCTTGAGGACATTTTAACGCTTTTTCCCTTTCTATCAAAAATAATAAAAGGGATGCCCATTAGGATCGAGAAAATTACTCCATGAAAAGAGTCAGTGCAGAGCACCTGAGCAGAATTAATATAATCTATAAATTCAGATGGATCTGCTGCGTACCTTTTTGGGTCATTAATATTTGCCATATGACAAATATCCATGCCTTTATTATAAGCTAAGGAGCTTATCCATTTTTTGGTTTCTCTCTCTTTTTCTCCAATGAAATAAGTTAGTATATATTCCTTTTGGGGTTTGAATTTGTTTTGGGAAGAGATTTTTAACCATCTCTCTTTTGATAGCATGAGGGTTGGATCTACAAGAACGGGAGCGTCTCTACCTGTTAACTCTTTAATTATATTAGAACCACTCTCTTCTCTTGCAGATAGGTACTCTATCTCATTCAGCATTATAGAGTAGCTTTTTTTATATCTATCTGGAATTTCTGAAATACCAAAGCTAGGTGAGAGCGCTATTTTCCTCTTTTCATTGCAAAATGTTCCAAAATCAAATCCAGAACCATATCTAAATGATGGGTTCCAAATTTGGTCACTCCCAATTATATAATAATCAAAAAGACTCTCTAATTCTGTAGGGATATTTCTATGATCTACTGTAAATGAGGTCTCAGAGATATATTTAGATGTAAAATTCTTAAAAGAACCTATTTTTTGATTTAAAAGAATACTCTTTTTCTTTGCGTTAAGCTTATCCTCTATTTTCAATAATATTTTATCTAAAATTTTGCTTGGATTATGATTTATTAGCCTCTTAATTCTCTCTTTATATGGGAGAGAATCAATCGTATCTGGTTTAGGAGAATTATTTACAATGGTTGTTACTTGATATCCCAAATCTTTAAGTATCTCCTGTACTGCATAATTTTGTAATCTGTTTCCATAATTCTGATAATCACAGATTGTTATTATTCCAACTTTTTTCATAGGTTAAATATTTGAAGAAATAATAGAACTAAAAAGGGCCGCTCTTGAGTCCCATGAGTTAGATTTAGCAAACTCAACTCTTAATGCTATTCTTTCACTTGAATCATTTTCTATCTCCTCTTTAAGAAGGAGTTCCATGCTTTTTGATTCTGATATTACAGAGATAACTTTGTTAAATTCATCTAATTTAGCAAATGGCGTCATGACCACGGGAACTCCTACAGCTAGATATTCATTAATTTTGAGTGGATAAATATTTTTGTTTGCTTCATTTGCAAGGTATGGGATAATACCAACGTCATATGTGGCTAATAATTTTGGAACATCGTTAGCCAAAATTGGCGGAAAAAATTGAACATTAGGGTATATCTCTAATCTCTCTTTAATATGATAATTTCTAAGGTCTCCAGTAAATTCGAATTTATATTCGGGTAGCGCCTTAACTGCTTTTTCTACGCAATCAATATCGAATCTAAAGTCTAAACTACCAATATAACCAACTAATTTATTATCTCTTTTGTAAATCTCTTTTTTTGAGTATTTATTAAATTGTGGAAAATCTACTCCATTTTTTACCACATAACAATTGCTATTAATCTGATTTTTAAGATTCTTTAATGAATCAGATGTGGTGATTACCATATCTGTCTTATGTAGCAACTCGTTTTCTACATCAAAAATTCTTTCACCAAAGTGTCTAGACTCAACAGCATCGTAGCAGTAGTATATATTAGAAGCCTCATTTAGTTTTCCAATGCATGCCACTCCATAAAATGGGTTAAAAGCCGATATAACAATAGGATTACTAAATTTTAATCTCTTCATTGCCTTTTTTACGGCTCTAATATATATCCATCTATTAATTTTAAAAAGTAATTTGAATAGAGATTCATTTTTTAAAAAGTATAGAGGGAGTACTGGAGGAATAGTTAAGTTATACACCTTATTGTGGTTATCGCTCTCAATTATCTGCAATCGTCTCTTTATTCCCAGCATTTTTGAAATTGGAGCATCTTGTTTTTTTAAAAGAGTTGAGATAATATCTTTAAATGTGTAGGCATGTTCAACAAAAAGAACTCTATTCTCTTTTGCTAATCTATCCATTAACTGGACAGTAGATTTGGTATATTTTCCAAACCAACTTGTGTTTGCAATACAAACTATATCTCTATTCTTTAACATATTTACTGCTGTTTTAAGTATAGTTTATTATATTCCTTTGCCATATTAAGCCATGAGAATAAAGAGGATCTAATATATCCACGATCAATTAGTGTATCTCTAAGTTCTTTATTGGTTTCTAGGAGGTAGATCTTTTCTGCTATATCTGTTGCGTTATATGGATCGGAAAATAGAGCTGCATCTCCTGCAATTTCTGGCATAGAAGAGGTATTCGATGTAATTACTGGCACTCCGCATGCCATCCCCTCTAAAATAGGGATTCCAAAACTCTCTCTTAAAGAAGGATATAAAAAAATATGACACATATTTATAATTTGTGGTAATTCAGTGTTAGGAACATAGCCAGTTAAGTGGATATAATCATTAAGCCACTCCTCATTAATATCTGCCAAAATTAAATTTAATGCATCTTTGTCGTAGTCTAACATTACAAGTTTGTACTTTTTATTAACTCTCTTGTTAAATAGAGCAAAAGCTTTTAGCACATTTGGGGTATTTTTTTTAGGATCGGTATTGCCCAAAAAAAATAGAAAATTATCTGGAAGATTATATTTATTTTTGGTAGTATGTAAAATTTTCGAATCTGAGATTTTAGTAAAATGCTCTCCTACACCATTATATATTGCTAAAAGATTGTTGTCTAACCCCATTATCTCTTTTATTCTCTCTTTTTCAAAATTAGAGACAGTTACAATCTCTTTAGCTTTTTTTGATACAATTGGAACTATTAATCTTCTATATAGACTACCGAATCTTTGATACATTGTAGCTCCTTTTTTAAAAAGATTGAGAGATTCAATATATATAATGTCATGAAGAGTAATGATTACTGGGCATGGTGCAAAGATTGGTGCTGTGTTACTAGTGCAGTGTAGAATATCGCATTTATATTTTTTTACAGCTCGGGGTAACGAAATTTGCTCCCAAGTTGGGTAAAATCCCCCCTCTACCTCAATAATTTTAAAGTTTTGACTCTCTTTAAGACATTCTCGATCTATATCTGGGCTAACGAAAATATAGTAGGTATTTTCCTTATCTATTTTTTGAAGATTTCTTATAAGTTCTAAAGCCACCATGTCCATTCCATGTTTTTTGACTCTAAAGACTCTTTGTGCTTCTATTCCAATAATCATAGCTTTAAATATTAAAAAATAATGGACTCAGGTTCTCGTTGATTTATATATATATCCCACCATACAGCCAAAGTTAGAAGATTCATTATTTTAAAAGCATTTACCTGTTGATTCCAAAACCAATATGTTGGTCTTTTCTTTGACTGAGAGTATTCATTTAGTAGTTTTTGAACATACTCCCTGTTTAACAGTTGGTAAGAAAGTGAGCTGGACAAGATATAGTCAGATATTTTTTGAAATTGGAGGTTATCATCTAAAAATATAGGTAAAGGAGCAAATCCTCCTTGTTTTTTCCTATCAGTAATCTCTTTTGGTAATTTATCTTTTAGAGATTGTTTGTGGAGATATTTTGAGGAGCCAATGCCTTTTGCTATATCTTTTATGTTGCCGCACCACTTTAACTCTCTTGGTAAAGATGCTAAAAAGTTATAGATGTCATAACTCATATATGGAAAGGTAAGATTATTTGAGAATAGGTTTGCCATTTTAGAGGCTTTGTGTAATATTACTTGATTAATTACCTGTTTAATATCACAGTGGTAGTTATGGATTGTAAATAGGTTGTCAAAGTTTGAATATGTTTTTGGAATGCTTTCTAGGTAAGAGCGATTAGGATTAAAGTACTCTTTTTTTAATAGATTTTTTAATTCTGCTTGCTCAAACCCAAAGTTGTCACTTTTTAGGATATCTAAAATTTTACGATTATGAAATTTAGTTTTAAAAAGAATATTGTCTGCGTTAAATGGAGGTAGCTCCGAAATTTTATTATATAGCTTTTGAAAAGATGTTAGATGCATCTTTTTTATCATATATTTAAGGGCTAGCTCTTTACCAGCAGTTCCAAAATGTTGATCATTGCCATCTCCTCCTAGAATAATCTGGGGTTTATTATTCCCTATTAACTCCATAACGCAATAGTTTACCATTAATCCACCCTCTTGAAACGGATCAGCCATATGGGAAACTATTTTGGGTAAATTCTTAATTTCAGATCCATCAATTTCATATTCATGATGATTAGTATTGTAAGTTTTAGATAAAATTTTTGCTAGTGGTAGTTCAGTCCATCTATTGTTTTTGAAGCCGATAGAATATGATGATACATTTTTATCAAAAACCTCTCGTAAAACAGCAATGTTGCCTCCAGAATCGTAACCCCCACTCAAAAGAAGTGCCGCGTGATCTATTCCCTTAACTCTGGAATTGACAGCCTCTTTATGAAGCCTATAATACTCTTGAGTTGCATCTTTTGCCGATATTTTAATAGGTGACTCACTTTTTGAAAGGTACTCTTCCCAAGTAAAAAGCTCTTTAGTAGTTGCTGCTTGAGTATATTTAAGAACCACCCCCCCATCTAATTTGGTTATGTCTGCAAAAGATGTTAGAGGAGCTGGAATATATCCTATTGATAAGAAGGTGTTAATTGCCTCAAAATTAGGTGCAGGACTATATTTTTTATCTTTAATGGGATAAACAGGATTTGAGCAGAAGAAGGATGAATTATAAAATACTTGAGGACCAGCACCATGTCTGTCTCTATATACAATTGTTTGCTTCTCCTCTAATATAATTATTAAAAACTCTCCATCGTAATACTTAAAGCTATCAACTCCCTTTTCAACAAAACCATCCATAACATGTTTTGCTATATTACTGTTGGGAATATTATATATAGATCCCCATATGAATAGAGAACTGTTAGATGGTTCGTGAGTATATCTCTCTAATTTATCTTGTATTTTGCAGATAAATGACGTATCATTTTGATTTTTAAGAAAATAGAAGTTAGTCATAAAGTAGGTAGTATGTTATAGGTTAAGTGCCGTGCTGTGTATGAATGAACTTTTTGTTTGCCCCTTTTAGTTTAAATAGAGATTTGTACATAATTATTGCGGCTTTAGGTAAAGTTTTTAGTGCATAAAATGTTTGAATATTATAATACTTTTTGGGAGTAGCAATCATTAAGGCAGTTAATGAAATTACAAAAAGCGCTAGCCATCCAGAGTAATGTATTATAAGATCTGGTATTAAACTAAAATAGGTGAGAGTGAAATTAAATACAAAAAGAGAGAAGATTGTAAATAGAAGTAGAATTCTTGGTGGTGATATCATCTGTATTACTTTGTCAAAAAAATCAAAATTTCCATTTAGGATAAGATGTTTTAAACCAGATAATGCGAATCTTCTAAAATATACAAATTGAGCAGATAGCCATCTACGTCGTTGATTTGCAAAAACCTCTGCTTTTTGAACTTTTTCGTCATAAACTATAGCATCTTTGGCATATGAGATCTTATGGTTGTCTCTCAGAAGAGTTAATTCTAACTCTTTGTCAAAGCCTCCAATAGCGTTTATTTCTGACATTCGTTGTTTGAAAAAATGATATTCAAAAGCCATTCCAGACCCAATAAGAGCAGATGATAGTCCAATATTAACATGTCCAGTTCGGAAAATAGAGTTATTAATCTCTTCACTAATAGCATCCAGTACTGCAAAAGATGTATTAAGATTTTTAGCTACTCTATGCCCTTGAACAGCAATAAATCCTTTGTCGAAATGTAAATCTATTAACTCAATAAAATTGCTCTCCATTACATTATCGGCATCTAAAATAAGAGCTATATGGTAGTCATTATCTATTACATCCATTGCCCTGCGTAGAGCCTTAGATTTTGTGCTTACATCAAAAGATACTTCTATAACTTTGATTGGGAGTTTTTTTAAACAATCTAAAGTCTCTTGTTTGAAGGAGTCTGCAATCACAATAACATCCATAAGCTCCTTTGGATAATTTTGTTCTAGTGCTTTTTTTGCTACATCTATAATTACGCTATCTTCCTTATATCCAGGTATTAGAACTGCATATTTTCTAAAAGGAGTTTTGATCTTCTCTTTTGAATTTGCAGAAAAGTCTCTATTATCAAAAATAGAAGCAACGGCAAAAAGGAGGTAGTAACAGCCAAATATTGCCAGATAGCAAAATAGTGCAAATTCAATTATGTTAATTATAATCTGGATCATAGTTTATAGTTTAGGGTTCTGTTTTAGAGCTCTATAATTTAATAAGTTCCATATATAAGATCTTATATATGCGTTGGCAATCTTAAAGTTAAATTTTATTAGATTAATAAGAACATTTTTGGGGAGTGATATAAATGTTTGAAAAATCAAGTTGGCAACTCTAGTTAAGCCTTTGTAGTTTCTTCTTGCAAAAATAATTCGGGACCTACTAATGTAATATGTTTTAAAAGCAGAGTCCCTTCCTGTAGAAACGGATTCTTTATGAAGTATATAGGAGATAGGGAGGTAGTAAACGTAATATCCAGCCCTTTTTATCATCTCTACCCAATCATGCTCTTCGTAATATAGAAAGTATACTTCTGGTATTAAGCCAACCTCTTCTATTACTCTTCTTGGAACAATCATTGCTGCACCATGAACGTATGCAGTTTTGCTAATAATATTATATTCTGGACCATCTGGTTTATTATAGCCAATTCCATGATTTCTAATAGTATATGGGTTCATCTCTGTAAAACCTGCATATTGAATAGTAGACGGACTCCAGTAAAACTTAATTTTTGGAGATGCAATTCCTACTTTTGGGTTTTCTATCATAAAATTGACCAAAGGCTCTAAAAAATCTTTAGGAACAGTTGTATCATTATTTAAAAACATTAAGAAATCTCCTTTGGATTTTTTAATTCCTAGATTATTACCTCCAGCAAAACCAAGGTTTATTGAACTCTCAATAAATACTATTTCTGGGAACCTCTTTTTAATTATAGATGGATTGTCTTTTGTGGAGTTGTTATCTACCACAATTATCTCTATGTTTTTATAAGTAATATGGCGTAAAGAACTTAGTAAATCACAAGTCACCTCCGATTGATTGTAATTTACAGTAATAATTGATACTAAAGGTTGATTGGTCATGCAATTAATTTATATAGTTAAAGTCCTTTGCAGAGAAGAGACTATCTAATACCGATACAGAGTGCCATTCATTTGCACTGCTACCACCGCTCTCAGCCCACGTTTTGAACGGAGGGTAGGCATTGTATATTTTTACAAATTCTTGAGGATGTCTAACGGATTTGTCACTTAGAATTGCCCACACCCAGTTATCTACGGTTGAAAAATTGTTTGTTTGACTTGCAATAAAAAATGGGAAATGAAATAGATTAGTTGCTCTACCATTTTTAAAATGAACCTCTTTGCCTCTTTGTCCAAATACAGAGAATATATCCAAATTAACTCTTCCCAAAGAGGGGGCCTGTAAAAGAGTAAATTGTGAAATAGGGAATATTCTATTTGATAGAAGTTCTACTTCTACCCAAAAACTTTCTGTATCAGAAGGAGGGTCTATGTTTCTGACATTAATAAATAGTTCGGAATTATTAGAAAAATGGTTTCTAAAATTACCCGTTAAAGGGATAACATCAAAACCAGCACCAATTTCTGTTGAGTAGCTATTATTAGAGCCTGTTGTTACATTAAATAGGTCCGAGATGTAACCATTTGTTGAATGAAAAATCCTATCTACATAATTGCTAGACATCCCAGAGTATAATGCTGCAGCTATTCCAATTTGTCTATATGAGCTACCAGTCGCTCGAGGTTGAATATTTATTCTAAAACTTCTAAGTCTAGATTGATTGTCTAGATATAGTTCTAAATTAAACCCAAAGACAACATCGTTCATATCCATGTCTCCTTTTGAGGGGAATAGATCTTCGAACATAATTGTAGCATATCTGTTCTTGGCTGGAAAGTATATTGTCTCTTTTATTACACCCCCACCAATTGCTTTTGTTAAAGGAGTTGTAGCTTCTGGAATAACTGAAAAAGAGCTGTTTTTACTTAGAAATAGATTGTATTCTCCTGCAGGAATTGCATGAGCTAATGTATCTCCATCTTGATTTATAATTGTTGATGTAGATGGTAAAATAATATTGACCTCTTCAATAGAGTGCCAATTAAAGTCATTAGGAACAATAAGATCAGAGATAATTCCACTCTCTTTTTTGTGAACACAAGAGATTAAAATTAGCGTTATAATGATGTATAGTGATACTTTTTTCATACATGTTGCAATTGAAAAGATAAGTTACATAAATATAACAATTTTTTGGAGATAGATGTTTATAAATAGAAGTTGGAAATAATGGTTTTTCCACATTTTGATATTATTGACTCTGGATGAAACTGAATACCATATATTGGGAGGGATTTATGTCTAATTGACATCGGTATATTGTCCTCATTTACAGAGCTTATAATTAGAGGGTCACTAATAGAATTGAGTTCTAAAGCCCATGAGTGGTATAGCCCAATTATTTTTTGACTCTCCATTATATTTCTAAAAAGGGGGTCGTTATGGTCTTGTATCACTAAAGAAGAGGAGTGCCCATGGTATGGCCTATTTAAATTAATAAGTTGGGCTCCAAAAAACTCGCCGATAGTTTGGTGTCCAAGGCAAATGCCCAGAATCTTATGACTATGCATACTCATCTCTATTAATCTAAAAAGATCCATTGACTCGCTTGGAACTCCTGGTCCTGGAGATATAATAATATGAGAAAAGAGGTTTAAATCATTGAATGGAATGGATCTATTGTCACAAACTGTTATTTGTGTATCAGTTGTTGCTCTTACCAAATGTGCTACGTTTTGCACAAAAGAGTCAAAATTATCTATTAATAGAGTTTTATTCATCAAACAAATATATTCTTTAAGAAGATTTGTTGCAAAAAATCTTTAAACTCTTACTTTTGCAATGGATAGATTAAAATGTATGAATTGTATCAAAGAAGAGTCTGCTTGTGTTATTCGTCATAAAATTAACGAATTATCCAAAAAAGGTATGCCGTTTCTATTCGTTTTAGATTATGAGATGAGTAGTGGATATTTAATAGAAAAACCTTTGGATTGTGCAGAGGTTCTCTTTAAAATAGGAGAGATAAATAATTTTAATCATTATTTAAATGAGATCTCTTCCTCTTCACTTTTGCAATCAAATCATCACGATTCAAAGATTGATATTATTGATAAAATAGATTATAACAGTTACAAACAGAAATTTGAAATTGTTATGAATGGTTTAAAAAGAGGAGATAGTTATTTGAGTAATCTCACTTGCAAAACAAGAATTTCTGTTAATGTTCCTTTTGAGACCATTTTATTAAATTCTGACTCATATTTTGGGATTTATATCCCAAATAGATTTATCTCATTCTCTCCAGAGAGATTTGTTAAAATTGAGAATAGTAAGATCTACTCTTACCCTATGAAGGGTACAATAAAATTATCGGAGAAGGATGCCTATAAAAAGATAATGGAGGATCACAAAGAGGGATGTGAGCATGCAACAATCGTGGATTTAATCAGAAATGATATTGGAATAGTATCCGATTGTGTATCCGTTGAGAGATATAGATATGCCGATATTGTAAATACATCAAAAGGAGATCTCATTCAAATTAGCTCAGAGGTTGTTGGTCAGCTATCATTGAGCTATCGAGATAGATTGGGAGATTTGCTATTTTCTCTTTTACCAGCAGGTTCTATTTCTGGAGCGCCCAAGAGTTCTACCGTAAAGATTTTAAGAGAGGCAGAGGGTGAAAGTAGGGGGTATTATACCGGGATATTTGGTTATTTTGATGGCAAATCATTGGATTCGGCAGTTTTAATAAGGTTTATTGAGATAGATCCTGGTGGTTCACTATGGTATAGAAGTGGAGGTGGAGTAACAATAAATAGTGATTGTCAAATGGAGTATTCAGAGATGTTAGATAAAATATATCTACCATATAAACGAAATATGCTGTGAGTAAATTGTTTTTTGAATCAATAAAAGTAGTTGGTGGAGATGCTCAAAATCTGGAGATGCATAGATATCGAGTATTAACAACAACTAAATACTTTTTTGGAAAATGTTTAGATATCCCATTTGAAACTATTGTCAGAAATCAGATTGATTTATATTCGGATTTTCAGTTCAATAAAATCTACAAGTTAAGAGTTGTCTATTCAGACATAGTAGAGAAAGTAGAGTTGTTGGAATACTTTCCTAAAAAGATTCGCTCATTAAAAATAGTGGAAGCAGATATAGACTACTCATATAAATGGAATAATAGAGACCATATTAATGAATTGTATAATCTCAGAGGAGAGTGTTCAGATGTCTTGATTGTAAAAAATGGATTGATTACAGATACTTCTTACGCAAATATTGTATTATCTAAAGATGGAGATTTTTTTACACCAAAAAAGCCTCTTCTGAATGGAACAAAGAGGCTTTTAATGCTATCTAAAGGATTAATTAAAGAGTGTGATATAACTCCTGAAGATATTGCGTTATATAATAGTTGTTATCTTATTAATTCTATGCTTGATATGTATCCAATAGATGAAATAGTATATTAATGGTGGTGGTGTGCATGGGCCTCTTTACCCTCTTTTTCTGTTTTGTGAATGGTCCCAAATGGATGCTCTACAGGTGAATATATAGAGTATAACTTAAGTGGTTGGTCCGAAATATTTATTAAATTATGCCATTTCCCAGCTGGAATCATAATTCCAAAGTCATCCTCCACCTCTATTTCTGTTAAATTGTCTTCGGAATCACCAATTAGTAACTTTCCTTTACCAGACTCTATACGTATAAATTGATCAATATCGTCATGTAGTTCTAAACCAATCTCTTCTCCCTTTTTTAGACTCATTAAGGTCATCTGCATGAATTTTCCTGTCCACAGAGATATTCTGTAATTCTCATTTTTGATAGTATACTCTTCAATGTCAAAAACAAATGAATTAGGTCCATGGTCTTTAAATTCCAAGATTTGATTGTTCTCACTTGTAATTGCTTGATCTGGTTTTTGAGAGCTATTACATGAGGATAATAAAAAAACAGTTAGCACAATTGTGGCAATAATTAAATTTTTCATAATAGATAATAATTTGGTTTTTTATTGAACATAAAAAAATGATAAAAAGTTCAATTATTAGTTATATATTTGAGTTAAACCAAAAATTTATCATATGAGAGCTAAAAATATCGATCTTATAGAAGAGCATAAAGCATCATTAGCTAGGCCGAAGCATAAATATAGTCTTACAGCTAAATTCTTCTTTTTTTCTATGGATCTAGTCACAGGAAAGAAAAACACCCTATGTAAAGCAGCTTTATTAGAAATTTTGGCTTCTGTTCCATACAGGGAGTGGGAAATTAGAAGTTATAAAACAATAACCCGTTATTTTAGAAATTCAAATAAGGTTTGTTGGTCTCAAAGAGTTATTGAGTGGGGTAGAGAGGCACAAGATAACGAGTATGACCATTTGAGAGTAATATATGAAAAAATGAAGGAAGATAATATCAAAGAAGCATGGTATTTATCTCCTGTAATTACTTTTATTTTTGTTCTTAAATATGTTATAATTTCTAAGATTGTTGCTTTTTTAAGCCTCAAAAGCGCATTCTATTTTAATGGAGAGTTCGAAGATCACGCAGAACATGTATATGCGCAAATGGTAGAAGATAATCCTCAATGGAGAGACCAACCCATAAAAAGTCCTATTGTTAAGCAGTATGCAGATGTAGAGAATTGGTCACAAGTATTTATTAATATCTGCTTGGATGAAAGAGATCATAGAAATGAGAGTTTTGTAAGATCTGACTATCCTCAGTATGTTGCTCAATATAAAAATAATCTATCAGAATAGAATTCTGATAGATTATTTTTGTGGATCTGCAAAATACTAGATTTAGTAACGAGCAGAAACTACATCCCAGTCGATGATTCCCCATAGAGCAGATATATAGTCTGCTCTTTTATTTTGATAGTCTAAGTAGTATGCATGTTCCCATACATCAAATGTAAGAATAGGAGTTAGATCTTTTGTCAATGGATTCCCTGCATTGCTCTCTTTGATGATTAAAAGCTTTCCTTGGTTATCTTTAACCAGCCAAGCCCATCCAGATCCAAAAAGAGTTGCAGCAGCATTGCTAAACTCCTCTCTAAATTTATCAAAACTACCAAAACTGCTCTCAATGGCTTTTGCTAAAGCTCCTTTTGGTGTCCCTCCTCCATTGGGTTTGAGTGAATAAAAATAGAATGTGTGATTCCATACTTGAGCAGCATTGTTGAAAATTGCACCCTCTGATTTAAGTACAATCTCTTCTAGTGTCATTTTCTCAAACTCAGTCCCCTTAATTAGGTTGTTGAGGTTTGTAACGTATGCTTGGTGATGTTTCCCATAATGAAACTCAATTGTTCCTGAGCCAATTACTGGTTCTAGGTCGTTTTTTGAGTAGGGTAGTTGAGGTAATTCAAAAATCATAATATAGAAATTTAGTTTGGTTGCAACTATACTGCTAATATACAGAAAAAAAGTATATCTTTATATACAAATTGATAAACTATGAGAGATATAAAATATTTGCAGTTGCTTGCTAAGTCTTTTCCATCTATTTCTGCAGCAACAACTGAAATTATTAATTTAGAGGCTATACTAAACCTACCAAAAGGCACAGAGCACTTTTTGACCGATATTCATGGAGAGTATGAGGCTTTCAGACATGTATTAAAAAATGCTTCTGGAGTAATTAGAAAAAAGGTGGAGATGATTTTTGGTCATACACTGAGAGAGAGCGAGAAAAGAGAGTTGTGTTCTTTGATCTATTATCCCAAGGAGAAACTTAAGATTATTAAGCAGAGAGAAGGTGATGATATTGATGATTGGTACAAAATGGTTTTAGTAAGGTTAGTTTCTGTGTGTGGAAATGTCTCCTCTAAATATACAAGATCAAAAGTTAGAAAGGCCTTGCCTCAAGAATTCTCATACATTATTCAAGAGCTTTTACATGAGTCTTCTGCAGAGCCTAATAAGCAAGATTATATCTCGTCGATTATATCTTCTATTGTATCTACAAAGAGAGCAGATCAATTTATAGAGGCTATCTCTAATCTTATTCAGCGTTTGACAATCGACTCTTTACATATAATTGGAGATGTTTACGATAGAGGGTCTGGAGCCCATTTGATTATGGATATTCTGTCCGATTATCACAATGTCGATATTCAATGGGGGAACCATGATATTTTGTGGATTGGTGCTGCCTCTGGTTCCGAGGCATGTATGGCAAATGTTGTTCGTGTCTCGTTAAGATATGCAAACTTAGCTACTTTAGAAGAGGGATATGGTATTAACCTAATGCCACTCGCAACGTTTGCCATGGATGTATATGGTTCGGATAACTGTTCTTTATTTAAACCAAAAGCAAATGAAGATGAGCCAATAAAAAGTAAGCATATACGAATGATCTCTCAGATGCACAAAGCTATTGCTGTAATTCAATTTAAATTAGAGGGACAGCTTATATCAAGAAATAGTGAATTTGAGATGGAGAGTAGGAATCTTCTTCATAAAATTAACTTAGAACGTGGAGTTGTTGAGGTCGAAGGAAAAGAGTACCCAATGAAAGATACTTTTTTCCCAACAATTGATCCTTCTGACCCATATAAACTAACAGAAGAAGAGAAGGAGGTCGTAAGTTCACTAATGCACTATTTTTTACATAGTGAGAAGTTGGATAAGCATATGAGATGTTTCTTTAATAATGGTTCTTTATACTTAGCCAGAAACTCTAATCTTCTATTTCATGCGTCTGTGCCTTTAAATGAAGATGGTAGTTTAAAAAAGGTGAAAATATCGGGACAATATTATAGCGGTAAGTCTCTTTTTGATAAAATTGACAAAATTGTAAGAAAAACATATTTTGAAGATAGATTCTCATCTAGAAGATTGATGGGTAAGGATTATATTTGGTATTTATGGTGTGGCCCTTGCTCTCCTCTTTTTGATAAGGCCAAGATGACTACTTTTGAACGCTATTTTATTTCTGACAAAGAAACACATAAAGAGCAGAAGGGGTATTATTACTATTTTAAAGATAATAAAGAGGTTTGCGAGATGATTTTAAAGGAGTTTGGCCTTAATGAGCAGCAGTCTCATATAATTAATGGTCATATTCCTGTTAAGACAGGTAAAGGAGAATCTCCAATTAAAGCTGGTGGAAAGTTATTGGTAATAGATGGCGGTTATTCTAAAGCATATCAGCCAGAAACAGGGATTGCGGGCTATACTCTCATCTACAACTCTCATGGGTTGTTGATTGTACAGCATCAACCTTTTGTATCGGCAAAAAAAGCTATAATTGATGGTGACGATATTATATCAGAAACGACAGTTGTGGAGTTTAATAATAAAAGAATGCTTGTTAGAGATACCGATATAGGATCTCAATTAAAATCTCAGATTGAAGATCTAATGGAGTTGGTTAATGCTTATAGAAGCGGTGAGATTAAAGAGGCATTTTAATTAAAAATAACGGCCAGTATATTGTGATATATCTGGCCGTTATTGGTAATTACTAAAATAATTCAGCAATCATACATCTAGCAGATCCGCCTCCGTTATTCTCAATAGTCTCTAAGTTTGAGTAGATAATTTTTGCGTAGTGTGCTATGGTCTCTATTTGGTCTGAATCCAAACTCTCGTATGCTCTTTTGGACATTACAATTATTTTTTCACCTTTTGTAGACCGTATCTCTAGCATATTTCCCGCAAAATTTTCCATTTGATCTAAGCTTATCTCCAATATCTCTTTTCCGCTCTCTTCTATAAGTTCAATAATCGATTCTCTTTGATTTAAATCTTTGATTGAATCTAGACAGATAGTTACAAAATCTGAGCAGACTGACATCATAACATTTGTATGATAAATCTCTTTGCTATCTCTATCATAAGCTTCAAAAACAAACATGTCGTAATCTAATTGATCACAAAACTCTTCAAGAGCACTCTCATCTGTTCTGGGAGATTTGCACGCATATAAAAGATTATTATCTCTGTCTAAAATCATACTACCAGTTCCTTCTAGAAATTTGGAGTCATTTTCTAGATGGGTTAGATCTACAACTCTTTTTATATTGCAAATCTCTTTTATCTTTTCTATGACACTCTCTTTTCTCTCTTCTCTTCTGTTTGGTGCATACATTGGATAAAGAACCATTGTTTTGCCCTCATGAGTTGAAAACCAGTTGTTAGGAAAAATTGAGTCTGGAGTTACTGGTTCGGAACTATCTTGTATTGTTATTACATCCACAAGATTCTCTTTTAAAATAGAGACAAATTGATCAAACTCTTTTTGAGCTAAATCATTTGAGTTTTCTTCGAATCCTCTAACTTGAAATGAGTTGTTTCCAGCAGTTTGTTCGTTAAATCCAAAGTTAATTGGACGAATCATTAGTATTTTTGAGGTTGATTGCATAAATATTATCTAATTTTCTAATTGTCGAATTGAGTCTTGAATTATTGATATAGCGCAGTTTAGCTCCTCTTCACTAATTATTAGAGGCGGTGCAAATCTAATAATATGTCTGTGTGTTGGTTTTGCTAATAGTCCATTCTCTGCCATTTTAACACAAACATCCCATGCCTCTTTCCCATTATAAGGCTTGATTACAATAGCATTTAACAATCCTTTTCCTCTAACTAACTCTATAAATGGAGATTTGAATTGATTCATTTTGGTTCTAAAGATCTCACCTAGATACTCAGCTCTCTCTGCTAATTTCTCTTCTTTTACCACCTCGAGAGCAGTCATAGCAACTTTGCATGCTAATGGAAATCCTCCAAAAGTAGATCCGTGCTCTCCTGGCTTTATTGTTAACATTATATGATCATCTGCTAATACTGCCGATACTGGGAGAACTCCACCAGATATTGCTTTGCCTAAAATAACTATATCTGGTCTGATATCCTCGTGATCACAACATAGCATTTTACCTGTTCTTGCTATCCCAGTTTGTACCTCATCTGCAATAAATAGAACATTATGTTTTTTACATAGTTCGTAACATGCTTTAATATATCCAGGATCTGGAACATAAACTCCAGCCTCTCCTTGAATCGGCTCTAGCATAAATCCGGCAATATTTGTACCCTCTTTTTCTAAAACCTCTTTTAAAGCCAAAGAGTTATTATATGGAATTTTAATCAACCCAGGGGTAAATGGTCCGTAGTTACTATATGAGTCTGGATCTGTAGATAATGAGACAATTGAGATGGTTCTTCCATGAAAATTTCCCTCACAGCCTACAATAATAGCTTTATCTTGTTCTATGCCTTTATTAATATAGCCCCATCTACGAGCTAGTTTTAGAGCAGTCTCAACAGCCTCTGCACCCGAGTTCATAGGTAGAACTTTATCGTATCCAAAGAAGTTATGGATATACTCTTCGTATGGACCTAACGAGTCGTTGTAAAAAGCTCTAGAAGTAAGACACAATTTTTTAGCCTGGTCTGTTAGTGCTTGTACAATTTTAGGGTGGCAATGCCCTTGATTAACAGCAGAGTATGCAGACAAAAAGTCGAAATATTTTTTGTTATCAACATCCCACACATATATTCCCTCTCCTTTAGATAAAACCACCTCTAGGGGATGATAGTTATGAGCACCATACTTCTCCTCTTGCTTGATATACCGTAGTGCATTTTCAGAAATTTTCATAGTTGTTATGATTAATAGATTTTTAAATTTGTGAATTTAACAAAAATACAACTATTTTGATACGATTATTGGGGATAAGTTGTTTGTAATTAAATAAAAATATATTATCTTTGCAACCCGTTTTGTATAACGAAAAATAGTTAAAGTTAAGAACAACAACTAATTATGCCAACAATTCAACAATTAGTCCGCAAGGGCCGCGAGGTTATTAAAGAAAAAAGTAAGTCTCGCGCACTTGACTCGTGTCCTCAAAGACGCGGAGTATGTGTACGTGTTTACACAACCACTCCTAAGAAACCTAATTCAGCAATGCGTAAGGTAGCTCGTGTTCGCCTAACAAATCAAAAAGAGGTGAATGCGTATATTCCAGGTGAAGGACATAATCTTCAGGAGCACTCTATTGTGCTAGTTCGTGGAGGTCGTGTAAAAGATTTACCAGGAGTACGTTACCATATTCTACGTGGTGCTTTGGATACTGCAGGAGTAGATGGACGTAAACAGAGTCGCTCTCTTTATGGTACTAAGAGACCTAAGAAAACAGCGGCGAAAAAGTAATTAACAATTCAATTTTAAAGTAAATGAGAAAAACGAAGCCTAAAAAGAGGATTCTACTTCCTGACCCAAAATTTCATGATTCTAGCGTTACAAGATTTGTGAACAATTTAATGTATCAGGGAAAGAAGAGTATCGCCTATCGCATTTTTTATGATGCACTAGATATAGTTGGCGAAAAGATGAAAGATTCTGAAAAGGCTCCTCTCGAAATTTGGAAAAAAGCTCTTGAAAATGTTACACCACAAGTTGAGGTTAAAAGCCGAAGAGTGGGTGGTGCTAACTTCCAGGTTCCAACAGAGGTGCGTCCGGAAAGAAAAGTTTCAATCTCCATGAAAAATCTTATTCTCTATGCTCGTAAACGTTCTGGCCACACTATGGCAGATAAGTTAGCGGCAGAGATAATTGCAGCATTTAATAATGAGGGTGCAGCATTTAAGAGAAAAGAGGATATGCACAAAATGGCAGAGGCCAACAAAGCTTTTGCACATTTCCGTTTTTAAGCACCTTTAGCACCATACTAAATTAATCAATGGCAAGAGATTTAAAATATACCAGAAATATTGGCATCATGGCTCACATTGATGCCGGAAAAACAACTACTTCCGAGAGGATTTTATTCTATACAGGTAAAAGTCACAAGATCGGTGAAGTTCATGACGGGGCTGCTACTATGGACTGGATGGTTCAAGAGCAGGAAAGAGGTATAACAATTACCTCTGCAGCAACAACTGCATTTTGGAACTTCGAAGGAAATCAATATCAAGTTAATCTTATTGATACCCCAGGACACGTTGACTTTACAGTTGAGGTCGAGAGATCTTTAAGAGTATTAGATGGCACAGTTGCAACTTTTTGTGCTGTAGGTAGAGTTCAGCCTCAATCAGAGACCGTATGGCGTCAGGCCGACAAATACCATGTACCTAAAATTGCATATGTAAATAAAATGGACCGCGTTGGTGCAGATTTTTATGCAGTTGTAGAAGAGATTAACAGTAAATTAGGAGCAAACGCTATACCTATTGCGCTTCCTATTGGTTCTGAAGAGAAATTCGAAGGAATTATTGACCTTGTAGCAAAAAAGGCATACTATTATTCTCAAGATTCCACTGTTTTGGTTAATTATGAGATAAAAGATATTCCAGCAGATATGTTGGACGAGGTAGAAGAGTGGAGAGGAAAGTTAATTGAATCGGTAGCAGAGTATAATGACTCTATTCTTGAGAAATTCTTCGAAGATCCAGATTCAATTTCTAACCAAGAGATAATTGATGCTTTAAGAAAAGCAACCATAGATATGGCAGTTGTTCCAGTTATCTGTGGTTCTTCATTCAAAAATAAAGGTGTTCAATTCCTATTAGACTCTGTAATGAGATATTTGCCATCTCCACTAGATATTGGACATGTAAAAGGATTTAACCCTAGAACTGAGAGTGAAGAGGTTCGTAAAACAGATGTTAAAGAGCCTTTCTGTGCATTAGTTTTCAAAATTGCAACAGATCCATTTGTGGGAAGGTTAGCTTACCTTAGAGCATACTCAGGAAAGTTGGATGCTGGAACATATGTATTAAATACTCGTTCAGATAAAAAGGAGAGAGTTACAAGATTATATCAGATGCACTCAAATAAGCAAAATCCTATTGATTTTGTGGAGGCTGGTGATATCTGTGCAGCTGTTGGATTTAAAGATTTACGTACTGGAGATACTATATGTATGGAAAATAATCCAATAGTATTGGAGTCTATGACTTTCCCAGATCCAGTTATTGGGTTGGCAGTTGAGCCTAAAACCCAAAAAGATTTGGATAAGTTGGGAATGGCACTATCTAAACTTTCAGAAGAGGATCCTACATTTACTGTTAAATCGGATCACGAAACAGGTCAAACAGTTATTAGTGGTATGGGTGAATTGCACCTAGACATTATAGTTGACAGACTTAGAAGAGAGTTTGGAGTAGAGATTAATCAAGGAGCACCTCAAGTAAATTATAAAGAGGCTATTAGATCTACAGTTCAGCATAGAGAGGTGTTTAAAAAGCAATCAGGTGGTAGAGGTAAGTTTGCTGATATTATCATTGAGATTGGCCCAGCTGACGAGGGAGTAACAGGTCTTCAGTTTATTGATGAGGTAAAAGGAGGTAATATCCCTAAGGAGTATATACCATCAGTTGAGAAAGGGTTCAAAGCCGCTATGGCAAATGGTGTATTAGCAGGTTATGAAGTTACATCTCTAAAAGTAGTCCTTAAAGATGGTTCATTCCATGCGGTAGACTCAGATGCACTCTCTTTTGAAATTTGTGCTAGACAAGCTTTCCGTAAGGCATGTCCTAAAGCAAATCCATATATTCAAGAGCCAATAATGTCTTTAGAGGTTGTAACTCCAGAAGATTATCTTGGTGATGTTATAGGTGACCTTAATAAAAGAAGAGGTCAAATTAACAATATGGACTCTAAAGGCAATGCTCGTATTGTTAAGGCAAAAGTGCCACTTGCAGAGCAATTTGGCTATGTGACAGTTTTACGTACTCTATCATCTGGTAGAGCAACAAGTACAATGGAGTTTTCTCACTACTCAGAGCTTCCAGCAAGTCTTGCTAAGGAGGTTATTGAGAAAGCAGGAGGAAGAAACCAAGACGATCTTGATGAATAATAGAAAATAATAAAGATATGAGCCAAAAAATAAGAATAAAGCTAAAATCTTACGATCATATGCTTGTTGACAAATCGGCAGACAAGATCGTAAAAACAGTAAAGGCTACTGGAGCTGTTGTAAGTGGACCAATTCCTCTTCCTACAGATAAGAAGATCTTCACTGTTAACCGTGCGACCTTTGTTAATAAAAAGTCGCGTGAACAGTTTGAATTGAACTCATTCCGCCGTCTTCTTGACATCTATAGTTCTACACCAAAAACTGTGGACGCTCTAATGAAACTTGAGCTTCCTAGTGGAGTAGAGGTAGAGATCAAAGTTTGATAAATTGAAAAAAATGTCTGCAAAAATAGTTTGAGTTTAAGAATTTTTACTATCTTTGCAGACCATTTCGGGCCCATAGCTCAGTTGGTTAGTAGCACCTGACTCATAATCAGGGGGTCGCTGGTTCAAGCCCAGCTGGGCCCACAAAAA
>WPCG01087619.1_pt1 | contig 52867 bp, 60 predicted proteins | sample 5403311 | NCBI WGS metagenome assembly WPCG01 (sample SAMN12869467, study PRJNA574797) | sludge metagenome | isolation source: wastewater treatment of Control | place: China:Beijing | collected 2019-05-17
AATAGAACTATAAACCCTTTTTAAATCAAATTATTTTGAACATTAAAAAGAATTAGTATCTTTGCATCCCCGATTTTAGCAATCGGGGGGTAATGGTGAGATGGGTGAGTGGCTGAAACCAGCAGTTTGCTAAACTGCCGAGCTCGTAAGGGTTCCGGGGGTTCGAATCCCCCCCTCACCGCAACTACTACTGAAAATGAGATAGTTGCAAGTATCGGGGACTAAATCGGGGACTAAAACCCAGATTTGGTCTCTTTTTTTTATGCAAAATCTTAATAAGCATGATTGTGGAGAAAGCCTACAATAATGCTTGTTTGATGAGGCTCATTATGTATTCAAGATTTTCATCATTGCTTACCTGAACTTGGTAGTCTCCATTACCCCAATGTCCAATTTCAGAAACATCTCTCATTAATTTCTTAGGGTCATCTAAAGTACCTTTTTTCTTATTGATGAAAATCTTAATTGAGTTCTTTTGAATTTGTAGGTCAACGATGTTTTTGTCTTTCTTAAAAGCGATATAGAATTTCTGTGGCTTTACCTCAATTCCATCTACCAAATTAAGAATTGCTGATTTGAATCTCTCGTAAAGTTCAACTATCTCTTCAGAAGCAGTAGCCAAGTTATCCTCTTCAGAATAAACTTTAATCTCTTCAGTAACTTTTTTGAAAGCCTGATTTTGTTGAGAAATCGGTTTTATACTTTCTGCTGATTGTGTCTTCTTAATGTTGTGAATTGTGATAAGATTGTCATCATACTGCTTAACTTCCCATAATTCAATTGCAATGTCCTTAAAGTTCGTAGCCAGAACTTGATTGTCAGTGAAGCTTTGTGACACAAACGCTACTCTCGTTTGGCTCCAATCTACATCTTCTCTTTTTAATGGCATAGCGTTATTTTCATTGTACTCAATAATGAAGTCAGCCTTATTCTCAAGCATTAGACTCAAGTATGTAAATCCTTGGTCTACGACACTAATATTCTTATCTCTTTTATATTCTATAATCGTAAAAGCTCTTGTCTTTGAGTCAAAAGCAAGAGTGTCAATCCTCTTATTCTTAATAGTAAACTCTGACTTAACCACATCAAGTCCCATTATGTCTTGAAGATTTGATTCAAATAATTTTTGAATCTCTCTTTCAAGTTTAAACGGCTTCTCTTTATGAGAAACGAGTTTACCTGATTTATTGACGAATATTTTCATGATTATAACATGTTACGATGTTGTAATTATAAGTCTTATAATAATTTCACTAGTTCATTCTCAAACAAACCTTGAGAGTGATAAGATATATTGATAATTGGAATTCTTCCAAAAATAAGAAAAAACTGAGAGATTATACCAATAATTAAGTTTTGATATTTGGAAATCTTTAAGGGCAAATCTAATTGCCTCATTAACCTGTGGATTACCATCATTTACATTACAACATTGTTGTTTAAATAGTTTTAATATCATAACTTTACGCTGCATTGTCTTGGCAATAGTTACTCATATCATCTTTTTGCGGAGAGAGAAATTTGAATAGTATATAAGATGATAGACCACTACTGCGGTAAACAAAAGAAATACGCACCATTATAAAAGGATTAAAATCACAGCCTCAGATGACTTTAGTTAATTACAAAATAGCAAAGGTGCATCAAGCCGCAAACAGAAACATTTATTGAATGATTATTACACGCAACAGAAAACAAAATCCTGCTGCAGAAATATAACTTTAGACACTTTGAATAGAAAAGGGGAAATATAAATAATGAACAAAACAGACCTATTACAAAAAGTAAAAGCTTTAGATGGCCTCACGCAAGATGAGCGTGCTTATCTAATAAATTTAGTGAACACCAAGAAGAAATATGGTTTGGTATGGGAAGACAAGCCCGAGGATGTAGAAGAACTTCTTCGTGAAAACCTGCCTGTACTGAAAGAGATAAAAGAAAAAGCAATTATTAACGGTGACGAACACCCAAACCACTTACTTATTGAAGGCGACAACTTGCATGCCTTAACAGCACTTACATTTACACACGAGGGGAAGATTGATGTCATTTATATAGATCCGCCTTATAACAGAGGTGAGAATGATTTTATTTATAATGATAACTATATAGATAAGGAAGACTCGTTCAGACATAGTAAGTGGCTAAGTTTTATGTCAAAAAGAATAAAGCTTTCAAAAAACTTATTATCAAATGATGGTGTAATTTTCATTTCAATTGACAAAAATGAGGTTGCTCAATTAAAATTATTAATGGATGAAATTTTTGGAGAGAAAAATTACATCGAGATTTTCTCTTGGGTAAAAACTGAAACACCATCAAACCTGTCAAACAAATCTAAGGAAAAAGTAGAGTATATTCTTTGCTATCAAAGGCAACAAAATAATTTGCGTTTTAGAGGATTGATGAAAACAAGCTCCAGTGATAATCCTATGATGAAACATCAAAACTCAATAAAAGATTTGGAATTCAACCCCGGTGAGCTCAAAATAAAAATTAAAGAACCCAAAATTAATGCGGGAGTTTATGGTACCGCTAAGTATAGTATTGAACTTTTGAATGACTTGTTAATAAAAGAAGGCACTAATGCCAATAAAGTTACTTTACGAGCGAAATTCATTTGGACACAGCAAAATCTTTCAGACGAACTAAAAAACGGAACCGTATTAACAATCAAAACGAAGACAATGATTTTATCTTACGAGAAAAAAGAATACGACCCTGAAGTGCCTCCAAATTTAATTGATAGTTCGTTTGGTGTAGGCACGAATGAAAATGCGGAATCTGAGTTGATTGCTCTGGATTTAAATGATTTTGATTATCCTAAACCGACATCATTAATTGAATATCTATTAAAGTTTAATGGTAAAAATAATGGAATTATTCTTGACTTTTTTGCTGGTTCCGGAACAACTCTAAATGCACTAATGCAACTTAACAGTTTAGACGGGGGCAAAAGAATAGGTATTATCTGCACCAATAACCAGAATGGTATTGCTGAAAACATTTGTTTTGAGAGGAATAAACGAAAAATCCTAGGCTATACTAGCCGATTGGGAGTTAAAACAGAACCATTGGTTGCTAACAATTTACGATATTTTAAAGCAGACTTTGTAAGCCGTGAACCATCTCTCAAAAACAAACGGGAGTTAACACAATTAGCTACCGAGTTGCTCTGTATCAAAGAGGATTGTTACACTGAGCAAAAAATTGACATCAAACAAGCCCGCATGTTTGCCAACAGAAATGTCACCTTAATCGTTTTGTTTGATGACCATATTATACCACAAGCGGTCGAGTTTATCAAAAGAATTGAAGCCCCAGAAATAAAAGTGTATGTTTTCTCAATGGGTAGCGACCCCTACACCGATGATTTTGCTGATGTATTGGATAAAATAACTCTTTGTGCCCTGCCCGATGCCATTTACAAGGCTTATCAGAATGTGTTGCCCAAAAAGAATAAAATTGTTCCTACAATAGAAGAAGAAGATTCCGAAACACACACAAATGAAAGTGGCGAACAGTTAAGCATCCTTTAAAAAGCGAACAAAATGAAATTGTTGCATTTAGACTATAGAGAAGAAGCATTAAAACAGTTGAAAAACCATTTTTTCAATTTGCTCAACAAGGATTATTACCGGCACATATTAGCATTTCAGGCGCCGACTGGTTCAGGAAAAACAGTTACAATGGCTTGTTTACTCCGTGATATTGTAAACGAACTACCTACTAGATTTGAAATTGCCAACCACAATGTAACCTATATATGGATTGCACCCAATACCTTGCATTTTCAGAGTTACAAAAGCCTGTCACACTTCTATAGCGAAACCCGTGATATTCACACATTAAGCATAGAAGACATAACAGATGATTGCTTAAAACCAAACGAAATGTTGTTCTTGAACTGGCAAACCATTAATCGAGACGATACTTTGTTTATGCGTGAAAATGAAAATGGCAAAAATTTTTACAACATCCTGAACAAAACATTACTTAACGACACGCAAATTGTGGTCATCATAGACGAGGAACATTTAATGGCTGGTGGTAAAACAGCCGAAAAAGCCGAAATGATACTAACCCGGATGCGAGCTAAAATTGAGTTGCGTATTTCTGCAACTCTTACTGATAAAAGTTTACGCTCTCCATATAGGGTAATGATACCAAGAGAAGATGTGGTGAGAGCACAAATGATTAAAAAAGGTGTGCATTTAAATCCTGCTTTAAGAGCCGAAGAACAAGCAGGTCGTGATGCCGATGTGGTTTTGTTACAGAAAGCTTTAGAAAAACGAGTGGAATTAGAAAATTACTATGTGGCAGCAGGCACCAATATAAGGCCTTTGCTATTGATCCAATTGCCATCCGACACAGCAAAAATATCAGCAGAAGATACCCGAATAAGAGATATCGTTGTTGCTCAATTGGAAGTGATGGGTATTACAGAACAAAATGGTAAATTGGCCGTATGGCTAAGTGGCGAGAAGTCAAATTTGGAAGATATATCCAAACCTGACAATATGGTGGAAGTGCTACTTTTCAAACAAGCCATTGCCTTAGGTTGGGATTGTCCTAGAGCATCAGTACTACTTATATATCGTGAAATGCGAAACGAGCGCTTCACCGTACAGACAATGGGTAGAATTTTGCGTATGCCCGAACAAAAGCATTATACCAATGATGCATTGAACTATGGCTATGTTTACACCAATTTGAATAAAGATTTAATTACCATCTTACCTGAAGAAGCTGACTATATCACCCAAAACAGAGCCAATCGAAATAATGATATCTATCAGGAAGTAGCTTTAAAGTCCTATTACATTCAAAAAGAAATCAAGCGAAATCGTATCGGTCTGCACTTCAGGGAAGCCCTTTTCAAAGCGGCCGAGCAAATGTTTAGCATCAAAATTGGCTCAGAATGTGGTGAATCTTTCTATCACACCAACAAAACTAATATGGAACAAGCAGGGGTAATAATGGATGTAGGAGATATTGAGATAGGCATACCAGCAGATGTAAACATCGATGTAACGCAAGTTGGTGGTACTCGAGCCGACCATGTTGAACGATTCGCAAAAACCTCATACCAGTTAGAGCAACTTTTCAATCGTTATTGTTTAGCTAGTTGTGGAGAATATCAGAAAGATTCCAGTTGGGAACGAATAAAATATCATACACAATTACTCTTTGAAGAATACTTAGGAATATTTGGTGCAGAGGTTTATAAGATTGTGCTTTACAACCAAACCCGCTTTGACGACTTGTATAATTTTGCGAGAGAAATTTATGCTCAAATAATGGCAACTAAGGCATCGAGCAAATCAAGCACATTAAAAGAATATGAGCAGCCTTGGGATGTCCCTGAGTTCAAAATCTTCAACGACAACTACATACCATATAAGGCCGAAGCACACGCATTAGAACCCCTATATGCCCGATATCGTGGTTCCAACCAATTGTTTGACAGTGCAAACGAACAACGCTTTATTGATCTACTCATTGAAAACGAAAGAGAACACATCCAATGGTGGTACAAAAACGGAAGTAGCAACAATGATGATTTTGCCATTCCTTATGTAAAAAGAGACGGCTCACAATCATTGTTCTATGTGGATTTGGTGATTCAATTCAAAAACGGCACACTTGGGCTATTTGACCCCAAAACCATTGAAAGCGACCCCGAAAATGTACTGAAACATAATGCTTTAATTGAATACATAGAAGCATTAAATACAAAAGGAAGGAAAGCAATAGGAAGTATTATAATACAACAGCAAGGCAGTTGGAGGTATTGTAGAAACCGAATTGATAACGATAGAAATTTAACAGGTTGGGAATTTTTCAATCCTGCGACTATTAATGCAAATTAAAGGATTATGGCTAAAAAAGGATTAGACACCACTTTTGTGCATTACGGAATCCGCAAAGAAGATATTGATATGATTTCAGTGCTTTGCACCGAACATCAGTTGGAATTTGAGTGGGTGAAAGAAGAGCTGCTCAAAGAATTTCACGAACGCAAAATTCGCAATCAGGATCTGGACGAAAAATCTTTGGAGAAAATCATAGAGAAAGCCTTGTCTAAAATTAAATAACCGACTATGCTGATAAAGAGAATAAAAGCCAAAAATTTCAAGACCTATCTCAATCTTGATTTAGACATATCGGTTGAGCAAGACAAACCAATTATTCTAATTGGAGGTGCTAATGGTGGTGGTAAAACCACTTTGTTTGAATCCATATATGGTGCTCTATATGGTTTGCAAATCCATAATGCAAGGCAATTCAGAGAATTACTAAATGCAGGGACTATAGGCAAAGAAGACGAAAAAATAATTTTAGAGTTACATTTTACTGGTAAAGTATTGAATGAAGAACAACAATATGTTTTGACCAGAACATATTTGCTCAATCCATCAGGCAATCCTGTTGAAAGTGTAAAACTTAATATGAATGGAACCATATTTATTTACGGAACTGCCACACCACCAGCCCAACGAGCAGAGCAAGAAGCACAAGTTAACAAAATCATTAAAGCAAATTTACCACAAGAGCTAAGCCGATACTTCTTGTTCGATGCAATGGAAGCAGGGAATCTTCTAAAAGAAGACCAATTGAACCGAGTAATCAGAGAGAATATTGAAAATGTAATGGGCTTCAACAAGTATATGCAAATGAGTAAAAGTGCCGAAACACTTTACCAAAGCTATACAGCCCAACGATTAAATATTGAAAACGAAAAAAAGGAATATCTTGAATTAGTAGAGCAGAAAAAGAAAATCCAGGAAAGCCTAACAACACTTGAAACTCAGCTTCAGGATGCATTACAATATTCAGTTTCAAATAAGGAACTTTACGACAACCTCAAAATTGGGTTGAATCAGGAAACTACCATCAAAAACAAAATTGAGCAAACCAGATTACAAATCGAAAACATAAGCAAGAAAGAATCTATTTTTCGTGAGGAGTTAGAAAAGTTTTTAAAAGATATCGAACTGAATGTTTGTGTACCTAAATTGATTGAAGCTGTAAAAACTGAAGTCAACCTAATTCTGAAAATTAAAAACGAACATGAGCAACATCAAAATAGCAACATTGCCCCCGAACAGATTGAAGCCATTAGCAAATCAGTTGTTCAGTATCTAACAGAAAAAAACTTGGTTTTGAAAGCAGTAACGGTAGAAGAACTTGTTGACTATATTATTGCAAAGCTAGGGCAATCTAGTGAAAAAGACCAATATGATTTTTTGGAGTATTCAGAAGTAAAAGCGTTGGAAAATTTACTGAATATGAGAGCAGTAAATACTTTTCCGTCACTAAATCAACAACAGGCTGAATTGAATGTATCGTTAACTCAAATTCCTTTACTTGAAAGTCAGATTGAGCAAATGAAGCAACAAATCACGGGCAGAGACTATGTTTTGCTAAAAGCTTATGAAGACAATGAATCCAATATCAAGAGATTGGAAATTCAAATTACCGAAGTGAAAGGAGAAATTACCAAAATTGATAAACGACTTCACCAATATGACATCCAAACCAGTCAAGAACCAGACCCTAAATATGAAGCATTGGGTAAGTTAAAAGGCTTTTTTGAAGATGTTGCTAACCAACTATTAAAAATCAAAAAGCAACAGATTGAGCTGAAAATGAAGCAAGATTTAAACACCAATCTTTCAGCATACCGTGATGTAATTGACAGAGTTGAACTTTCTGAGAATCTTAAAGATTTGACATTTAAAATCTACCACAAAACAGGCAATGAAATCTATTTAAACCAATTGAACACAGCATCCAAACAAGTTGTGATACAGGTTTTACTCAAGTCTCTTCACGAATTCGGAGATTACGACCCACCAGTAATGATTGATACAGTAATGGGTGTTTTGGATGAAACAAGTAGAGCTATTGTACTTGAAAACTATTTCCCTGACTTATCTCAGCAAACTATTCTGTTAAGCAGTGATAGTGAAATCCGAATAGGTAAGGACCTTGAAAAGATAGAAGCATTTATTTCAAAAGCCTATACTCTGCAGAGAGACAAAGAAAAGCAGCTTACCAATGTTGTTTCAGGCTATTTTGGTGTAACCTTAAATGATTAAGCAATGAGTGTAATAACTTTACAAAACATAAGACAATCTGAAGGTTTAATGGATGACCTTTTCGAAATTCGCAATAGAATTGAGCAAAGAATAAATCTTGATAAATATTCAACAAGCAACAAGAATCTTTTGCTTAATGGAAACAAGATAATGCGAATTTGTTTGTTGGCTGGACTTTCAAGTAAAGAGCAAAGAGACTTGCACTCCATTGAACAAATTCAACTTTCAAAAACAAGTAATAGGATTTTTGAAACACTGTTTACACTACACAATCTAGGTGGTGCATATTCTGCTTTGTTAAAATTGCGCTATCACGGCTTGCAAGTAGATTGGGAAAATACTACACTGAAAAGTAAAATCATCAACTCTGAAATTCTAAAAGGAAAGGATGTATTATTGAAAGATGGGATTTTAGATGATTGGCTACTGAATACCATAACTACTTCAAGAGGTGGCAAAGCAGGTTCTATCCCATTTTTAAATTTAAAAATCGGCTCATATGAAGATGATATTCCAGCAACGCTTAATCTCAATGGTAAAGATGTTCAAAACACTCAAATTCTAGTTGCAGGTACCACTGGTTCGGGAAAATCAAATTTAATTGCCGTTTTGTTAAATGAAATAAGAACTCTTTCTATTGAAAGCTCCTATCCTGTTAATTTCTTACTTTTTGACTATAAAGGTGAGTTTTCAGACCCAGCAAACATTAGTTGGCTTCAACTTTTTGAAACAGACCGTAGTTCTATTCTTGATCCAATATTGTCACCTTTACCATTCACTCCGTTTAAAGACTTTACTGGAAAACCACAAAACGAAATCAACTTGTATTCAACCGAATTGGCAACTGCTTTATGTTCAATAGACAGAGCAACAATAAGTGCCAATATGAGTAATCGTTTATCAGAAGCTATTATCAATGCTTACAGACGAAAATCAAACTTACCTGTAACCTTTCAAAACATTTTAGACGAGTATACCCAACTCCAAAATGACAGAGAAAGAGATAAAGACGATAGTGTAAAATCGGTACTCAAACAACTCATCAGAAACAATCTATTCGCTTCAGAAGACAGGATTGACTTGATAAAAGACAGCTACATTATAAAAATGGACGCTTTCCCAAAAGATGGTCCAATAGCGAAAGCAATAGTTTATTTCATCGTATCAAAGTTGAATACTCTTTATGAGCAACTACCAAAACAGGCGGTAGATGAAGACTGTGTAGAACTCAGGCATTTCACCATTATTGATGAAGCACATTATATGCTGGGCTTTGATAACAAACCTCTTCGAGACTTAATTGCAGTAGGAAGAAATAAAGGTCTTAGCATAATTCTTGCTACCCAAAATATGGACAGCTACAAGAGTGAGTATTTCGACTTTTATGCCAATGCTCAATACCCACTTATTATGAAACAGCAGTCTATAAACGATAGCGTTATAAAAGACTTGTTTGGAGTATCAGGAGCAGAATTTCAGGAGATTAAACAAGCAATTGCTGGTTTACAAAAAGGAGAGTTAATAATTAAAAACCCAACAGCAATAACTTTGGGGATGGGCAAAAAGTTTAAGAAAATAAAAGTAAGTCATTTAATTTAATAGCCCTGGCCAATTTTTCGAGCTCCTAGCCACTCCCTCCAAATACTAAGATTATTAATTATTATCTATTGTTAGTCTTTATCCCCTCATTATAAACTACAGATGTATTGGGATTCGACACTTTTACATCCTGTCTAATCTCCTTAACTCCCCACCTGAAGAATAGAAATCGTTTAGGAATAACTCTAACCACCTGAAGCAAAGTATCCCTGCTTTGATACTTAACCCTCACACTATCATTCTGAATAATTCCTTGAATAGAAGTCCAAGTATCAGACCAATGAAAAGATTGTGCCTTGACCACCTTTCCAGTGTCAACATAGACGGTATCCCTGATTGGTACAAATACTTCCACCCTGTTCTCAATAGCTGTTGTGCTCAAACTCTGAACATCCCGAAGTCTAATCCTCATACTCTTCAACTGACTAACAAGTTCAGAACGATGCCTTCTCAATTCACCAATGGTCATCTCCAACTGCTCTACACTACTAACTAACTCACCAGTCTTGGTTCTGTAATGAGAGAGAGAATCAGATAGCAAAGCCACCTGATTTCTCTCAAGACGAAGGTTCTCTTTAACTACCTCCTTGAAGTACATTACTACTGCACAAAGGCATAAAATCAACACCACAATAACTGCATATCTCCTCATACACTATACCTCCTGTAAGCCTTCTCAAGAGAGATATTATAAGGCTCTCTGCCTAACTTTTCAGCCAATTTCTGATATCCTGCTCCATTGTAGATTGAGGCAACAATATGCCAGTCCTTACTTTCAAGTGCAGTCCTTAACCTCCTGTCCGTATCAATGAACTTACAAATCTGCCATACCTGCCTTTCAATACCTTTCATCGCATCATCCCACATCTCCTGAACAGAGGTATATCCTAATCTTCTCCAGTGCAGACCAAGTATCTGACCTAACCCGATGGAAGTGCTCTCCATAGCTGCTCTCTTATTTATACGACAAGCATCTTCATAAGCCTCCCATTCCCTTGACTGGCCTTCAACACCATTTTTACTCCATTTAGTAAATGGTGGATTGGTAGTAAGTTTAATGAACCAGAAAGGCTCAAACTGAATAATAAGTCTCCCATCCTTACCAAATCCTTGCCCGGAACTCTCTACCTCTATGAAAGCCATAAGTGAGGCATACTCAAGATTAAACTCCCTTGCACTTGCCTGAACAACACTCATTATCCTCTTCATCTCCCTTCACCTTTTCATATTTCTCCAAGTACTTCTTATCGGTCATATTCATATAATTAATGACCTCTTCAATAATCTTCTGTACATCATCCTTGCTATCAATAATCTTCCCAACGAGGATACTGGCACTCTTGTACGACCTCTTGTCTTCAGCCTTCTCCCTGATACTCTTCATCTCAATAAAAGCGACAAACAGCACTCCTACAAGTGAAAAATAAGGGAATGAAGGAAACACCTTACTCAATGGGTAAAGTGGTGATATGAGTATCACTATATCCACTATACCAAGTACCAACAAAGTGTTGAAATACTTTGCCAACTTGTCTATTGTTCTCTTGTAACCCTGTGACATAGTAGCCTCTCTTCGCTGTTTTGCCTTCTTGACACCAGACCATAAATCCAAAGCAACAAGTAAGACAACTGCAAAATACATCACTGATAAGTAGCCTGTCTGATTGACTACAATCTCTGCAATACTGTTCCAAATCTCCATCCCTACAATCCTCCTTTTTTAATTAATTATGAAACTTTTATAAAATTATTTGAATCTCTATATAACTGGCCAGAGCCAACAACACCTGTTGATAAAGGCAGTCCTTTCATCGCCACCATTGAATCTGATATGTATGTGTAATTCTCCCCATCCTTGATCCTGACGAATCCATTAGAACCGAATATCAAACATTTGTTTGCACTGCTACCTGAAGCTGTAAGCCTGAAATCCCTAATGTTAAGTTCTGCCGAGTCCGTCCCTTTGGTTTGAATGATATACTCTCCTCTTATCGCATAAGTACCTGATGAAAGACCAAAAGATATATCCACCTGCTTTGTGTCTTGAAATACTCCTGGCACACTTTCATAGATGGAGATATTATCCACAACCCTTTCGTGAGTATAAACCCCATTCTCATATCTATAAAGAACCAAAGCAACAGAGCAGAAGCTGTCACTTATTGGGGTGTAATAGTCGTTATTAACAAACACATACAGAGTACCAGTCACCTTCAAAGAGAAGCTCTCAACTCCACTAACAATAAGCAAATTACTATATCCAAAGTTTCCTGTCTTTGCTCCGCTGTGAATCATTGTCCCTCCGTAGTAGTTTACACTTGCGTTGACATGAGAAATCAAGTCAGTGAATGGAGGGATAGGAGTATCCTGAAAACGAACAATCTCATTCCCTAAACCATTGAATCTTCCTTGCTCATCTACAAGCTTCTCACAGATGGCTATTGAGTTCTTTGAGACCTTCAACAGACCGATATTGGCAGTTCCATCCTTTGCAAGAAGAAACATACTCTTCTTATTCATTGCCTTCTGGTATCCTCCATTCTCATCAGCAAACAGAAAGACATTGTCACCAGTGATACCTGACATCCCTGCAACAATAGCCCCTGCAAGGTTTTTCAACATCATCATATTGGAAAGTATCAATCCACCCTGTACCTCCGTTGAACCACTCATAGCCATCTTGATAAACTCAAAGGAGGCAAGAGAATCCCTGATTGCATCCATAATGGACTTTCCTGCATCCTCAGATACAACTACAAAGGATGAATAGGCACTAACATACTCTGCATATCTGGTATCAACTACTGCCTTCTCCTGAGGTGTGGTGTGACCATCTGCAATGGCACTATTGACGGTATTAATAAGATTGGTAATAGAAGCCCAAAGTGTGTTTTTGGCACTCTGGAGAGCATCCTTCTTTACTTGACTCAGGTGGGGATTATTATAAAGAGAGCTATACGAAGCTTCAGCAACTGCCTTGCTCTCATTGACCTTTTGTATATATGTTGCTATTGCCTTTGCCTCTGCTGTCTCTATAACACCATCAGCAAAAGCACCATTCACATAGTCAGCCAGACTACCCACCTGTGCATTTGCGTTTTGGGCAGAAGTGATGGCATTGGACACCGCTTGGCTCATATCATTCCAACCCTGCACATTCTCTAAACCAGAAGAGCCCGAGAGAAACTTAATCTTGCCTCCTATCTCTCCAGTGGAGAGGTTGATGTATGTCTTACCATCAGGACTGATGAACTTATCAGCAGTGATATTTCCGCCCTCTATAGCTGAATACCCATAGAGAGTCCTGAAACTTCGTGATCCTTCCCTTTCTGAAGAGAGAGTACCTACAAGCAGGTAATAAAAGCCATCACCCCCATCCATCTGAAAAGAGGTCTTGCTCAACAGATAAGAGCCAGTATTGCCTGTCTTTTGACATTTAAGGTAGAGATAGTAAGCACTACCATCAGTCAAAGAAGGTGACTCAAATGAAGGCACATCCCAATACCTGTATTCAGAGGCAGAGTGTGTGGGTGAGATTGACTTAATGCCAAGTGTCATATGCTGAACAATCCCAGAACCTGCATATAGCCTCTTTGTGGAATCATCATAATTGAAATAAGGCTCTACTGGTGAAGGTGTAGTCTTGCTGTTTACATATCTAAACTGGAGGCTCTCCGAACCGACAAGAAGGCTCATCGTCTGTACCCAAATAGGGTTGATACCAGAAGAGAACCCTTCAATAACCTTGCTCAACATATCCATAGACTCCCTCACATCCCTATATCTCCTCTTGGCAAAGGAGATAGATTGCTGATGTAGCTCATCCACAACAACCTCATTCTCATCTATCTTCTTTAGGTCACTGGTGATGGGAGAGGATGAAGTGGCATTGCTCAACTCTATCTCTGGAGCATAGGGATTATTGACATACTTCTTAATTCCAGTAATCCGAATAAGCACCCCCTCAGGCTGAAACTGCTTATCACTGAAACTGATATAGCCTCCTATCTTAATCTTACCTCCGATATTAACCCAATTTTTCTTTGCCCATATATCATCAAGGACACCAGTGAAGCTAAATCTCTGCTGTTCGTTCTCATAGAGAAATTTCACCGACTCTCTGAACATGTCCCAACTTGCACCACTCCTGCTGACATTATCACAGATGTAGGATTCAGGAAGAGAGATACCAAAGACAGCATACTTATCACCAACCTTTGGGCAGAAGATGTCATTAGGCATTGTCTGGCCATACTGCTCTTGTGGGACTAACTTGAACCTTCTCTCTGCGTGTACATACCCCGTGAGAGCAACATCATTCTGTTCAATCTCAAACTCCATCCCTACCAACATCCCTGTCTGGAAGATGACAGTCACCTTCTCCCCTGCAATCCTATGTTGTGAATAGTCAAGACCTTCTGGGATAGTCAAATCAATGAAGTCGTAGAAATTTCTTTCACTATCCACTACTTCAACCGAAGTAACCTCTCCCACTCTTCCCGGGCTGATGTTTGAACAATCAAGACTACCTTCTTCAAAGGTTGAAAGAGGTTTATCACCCCTGCGAACAGAAAGCCCATCACTGTCTGTTATGTAAGTTCTGCCTTCATAAACCAAAGATTGATTCTTGGGTAAAAGAAGCTCTTTTGAGCCATATTTTGAAGCATCAATATTCTTACTGCCACCTTGTACGAAAAGCACCTCAATAGGTCTGGAATTGTCAAGATTTGACCTTCCTAAACCTGTCTTGAAGCCATTACCACGACCATAAGAGAGAGGGAGAGGGCTATCCTTGTTAAACTCAACCTTACCAAGAGAAATAGCCTTCGCTGAAATGTTCCATTCTGTCTGAAACTCTTCTGCAATCCTTTTCAAAGCATCATCACAGGTAGTGTGATTGTAATTGATAACCTTTTCAGGAGCATCAATGTATGAGCCCACAGACCACCCTTGCTCCCTGAGATTGAGGTTATCCACAAGTAAGCGAAGGTGCTCAATCGGTTTGCCAGTAAAACTGAATTTCAATCTCTTGTCAATGGTATTCCTTAACCTGTACTTGGATAATCGTGACTGGTTGCTATCAAGGATAAGGGAGTATTCATAATTCCTTAAACCATTTTTCTTAAAGTTATTTGCTATCTCAAGAGTGTATCTCTTCCCCTCAAAGTCGCAGTAAGAACCAACAGGTATCTCCACATAGTTTGGAAGGGAAAAGAAGAGATTCAATGTATCTTCTCCCATCAATGCTGTGTAGGAATAGCTGTCATCTCTTACAACGAGATCCACAATCTTCACTCCTGATTTGTCATATATAATCATATCTGAACTCTCAACTTTTCTGGGTAACCACTTGTGTGGTCATAAGCTATCAACTCCTCAATAGTCTCTATCCTTGATACATTTGCTTTGTGTTCTGATGTCTTGTCATAACACTCTTTTGCATATATCTCCAGTGACATAAGCAAAGACTCAAATACAGTTAGATTCAGTGTTATCGGAATTGGACTTGCTCCTGATGTCCATAAGGTTATTAACTCTTTATTATTTGCCTTATACGCATTTAATGTTGTGTAAAGAGAAGCCCTTGCAGAGCGACTTAACCACATAGGAGTATTGTTTACAAAGAATACATTTACAGCCTCTGACTGGTCGTATCTGTAAATCTGATATATCTTATCTCTCTTCCTCTGTTGGAAAATCTCCTCCTGCGAAGGAGTGGTTACCATAAGAAAAGCCTCTATGGGAGATATGTCTGGGTTACTCTCAAGGAAAACCATTTGCTTTTCATTGAGAGGAACATACTTACCTGAATAGTAGTCATCAAGAGTGACTCCAATTTGATTTGATTCTATTGTCTTTTCTTTTGAATCAACAAAACCATCTTGTAAATGAATGTATTTCATAATTATATATTTTAAACTTGGAAAAATTCTGAAGAATAGACATCAGGGCCAACTGTGACAAGATAAAGTCCTGGCGGTGCATAAGTAGTTCCCTGAGGGTCAATAAATACTTCCATTGTCCAGTCGTTTATCCAAAGCGAACCCATCTGTTGGAATGAAGGATAACCACTATAGTAGCAATCAAATGTCTCATACTCTGAATAGCCATAATACGGTAACTCATTCATTGGAGGCCCAGAAGAATAACCGCACTGGCCATTTACATTCTCGGAAGAGTAGATAGCTCCCGCCCTATTCTCAGTCTGTGTTCTTCCACTTCCATCAGGGTACTGATAGAATCTCTGTTGGTGATAGTAACGAACTGTAGTTGTACCACTACAAGAGTAGCTTCCGATATTGCCAAAAGCATCACAAGTGTATCCAGTGTTTGCCCAATCAGTCCAAGCTCTCACCCAACCACATTGACCATCAATCCTTCTGCTTCTGGATTCTCCATTGTAGTAATCACTGTATGTTGTTGTGTCAGAAAAAGAATACTGGTCTCTTACCTTCTTGTAATCAACAAAATAGTAGTTTGCACCACACGAGCCATTCCAATAACTACCATCCCAAACACCAGTGAAAACTGTTGCAAACTCTTCTGTCAAAGGGCCTGTCTTGACAGTGCTACCTCCATCATAGCTGTAGAGAATATTCCTTCTTCTAACGCTACCAGTGTAACTCCAACTGCTATATGAAGAAGAGCCATATTCATTGCTTGATGTATAGCTTGAGCCCGACCTAACAACACCATCCGAATAAGAAAAAGATGTACTTACAACCCTGTTCCTATATGAGTTACCTTCATGGTAGTTCCAAGTGCCATAGGAGTAACTTGGAATACCATTCTCCAGTTCTTGAAATGCATCACCACTCTTAACCACTCCATCGGAGAAAGTATATCTTGGAGAAACATCCCTATATCTGCTCTCATTACCTGAAGAGTAGTTCCAAATACCATAGAGGTAAGTTGTTGTGGCTGTTTCAGATTGCTGATAAGAAGAGCCATAGGACTTTGAAGCATAGCTTCCATCTTGATACACACCCTGACTCCAAGGCGTTATTGTCCTCACTCTTGAATAGTTGTTTGGATAACTCCAAGAGCCGACATCTTCTCCTGTGTTGGTGTATTCTATACCAGGGAAAACCTTTGTTCCACCCTTGTAGATGGTTGAGATTTTAGTCGTACCCTTATATACACCCCTTATGATATTATTGCCAATTCTCAACATAGCCTAAATAATGAAGTACAATGTGTTAGCATCTTTAGTGATGGAGTTATATTGAGCCTGAGTACCAGTCCATAGTGGTATTGGAGGGCCTTGCACACCCTGTGGCCCTTGTATGCCTTGAGGCCCTTGAGCTCCAGTAGCACCTGTATCCCCCTTATCACCCTTGTCACCTTTAGGGCCTTGTATCCCTTGTAATCCCTGAACACCTTGTGCCCCAGTGTCTCCTTTATCACCCTTTGCCCCTTTGAGAGAAGCCAAGAAAGTGCCCTCTGTTCCAGAGTTTCCTGCATTCAACCAAACCTGATATGCACTCAACCCTTGTGGCCCTTGCGAGCCTGTTGCTCCAGTGTCGCCCTTTGGCCCTTGAGGGCCTTGAATTCCTTGTATGCCCTGTGCACCGGTATCACCTTTCAAGCCTTGTGGGCCTTGAAGTCCAGTATCACCTTTTGGCCCTTGAATACCTTGTGGGCCTGTGTCCCCTTTTGGGCCAATAGCACCAGTATCGCCCTTGTCTCCCTTCTGACCTTTTAAGGAGAGGATAAAAGCCGATTCAGTCCCACTATTGCCAAGTTCTAACCACGACTGATAAGCACTCTTACCAGTAGGGCCAGTAGCCCCAGTAAGGCCAATATCCCCTTTGTCGCCTTTGTCTCCCTTAGGCCCTTGAATACCCTGTGAACCTGTCAAACCAGTTTCACCCTTATCACCTTTGAGAGCAGTGATGGCAACCAAGTCTTTCCAGACACTATCACCAACAACTCTCCACTGGATATGAGTAGTCCCTTTGAACAACTCTATGCTTTTGCCGGTATCTCCCTTGATACCCTGAGCACCCTGAAGGCCTATTGGGCCTGTATCACCTTTATCTCCCTTTGGTCCTTGTGCTCCATCAAAGTAGTCAACACCCTTGACTGGAGTGTATCCTGCATCACCTCTATCTCCTTTGACACCCTGAATACCCTGTGATCCCCTGACATAGATAGCTGTCTTTTGATATGCTTTAGAAACCCTATTCCACTGGTAAACATAGTGGTCTGCACCTATGTAGGTAGGGTGCTCTGCTACATCAATGGCAGAGTCTCTTGCCTGATTTGCTCCACTAATGGCGTTGCCAATATCCGATACTGCAACCTGCTTCCACGATTCAAGATCCTGAACTTTATCTGTTGCAGGTTTCTGAAGCAAGGTGATGTCTGAAGCGGTAAGGTCAGAAAACTTCAACTTCAAGACATCATACCCGACAAGTGAACGGAAGGAGGTATCAGCCTCATTGCTATACTTCCATTCTATACCATTTATGCCAGTCCTGAATGTGGGAGTAGCACCATCCTTGCCTTTGGGGATGCCAATTACAAAGACAGGGCTCTCTGCTGTCCCTGACTTGTTTATTGTGGGTGGAGATTCAGGAGAAAGAGAGTTCACACTCATTGTGATATTCGGAGTGATACCTGTCAATCCTCTATCTCCCTTGTCTCCTTTATCCCCTTTTGGGCCGATAGGGCCAGTAGGGCCAATAGGCCCAACATCACCCCTGTTGCCCTTCAATAATCCTATACCGACCTTTGAACTTTTATTTGTTATCCCATCAACTGCCAAGACAATCAGCCCATCAAGTGATGTTGATTCAGGCAGTTCACTCAACTTCTTCTTAACTATTCCCATATCCTATCCCCTCTAAATCAATCCCAAAAAATCCATCCTCTGTAATAATCAAATCACCACTTTCAGTGGTTAGAAGTATATCATAATCCTTTGCTCTGAACGATGTGAAGACCAGTGTGACTGAAAATTCACACCAAATCCTGTCATCAATGGCAAAATCACTCACCGACCCACACAAATAGTAGCACTTATACTCCGAAACAGACCTGTCAACATAGAGAATCCTCTCACCTGACCTCGTCAAGTGACACAAAAAGGAGTGATAATCGTTCCAAAAAGTGTGTATTTCGGGTGCTGTGAGGAGAAAATTCAGGGTTACCTCCTTAGATTTGAAGAAAACATACTCCCCATCGTATATAGACCCACACAAAAAGTGTGTATTTATGAGTAAATTCTCCTTGACAGATGGAAGCTTCTCTATCTCCTTAATACAACCATCAAGCATACGCACCCCAAAATGGGAGATATCCACCCCATCTATTTCAAGACCTTGATAAGCGACTCCCAGTGTAACAGGCAAAGGATTCCCTATTCCATCCAAAGGGAAGTCATCAACGAAGTCCAGGCTGAAAAGACTCATCCCCTGCAACTCCTCAAAGCTTGGCTGAACAACCATCCGTAACCTCCTGACAATACCTAACTCCCCAAAAGAGAATTCGTGGTAAGATGTGGATGAGAGCATATCCAAGAACTTACTCCTGCCAAAAACATCCTTACTTGAAAAACTCATAGTGAAGGTCTTACTATCCAATATAGGAGATTCCAAGTCCACCTCTATACCATCTTCATCAGGCCAGTCATTGTAAACAGGCTCAACGAGAGGAGGCCAACAGACCAACCCTGCATAGCTGCCCTCAAGGAGAGATACACCAAATGCAGAGTAAACATCAACTCCATCTATGATTAAAACCCCTGTCATTTCCTTATAGTCAATCCTTTGAGGTTAATTGTATCAATACCACTCCTGACAGAAGAGATATCCTTCTCTATGTTCTCAAGTCGAGAGGTGTTATTATCAATGTTTGACAAGTGTTTAAGAATCAAGACTGAGTTGTTTGACAGTATTTTGACACTCTCATTGATACTATAAGTGTGACCTTGCATCACTGCAAAGCGGCCATTCAGCTCATCTGCCGACTGCTGATTCATTGAGGCTATCCCTTTCTGTGAAGCTGTCCTTGTGGTATCTGGTTTCCATAGTTCATAGCCCTGCTCTCTCATACTCTGACGAGCTTGTTCCATAGCCTTGAGGTACTCCTCAATACCTTTGCTGTACTCCTGACCAAACCACACCAAGTCATCTGTGATATCCATATCTCCTCCTTCACCAAAGCTGGAGTTGAAGAGTTTCTCAAGTTCGCCAAGCCTCTCTTGAAATATCTGTGCGAAAATCAACTGGGAGATGATGTTCTCAATGGTAGAAGTGAGGTAATTATCAAAGTCATCAATGGCAGAGTATATGTCTCCATTCCTAAATGCTGACACAAGAGAATCCGACAACTGCTTACCCAAGTCTCCTGCAAGATCCTTGAAGTTCTGTCGCATCTCCTCCTGTGCCTGAAGTGCCTTATCCTTTATCTCCTTCCAGTTGTCAACTAACTTCTTGGTAGCTTCATCAAGCTTGGCGTAGTCTCTTAAGATGTCAGGATTGAGTTCAAAAGTTTCTGAATTGTATATCTCTCCGTACTTCTTCTTGAGAGATTCAAACACTGGTACTGTCTTTCTTGTAAAGAGTCCTATCAGGCCACCCACTACAGCCCCGACCACAGCACCAACAGCATTTCCTATCCCGGGCACTACTGTTCCCAATACAGCACCTGCGGCTGCACCAGTGGCCACATTTATACCACTGACAACCTTCTTTGTCCCAGTCTGTATCTGTCCCTCGTTGAGTTTGGCAACTGCCGAGTTGAGTTCAAACATTGACTGGGCATACTGCTTTGCCCCTGCTATAGCCCTTGAATAAGGATTCTCCACACCGAACAGATTGGACTGCTTATAAGCCAGTGATTCTATCCTTAGGAGTGAAGCCTGATGTACTGATTCTGCTATGGCATCTCTCCACTTCTGCTGTTCAATCCTATTGGCCTGAATCTGGTTTGTGACCATCGTTATCAGAGTCAGTGCCGCCCCAATACCTGCCGATATTTTGTCTGTACTTGTAGCACCACTCTTGAAAACAGTCATCAGATTCTCCATCCCTGATGATAAACCAGACATAATTCCACCTATCTCACCTGCTGTTCCTCCCAGTTCAGAAAGGGAATTACCAAGACTGCCAAGTGCGTGTGATAACTTACCTACAACACCTTCCAACTTTGAGAAGAAGGTTTCATCAATCTGTTCAGTAGCCTCCTTCTTTGCCTCCTGAAGAAGTTTAACAAGCTCTTCCGTGTTATATCCTGCCTCTTCTAACTCTTTAACCAATTTATCAGGTAGTTCAATATCCTTGATGGCATCTTTAGCCTTCAATAACTGACTGGTGGTTGCTTCAGCAAGGGAATGGAAAAGAGGAATGGACTTCTTAACCTCTTTGGTGAAGAAATCTGACATATCTCCAGAGAGTAAACCTCCCAGTCCATAATCATCCAATAAAGCTCGTTTAAGAGCCTCCAACTGCCTCTCCTTATTCTTTCCTGCTTCTGCTATTGCAGACTCAATCTCCCTGGCATTCTCATCTGTTCTGAGGGAGTTCAGAACCTTAACATCAGCATTGAATCCCTCTTCTATCTCTTTCCTCTTGGCAGTGAAGTCCTGATACTTTTCAAGCAGACTCTTATACAATTCAACCTTGCTATTGGCAAAGAGCCTGTCTTCAGCATTGTTTAAATCGTCAATTTTACCCTTACTGGTAACATCAAGTTGTGTGGAAGGTGTGAAACTCTCCTCCTTCTTACCACTTTTCAACCATAGGTCTTTCTCAATCCTGTTTTGAGCATCAAGGAGTTCCTTGCCGAATTCTGTGATGGCATCTTTCCTTCTTTGATGGTCAAACTCAAGCTGTGCCATCTCCTTCTCAAAACCTTCAGCCATAAGGTCAATCTTGGATTGGTTGAGCCTGTAAACAAGCTCTCTCTCAACCTTTGTCAATTCCTCAAGATTTCTCTTGGCATCAGCCTCCAGTTTAGCTCTCTCCTTTGCTCTCTTCTCTGCTTCTGCTATCTCCTCTTCTGTTGGGCCTCCCCCTGAAACAGTAGCCACAACTGGTTGTGAGGAGAGCTCTATCTCTCTCTTCAGTTCAGAGATGGTGTTTCTCACCTCCTGCAACTTTGTCTTGGTGTTGTTAAGAGCCGATTCCGCCTCCTGTAAGTCGGTCTTACCAAACCATCCTGCTACATCAATCAAAGGGCGGTTGTAGTATGCTGAATTAGTGCTTTTATCATCATATACTGACTTATTCTTTGACAACTCCCTCTGAAGGTCTCTCTCGGATTTATAAGCCTCCTCCAGTTCATCTTGGGCTGCTTTCATCCGTATCTGCCTCTCCAGTTGTGTCAGGTAGAGTTTGATAGCTTCAGTGTTGTTGTTTATCAACCTGCCCTCTTCATCAAGCTGTGCGTTGTATGAAGGGATGATGCTCTTCAGGTCGTTGATGGCTTTTCGTCTATGCTCATTGGCTATGTTGCTGTTGTTGATGACATCTTCCAGAGCCTTGATTTTAGCACTCTGCCTGTCCATCTCCTCCGTTGCCACCTTATTGGCTATGGCCAATCCACTGATGGAGTCAGTAGCATCGTCTGTCTTTTTACCAAAGGCCCATATGGCTGTTCCTACTGCTGTTATCAAGGCAAGAAGCAAACCCAAAGGGTTGGCCTTTGTGGCAAGGTTAAAAGCTATCTGGGCATCTTTTGCAGAACGGATACCTGATGCCAGTTGAAACCAAGCTTTAATGTTACCTGCCATAACAGAAGCACCCTGTATGGCGTGGGCTGTGATGACAGCGGCTTTGTAAGCACCATAGGTAGAGATGAGAACACCAAGTATCTTTCCAATCTCCTCATAGTGTTTAACCATATAGGAAGCACCTGAAATGACTTCATTGATAAGCCCTTCATTAGAACGACCTATCTCATTCATCATCGTGTCAATGGCATCCTGAAGGTTGGATATCTGGCCAGTGATGGTCTTGCTCTGTTCAGCCATCAGGTTGTTGAACTTACCACCTGCACTGGTCATGTTCTCTATGGCTTTCTTCATCTCTGAAGCACCCACCTTACCTTCCGACACAAGGTCTGCCACTTGATCCTTAGCAACACCGAATATCTTTGCCAACTCTTCAGCCATAGGGATACCTCTTCCCATAAACTGCCTCAAGTCCATTGTGAACATCCTGCCCTGTGTCATCGTGGTTCCGTACAGATACACCAAGTCACCAAGAGGGATGGATAACCCTGCGGCTATGTCTCCCAATCGTATGAGTATCTCATTCACCTCTTCTGCACTTGTGCCATAGGCAAGGAGTTGTTTTGCCCCTCCTGCTACACTCTTAAGGTCAAAGGGAGTGGTGGCCGCTGTCTTCACCAACTGAGCCATGAGTTTATCTGCTTGACCTTTGTTGCCAAGCATGACCTTGAAGGCTACCTCCAACTGCTGAAACTCACCCCTGACTTCTGCTATGCTTCTTGAAAATTGAGCCAGTTGCTGAATAGAGAGGAAGGCCGCTAATCCTGCGGCTGCATTCCGCAAGGCTGTGTTTATCCTGTTACCCTCCTCTGTGGCTGTGTTGCCTAACCTCCTGAACTGCTCCTTAGTGACATTGGCATCCCTCTGAAGTTGAGTGTTGTCTAAACCTAATAACCACCAAATCCTTCCATCACTGTTATTCATCCATCTCCGCTATTAAGTTCCTTATTGCATTCCTGTTCTTGGGATTATCACAATCAATGACATCTCCCCTCATTCTCCTCTTTTCTGGCTTAGCATCGTCATAGGTGGGAAGGACAGAACTGAACATCACCAAGTTGATGTAACTCAATTCATAAAGAACATAGGTGATTGTTAAGTTATAGGCTTTGGATAATCCTCCCACCATAGCCCAGATGCTGTCATTATCATCTACACCGCCTTCCCTGTGGGAGTCAGTAGGTTTATTTCTGATAGGAAAGCGGTAATGGCGAAAAAATCGGGTATCTCCTTCAACTTGAGAAGTTCCATAGTAAGACTATTCACCTCACTTGGTGAAAGGTCATAAAGTATCTTTTCTACCAGTCTGGAATACTCTTTCTGGAAACGATTTTTAAGGCCAAAAAGACGATGTTTTGTGTTTTGGGGGTTGGTGGTTGGTCCAAGTATCAAAACAGCCAAAATATCCCCAATAACACGACAATCTTTAGCTGTACGGATAACCTCCTCTATGATGTTAACTCCCTCAGACTGCACTCTGGGGAGTTGTGATACCAATCCTGAAACCTCAATCAGAGTAGCTATGGAAGGAGGAGAAACCTCATACTTGATTCCTCCGACCATAATACTCTTCTTTCTTTGCAAAATGGTATCCGATGCTTTCTCCTCTATCCTTCTCTTCATAATTGCATAGGTTTGTAGTGCAGGTTGTCGGAGTTGAACCGAATGTCTGCCTTGCAGATACATCTCCACCATTAGAAGCAACCGCAATTATCGGTTTGACCACCTACCGAAAAGTCCGTCTTTCCGTTTGTCATTTACAACCAATTAAGGCGTTTTGGTATAAGGTTTTAGTATGTTGCCTGATGATGGTTTCAAGCCATCAAAAGAGTATTTCCATCTCTTGCCATCGGCACTTGACCAGGTCTCTTCAGCAGAAACAGTGGTCTTCTCCATGATGAATCCTTCAAGAGTATCATCCTCTGGAGTGAGTCTAACTGCATACTTACCTGAAACAACACCATCGTTATCGGCAATGGGTTTAACATCTCCCTTCTTAACGAATACTTCGCATTCAAAGAGATACTTATTCCTCTTGTGGCGAATATCAATCACCTCACCACCTTCTCCAGTAGCCTCCCTCTTCTCTCCCTTCGTGGGAATGAGTTTGGAAGTGTCTTCTACTATCTCTGGCATCTCTTTCCATACTGTTGGAAGAGTATCGCCATCTCCTAACAGACCAAATTCAATCTTTGGTTTTCCCCAAGACAAAACTGACATAATCAAATATATTTTAACACTTTAACTTAAATCTTAATCTCACATTGACGAAGTGCTGATGGATATCAGGTTCAGGAAAACTGGTGATAAGCCACCCAAGAGAGAAATAGTATCCGTGTGACTTGAATTGTTTTACTGAGTTATAAGCTATCCTCTCCAACTCACGACATCTGGAGGTGTTCTTAACCAATACCCCAGTGCCATTATCAATGTCCGGAACATAGATGTTGATAGTTACTATTCCTGTCTGTATCTGGGCATCCAGTCCATCCATAAAGGAGATGACTATGTCTTCCTTGTCTGAACCTATTGGCCTTGCCCCTTGTAAGTAAATATTTCCATTGACAGCATCCCTCAGTGCACTTGCACGAACCAGACGCATTGTGTCGTACTCTATCTCTCCTCCTACCTTGCTCATCTCTTAACAAAACCTAATTTTTTCAATATGCTTGGAACTAATGACTCGGCAAGAAGCTCTGCTGAAGAGAGAACATTGAGGCTCTTCGCTTCCACATAGGCAGAGTATTTCATCCCTGCCACCACTATCAGGTATATGCCTTTCTTCTGTTTGGCTACCAACTCGTCAATGAAGCGTTTCCCCTCTCCTGATCCCTGTGAACCTTCTGCTACCTGTGTGAATCCACCACCACTAACGACAAAGCCATTCTTGGCTATGACATAGCCGACTGAACTCCTCAGGTTGCCTGTTCTGTTGATGTACCTGCCATTGTCCCGTGCTTCGTTTACACATTGCTCACCCACATAAGACAAGGCAGAGACGATTGCATTCTCCTTCTCCTCAATCTTTCGCCTGATATAGCTATCTATCTCTGCCAAACTTGTCTTCTGGGTGATGTTAAACATCATATGGTAATCTTAACCTTTTGAACCTCTTCCAATACCTCAATGCTTTGTATGACCTTCTCACAAACCAAATCTCCTCTGGAGTTGATAAGCTTGACCATCTTGGCACTGAAGTCCATTTCGTCAATCAAAATTGTATATGATGATGTGATGAAAGCCCCTCCTTCATATCGCCCTTTGTTGCTTATAGTATTGGCCTGATAGGTGCAATCCATAGCCTTTGGACTCCATGAAGAGATGACAGGGACAGTGTCGCCATCAATGACTCCCCCTCCCTGTTCTATCTTGTATAAGAGCTTACCTCTCATCACTCCCCGATGTATCTTACTGTTGGTTGTTGAACAAATTCATTGCTATCCAGTCCGACCTCTCCACACAGCCTCTTGATTCGTGTCTCTACTGCCTTCTTATCAAAGGAGAGAGATACTCCACCTTCCGCCACATTGTTGAGAGTTATCATCTGCGACAATAATTCAACCACTATGAATGTTATTAACCTCTCATTTTGAGTGTTATATAAACCACTCGCATCCAACCCATACTTATCGCACTTCCTCTCAATCAAACTCCTTCTCACTGGGTATGGCCTGAGGTCTTCCTGAATAGCTTCTGAATTTGTCATAACTATGCCTTCTTGGTTACATCAAGGATAAATACATCTCCCCTTCCTACGAAGGCAGGGAAGGCAAACATCTCATAAGCCACATAACGACCTTTGCTATCTCTCCACTGGGAGATAAGGTTGTCAAAGAACGAAGTATATACTTTGTTCGGTATAGGGTCAAATGCCTCCAGTGGGTCTGATACCTTAAGCACAGCCACTCTCGGAGCACACATAGAAACGACTCTTCCATCCTTGAAGAGAGAGAAGGTTGTCCCATTGGCATAAGTACCAAATTCCTTAACCACCTCAATAGGTGCTATCCTGATTGAGTTAAGGTAGTTGTTAATATGCTCCAGTGATATGCCAGGGGTGGTGCTTGTCTGTATGTTGAGCATCTTCAGACCTATCAGGTCTCTGAATTGCTTACACTGCTCAATGAGTGAGGCAGTAGCATCACTTACCCTGTGTTTGAGGACTGACTTACCTGCACTATTGGCTAATGTCTCCTGATACTTCAGGACACTAATCACATCCATCGTCTCAAGGGTGTTCTCTGACCAAATCTCATCCTTTGCACGAAGGGAGTTTTTCTGTATGCCTATTGGCAATGCTGTCTTCCATACCAAACCACCTTCGTTGTTGTGTTTGGTGAGTGTTACCTGACCATCTGATAACCCTTCAAGGTATTGTGCCCATATCCTTCTGTGAGGGGCTATAGCCGCTAACTCATAAGGATTGAACAGGTACTTCACTATGTTCTTGTACTGGTCATTCTTCTGTGTCTCTGTGAGGTTTTTACTCACTTGGCGGTATCTGTCCTCCATGTAGAAGTACTTCTCCAGTCTGTCGTTGGAGATTTGCCACTCGTCTCCGAATCGTGCCAGTGTGCCGGAGATTTCCCCTACACTCGGCATATCTCTTTTTGGTCTTGGTGAGTTCCTGTCAATAACAGTACCTACCATTGCAGCAGCGTACTCTGCTGTGAGCTCTGCAAAGCTCTTGGAAGCCTCGTATTCAACACTCATCTCTTCATTCCACGCAACCTTGTAGGTTGAGTTTTTCATGTTCTCGTTGATGAAGGCACTGAACGCTACTGGCTCTTGTATGATGTCAATTATTCTCTTGTCCATCTATCTCTCTCCCCCCTATTTTATGATGAATTGGCACTTATTCAGTGCTGTGACTATTGCTGATGTCAAAGGCTGTGGCAAAGCCAAAGGCTGAATGTCATAAGCCTTGAATATCACTGTGCAGGATGGCAAGGCATCAATCGCTGAGTCTGTGTATGCCATACCATCTGGGTTTACCACTGGCTTACTTGATCCTGCTTCTGCATACTCTTGCAATACTGAACCTGCCGATGCTGTTCCAAGTGCTCCTGCTGTTATGGTGAAGGTATCATAGTCAGGGTTGGTAGTGTCAAGGTTAGCCACTGACACTGATTTCGTTCCTGAACCAAGTATATCTCCATTTACGAGCATTGCTCCTTTCTTCACTTTCACTGAAGTTGTCTCTGCTGTTATAGCTTCTGCGAGTTGTGCTGTCTTCACTACTCTTGCTATTCTCTCGTTGAAGTCCACCTTCAGAAATGTGCCTTTGAGTACCTTCTCCTGTGTTGCAGGGAGATTAGATTTCTCAATGGCAAATCCTCCGTTGAACTCTTCTGTTGAAGCTACATCCCACATATGGATATAGCTTTTCCCACTTTGAGGTGTCTCTTTGTAGTCCATTGTTTACTCTGCGTTTTTGTTTAGTTGAACCATCTTTTCAATGAACTCATCTGTTGACGACTTTGCTGAAGTACCTGCTGGCGGTGCGGACATCTTACTTAGCCCTTCGTTGGCCAGTTCCTGATTTATCTCCGACACCATTGCTGATTTATCTTCCAGATATGTTAGAAAATCCTCTTCATCTTTGAAGGTCATCCTGTCAAAGTCTTTCAGCCTGTCTTCCTTCTGTTTAGGAAGTAACCCTGATAGGCTCTTCTCAAATCTCTCTCTTCTTGATTCTGAGATTTTAGCATTCTCAAGCTGTTGTAATCTCTGCTCTTGCTGTTCTCTGTATTTTCTGAACCAGTCTGGCTCATCAGTCTGTTGAGTAGCGTTGTCAGGAGAACTGTTTTCCTCTCCTTTTGGCTGTTTTGTTTTGGTGATGTTGGCATTGATTACTCTGTTTGCCATTGACTGCGAAATCTCAAGAAATTGGAGCGCTTTGTCTATCTCCTCGTCCACAGATTCGTCTGACGCATCCTCTTGCAGGTTTCTGACTATTATGTCTGTGACACCTTCAAGCTCTTTCTTTGTGAACCCCAACGATGCTGCTTTGGGTTTCAATCTCTCTATCACTTTCGTTTTCATTCTCTCTCTTCGTGCTTTTTGTTCCTGTTATGAAACCGATTCTTTCTGAACACGAAATTAGTGATAGGTGCTTGTTATACAAACACTTTTTATTGAAAGTTTTTGACATCAAAAAAGGGATTGCCTTCACAGACAATCCCACACCAAAGTACAGTAATAAAAGGGTTAGTTATTTAGTTTGTACTACCAAAAATGAGCCTTAATACTCAAATACTTAATTTTCAATAGTAAAGTTAAAAATATTTTTTGTAAATCACAATATATCAGTATTTTTACAATAAATATTTTCACTCTATTAATCAATTAAGTAAATAAATACTAAATACTACTAACCTTAATATTATCAACATGAAACAATTTCTTCTATTTGTCATTACTCTTGTTTTTGCTGTTAACACTTATGCTCAAGACACTTTAGTGTTACGAAATGGCAATAAAATAATATCAAAAGTATTTGAGATTGGAACTACTGAAATTTCCTATAAGATTTGGTCTAACATTGATGGGCCTACATACAAAGTGAGTAGAAACGACATCAGTTATATTAAATACAACAATCAGACTGTTGAAACATTTGAACAAATTGCAGGAATTCCAAGTGAAATTGAAGTAAGAAGAGGAGGATTTGGGCCTACTTTTTGGCAAGATGGAAGAAAAGTTAGGCAATCTGAATTAAGGAATATCCTTAAGCAGAATAATCCTGATGCGTTCAGAAAGTATAGAAATGGAGAAGGACTTGCGGTTATAGGAGCTATATTTGCTGGTGCCGGTGCTGGATTAGCAATCGGAAATGCAGTAAATGTTTATTATGGCAACGATATGGACTGGACACTAACTGCTGTAGCAGGTGGTGCTGTTTTAGTCGGTTTGATATTTGGGGGAGCAGAGAACAAAAAATATATAGAAGCGGTTGAGATATATAATCAGGGATTAAGGAGAACAAATAAAGTAGTTGATTTAAATTTTGGGTTTACTCAAAGTGGAATAGGTTTGAGTTTGACATTTTAACTAACTCTAAACTAATAAATAAGAACACCTGCCACTCCTCAGAATGACAGGTGTCCTTTTATTATAACCTTGTCTAAACTACTGGTTTCTTCCTCTTAAAGACAACAGTCCTGCTGTCCAATCTAACTGGGTGAAGTCCTTCAAGTGAGCCATATTTCCGTAGTTTCAAAGCTTGTTGCCTACACTTTAGCAAATCTTCTGGTAAGGCTAAATTCAATTGGTCTTTCATACTCTTTACGATTAAATTAATTGGTTATTAAATCAATCCTTCATCGGCAAAACTGAAATATTCTTTTGAAGTGCAAATGATATGGTCAAGAAGAGTGATGTCAAATAACGAACAGGCATCCTTCAAAGTATTGGTTGCTGACTTGTCCGTTTCTCCTGGCTTCGCATTACCGCTTGGGTGGTTGTGAGAAAGGATGATGGAGGAAGCGGCACATTTCAGGGCAGTGGCAACAATCAGCTTATTGTCAACCACTGTTGCATTAATACCGCCCTGACTGACCTTAAACCATCCTATCGTGTTGTTTGCCCTATTGAGGAACAAAGCAATGCAGGTTTCATTTAACTCAATTGTATCTTGGTCATACAACTCCTTCAGGAAGTAGTATGCGTCTCTTGAACTCATTATCTGAACCTTCTTTATCTCTCCAGTCTTATACTTCAGGGTTATCTCTGGGATTGAGCCTTTGTACTTTTTCATTTCTTATCCTCCCATTAAGACATTAGTAATGATTTAAGCTCTTCCTCTCTCCTCTTTGGGAACACCCATCCCGAACCGCACCAAAGCCTAAAGTTGAATCTCCCTCCTAACTCCTTGAGTTTGTCCTTCATTGGCTTGGTATCTCCTACCACTACCAGTGCTTTTGTAGAGTATTCTATCAACTTAAGGTTCTTCCCTTCAGCAATAGGCTCTACTTGAAGTAAGTCCTCTTCCTTCTCTTTCTCAATCTTGATCCTGAACGGTTGATTCCATTTGCCTATTGCAAAGTGGCAATAGAAGTTCACACAGAAGTAATCTGACATTATATCTGAATCGTCATAGTTGTAAGTCATCAGATATTCATACATATCTGCAATTACCATCTTTGCCTCTTCTGTGAGCCTATCATCTTCTTTTATGTAGTATTGGTTTAGTTGGAGATAACCGCTCTCATTCTCTTCTTTAAACGCTTGGAATGGGGATGACATAAGGTGGATATAGATTGACCTATAGCCATCCTTTGTAACCGAAAATGTGCATTCTGGGTACTTCTCCTTTGCATAAGCTCTTACCCTTGCTGCGATGTCTTTTAACGACAATTTTGAGTCGTAATTCTGTCCTTTGAATGTTGTGTCTGTCATAAACTGAAATGTTTGAAATGGTTAGTAAATGTCAAAATCGCTGACGCCTCTTGTCTGAAATGCTGATTCAAGTTCCATAATGAAATCCTCTCTCTCATCCTCTGTCCCGGTATAGGTTATTGCCCATACATTGGTGCTAATCTGTTTCAACTTGCTTCTCAAGAATCTATCATCTGAAATGATGTCAAATGCTCTTGGCGTCTCTCTCAATGCTACTTCAAGTGTTGTCATAACTTCGTGATTAGATAGATTTAGCATAGTCTCTTAATATCTTCACTTCTCTCTTGGTCAGGCTACCTAACTTGCTGTGAAAGGAGATAATCTTCTCGGGGTCAAATGCCTTTTTTATCTCCGAGAGAGGTTTGCTGAATAGTTCTGAATAGTAGTCCTGACACTTTTCAGGTGGTGCAAAGAAGTGGACTGCGAATGGGCCACTTGCAAGGACTTTGATGTCATACTCATCACACCCAGTCAGCCTACCTGTGGTCTTCTCTGCTTTTTCAATAACTTTTTGAATTTCTACACTCAATCTTACTCCAATCTTGAGGTCATTAACAATGCTTTGTCTCATAAACTGTTTTTGAATTTGGTTTTGTTAAGTAATTCAAACTTAACTTGTTAAGGTTAATTTTCCAAAATATTTAACATCCATTTTCTATTGATTTACAGACATTTACATAGGCATTTGTATCTTTACGGGAGGAGTCTGGTTTTTGACCAGACCACCTTCACTTTGAACCGAGAAATCGGCTTTTAAAGAATTTGATTGTCATCGCATATCAATACATCTCCGACTATTACATCATTGATTCCTGACATTACCACTTCTCTTGTGGCTTTGATATTTACTGGTAGTCCCATTAGTTTTCCCTCTTCGTTTACTACCATTAGTCTGTTGTCTGAGAGGTAAACCAGTTCTATGTACCCTCCTACGAATTCATTTAGTTCGTGTAGCTTGAAGAATGCTCCATTCTGTGGGGTTATCTCCTGAATCTCTCCTGTGGTAAGAATGTGTTGTGCCATAGTCTCTGTCCTCCTTTCTTATCTGATAAATAATGTCCAACTTGGTTCTATCCCTATGGTGTATCCCTGGCGGATGCAACTTGCTATATACTCACTCAATGCTCCCTTCTCAAATACACACTCACATTCAATGTAGTAGCCTAATTCAGAGTCTTCAGCGATGCCTTGCTCAATCTTATCGGCTATCTTGAAAAACAGGTCTTTGTTTTGTTCTGTCATCTCGTAGTTGTTGTTCATCTCTTCCATAGTGTTGAATTGTTTTGTTATTGAATTATGATTCAAACTTCTGAAAAAAGTGTTTGTAATACAAGCAGAGTTCAAAACATTTTCAAAACATTTTCATCCACCCAACTATTTGTTCTACTGGACACTATGGAGGTGATGCTTATTCTCTCTGATGAAGTATGGAGGGTTCGGGGAAGAGTCTATTTTCTCTTTGTGTGAAAGATACCAGTCACTGAAGTTTTTAGGAGGTTTCTTGATTTCATTCTTGGATTTGAGTGTAATTTCTTTCCCTGCCAGTACCTTCTTCTGGTAAGAGATAAACTCCTGCTGTGTAGCAAGTATGGATACCACCTGACAACGACATTGAGGATGCCATCCCAAGAAGAGAAAGGATTTAGGATACCTGCCTTTGAGTGATTCACATATATCGCAGGAGAAAACCTTATTTGACCTTTTCACCTCATATCCCACCACGAAATCCAGTTGTTGCCACCTGATGTGGTCAGACATCCTGTAAGCCATATTCACCTCTGTCCTTGTCATCCTCAGGGCGTTCTTGTATGAACTGCGATATACACCTCCCCCTGGCGAATACTCCTTTGCCCTTCTGGAGAGATGAAGCCTTCCTCTTGTGTCTGCCACCCTCCTGAAGAGCATCTTTGGTTCTTTGAGATACATACGGACATCTCTGCTCAAGTCCTGTGCTGAACGACCATCAAACAAGCCAAGATCCAGAGCCATCTCTATCTCTCCCCTGAATTGATTAGTATAGTTCCACACCCTGTCAGAGAGGTTGAGTCCATTCATCTTCCTCTGTTGGAATGATTCCAAAGCTTGTAGGTTTCTGCTGTTGTATCTGCCCTTGAGCTTGTCATCCATCTTCATTATCTTGGATAGGAGATTGACCATTTCGTCATTCTTCTCACAAGCCTTCAGCCATTCCGATTTTGTGGCCTTTTTAACGACAAAGAGCATGTTGGAGGAGAACTTATTTATCAACCTTCCAAACCTCGCTTTAACCTCAGGGAAATCGTCAATACGAAAGGGTTTAGTCATGTCTGGAGAGATGGAGGAAACTATCTTCACTGCTTCGTTGGCAGTAGTATCAAAGAGCATCTCTATCTGGCGGATGTACTTCTCTACCCTGATGAAATGCTCCTTGTCATACTCCAATCCTATCTTATTGGGATTGACTCTTCTCATACTGTGGTAGGCTCAAACACTGAAAAACTCCTTTCTCTCTCTTCCTCCTTCTGTATCCTGTCTGCCTCCGATTTGAAGTCAGTAGTCCATCCAAGCCTCTTTATCCCTTCAAGCTGTGAAGCTATCTGCTTACCTCCTGTGGCCTTGATAATCTTATCTATCTCTGCCGACTCATCATTCTGAACAAAAGGGGTGATGATATGCTCCACATCCAGGCTGTTGATGCTATCCTTCCACTTGGTGTTCATCTGACCAAGAAAAGCCTTGATTACATTGCACTCCCTGTCAAGAAACTCTATGATGTCGCCACTCTCATCTCCTACCTTCAGGTGAGCATCGGTGAGAAGGGTCTTCCTTGCTTCACCACTGATAACACCCAAAGACTTGACATTCTCCATAGAGAGGTTAGGGAGTTGAAGTTCCTCCTCCATGTTCTGTTTCAGGGTGGAGATGTAATACTTCATTGCCTCTATCTGCTGTTGCCAAGTGACATATTCAATGTTGCCATCTCCTTCAAGCTGATACACCTCCCTTGCCTTGTCTCCCGATGGGAGATTACCCATAAGTTTGCCTTTTATGGCCAGTACCGGTGCAGAGTTTTTCCTGATGATATCGCTCTCTCTTGATAGGGTTAGTTCTATCTCCTGCGTGTTGTTAGTGGAGTTCTCCCATATAGGCTGTGTCCTCCATAGGTAGATAAGAGGGTGTTTCAGTATGATTATTGGCTCTCCATCAATGATTATTTCCCACTTACCATCTACCTCCTTCCATAGATAGTGATGAGTGTCTGTGTATGTTTCAAAGTAGTTGATTTTCTCTCCATCCACATCGTGTGAGTAGGCAAAGCTCATTGCCACCATATCTCTGTGCTTGTCAAAGAGTGGGTAGAGTTCTGCCTGTTCTATTCGTGAGAATTTCTCATCCATAGGAGAGTAAGACCTGCATCTCAGTTTGTAGTCACAAGGGAATCCGTAAGCGTTGTGCTTTGACTTGACTACATACCATATCGTTGCTATCTCACAAGAGGCAAAGTAGGCGTGCATCCGTTTTATGTTCTCGCTGTCTATCCTTGCCATCTTGTATATCGCCTCTATGGCTTTTGCCTGTTCCTCCTTCTCTGGGTTGTTGTCTGTTGAATAGACTCTCTTCACTGGTATAGAGAAAGACATCTGTGTCATCCTCCTTGAAGCTATCTTCTGCATTCCGTATGTTACCCTTGCCACTGGTTCTATTGTTCCATTCTCTAGTACCTTGTCTGGCCTTAACCTCTTATCTTCCACTATGGCGTGTTGTGCTGTGTCGTATTCCTTGACCAGAGCACCCCACTTGGGTACATTAACTGACTTCTTCTTCAGGCTAGTGATTATCTCCTCCACACTTTTGCCCTCTCTCACAATCTCTTCCACTCTCATAATATATCTGTTATCTAAAATCACTCAATATCTTTCTCTCATCAATTATCCCTTCCACTCCATGAGGGTAGAAGGTGTTCGCCAAGCTGTCAAAGTAGTCTGTAGACCTCTTTAATCGTTTCTTAATCTCCTCTTTTGCCTCTATGATTATACTTCCGTTGCTTTGGAACTTCCACTTGATCTCGGTTGCTTCCTCTGTCAGTCTATCACAGGGAGGCAGACAGGCATTGTGGCCATTCTTGGGGTTGAGCCAGTCTCTCACAGCCCAATAGAGATAGGCTCTCATATTGGCGAAGGTATAGACCCCAGTGTGGTCATTCAGGCCATGTGCTCCCTCCGAGTATTTGCAGGAGAAGGCATTGAGATAGCCCAACTCCTGAAGCCTTGAGAACACCCCTGCTCCCTCTCCTATGGTGTCTATGTAGGCTGTTGCTCTCTTCTTGTTCAGTGGGTTGACAAGCATACCTGCTATGTGCATATGGTCTGCCTTCCCTCCTGACTGGTGGGAATCAAACCTCTCCACGAAGTTGTCATAACGATAGCACAGGACACTGGCATCTCTACCCATACCTGCCACATCCACTCCTATTGTCGCAGGTGCAGTGATGGTGAATCCCTGCTCCTTGAAGTAAGCCCATCTCTTGTTAGCCAGTTCAATCCACTCATAGGGGATGAGCACATCTTCATCCACTTTGGGAAACATACCAAGCACCTTCACTCTGAACAGGTCTCTTGGCCTGTAAAGGAGTCCCTCCCAGTGGAAGTCTCCCTCTCCTTCATCATAGTCATCTTCGCTTATGGGTGTTGCCCAGTTATCCACTTTGTCCTTCACCCATTCGTAGTCCACTTGCCCGGGTATAGTCACCTTCTTTGTAACCACATTCTCTGCATTGAGGGAGTTGAGCCTGAATCTTGCAAATCGGTCTGACTTCATTGCTCTTGCTGCATACCCTGTGGTTATGTTGGGGTTGAACACTATCAGTAGCCTTGAGTTACCTTGCAGGTTACCCTCTATGGCATTGAAGGTGTTATCCGATATACCTGTGGCCTCTGTTATGACGAACATCGTGTTTACAGCGTGAAAGCCCGACCAAGCCTCAGTTGCATCATCACTTGCCTTGAAGCCTGTGAGAAACCACTCTTCATAGTCTGTTCTTATGTCGTCAGCCACCAACCGCCCTGGCAATACTTTGGCATTTCTGTATAGCCTCCGTATCTCAGGTGTCATAATGTTGGATACCTGCCTTCCTGTGGGTGCTGTAAGTGCTATCTTGGTGTTGCAGACAAGCTCTCCCTTCTTGTTGAACTTGGGTGTCAGGTACAGGAAACAGAGGGCTGAACAGGCCGCTACGAAGTCCTTGCCCCTTGATGTGCCACTGGCCACCGCTGTTCTGGGGTTGAATTGGACTGAAGTGATTATATCCTGTTGCTCCTTGTCAAGCCTTGCCTTCAATACATCCCTCACAAACCTGTTCCAGTCTGCTTGCCAAGATTTATATAGTGATATGTGTTTTTCATTGACTCTCATCCTCTTCAGTAGCTGCTTTCATCAACTCAATAAATGGATTGACTGTTACATCTGCCTGTACTGTCTCAATGTAACCACGATGCTTCCCCTTTGTCTTTAGGAAGAAAAATATTGAAGCCTCCTTCTGCTCTCTGATGTTTTTCTTGAGCATAGACTCTGCAAAGTCAACAGCCTCCTCATTCAGTTCATCTATCCTCTCCTTGAAGCTCTCATCTGTCTTACACCAGTGGTAGAATGTGTTTCGGGAAATCTTCACTACTTTACAGGCTGACGATACATTGCATAGTGTTTTGTCATATGCGTCAATAAATGCCTTCTTTCTCTTCGCCACTATGGGCCTCCTCTGATGAGAAGACCCTTTCCCTTTTTCTTGTGTCATATTTTGTCAGAACAATCTTTGCACTCCATCGTCTGGCTTGTCAATACTCCTTTGGTTTGAAGGTTGTCTGACGAAGCCATTTATGGTCTTGCAGGTTTTCTTTGCCTCTCTCTCTTCTTCTGTCAGTTGGAAGAATTTCTCGTGCCACTCCTTTCTCTCCAGTTCCATCTCCACAGGGCAGAAAGGCTCTACCTTGCTACTCTCATCGTGGAAGTATTGAATACTCCTGCCTTTCATCTTGCCCCTTCTTGTGTGAACATCCAAAGCATAGTCAGGTATATCAAGGTTGTGTGTCTCGTGCTTGTGATGGAAGTAGTTCTTTGTCCAGTCTATCAGCCTTGATTTCTTTGCCCTGCACAGAAGCACTATGGCGTGGAAGAGTTGAAGCCTTATCTGGTCTCCTGTCTTCTCCTGCTTGAGCCAAAAGTATGATTCGTGAAGTGCTTTTATCGTAGCAGGAAGATGTGGCTCTGCTATGCCGACATCCTCACTGGTAATAATCAAGATCCTTTTCCAAATGTATTTGTCATATCCTGAGTTGTAGAGTTCGGTAGCCCAATAACAAGCCTCCTCCTCTCTGTTCCTTCTTACTGCTTTTTGAAATGCTGAACTGACCTCAAAGAAGTCGTAACCTTTTTTGGTTAATAATTGAAAATCCTTCTCTGCCATAACTTAATTAACTGATTTACAACCAAATATACAAAATTAAATTGAGATTACAATGCTGATTTACAAGCATATGCACTGATATCCAAGTCAATTTTATACCATCGGTCAATGGGTTTGGTTGTAAGCTTTGGGAAGTCTTTTCGCAGGTACTCCAGTGTCTGCTTTGTCAGGGCAGTCCTATCCAGTATCTGAAACCCTCCTTTGTTGGTTCCATCTTTGAATTGCACTCCAATCCTGCCATAAAGAAGCGTGTAATAGCCATTTTTAAGCGAATAGAGATACAAAGCGACATCATCGTTATGTTTGACATTTTCGTTGATGAAAAGGAGTATTTCTGGGCGAATAATCCATCCGTGAAAAAGCTCACAGTTCCTGTGGGTGTATTTGCGTTTCTTACCTATGGATTCCCAAAGGTGATTCTTGGGGTCAAGGAAGCGGACTGCTCCGAGATGTTTGTCATTCCTGAAGTCAGGGAGGATATCATTCAGAGCCTTGTCAATGATTTCTGCTGACTGACCAGATTTACCATCCCCAAAGTGTTTAGAGATGAAGCCTGAACAGTCGTCATCAACCCTGCAAACTAAGTCGTATCCATTCTCAATGGCGTGTCTGCCAATGAAGTGCATAACATAGCCTATCCCCATATTATCCTGCCCTATGTTGACAAGGTTCTCATTGGGGATAGTGAGTTTATAGTGCTTGTAGTCCTGTGGTTCTACAAACACTTTCCAGTCTGTCTTGACCTGTGGAAGCCATTTCAGGATGGTCTTTTGCAGGTCATATGGTCTTGCCTTTGATGGTATGCTGATTAAAACTTTCATTATCAATAAGGGAATTTTAGGGAGCGTTCTCCCATGTTTACTTTGCTCTTCAGTGCTGTGCTTGTCTTGGTGTGTATCACCTCACCAAACTTCTTCCTCAGGTAGAGAGTGTTCTTCATCATACTCTCTCTTGTCCGGTAGTCGTTGCACCCTCCTATGGCTGTGAAGTTGCCATCAGTGATGAAGGAGTACCTGTTGTCAATGAGGCAGTACCTGTGCTTGTAGATGGTCAGGCAGGAGATGTAGTGGTCTTCTCCTTCAGACATTGACAGGTCATACTCCAGTCCGTGCCCCTCCAAGAAACCACAAAAGGAGGCGTTCATATATCCTGTGTGTTCCAGTGGGTTGAAGGAGTTGTATTCAAGAGGGTTTCTAATCTTTGAGAAAGAGAAAACCTTTGCACCTATCTCCCTTGCTATGTGTGCTGTTGTCTCCAGTATCTCCCTGATGGTTACTGGGTCATCCACATAAGCCTCTTGGTCACCAAAGGCAAAGTTTCTCCTCACACTGACTACATCATCATCAATCATAAAGACCTCACCGAAGTTGTCAAGAATCCATTGTCTGGTGGGTGTTATCCCTTTTACATTCTTGGGAGTGCCTATCACCTCCACCGATGGGTAGTTTGCCGAGTAGTCATCTGCCTCACTCTCTGGTACGATAAGTTTCAAGTCAGGGAAGTAGGCCAGTGTTCTCACATTGTTTGCCCTGCCCTTTGAGGGACAAACGACAGTCATCTTCTTACTCATTGCCTGTGGCCTCCTCCCATATCTTTTGAAACTGCTGAACAGTGAGCACACGAGCCTCACCTACCCTTGAGTTCTTGTAGTCTTTGCTCTTCTCAAGCCTGAGAACATTTCTAATCCAGTTGAAGTCCAGTTCGTTGTTGCAGAAGATTATCACAGAGTCGTACTTCTCATTGAATTGTGGTACTATTGGCATCTCCGCCTGGTCATTGGTAATTGCGTTGAATTTCTCATCAAACTCCGACTGGAGCTTACCTACCTCCTTCTCTGTGAAGCCCACATCAAACAGGAACGACCTGTCAAAGTATTCATGGAGAAGCTCCATATCAAACTCTGCCTGATTCTTGTTTAGGCGAAGGTTAAGTTCCTTCTCCTGTTCAAGATCCAGACAGACCTCAATGCAGGGTGCTTCCTCAAACCCCATGCTCTCTGCTATCTTCTTTCTCTGGTTACCGCCTACGATGATGTTTAACCTGTCTGGGTGTGTATTCACCACCAGTGGCTGTACGAAGCCAAACTTGGTCAGGGAGCGTTTGATGTCTTCCCTCTGCTTGGCTGTTATCTTTCTTGGATTATACTCTGGTTCTATCAGTTCATCAATCCTCCTGTAAACCATCTCCACTTCCTTTCTCATTGATGCTCTCTTTTACAAATTTACTAAATTGTGATTGTATTTCAAACACTTAATTATTAACACTTTGATTATGTTCCGATATCTCCACTTCCACTCTTGGAATGGTTGAATACCGTTTGGTGATTTTCATCTCTGTTATCTGTTTATCATCTCCATAAGCTATGTTATTTAAACTATCGGCTACTATCTTCATCAGGTTGTCGCAGTCTGGCTTTTTGATAGGAAGGATTAGTCCCTTTTCCATCTTCTCTACCTGAATCTTTGAAGTATGCTTCGGGATGGGGAAATATGCCTTTAATTCCATTTTCAGTGGTGTTTTATCATCAAATCTCCTTGATCCCGAAGCGAAGTAGCTTAACCTAACCAACTCCTCATACTCGCTTGTCTTTTTTGGAGTATAAGCAATTCCCCTCCGAGTAAATCGTGGCCTGCCTTTGGCAACAGGTTCCCCCACAACAATAAACTTTACCATTCCTACCTTCCCTCTTTTGCAATAAATCTCTGTATCGTGACTCGTAATATTTATAAAAATCGGATTTCTTTGACCTTCGGTAATGTATCACAGATGTCCTCGTTACTCCAATAAAATCTGCAATTACCCTATCCTGAATCCCCCTCTCGTGGCATATATTGGAAAACAATGCCTTACTCGCTACAACCTCCATCCTTCTACTCCCACTTTTTATCTGTGCAGTGCTTATTTCAGTGACTGTGCTTATGTCATTTAATATATTTTCCATAAAACCGATTACTTAAAGTATTGATACTATGATAAATGCTTGTAATAAAAACACTATTTACGGATTAATAATTTGTTGTAAAGTCTCCTCCATAGCCCCTCTTTTTTCTCTCTTCTGCACACCCCTCTCATCGGAGGAAAGACTGGTTGTTTTGGTTTAGAAATCAGGGAGTAGATACCATACTTGACCCCATCTTTGTACACCATTTTTGTCTTGATGATGTAACCCCTGTTTCTCAAGTCATTTATCCTTGATGGGAGTCTGATGCACCTGAACAAATCCAGTGCTTGTAGCTGTGTTAATGTCTTGCCACTCTCAAGGTAACGGGCAATCATTTGATTCTGTGTTTCAGTTCTCATACTATATTTGATTGAGTTTTACATTCTTCGTCTGTCTTTACCTACAAGTTCAAAGTAGTTGCACATCTCCTCTAATCGGCTGACTACCCTGTCTCCGTATGTGTCTGTCATCAACTTGTGATTAAGAGGGATGTTTGAAGATATCAGGGTGATTCTATCTCTTCTGTCTCCCCTGATGGAGAGAAGTCGCTTGATAACCTCCTCCCTATTGCCCATATATTGGCTCTCTTTTGGCTCATCTCCCATATCCTGAACACAGAGTATAGGAGAGTTGGTGAAGCTGTCAAAAGAGCCTTGATTCATATAATCCATACAGATTTTGTCGGCTCTCACGGATGGGAAGGAGAGCATATAGATTTTCTCTCCTTTCCTGACTCTTATGTTGTGAAGAGCACAATAGGAAGAGAGAAGCTCCAGTGCCCAGGTCTTGCCTGTCCCGGTTCCTCCTGCTATGAAAATCCCTTTGGTTGTGTCTGCCTTGATTATCTGCTTTGTTCTGGGGTGAAGGCATTGCATCTCCCCATCAGAGTGTGCCCAACGGAGCAGGTTCTCATAGAGAAACCTATTCTCGCTGTCAATAACGAAACCGCTTTTGCGTTGCTTACCCAGAGTGTCAAATATCTGGAGAGCCTTCCTCATACTGTATGGGGTGAGAGGTATTCTCTCTATCCCCAAGTATGAGAATGCAATCCCACTCTGGGAAATTATTTCTGATAGTTCCATAGTTCATTTACGCTTGTTTTTAGGTTGTGTCTTATCCCTCGCTTATCCTCCCACTCCAAAGACCTTGAGGCTGCTGCTTTCCAGTTGGCCATCTTGTTCTTTCCCACCATCCAGTTCTTGCTCTCATAGAAGTTGAGAAACTTATCTGCAAAGTATTCCCTATCCTCTGGGGATATAGCCCTCTCTGCAAAGTAGGTTATCACATCCTCCTTTGATGGAGGAGTAAACACCTTCTTCACCTCCCTTAACTGACCTGTGGATGGTGGTTTTAAACCACATATATCTCTATTATTATTTTTAATAATATTTACTTTACTATACTTTACTTTACTTTGGGGGTTTTCGCTGGCGAAAACTTCAGGTTGTTTAGAGTTATCGCTGACGAAAACTCTAATTCTGTCCCTTTCTCGCTTAGTTAATAGTCCATTGAATCTCTCTTTATGTCTTTGGCTAAAGATGGTGTTGGTGGAGTTATCGTATGTGAGAAGCTTGAGTTTTTTACAATACTCAACTATCTCCATGAGCAGAGAGGAGTCAATGCCGAAGTCTGCCGACATAAGCTCCTGTGAAACCTCACTCCAGTCATACTCAAAGTAATCCTTGTCTGTCAATACCTCCAGTATCATACACCACACCGCATAGCCAGTGATGCCAAACTTGTTCCTGAGAGCCTTTACCTTCAGGTCGTTCCTCATATCAGCGTCGTGCGAAAAGTAATCCGCATTGTTCTTCTTTGGTCGTGCCATAGGTTGTAACCCTCCTTATCACTTCAATAAAATGTGCTTATATTGGTCATAAAACTGCTCAAAATAGATGTCGGAAGGGTCAGGAAGGATAATACCTTCTTGTGCCGAAAATGAGGCTATTTTCCTCAAATATTCAGCAAATTGTTTTGTGTCCAGTTTGGAAGTGGAAATAGTCTTGACAACTTCTTCCCCACAAAGCACAGACTCCCCAACACGCAAATACTTCCTCTTGAAAAAGTCGTGCAAATCATACCTGTCATTGCCAGTCTCCTCCTCAATACATCCCAAATAGAGCCAGTAAAGGCTGTTTTGAGACACACTCCTTCTCTCCCTATATGGCGTAATGTCAATCTCATACCTCTTCTCTGGATTCAAATTGTTGATGTAAGAGATAACATCCTCCCTGTCCTTCCTGCATCTAATCTTGAACCTCATAAAATTCACTTATTTAAGTCAGAATGGCAGGTCGCCATCGTCCTCAGGAAAATTTGACTCAACTTGATCCTGACCAAAAGGTGAGGATGGCTGTGAAGAGCCTTGCTTACTACCACCAACAATCTTGATGGAGAGAGCAATGATTTCAGTGATGTAGATAGTCTGACCATCCTTCTCATAACTCCTTGTGGCAATCTTACCCTCTACCAACAACTCCGAACCCTTCACCACCTTACTCTCAACCCTCTCTGCAAGACGACCACCTGCAACGATATTATGCCACTCGGTCTTATCAACCCAGTTCTTTGACTTATCATAATAGCCTTCATTGGTTGCAAGAGAGAAATTGGCAACCTTATTCCCGGTATCAAATGTTCTTACCTTAGGGTCTTGACCAACCCTGCCATATAGAATAACTTTATTCATTATTGAAAACCTTTTTGTCTGTGATTAGAGCCTTATTCATCTCAAGAAATTCAATCAAGCTTTCACACTGATTGACAAGAAGCTGTGTATCCCTCTCCTCATTGAAGAGGTACTTCTCGGTATGACGACCATTGAACCTGTTCTTGCTGTCAAAAACAAAGATGTCGTAGTGAAACTCATCAACCATAGCTCCCTGCTGTCTGAGGCAGAAAGGGTAAACCTTGTGTTGCCAGTTTTCCTTGTACTTAAAAGCATTGTAAGAGCCTGTGGTCTTGATGTCGTGGATAACAGAAGGCATCAACTCATCAATGTAACCGTATAACTCAACCTGACCATATCTGGTCTTCAACAGGCCAGTGGTGTGAACCTGTGTCAAAGCACCACGATAGTAATTGGCAGTCTCAACACATAGGGAGAGAGAGAAAGAGTACTCCCTCCCATTGTAAATAGCAACGATTAGCCCATTCTCTCTGTTACTGCGAATATCCATCTTCTCGGACTTCCTGTTCTCAATCAAGCAGTCAACAATCTCATTGAAAGCAGTGCCCCTGTCAGCAGCCTCACTCTCAAAAGGGACTCTGTTAATTTGATTGATGAAGTCCTGGAAAGCCTTAGCCTCAAACTCCTCCTCTGTGATGGATGGATTCTCGGAGAAACCATAGTACTTATGGTAGGTCTCAGAACTACTCATATAGTTCTGAAACCCATCCAAAAGTGTAGCGTAGAAACGATAACTAACTTCTCTCATAGACCTTCGCCTTTGAGTTAAATTTCAGCCCTAATTGTGTGCATCTCTCCCTAACCAACTTGGCAGCCATAAGTCTGGAAGTGCCTATATGTTTGATATGGTCAATGCGTTGCACAAAGTCATTGGCAGATAGTTCATCAGTAATCTGCTCAACCTGCTCCTTGATGTTTTCAATAACCTCATTGTACTGGATTCCTTCGACCTTGCGTGATTCAAGCCTCTTGATGTATGGCTGAATAATCCTCTCAAAGAAGAAGTTGTTGTTGCCTGTAGGGTTACCCGACTCATCCACGATAACAGGTATGTCCATTGTGGAAGGGAGGTTGCAGGTGTTCTTACCATCGTTACGACTGGTAGGGTCAAAGGTGATAACCCTCTTGCGACCATTAGCCTCCAAGTATCCAACGAGATCCAGTTCAGTAACCAAGCTATCATAGTTGCTACCTCCGAAGAGAGGAACATAACGGACTTCATCACCATCTGTTCGTGTCTCTCTATGGGCTACGAAGAGGATGTGTTTGTTCATCAGTGAGATGCGTTTGCAAAGGGCAGAGAATTCAGCCTTGCGTTCACCATAACCCTGCAAGGTGAGAGTGCCATTGCTCTTGCCAAGCTTGGGATTCTTACGGATGATATAGTCAGCCATATAGTCCAGGCATTTGCCTCCAGTGTCTATTACGAAGGTCTCAAAGTCGGATAAGTCCTCCTTCTCAAGAACATCAAGGAAGTCCTGATACGATTCAATCTGTACTGTACCTACATTGGAGAGGTGAGCAAAATTGACACGATGGACACCGCCATCAAAGTCAAACAATAGTGGCTTGGGTGTGGAGAGAGCCAAAGTGGTCTTTCCTGTTCCTGCCTGTCCGTAAATCAAAGCTTTTATCTTGGTTTGAACATTTAGTTCGTGTGGTTTTCTAATTAAACTCATAGTCTAAGTCTTTAGTTGTGAATAAATCTTGTTACTGGTCTGTATTGTAGCGAAGAGCGTATGAACCTCTTGATTGTAGTCACCTCACTCTCCTCCATTATGCTTCTCTCTATAGTCTGGTCAAAGGCAACATCTTTTGCCTTGTCTGTTCCAGAGAACTCCTGTTTGTTTACAAAAAATGAATTCATATCTTTGTTTTGTCAAGTCCATCTTCGGATGGGCACATAAACTGAAATGTGGCCTTCGTTGTGAAACGAGGGCCTTTTTTATGGCCTAAACTCGGATGGCGATATTCATTATTCAATTCACTACCTAATCGCACTGGTGATACCTGCTGTTGTATGGCTTGGTGATAGCACTTCGCCAACTGGTCTGCTACACTGGACACTGTCTTTGCCCGAGCGTGAAGAATGGTGATTCCGTTGTTAATCATAGCCTCAATAGCTACTGAATAGTCTTTGGTAAACTGCGACCACCTCGCACTGCTTACCCTGAAGTGACCGATACGGTCAGAGAGTGTACTCAATAACTCATCGGTTATACGAAGGACCTCTTTCTCATTGTTTTCTTTTTGTCTTGTCATAAACTGAAATGTTAAAAGGTTATTTTTTATTTAATAATCGCATTGCCTCCTTAGAGTCAATGACAATCTTTCTTCCGCATTGTCTTATAGCCTTGTCTATCCTTCCACTCTGCTTGATCCTACTGGCTGTGGAACGAGAGCATTGTAAAAGACTGGCCAAGCCATCCAATCCGTGAACATACCTCTCCTCGTTTACAGGAACAGGCTCTTCAGGGATAGAAGCAGCCATCTGAGTTCTCTGAAGTTCCAAAAACTCTCCAACTGTCAACTGAAATAGTGGTTTATTAATGTCCATATCTACAACTTCTTTGCTGATGATATTGAGTTTTTCAAAAGGGTGTTAAATTGTTCAAGTGTAAAGCCATCCAAGATGTTGATTGTCTCAACTGGAGCTTTGTCTTTGAGGATGGTGATGATGTTGCTCCAAAAGTTCACTACTACCTGTAGTCGGGGATGAATCTCATAAATCATCGTCCCTGTCTTCTCATCAAACTGTATATTCATAGAGCTATTCATCTGTCAAAGATTTTATTCTTATACACATAGTCCCTGAACTCATCCATAGAACGAAGTCCAAGCTTCTGCAAGGCGTTTCTTCTGTGGTTGTTTACAGTGTGAATAGATAGGTAAAGCGATTCTGCTATCTTCTCGGTAGGTATATGGTCAAAGTACATCTTCATTACCTCCATCTCCCTGTCCGATAAAGTGCTGTTGAATGTAGGCTGACAGATGACCTTGTAGTATTTGCATTCAGCCAGTCTTGGGCATTTAACCAATTCAAAGTGATAGTTGCCCTCATCGTCAATATCCCACTCTCTGTCATTCTCACCAAAGCAACAATTGATGATTCGCCTTGCTCTTAAAAAGTCATAGTACGATTTATTCATTGCACTTAACTTGTACTCCTCACACAGGGCGTTATACTGTTCCGGATAGAATGTTTTACTTTTCTCAAGCAGGAAGTTGATGATTTCTGTGTCTTGCTCTGTCAGTTGCCTTGCCACCAACTCTCCCTTGAAGCGGTACATCGCCTCTCCTGTCAAATGGTCGGTATAGAAATCAATCCCTCTCATTACTCAAATAGATTAGTTTCACATATTCCTGTCACTTCTGCCAAAATCTTGAGATGTTCTGGGTTTCTTGGTTTTGCCTTACCTTTTACCCAAAGCCTTACTGTGTAAGGGTCTAGGTTGCATCTTCCTGAAACACATTTGATAAATTCCGTCTTAGGGGCGGATGCCACTGGCAAATTGTTGTAATAGCTTGTCAATGTCATTTTCATAATTAAACAAAATTTTGTGTTTGCATTTCAAATACATTTTAATAATTTCGCCATAGTATTATTTAATTGTAGTGTAAAATTAGCCAAATATTTGTGTATTGCCAAAATATTTGTCTGACATTTAACTGGTTTAGTATATGAGTGTTCAAAACTTCGTCGTAAAAGCTTTAAGAGAAAGCGTAGTCTCCAATTACAGGATAATGCAGGAGACTGGCATTAGTGACCAAACCATCGCCAATTACAGGGATGGTAAGACCGCTCCTAAAGGCGTGAATCTCCAAATATTAGCCAAATATTTGGGCATTGCGAATTATTCTAATGACGCTCCTGTTATTCGGAAAATTCCGTTTTATGATGACCTGGCAACGAATACCGTAACAGACAGGAGGGTGTCAAAAAAAAGTAGGCAACCAGTGGACTACATTGTGCCGGGAGACTGGTTTCCTGAAGCAACAGCAGCGTTGCGTTATCATGGGGACTCAATGAAGGAATATCCTAATGGAAGTATTCTGGTATTAAAAGAGGTGACAAATCCTCAAATCATCTATTGGGGAAATATCTATGTGATAGAAACCGAGCAGGGAAGGATAACAAAGAAGCTTCAGAATGGTGACAGCGAAAGCGTAGTGGCTTACAGCACTAACAATGATATATACCCAGATGGAAGGTTGATGTATGAGCCGATAACTATACAAAAGGAGAGCATAGCAAGGCTCTTCTTGGTGATAGGATTCCTTGTAAGGCATAGCATAACAATGACTTTTGTATAAGGAGGAATAGTATGAACTCTGATGAAAGTATAAAAGTCATTTTGCGATTCTACGAGGCAGTGGAAAAGCTTATAGAAAAAGGGCAAATAAGAGGGAAACAGACCTTCACCAATAAGTACGGAATAAACAGAAGGAACTTCATCTTCGTTGAGAAAAACCCACAGAGTAATATGTTTCAGATTGCTTGGTTAGGCCACCTGATAAGAGATTACAATGTCTCATCAGAGTGGCTGATGACAGGCGAAGGGCAAATGTTCAACAAAAATGAAGATTAAAAGAAACTGCATATTCGTATTAGATAAAGAACCTAACAATACTGACGCAAAAATTAGATACCGCATAAAGTGGGAAGGGTACACCATTGCGTTTGGAGTAGGTTACAGAGCCGATGTGGCCAAATGGAGCACCGACACACAGCGTTGCAAGATCTCAACGACACACGGAAAGAAGAAGGTACAGGCAAGTGTTATCAACAAAGCCATTGAAACAATGGAGAACAGGGTTGAAGAGGTGTTCGCCTTGTTTGAAATAAGAGGGCAAATACCTACTCCTGAAGAGGTGAAAAGAGAGTACAACATCCTATGTGGAAAAACACAGAGAGAGGAAAATACACTCTTTGATGTATTTGAAACATTCATAACCACAGCAGGGAAGCAAAACTCCTGGTCAAGGACAACATATCAAAAGTTCAATATCCTGAAGAACCAACTCATGGAGTTCAATGATAAATTGATTCTTAATGAGCTTACAGAGGATATACTTCATGATTTTGTGGAGTTCCTTCATTCACCTATAGCAATGCAGATGTCAAACGAAAATGCTACTACAGGGATGAAGAACACAACGGTAGCAAAGAAGATTTCATACCTGAGGTGGTTCCTGAGATGGGCAAAGCATAAAAACTACTATGATGGACTACTGCATGATTCATTCAAACCGAAACTAAAGGGAGTGGATGGAAATGCAAAGGAGATAATCTACCTGACAATGGAAGAGGTAATCCATCTATACAACTTCCAATTCAAAGAGTCTCGTCTGGAGGTGGCAAGAGATGTGTTCATCTTTATGTGCTTCACAGGGTTGAGATATTCCGATGTGGCTAAATTGAAGAGAACAGACATCTTCCCTGACCATATCTTTGTAGTGACGCAAAAGACAGCCGATGGGATAAAGATTGAACTTAACAACATCAGTCAGGCCATCCTGAATAAGTACAAAAAGATGCGTTTTAAGAACAATCTTGCCCTGCCTGTAGTCAGCAATCAGAAGATGAACGAAGCATTAAAAGAGATGGGTTTCAAGGCAGGAATTAAGTCTCCACAGAGGATTGTATATTTCAGACAGAACGAAAGGATTGAAGAGGTACATCCAAAGTATGCACTTCTCTCTTGCCATTGTGGTAGGAGAACCTTCGTTGTAAACGGACTCTATCTGGGCATACCTCCCCATGTTATTATGGAGTGGACAGGCCATTACGACTACAAGTCAATGAAACCATACATCAAAGTAGTGGACAAACTCAAGGAAAAGGAGATGACGAAGTTTAATATTTCAATTTCTAAATAGCGCTATAGCATTCACTTCCACAATGGTCACAATATCGTTTGTCAAATTGACTCCCAACAATTTGTTAGGGAAAGATATTGGATTCTAATGAATTAAATTTTAATTTTAGAGCGTAATTTATAAACCTTACAAAAGGTAGGGTTAGCCAACTATATTTTAGGAGCTAACCTTAACTTTTATACACATATAAACAAGTTATGCGGCAGCTTAAAAGACGACACCAAACCAAAAAAAATCACCTTGACAACCACCCGACTTTGAACTACGAAGGATGAAATTTTTCAGGGACAACTTCCAGCATTTCCAAAAAACAGTTTACCCATTGACTTGGAGACAAACAAACAATTTGAGCATTAAGGTTTAAACCGAATTTTTCCGAAATTGACCTGACCTGACTTTTCCTGAAAATCGACTTTAAAGCTGTTTTTACAGATAAATCAGGTTTCTCTAACAGACAGGAAATAAATGCTAAGTATTTGGCTTTAAACTTAAAATCAAAAAATAAGTGTTTTCTTTTAATGTTTAACAGGGCTGATTTGACAGTTGGCGGTGGCAAGAAACTTTCAGGACCTACCTCATAGACAAGTTTCAAATCAAAAAAAGTATGATAGAAAACGGTATATGGATTGTAAAGCTTCCTCGAAAATAACTTTTGTGTAGGTTCTAACTGAAGGATAATGGAACCTCCCAGAAAATTTCCAAGACTCTCAAACATCAGGATTTTGAAAATATCGGAAGTAATGCCATAAGGAATATTTGACACCACTTTGAAAGGAAATTTCGGAACTGCAAAATTCCTAAAATCACAACCGACAACTTGAACATTTCGGGCATCAGAAAATAATTTTCGTAAATGTTCAACCAAAGCTGTGTCGTTTTCAATAGCAACAACATTGTTGGCGATTTTTAATAAATGAACAGTAAGAAACCCCTTGCCTGCCCCAATATCTAAAACCGTATCCTGATTACTTATATTTGCTTGTCTTATTGCATCTTTTATTAGCACTTTATCAATAGTAAAGTGCTGACCCGTAAAACGAACGGGCAATTTCTTTTTTGTCATTAGTAACTTCTTACAGGTGAATACTTGAATTCAAATCGTGGAGAAGTGAATAGACAGTATTACCCGACAGAGCAACTATGACAACGTAACGCCTTTACAAAAAAGTCGGTACACGAAACCCATAGACTAATTGTCTTGACCTAAAAGAGATTGGAATTTTCAGGACTGCCTATCACTTAGATAGAAGTCCAAGGTCTGCTGAAATACATAATTCAAAAATTGAAATTGCTTGACTGCAAATTTAGTAACTTTGCTTGACAAATTAACGAGAAAGAAGAGAAAATGAAAGCCGACCGCATAACATCACCTATACGCAAGCAGGGGGTTCGTGCTTCGTAAGACAGGAAAGTGGTAAATTTGAAGTTCAGTTCTTCGTAGGAAGTTCAGTGGTTAAAATCCCTGCCTGCGTATAGCTGAGAAACGTTATCGGCAATCTCACAAAAAAAACAAGCATGAAGAAAGTCTTAACAATTTTATTATTTCTAGTAGTCTCAATTTGTTACGGACAGAAACAAATTTGGCTGATTGGAACTGCACACGAAGAAAAAAATTATATAAATGCTGACTCTTTAACTTATGCACTTAACAAAATAAAACCAGACCTGATTTTAATTGAATTAGAAGAAAAGTATTTTACGGAAGATTATCAATTAAATTTGGAAAAATATCCAGATTTACTTTCTACGAATGAGAATATTGCAAGTTATAAATACCAGCAACTGCATACCGTTGAACTAAGACCTTTCGAAATAGATGGTAGAAATGAATTTTATAAGCGAGAAAATTATTTTGAGAAAGAAAGTCAGATGTTTAACGAAATGCTCAACCTATATGAAAACAATAAACTTTCTGCAAATAGCAAAACTAACTTTGAAATTCTCTTATCCGCTTTAATTAGTTATGCTAATGTTGAGTTTCGCTCATTGACAGAAGCAAATTCAGATGTTGCAACTAAATTTCTTGCTCTGAAGAATAAAATTAACTTTGAACTAATGATATCTATTGTGAAACAAACCGAAGAACTAGAAAAATGGTTAGAATTTTCAGAGTTGAGAAAAGATTTTTGGGATAGACGTAATAAAGCAATGTTTGAAAAAATAAGCGGTTATTCAAAGGAATATCCAGATAAAAAAATAGTTGTTTTAGTTGGTAACGACCATAAATATTTTTTATTGGAATTACTAAAGCAAAACGAATTCGAAGTGAAAAATTATTATGAATAAAGAGACAGCCGATAACACGCGGTCATAAAACATTGGGGTGTAAGTGGTTAATCAAGCATTCTGCCACGCATCAAGTTCAGTGTAACTGGACAGGAAAGTAGCCCGCAATCCCCAACGTTTCATACCGCCATCCGTTAGGCAACATTAAAAAAGACACTGCGGAATGACTAATAAAATGGATGAAAAGAAAAAAATATTTGGATTAGAGAAAAATGCTTTTTTCACCGGATTAACAAGTTTTTTCACAGACACATCTACCAAAATGGTATATAGTGTGATGCCACTATTCCTATTGTCGATAGGAGCATCAAAAACAACTATCTCCTTAATTGAAGGGATTGCAGAAAGTACGGCATCATTATTAAAAGCAATTTCGGGGTACTGGAGTGATAAGATTGGTAAAAACAAGCCATTCATGATTATCGGATATGGTATTACAGCCATTATAACACCTTTATATGCATTAGCAAGAATACCAATTCAGATTTTATTTTTTCGGTTTTTTGAACGCATAGGAAAAGGTTTAAGAGCGGCACCACGAGATAGCCTTATAAGTGGCTCTATTAAAAAAAATGAAGCTGGTAAAACTTTTGGGTTTCAGAAAGCAATGGATAATAGTGGGGCTATTGTTGGTCCTTTGATTGCTTTCTTATTGTTATCTATTTTTCCATTAAATTATTCTTACATATTTTTATTAGCAACCATTCCAGCAATTCTTGGTGTATTAACGATTATTATTTTCATAAAAGAAGCAAAGGCAGAAAAAAAAGAAACCACCAATAAGATTTCATTAAAACTTTTACCCAAAAAGTTTTATTTCTTTCTTATTATAATTTTCGTGTTTACTCTTGGTAATTCAGCAGATGCATTATTGCTTGTAAAAACAAGCGAAACAGGTATAGATAAATCATACATTCCTTTTGTATATATGATATTTAATACAGTATCTGTTTTGCTGGCCATACCGATTGGAAAATTATCGGATAGAATTGGTCGTGAAAAATTGATTATTCTGGGTTTTATAGTATATGCAATTGTTTATTATTTTTTCGGTAGGTTTAATAGTATAAATGTTTTTATTTTCTTGTTTATGCTGTATGGATTTTACAGTGCATTGACTGATGGTAGCCAGAAAGCAATGATTTCTGATATTGTTAGTAAAGACTTAATAGGGACGGGATTTGGAATTTATCATGCTGTACTTGGAATTACTTTATTACCTGCGAGTTTAATTGCAGGATTATTGTATGATAAGGTTAATTCAAATGCGCCATTTTATTTTGGTTCTATAATGGCATTAATTGCTACTATACTAATGATAATATTTACAGTTTTAGACAAGAAAAAAGAAAAAATTAACGTTGCCTAACACGCGGTCATAAACATAGCAGGTTTTGAGTGCAAGTTCAGCTCCGATGACAATGTTTTAACGGCAGACAGGGAATCGACCTCAATCATTAACAACAACAAGCTCAATCATTGTCGATAATATTTAAAATAATCACGAATACCATTTAGTCCCCGTTTTTGAAATCGGGGACTAAAACAGTGAAGCTCTATGACTATCTATGATACTCTATGACACTATGAAAAAACCTTAAAGTGCTGATTTGATACTCTATGACACTTTATGGAACTCTATGATAATCAAGGCTCAAGTACCCCCCTCACCGCCAAATAAAAAACTGGGCAATGCTCAGTTTTTTTTTTTCTCTCAACACTAACTTTTCTATAACAAATGAAGCAAATTCTAAACACATTCTCCTTCTCTAACCAAATTAATTACAAA
>WPCG01056692.1_pt1 | contig 52840 bp, 52 predicted proteins | sample 5403311 | NCBI WGS metagenome assembly WPCG01 (sample SAMN12869467, study PRJNA574797) | sludge metagenome | isolation source: wastewater treatment of Control | place: China:Beijing | collected 2019-05-17
AAGGTCATGAAGGCGGCGGTCTCGGAGAAGCCTCTCCTGAAGCCGATGGGGAAGGCCCTGGCGACGCTGGAGCGGCACGCCGACGCGGTAGTCAGGCGGTGGATCTCGGGACTGACCAACGCACGACTGGAAGGGATGAACGGCTTGTTCCAGGCGGCTCGGTCACGCGCACGCGGCTACCGGAACGAGGCCAACTTCATCGCCATGATCTACCTGATTGGCAGCCCGGTGGGCCGCCTGTTCGATCAGGCCAAATCCACATGAAACGACGAAGAACCGGAAAAAGCTCTTCAACTCGGTGATCGTGGTCACCGACCGCACGGTGCTCGACAGCCAGCTGCAGGAGACCATCTACCAGTTCGAGCACGCCCACGGCGTGGTGCGGCCCATCACCCGCGACATCGGCAACCAGAGCAAGTCGGAGCAGCTCGCCGAGGCGCTGGCCAGCAACACCCGCATCATTATCGTCACCATCCAGACCTTCCCGGCGCTGTTCGACGCCCTGGACAAGCGCCCGCAGCTCGCCGAGGGCCACTATGCGGTGATCGCCGACGAAGCCCACTCCTCGCAGACCGGCAGCTCGGCCAGCAAGCTCAAGGCGCTGCTGGCGGCCGCGGGAGAGGCGACAGAGGGCGATGACGGGCGCGAGGGGGGCGGCGAGCTGGAAGTGAGCGCCGAGGCCCTGCTGGACGCCGCCGTGGCCTCGCGACGCCCCAGCGAGCGCATCAGCTACTACGCCTTCACCGCCACCCCCAAGGCCAAAACCCTGGAGCTGTTCGGCCGGCCACCGGACCCCGGCCTACCGGCGAGTGCCGATAACAAACCCGAGCCGTTTCACCTCTACTCCATGCGCCAGGCCATCGAGGAGGGCTTCATTCTCGACGTGCTGACCAACTACGTGACCTACAGCACCGCCTGGAAGCTCGCCCACCCCGAGGGGGAGGACCAGGAGGTCGATTCCAAGAAGGCCTCACGCACCCTGGCCAAGTGGGTGCGCCTGCACCCCTACAACATCGCCCAGCGGGTCGAGGTGATCGTCGAACACTACCGCGACAACGTCCGCCACCTGCTCGACGGTCAGGCCAAGGCCATGGTGGTCACCGCCAGCCGCCAGGAGGCGGTGCGCTACCAGCTGGCCATGCAGGCCTATATCAAGGAACAGGGCTACGCCGACGTTCATCCCATGGTGGCCTTCTCGGGCAGCGTGCCGCCGGACGAGGTGATCCCGGAGGAGGTGACCGAGACCAGCCGCCTGCTCAACCCCGGGCTCAAGGGGCGCGACCTGGCCCAGGCGTTCGACACCGACGACTTCAATGTGATGATCGCCGCCAACAAGTTCCAGACCGGCTTCGACCAGCCCAAGCTCTGCGCCATATACGTGGACAAGAAGCTTCAGGGCGTGGACTGCGTGCAGACCCTCTCGCGGCTCAACCGGCTGTTCCCCGGCAAGCAGACCTTTATCCTCGACTTCACCAACGACGAGCAGGAGATCCTCGACGCCTTCGCCCCCTACTACCGCAAGGCGGAGCTGGCCGACGTCTCTGATCCACAGGTAGTCATTGATCTTCAGCGCAGCCTGGACGCCAGCGGCATCTACCACTGGCCGGAGGTGGAGGGCTTCGCCCGGGCCTTCTTCGATCCCAAGGCGCCGGCCTCGAGCCTCAGCTACCACTGCCAACCCGCCCAGGACCGCTTCAAGCAGCGCTACCGGCTGACTCTGGAGCAGCTGCAGACCTGGAAAGAGGCCCGCCAGGTTGCCGAGCAGAACGGCGACGACAAGGGCCTGAAGCGCGCCGAGCAGGAGCTCAAGGAGGCCGGCACCACCCGCGATGAGCTCGATCTCTTCCGCAAGAACCTGCAGAGCTTTGTGCGCGCCTACGAATTCCTCAGCCAGATCGTCACCTTCGACGATCCCGAGCTGGAGCAGCTCTGCGTCTACGCCCGCCACCTCTACCCGCTGCTGCGCACCGACCGGCTGCTGGAAGAAGAGAGCATCGACGTCAGCGAGCTGGAGCTGACCCACTACCGCCTCACCAAGCGCGAGGAGAAGCGCCTGCAGCTCGAGGAGGCCGACGGCGACTACGGCCTAAAGCCGGTCAGCGACGTGGGCTCAGGCAAGCCCTTTGATCCCGAGAAGCAGCGACTGGCCGAGATCATCGATCGGCTCAACGACCTCTACGGCGCCGAGGTCAGCGACGACGACAAGCTGCACTTCGCCAACGGCATTGCCGACCGCATCGAACGCAACGAGGCGGTGATGGCCCAGGTGCGCAATCACAGCGAAGACCAGGTGATGCACGGTCTCTTCCCCAAGAAGGTCACCGACGCCGTGCTCGACGCCCTCAGCGACCATGAGAAGCTCAGCATGCCGCTGCTGGAAGACGAAGAGACAGGCAGGCAGTTCGCGCTGTTGATACTGAAGCTGTTGGCGAGGAGGTCGGGTAGAGGTGAGCAAACAGTTCAATAATTTTCGAACATTCGACGCGAGGCAGGAAAATGATAATATTTTTATCCATTGCTGCCGCCCTGATTGTGACAGGGCTGGCCTTTATGTCGTTCAGCGCCAGCAAGCGGTTTATGCGCGCAGCTCTCTATCACTATTACATGGACCATAAAGAGGTGCTCCTCGAGGCGCATGGAGATAGTGCGCCACTTCCGGCGCTCGCCTTTCAGATGGCAGCTGAGGCGTTGCACAATATGGGGCAAAACCCCAATCAATCAAGATTTTGCTTTGATGTTATGGAGCACCAGAGAAAGCTGTATGGCACTCGCTCAAGGATGCTCATCGCTGCACGCCAGCGTGGATTTCCTGAATAAACACGCTATCAAAGCTAGTGAAAACTTCTTAAAACCTACGAATTAAAAAGAGCCTGAAATGTCGTTAATGAGGAGCATGTCCGACTACCAGCGTCGCACTAAGGCACGCGGCCTTCTCCAGTCGCTGCTAGCTAAGCATCAAGCCTGCATCGGTAACGATGTCGCCCCCAAAAGTACAGCGATGCAGCTGATCGATAGCTGCTGGCAGCGCAATCAACATGCCTTTGCAGGGCGACTGGCAAATACCGAAGGAGTGCTGGCAGGCGTCCGCCAGCCCAAGCCTCGCTACCAGATCATCGCTGTACTGGCCTTGAGTGAAGCCGTTGATGCAGTCCACAGAGAGATGGCGGACTCACCATTTTTCTTCACGCTGCTATTCGCCTTACGTGAGCTTTTACAGGGTACAGCCAAAGAGATAGGGCGAGGATTAATCCCTGGCGGAATTGAAGAACATATGTTGCGATGGGGTATCGGTATTTACCAGAAGGCTGTTGCCCAGCCTGAGGTTCAAGCGCGATACCCGGCTCTGACGCTGCCTCTTGACCGCTAAAGGAAGGTTTGGGGCTATCCAGCCCTCTGGGATAAGATTAGTCTTTGCCTTCCTACGACCTCCATAATGACGATGTCTTCGGCACCCTTCGCGACCACGCGAAGCTCAGCATGCCGCTGCTGGAAGATGAGGGGGGGGGCAGGAAGGCAGTTTGCGCTGTTGACCCTCAAGCTGCTGGCAGGGCGGGAGGCTCGAATCAGCTCCCAGGGGCAATAGTAGCCACTAAAAAAGCACCCATAAACGCAAGGGAAATGGACGTGAAAAGAATTTTATTCAAATCTTGGTTATCACTTGCAGCCGTAGTGGCACTGGCGGGATGTGGAACAAGTCAGTGGGGAGACCCCGGCGGTGCACTGTGCGACTCCAACATGGTGCAGCTTGGCCCGGATACATACATGGCAACGGGCAAGTATGGTAACGGCTGCGGCTCCAGCTACAAGATCCGCCATGCAGGTCAGTTCTGCCGCCAACAGGGAGCTGAAGTCATCGTACAGAATATTGACAACAGTCCAGGAGGCGATGTGATTTTCCAGTGTCTTCGTCCGGGAGATGAGGGACTGCAACGCCCCAGCTACCAGCGAGCTCCTGATATGATCATTGAACATCGATAGCAATGATGCCCAGAGGATCGCTCACAAGCGAAGTCAGTGCGAGCCTCTCGGGTGAAGAGCGTCGAGGTAGAACACATTTTCAAGGGGCATATTTGGGGGCACAAAAACAACCACTAAGGCAATAAAATATTTAAAATCAAATGCTTGTGCGGTTTATTTATTGGACGCCGCCTCCACCAAACAAGTCGACGAATCAAGCACCTACGGGTGCTTTTTTCGTTTCTAGCCCTCCACAGCCCCATCCAGGCCAGGGCGCTTTCACACCCCCTCCACCTCGACCCCGTGCCGAGCGAGCCAGGGCTCGCCGTTGCGCAGGTTGATCCGGCGCAGCCGCTCGCGCAGCAGGGGCTCCATGACGACCGCCTGCCATGCCTTAGCTCCAAGGTGCGATGAGCGCCTTTGACGGTAGCGAAACCAGCGTCAGGCGAGAAATCTTCTGGGCTTGACCGATGACCTATTGGGTGGGCAGCGCAGTTGGACGATAAGAAAGAAATCAACTGGCCGAAAAATAAAGCACCAATCGGACGATGGACTATCCATCAATTGGACGCTAGTCTTTCCAGCAACTGGACGCTAGCAGGGGCGCGACATGACACCACCCTATCTTCCACGACTGATTCGCGATCGAGTGCTCGAGTCTCTCGCCGATACGCCGGTGGTCTGCCTGTTGGGGCCACGGCAGGTGGGCAAGACAACGCTCGCCCAGCGCATCGACCCCGAACGCGCCTACCTAAATCTGGATGACGGTACGCTGCTGGAAGCGGCTCGGCAGGATCCACTCGGCTTCGTCGAGGGGTTGCCTGAACGCGTCACTCTGGACGAGGTGCAGCGCGCACCGGAGCTGCTGCTGGCCATCAAGTCGATGGTGGATCGGGATCGCCAGCCAGGCCGGTTCCTGCTGACAGGCTCAGCCAACCTGCTGTTGCTTCCCAAGGCACAGGATTCCCTGGCGGGTCGCATGGAGGTCATCTACTTGCATCCGCTGACCGAACAGGAGAAGCGCGTGAGTGCTTCGACCCTGCTCGGCGCGCTGCTGGAGGGTCAGTTAACGCCCAGGATGGTGGCAGACACCACCCCCCTCGCCCCCACGGCAGAGGTGCTCTGCCAAGGCGGCTACCCTGAACCCAACCGCCGGGCGCCCCATCGGGCACGCCAGTGGTATCGCCAGTATCTCCAAGCCATCGTGCAGCGCGACGTGCGGGATATCGCCGCCATTCAGGACGAAGACGGGATGCTGCGGCTGATGGAGCTGTTGGCCTACCGCACTGCCTGCCTGCTCAACGTCAGCAATCTGAGCAAGGAACTGGGAATGGAGCGCGCCACCGTCGCCAAGTACCTTGGCATCCTGGAGCGCCTCTTCCTGATCCAGCAGCTACCTGCCTGGCATCGCAATCACGCCAAACGACTGATCAAGAGCCCCAAGCTGCACCTGGTCGATACCGGCCTTGCCGCGGCACTGGGGCGCCTGGGTCCGGAGCAGTGGCTCACCGAGGCAGAGCGCTTCGGTTCCCTGCTGGAAAGCCATGTGGTCGAGCAGTTGATCGCCCAGGCCTCCTGGGCCGATCAGGAGCTGCGCTTTTCACACTACCGGGACAAGGATCAGGTAGAGGTTGATCTTGTTATCGAGCGGGGTCAGGAGCTCTGGGGGGTTGAAGTCAAGCGCGCCGCCAGCGTCCAAGCCAAGGACGCCGCCGGGCTCGCCAGGCTTGCCGACCAGGCCGGCAAGGGATTCCGCGGGGGCATGCTGCTCTACACCGGCCGCCACTGCCTCAAGCTGCAGGTGCCGGGATGCTTCGCCGTTCCCATCGGCATGCTGTGGGGCGAGGAGCCCGGGAAGACCATCTCCAGCGAGGAAGCGTTACAAGCCTTGGCCGATCAGGGGCAAGACCTAGATATGGGGTACTGAGACGCTTCGTAGTCGTCTACGACGCCATCGACCCGTCATGATGCCCGCGGCAGAATGGCCTAACCTCCCCTGAGCGCCCAGGCCTGCGACTTTGGTCGCGCCCTTGACGCGAAAACCACTTGATACCAGCCTCAGGGGGCGCCATTATCAGCGCCCACTCGTCTACCCCCCTGCGGGGAGCCGGGCGAGGCCAAGACCGGGGTGGCATCGGGTCGGGGGCGCCGAGGCGCTTCACTACCGATAAGACCCTACCACTGTTGACATTTCCCGATCTGGATTCGAAACCCCATGAGCAAAGTCCTGATTATCGGCGCCGGCGGCGTCGGCGGCGTCGTGACCCACAAGTGCGCCCAGCATCCCGAGGTCTTCAGCGAGATCCTGCTGGCCAGCCGCAACGAGGCGAAGTGCAAGGCGATCGCCGCCCAGCTGGATCGCCCGATCCAGACCGCCCAGGTAGACGCCGACAGCGTCGATGACCTGGTCGCGCTGATCGAGTCCTTCAAGCCCGACGTGCTGATCCACGTGGCCCTGCCCTATCAGGACCTGACCATCATGGAGGCCTGCCTGAAGACCGGCGTGCCCTACCTCGACACCGCCAACTACGAGCATCCCGACGAGGCGAAGTTCGAGTACAAGGAGCAGTGGGCCTTCCAGGAGCGCTACGCCGAGGCGGGCAACATGGCCACCCTGGGCTGCGGCTTCGATCCGGGCATGACCAACATCTACTGCGCCTACGCCCAGAAGAACCTCTTCGACGAGATCCACCGCATCGACATCCTGGACGCCAACGGCGGCGACCACGGCTACCCCTTCGCCACCAACTTCAACCCGGAGATCAACATCCGCGAGATCACCGCGAAGGGTCGCTACTGGGAGCAGGGCGAGTGGAAGGAGACCGATCCGCTGGCGGTGAAGCGCAAGTTCGACTTCGACGGCATCGGTGAGAAGGACATCTACCTCCTCTACCACGAGGAGCTCGAGTCCCTGTGCCGGAACATCAAGGGCCTGGAGCGCATCCGCTTCTGGATGACCTTCTCCGACAAGTACATCACCCACCTCAAGGTGCTCGAGAACGTCGGCATGACCAGCATCGAGCCGATCACGGTGAACGGCACCGAGATCGCCCCGCTGGAGTTCCTCAAGGCGGTGCTGCCCGACCCGGCCTCGCTGGGCCCGCGCACCAAGGGCAAGACCAACATCGGCATCATCGCCGACGGCATCAAGGACGGTAAGCGTCGCAAGGTGTACATCTACAACATCTGCGACCACGAGAAGTGCTACGAGGAGGTCAAGTCCCAGGCGATCTCCTACACCACCGGCGTGCCGGCGGTGACCGGCGCCATGCTGATGCTGGAAGGGATCTGGAAGGGCGCGGGCGTCTTCAACGTCGAGCAGCTCGACCCCGACCCCTTCATGGCGCGCATCGGCGAGATGGGGCTGCCCTGGCAGGTGGTCGAGCTCGACCCCGACCACGACCCCCTGGCCTGAGCCATGGCGAACGCACGCGAGCAGGGCCTGGACTTTAATGTCCAGGCCTGCCCCTCACCGGCCTATGTGGTGGACGACGCCCTGCTGCGCAAGAACCTGGAGCTGCTCGGCCAGATTCAGGAGCGCAGCGGCGCGCGCATCCTGCTGGCCCTGAAGGGCTTCGCCATGTGGGACACCTTCCCGCTGGTGCGCCAGTACCTGGTGGGCACCACGTCCAGCGGCCAGGACGAGGCGCGCCTGGGGGCGGAGACCTTCGGCGGCGAGGTGCACTGCTACTCGCCGGCTTTCACCGAGGAGGAGATGGCGGTGGTGCTGCGCTACGCCGACCACCTCAGTTTCAACTCTCCGGGCCAGTGGCGGCGCTTCCGCGAGACCATCGCGGGCGCGCCCCGCGGAGTCTCCTGCGGCATGCGGGTCAATCCTGAGCACTCCACCGGTTCGGTGCCGCTCTACGACCCCTGCGCTCCGGGCTCCCGGCTCGGTACAAGGGCGGCCGACCTCACCCCGGAGGTGATGGAGGGGCTCGAGGGGCTGCACTTCCACACCCTGTGCGAGCAGAACAGCGACGACCTGGAGTCGACCCTGGCGGCCTTCGAGGAGCGCTTCGGCCACTACCTCGCCGGCCTCAAGTGGGTCAACTTCGGCGGCGGCCACCATATCACCCGCGCCGACTACGACGTCGAGCGCCTGGTGAGGGTGATCCGCGGCTTCCGGGAGCGCCATCCGCACCTGACCGTCTATCTGGAGCCGGGCGAGGCGATCGCGCTCAACACCGGCTACCTGGTCTGCACGGTGCTGGATATCGTCGAGAACCAGGGCCCCATCGCCATCCTGGATACGTCGGCGACTGCGCATATGCCCGACGTGCTGGAGATGCCCTACCGCCCGCACATCATCGGCGGCGGCGAACCGAACGAGAAGGCCCACACCTACCGCCTGGGGGGCATGACCTGCCTGGCCGGCGACGTGATCGGCGACTACTCCTTCGATGCGCCGCTCGAGATCGGCGACCGCCTGGTGTTCACCGACATGGCCCACTACACCATGGTCAAGACCACCACCTTCAACGGCATCCGCCTGCCGTCGATCTGCCGCATCGACGAGGCGAGCCGCGAGGTGCGCACGGTCAGGGCCTTCGGCTACGTGGACTATATGCAGCGGCTCAGCTGAGCCGACTGCCGCACGGCCTGGCACGACCCTGAAGCCCCCTCGCGGGGCTTCACTTCGTTCTGGCACTCGCACGCCTTGCTGCCCGGAGCGCAAGGCGCGAAAGCCGCCCTTTCCCGCGGCGGCCCCGGCCTCTAAGGTGGAGGAAAGCCATCGTGGAGGGAGTGCGTGATGACCCAGGTCGCAAGATGCAGGGTCTACAAGTTCGGCGGCGCCTCGATCCAGGACGCCGAGGCCATTCGCCGCCTGTCGGCGCTGCTGGCAGATGAGCGCGAGCGCCCCCGGGCCCTGGTGGTCTCGGCCATGGGCAAGACCACCAACGCCCTGGAGGCGCTGCTCGCGGCGGCCCGTCGCGATGACGCGGCGGACTATCACCGGTGGCTCGAGTCGATTCGCCACGACCACCTGGCCGTAGCCGAGGACCTCTTCGGCCCGGACTCCCCCGTGGCGGACGCCCTGGAGCAGCGGCTGGCCGAACTGGATGCCGCCCATGCCGCCCACCGCGAGGCCCCCTACCCCTTCCACTACGACCAGACCGTGGGCATGGGCGAGCTGCTCTCCACCACCCTGCTGTCCGCCTGGCTCAACGAGAAAGGCGTGGCGACCCGCTGGTGCGACGCCCGCTCGCTGATCATCACCGACGACCGCCACCAGGCCGCCGAGATCGACTGGGCGGCCACCCGCGAGCGTATCGCCTCCCTTGCCGCCGAGTGCGACGAGCTGCTGCTGACCCAGGGCTTTATCGGCGCCGCCCCAGGGGGCGCCATGACCACCCTGGGGCGTGAAGGCTCGGACTTCAGCGCGGCCATCCTCGCCGAGGCCCTGGGCGCCGAGGCGCTGACCGTCTGGAAGGACGTGCCGGGACTCTTCAACGCCGACCCGCGGCGCTTCACCAACGCCCGCCAGATCCGGCAGATCAGCTACGCCGAGGCCCTGGAGCAGACCTGGCACGGCGCCAAGGTGATCCACCCGCGCACCCTGGCGCCGCTGCAGCGCGCCGGCATTCCGCTGACGGTACGCTCCTTCCTGGAGCCCGAGGCCCCACCCAGCACCATCGGCCCGGCGCCGGGGGACGGCGACCGCCGGCCCGCCCTGATCCTGCGCGACGACCAGGTGCTGCTGGAGGTCAGTCCCCGCGAGGCGGGCTTTATCGAGGCGGGCCTGATGGCCGAGGCCCTCGCCGCCCTGGCCGAGCAGGGGCTCAATGTCAATCTGCTCGAGATGGAGGCCCAGCGCCTGCGACTGGTGGTGGACCACAAGGGGGAAAGGCTCGCATCCCTGCTGGCGCGGCTCGGGGCGTGCGGAGCAGTGACACACCGCGAGGGGCTGTCCCTGCTGACGGTGCGCCACCCCGGTGAGGCGCTGATGACCGCCCTCGACGCCGGCAGGAGAGCGCTGGTCGAGCGGAGCAGCGCCACCACCGCCCAGCGCCTCTACCCCGCCGCCGAATGCCCGGAGCGCTGGACGATTCCCGGATTCTGAGCCCAGGGGCTCGGACCACACAGGGGGGTATACAACGCCTCTACATGGCAGCCAAGCGGTCACAAGGGCGGCTAGTTGTCATGGGGCAAAGTCCGTATCATGAGCCGCAGGCAACATCCCAAGTGCTTTTCAACAATCATCTTCTACACGCACGAGACGGAGGTCACAGCGTGAATCCCATGCGAGCCCTAACCCTGATGCTCGGCTGGATGCTGATCGCCCTGCTGGCGCTCGCCGGGCCGGTGCAGGCCCAACCCGCCGAACCGGACGGCCAGCCCTCGGCCAATGCCGCCCTAGCCGACCTGCTCGAGAACGAGCAGAGCCGCCAGCAGCTGATCGACCAGCTGCGCGGCGCCGCCGATGCCGCGGCCGTCGAGCCGCCGCCGGAGCAGGCCCAGCTATCCCTCCCCCGCCAGCTGGCCGAGATCACCAGCCACGTGGCCAGCGATATCGGCAGCCAGTTCACGGCCATCGTCGGTGCCATCGGCGGCATGTTCGACAGCGACCTGGAGAGCACCTTCGACGTGGAGGCCTTCACCAGCGCCGCCATCAACCTGGGCCTGGTGATTCTCGCCACCTTCGTGCTGTTCATGGCCTTCCGCCGCCTGGCCCGGCCCCTGTTCACCGGCGTCAGCCAGTGGTCACAGAGCGGCGAGGGGCTGACGCCGGTGCTACGCCTGGTGATCTGCGTGGCACTGGCCGCGGTGGTCGATGTGCTGATCGTCGCCTTCGCCTACCTGGGCGGCAACCTGATCGCCACCTTCGCCATCGGCGAGACCGGCGAGCTCTCCACCCGCGCCTCGCTCTTCCTCAACGCCTTCCTGGTGATCGAACTGCTCAAGGCGGCGGTGCGCATGCTGTTCGCCTCTCGCTACGAGGGGCTTCGCCTGCTGCCGATCTCCGCGGAAGAGGCCTCCTACTGGAACCGCTGGATCGCCCGCCTGATCGGCCTGGTGGGCTACGGCCTAATGGTGGTGGTGCCCCTGGTCAACGCCTATGTCTCGCCGGCCGTGGGCCAGGGCCTGGGCACCCTGATCATGGTGGGGGCCTTCCTCTACGCGGTGATCGTGGTGCTCAAGAACCGCCGGCGCCTGCGCGATGCCATCAACGCCAAGGCGGCGCAGACCACCATGACCGCCAGCCGCATCTCGCTGCAGCTCTTTGCGCGCACCTGGCACCTCTTCGCCCTGGCCTACTTCGTCATGGTGCTGACGGTGACCCTGACGCGCCCGGTGGACGCCCTGCCCTTCGTGCTCTTCGCCACCCTGAAGACCATCGCCGCCGTGGTGGTGGGCCTGCTGGTCTCCAGCTTCCTGACCCAGACCATCGGCCGGCGCATCCGGCTCTCCGATGACCTGCGTCTCAAGCTGCCGCTGCTGGAGCCGCGCCTCAACAGCTATGTACCCAACGCCCTGCGGCTGATCCGCACCGTCATCGTGGTGCTGGTGATCATGCTGGTGCTGGACGCCTGGGGCGCCTTCGACCTGGCCGCCTGGTACGCCTCCGAGGCGGGCAGCGGCCTGGTGGGCAAGCTGGTCAGCGTGGCGGTGATCCTGGCCTTCGCCATCGGACTCTGGCTGTCGCTGGCCAGCCTGATCGAGCACAAGCTCAACCCCGATACCGGCACCGGCGAGCCCGACGCCCGGGCCAAGACACTGCTGACCCTGTTCCGCAACGCCCTGGCCATCGCCCTGGTCACCATCACCGCCATGATCGTGCTGGCGGAGATCGGCATCAATATCGGCCCGCTGATCGCCGGTGCCGGTGTGCTGGGCCTGGCCATCGGTTTCGGCGCCCAGAAGCTGGTCCAGGACATCATCACCGGCATCTTCATCCAGGTGGAGAACGCCATGAACACCGGCGATGTAGTCACGGTAGGCGGCATCACCGGCACCGCCGAGCGACTGAGCATCCGCTCGGTGGGCATCCGCGACCTCAACGGCACCTACCATATCGTGCCCTTCTCCAGCGTGGACACCGTCTCCAACTACATGCGCGAGTTCGGCTACCACGTGGGCGAGTACGGCATCGCCTACCGCGAGAGCATCGATGACGCCATCGTGGCGCTCCGTGAGGCCTTCGACGAGCTGGCGGCCGACGAGGAGCACAAGATGAACATCCTCGCCCCCCTGGAGGTGGCCGGCGTCGTCGCTCTGGCAGACAGCTCGGTGAACATCCGGGTACGCATCAAGACCACCCCGGGCACCCAGTGGGCCACCGGCCGCGCCTTCAACCGCCTGGTCAAGCTGCACTTCGACGCCAAGGGCATCGAGATTCCCTTCCCCCACACCACTCTCTACTTCGGTGTCGGCAAGGAGGGCGAGGCGCCCCCGGCCAATCTGCGCGTCATGCAGCAGCCCTTCGATATCGACGGGCGCCCCGGCGGCCAGCCCCGCTCCGGCGAGAGCAGCCGAGCCGGCTCCGAGGACCCTCGCTCGAAGCCCAACCCCGAGTTCAAGGGGGACTTCGACGACGAGGACTGAGCCGCCGGCTCTCTCCTCAATACCCAAGCGGGGCTGCCATCGGCAGCCCCGCTTTTTTGGTTCATCGCACTTCGGCGTGAGCCTGTGCGGCAAGACGTGCTCAGAGGGAGCCTGGCGTTGCTGGGCGAATGCAGGCCGTAGGACGCCTCGCCAGAAGCGCGAAGGGGGCGCCGGATGGCGCCCCCTTGCTGAATGATGGCGAGGCGGCCGGGGCCGCCTGGCCTCAGGCCGACTTCTTCTCGTCGGCTTTCTTCTCGGTCTTCTCGGCGGCGCTGGCCTTCTCCGCGGCGGCACCGCTTTTCGCTTCCTGCGGCTGACCACCGGCGGCCTTGCCGTCATCCTTGCCCTTGCTCCTGGCGTGAGAGGGCGTCTTCTCGGCCAGCACGTCCTTGTCCTCACGGGGCTGGGGCAGGGAGGGCAGCGACTTGTCGAGCAGCTCAACGCTCTGGCGGTAGAAGAGCTGGCTCTTGTTGTGCTCGCCCAGGTTGGCATAGAGCCTGGCCAGCTCGGCACAGACCACGCCGCTGGGGCGCTGGCGCTGGCTCGCCTCGAAGTACTCCTGGGCCTTGCCCCAGTAGGCGTTGCGCAGCGATAGCCGACCCAGGGTGAGCAGCAGGTCCGGATCGTTGGGCCGCTCCTGCAGCCACTTCTCGGCGGTGACCAGCTGACGGGCGGCATCCACGTCGAGCAGGCCGTAGCGCAGCACCAGGCGGCTGTCCCAGCCCTCCTTGAGGGAGTGGCGCAGCAGCCGCTCGGCGATGGGCTCCTGACCGCCGCGCACCAGCGCCTCGGCGTAGAGCACGATCAGCTCGATATTGCCGCGCAGGTGGTCGGGCATGTCGGCCCACAGGCCGCGCACCTTCTCGATATCGGTGCCTTCGCGGGCCTCGCGCACGATCAGCTCGCGGTAGGCGCGCTGCTCGAGCTGGTCGCGCTCCTCCCGGGAGATCAGCTGCTGGGCACCCAGGCGCGGCATCAGGCGGCGCAGGCCATCCCAGTCGCTGACGCTGAGGTAGGCCTGCTTGAGCTGCTTGAGCACCTGGGGGTGGTTGGGCAGCTGGCGGTCCAGGCGAGCGAGGATGGCGAGAGCCTCCTCGTACTGCTGGCGGTCCAGCAGCAGCTGGGCCTGCATCAGGCCCACCGCGGTGTCGGCCCCCTCGGTGCTCAGGTGCGCACGCTTGAGCAGGGTATCGGCCTGGTCGAAACGGCCCTGGTAGTGGGCCGCCAGGGCCGCGGAGAGGTAGTTGACCAGCGGCGTGCTGGAGTCATCCGCGGCCTTGACCAGGGACTTCTCCGCTTTCTTCCAGCGCCCCTCGGCCAGGGCCACCAGGCCGCGCACGGTACGCTTCATGGCGTTGCGGTTGCGGGCGCGGCCATTCCACGTCTTGAAGTTGGAGACCGGATGAAGCAAATGCACCAGCAGGCGCAGGACGAAGTGCAGCACCAGGAAACCGGCTAGCAGGATGACCAGGCCGAACCAGAAGGAGGTCTGGAAGGAGGTGTCGCCGACCCGCACCAGCCAGTAGCCGGGCACCGCCATCATCAGCTGGCCGAAGAGCGCGCCGAGCGCCAGGCCCAGAACGACAAGTAGGATCAGCTTTCTCATGCGTCATCTCCCCGGCGCGACTCGAAGCGGCGCTCGATGAAGGTGGCCAGGGCCTGCTGGGAGCCGCTGATGTCCGGCAGCTCCGGGCGAATCGCCGCAGCCTTGAGCTCCCCCAGGCGCTCGACGACCGACTGCACGCCGGAGGCGGAGGTGTCGTAGTAGCCCTCGATCAGGGTCAGGGCCTTGTCGAGGCTCGCCTCGAAGAGCTCCTGCTCCTCCTTGAGTAGCGCCAGCTGGGACTGCTCGATCACCAGGCGCACGCTCTGACGCAGGTAGGACTCCTGTTCGGGGGTGATCAGCGCCTCCAGTTCGGCATCATGGTGGCGAATGGTGACCAGGTCCTTGAGCTCCTGGCCGAAGCGGGAGAGCTGCTGCTGCCAGGTGCCGGTGGGCGCCTCCTCGATGCCGGAGCGCGCCGCCAGCTCCTCGATCTCCTGGGAGAGCGGCTGGCCGGCGATCTGGCGCTGCTGAGCGTCCAGGGCCATCCACAGGCCGGTGCGGTCGACCCGCGGCACGGCCTCCAGGGCGGCCAGTTCGCTGGCGATCTCGCGGCGCACCGGCACCAGGGCGGGATTGTCCGCTTCGCGCAGGCGGTCATCGGCGGTGCGCAGCAGGGCCGCGGCCCCCATGACGTCGCGCTCCAGCTGCAGGCGCTGGTTGGCCAGGCGCAGCAGGTAGGCGGCCTCGGCGTGGAGCCAGTCGCGCTCGTCGGTCTCCTGCTCGCTGGAGAGCTCGTCGAGCACCCGGTCGAGGGTCTGGTTGACCTCCCCGCGGTAGCTGGCGAACTCGCCCTGCAGGCCTTCGAGGGCGCTGTCCAGGGCGGCGTCGCGCTCGCTTTCGCCCTCTTCCAGACGCTGCGCCAGGTCCGCCAGGTCGGCGGCGCTGGCAAACTGCTCGGAGGCGCTGGCGAACTGGCCGGTAGCGCTTTCCAGCTCGGCGATGCGCGCCTGCTGAGCGTCGAGCTTCTGCCAGGCCTGCCAGCCGAAGAGCACCACGCCGACGGCCAGAAGGATCACCAGCACGATAGCGGCGAGACCCGCCTTGCCCCCCTTGCCACCGTCACCGCCGCCGGTCGGGCGAGAGGCCCCGCCACCGCCGGCCGGAGGCGTGGCGGCCGGCTTGTCGCTGCCCGGGGCCGGCTTCGGCGCGGGGCTTCCCTTGTCGGCACCGCCTTTGTCAGCGCCGCCCTTCTCGCCGGCAGCGCCGCTGCTCGGCTGGGCGGCAGGCTCGGGCTTGCTCTCGGCCGCCTTGGCGCCGCTCTCGCCGGCAGGAGCCGCGCCTGAACCGGCGCTCTCCGCCCTGCTGGCGGCCTGGGCGGTCGTCTCGGGCTTGCCCTGGGCTGCAGCGCCCGGGTTCGCCTTGTCGTAACGCCGGGAGCGTCGCCGCCCCTGGTGGCCGCCCTTGCCGGCGTCGCCTCCCGAGGTCGCCGATTGCGCGCCGTCAGACGCCTTCTGTTCGTCCTGCTCTTGTGGTTGCTTGCTCATCTTGTCGCTAGCCCTTTTCGAGATCGTCTTGATCGACATCGGCTTCCTGAGGGTCACAGGCGGTGGCCAACGCCGCCGTCAGCGCAGCCGGCGTGGCGCCGGACGCCACGACGGGGGCACGGAACCCCAGCTTGCCGGCCAGTGTAGCCAACCGGGTGCTGGAAACGATTAGCGGTTGGTTCAAGGCGGCGCCCGTGCACCATCTTGCCAGATGTTCGAGGATTTCACCGCTGCTGACCACCAGGGCGCGAAAATCGCCCCGGGCCAGGCGGTGCTGCATGTCGGGGGAAGGAGGGAGAGGGGTGCGGCGATAGACCGCCAGGCGCGTGACCCGGGCGCCGCGCTCGGTAAGCGTTTCGGCCAGCAGGGTGCGCCCCCCCTCACCGGCCACCAGCAGGACCTTCTCGTCGTCGAGCCGCCGCAGGGAGCCCAGGCGCAGCAGCGCCTCGCTGGTGTCCTCGCCGGCCTCCGCCGGCGGCACATGGACGCGTACGCCGAGGCGCCGGTGCAGCGCCTCGGCGGTGGCCGCGCCCACCGCATAGTAGTCGATGCCGACGGGAAGCTGGGGCCAGTAGCGGTCCAGCGCCGCCTCCAGGCACTCGGCGGCGAAGGGGCTCACCACCACCACCCGCCGGAACTGGTCGAAATCGAGCCAGGCGGCGCGCTGCGCCGGAGTCTCGGGCAGCGCCTCGACGCGCATCGACTCGAGGCGCGCCACCGGCAGGCCGCGAGCCTCGATGGCCGCCGCCAGCACGTCGCCCCGCTCACCGGGGCGGGTGATCACGACCGGCTGGGCCCCCATCAGCCGGCGCCGTAGACCTCGGCGAGAATCTCGCCGGCGCCCATCTCCAGCAGCTCCTCGGCGACGCGGATGCCCAGCGCCTCCGGCTCATGGATGGAGCCGCGCCCCTCGGCGCGCAGCACTCGGGTACCGTCCGGGGTGCCCACCAGGGCGCGCAGCCAGAGGGTCTGGCCGTCGTTCTCGAAGATGGCATGGCCGCCGATGGGCACCTGGCAGCCGCCCTCCAGGCGGGTATTCATGGCGCGCTCGGCGCGCACCCGGGTGGCGGTATCGGGATCGTCCAGGGGCGCCAGCAGGCCGATCAGCTCGGGGTCGTGCAGGCGGCACTCGATGCCCAGCGCGCCCTGGCCGCAGGCCGGCAGGCAGACCTCGGGGGGCAGCTCCATGGCGATGCGGTCGTCGAGGCCCAGGCGCTTCAGGCCGGAGGTGGCCAGGATGATCGCATCGAACTCCCCGGCGTCGAGCTTGGCCAGGCGGGTCTGGACGTTGCCGCGCAGGGAGAGAATCTCGAAGTCCGGGCGCGCCTCCTGCATCTGCAGGCCCCGGCGCAGGCTGGAGGTGCCGATGCGCGCCCCTTCGGGCAGCTCGCCGAGGCTCTTGTAGTGGTTGGAGACGAAGGCGTCGGTGGCCTCGGCGCCGGCGAAGATCACCGAGAGGCCGAGCCCCTCGGGAAAGTGCATGGGCACGTCCTTCATGGAGTGCACGGCGATATCGGCGCGGCCGTCGAGCATGGCCTCCTCGAGCTCCTTCACGAACAGCCCCTTGCCGCCCACCTTGGCCAGGGGCGTGTCGAGGATCTTGTCCCCGCGGGTGGACATGGCCACCAGCTCGACCTCGAGGCCGGGATGAATCTCCATGAGGCGGTCGCGAACGTGTTCGGCCTGCCACAGGGCCAGTTGACTCTTGCGGGTGGCGATACGCAGCTTGTTGATGGCTTGCACGAGGTTCTCCCTGTCCCGGTTCCCCTGCCGGCGTCCAGCGGTGCCGGCGCCCGGTGCTAATGGCGTTCTTCACAGCATATAGGCTGCCATCATAAAGCACCCGGCGGGGCAGGAGAAATCGGCGCCGGCCCCGGCGGGTCCGCCGCTCGCCAGGCCGATGGACTCTGGTACACTGCCGGGCATGTCCAGAGGTGCCGCCACGGCGGCGCCGGGCCGCCCTCGCGGCCCGTTTCACCGCAATCAGTCACGCAGGATGCCAAGCCCGATGAGCGCAGATTCCACCACCAACGGCACCAACCAGTCCTGGGGCGGCCGCTTCAGCGAGCCCACCGACGCCTTCGTCGCCCGCTTCACCGCCTCGGTCAACTTCGACCGGCGCCTCGCCTTCCACGACATCCAGGGCTCCGTGGCCCACGCCACCATGCTGGCCCGGGTCGGCGTGCTGAGCGACGCGGAGCGTGACGCCATCGTCGAGGGGCTCACCGAGATCCGCGACGAGATCGAGCGCGGCGAGTTCCAGTGGTCGGTGGCCCTGGAGGACGTGCATATGAACATCGAGGCGCGACTCACCGACAAGATCGGCATCACCGGCAAGAAGCTGCACACCGGCCGCTCCCGCAACGACCAGGTGGCCACCGATATCCGCCTCTTCCTGCGCGACGAGATCGACCAGGTCGCCGCCGAGCTCGGCCGCCTGCGCCACGGGCTGATCGAGCTGGCCGACCGCGAGGCCGATACCATCATGCCCGGCTTTACCCACCTGCAGACCGCCCAGCCGGTGACCTTCGGCCACCACCTGCTGGCCTGGCAGGAGATGCTGGCCCGGGATCACGAGCGCCTGCTGGACTGCCGCAAGCGAGTCAATGTGATGCCCCTGGGGGCCGCGGCCCTGGCCGGCACCACCTACCCCATCGACCGCCACGTCACCGCCGAGCTGCTGGGCTTCGAGCGCCCCGCCGAGAACAGCCTGGACGCGGTGAGCGATCGCGACTTCGCCATCGAGTTCACCGCCTTCGCCAGCCTGCTGCTGATGCACCTGTCGCGGATGAGCGAGGAGCTGGTGCTTTGGACCAGCGCCCAGTTCGACTTCATCGACCTGCCCGACCGCTTCTGCACCGGCTCCTCCATCATGCCGCAGAAGAAGAACCCGGACGTACCTGAGCTGGTGCGCGGCAAGTCGGGTCGGGTCTACGGCCACCTGATGGGCCTGCTGACCCTGATGAAGTCCCAGCCGCTGGCCTACAACAAGGACAACCAGGAGGACAAGGAGCCGCTGTTCGACGCCGTGGATACCGTCAAGGACTGCCTCAAGGCGTTCGCCGACATGGTGCCCGCCATCGAGCCGAAGAAGCCCCAGATGGCCGAGGCGGCCCGTCGCGGCTTCTCCACCGCCACCGACCTGGCCGACTACCTGGTGCGCAAGGGCGTCGCCTTCCGCGACGCCCACGAGATCGTCGGCCTCTCCGTGGCCTACGGCCTGAAGCAGCAGAAGGATCTCTCCGAGATGAGCCTCGAGGAGCTCCGGCAGTTCTCCGACGTCATCGAGGCGGACGTCTTCGAGGTGCTGACCCTGGAGGGCTCGGTGGCGGCCCGCAATCATATCGGCGGCACCGCCCCGGACCAGGTACGCGCCGCCGCCCAGCGGGCCCGGGACGCCCTGGCCGCGCTGTCGACCACCCCGAAGGCCGGCGCCTGATGCGCCGCTTCGCCCTTGCCGCCCTGACGCTGGCCCTGGCGCTGGGTCTGGCCGGCTGCGGCCAGAAGGGCCCGCTCTACCTGCCCGACGACGAGCAGGCGGCCGAGCGCTACGGCCCCGCCGACGCGCCCCCCCAGGACAACGAGAACGGTTAACCCATGGATCACTTCAACTACCGCGACGGCGTGCTCTACGGCGAAGAGGTCCCCCTGACCCGCGTTGCCGAGCAGTTCGGCACGCCCTGCTACGTCTACTCCCGGGCCACCCTGGCCCGGCACTTCCGCGCCTACACCGAGGCCCTGGGCGACCATCCCCACCTGATCTGCTACGCGGTGAAGGCCAACTCCAACCTCGCCGTGCTGGGGCTGCTGGCGCGCATGGGGGCCGGCTTCGACATCGTCTCCGTGGGCGAACTGGAGCGGGTGCTGGCCGCCGGCGGCGACCCCGCCCGGGTGGTCTTCTCCGGCGTGGCCAAGCAGGAGGACGAGATGGCCCGGGCCCTGGAGGTGGGCATCAAGTGCTTCAACGTGGAGTCGCGCCCCGAGCTCGAGCGCCTCAATGAGGTGGCCGGACGGCTCGGCCAGGTGGCGCCGGTGTCGCTGCGGGTCAACCCGGACGTGGACGCCGGCACCCATCCCTACATCTCCACCGGGCTCAAGGACAACAAGTTCGGCATCCCGGTGGACGAGGCGCTGGCCGTCTACGAGCTGGCCGCCAGCCTCCCCCATGTAAGGGTGACCGGCCTGGACTGCCATATCGGCTCCCAGCTCACCGAGCTCTCCCCCTTCCTGGACGCCCTGGACCGCCTGCTGGTGCTGCTCGAGACCCTGCGCGGCCGCGGCATCGAGGTGGAGCACCTGGACCTGGGCGGCGGCCTCGGCGTGCCCTACCGGGACGAGCGCCCGCCGGCCCCCTTCGACTACGCCTCGGCCCTGCTCGAGCGCCTCGCCGCCTGGGAGGGCAGCGAGCGGCTGACCCTGCTGTTCGAGCCCGGCCGCTCCATCGCCGCCAACGCCGGGGTGCTGCTGACCCGGGTGGAGTTCCTCAAGCCTGGCGAGACCAAGAACTTCGCCATCGTCGACGCCGGCATGAACGACCTGATCCGCCCCGCCCTCTACCAGGCGTGGCAGGCGATCCTGCCGGTGGATACCCGCCGCCCCCGGGAGAGCGCCACCTATGACGTGGTGGGCCCGGTCTGCGAGACCGGCGACTTCCTGGGCAAGGAGCGCGAGCTCGCCATCGCCCCCGGGGACCTGCTGGCGGTACGCTCCGCCGGCGCCTACGGCTTCGTGATGGCCTCCAACTACAACAGCCGACCGCGCCCCGCCGAGGTGATGGTGGATGGCGACCGGGCCCACCTGGTGCGCCGCCGCGAGCGCCTCGAGGAGCTGTGGGCCGGCGAGGCCCTGCTGCCGGAGGACGCCGACTGATGCTGCTGCACTTCACCAAGATGCATGGCCTCGGCAACGACTTCATGGTGATCGACCTGGTCACCCAGCGGGCCCGCCTGCAGGAGGAGCAGATCCGCCGGCTGGCCGACCGCCGCTTCGGCGTCGGCTTCGACCAGCTGCTGATCGTCGAGCCGCCCCGGGACCCGGACCTGGACTTCCGCTACCGCATCTTCAACGCCGACGGCAGCGAGGTGGAGAACTGCGGCAATGGCGCCCGCTGCTTCGCCCGCTTCGTCCGCGACCAGCGCCTGACCCACAAGCACGAGATCCACGTGGAGACCGCCGGCGGGCCGCTGGTGCTGCTGGTGGAGGACGACGACCGCGTCCGCGTCGACATGGGCGAGCCGCGCTTCGCCCCCGAGACGCTGCCCTTCGACGCCGCCGAGGATCGCCCGCTCCACGCCCTGGAGGTGGACGGCGAGCGCGTCGAGGTCGGCGCCGTCTCCATGGGCAACCCCCATGCGGTGCTCTGCGTCGAAGACGTCGATAGCGCCCCGGTGGAGCGACTGGGCCCGGCCATCGAGTCCCACCCGCGCTTTCCGAAGCGGGTCAACGTGGGCTTCATGCAGGTGGTGTCGCCCCATGAGATCCGCCTGCGCGTCTTTGAACGCGGCAGCGGCGAGACCCTGGCCTGCGGTACCGGGGCCTGCGCCGCGGTGGCCAGCGGCATCCGCCGCGGGCTGCTGGAGAGCCCCGTCACCGTGCACCTGCCCGGGGGCGACCTGACCATCGAGTGGGAAGGCCCCGGCACCCCCCTGGCCATGACCGGCCCCGCCGAACGGGTCTTCGACGGACGCATCGTCCTGTTCTGACCCGCCAGGAACCACGCCCGAGGAGTTGCCATGTCACGAGCCGTTCCCGAACCGCGCAAGACCCTCGACCCGGACCGGGTGGCCGAATGGCTGGCCACCCACCCGGACTTCTTCGTTGGGCGCGAGGGTCTGCTCCAGCAGCTCAAGGTGCCGCACCCGGAGGCCCGCGGCGCCACCTCGCTGCTGGAGCGGCTGGTCCACGATCTGCGCACCCGGGCCGAACAGGCCGAGTGGCGCCTCGAGCAGCTGCTGGAGTCGGCCCGCCACAACGAGGCCCAGTACCGCCGCACCCGGGAGCTGGTGCTGGCGCTGATCGAGGCGGAGGACAACGATGCCCTCGGCCAGGCCCTGGCCAGCCAGTTCAGCGAGCATTTCGCGACGCCTGCCGTGGCGCTGTGGTGCCCCGCCAGCCTCACCGACGCCGAGCCCCAGCCGCCTCAGGCGCCGCGCCAGGTGCTCGACGAGCACGCCGGCTCGCGGCTGGCGGCACTCCTCGACGGCCGCACCAGCCGCTGCGTGCGCCTGACCCCCACCGACTGGAAGCGGCTGCTGCCCCACGCCACCGCACCGCGTCGTTCCGGCTCCTGCGCCATCACCCGGCTGACCCTGGGCGAGCCCCTGGGCTACCTGGTGCTGGCCAGCCCCGACGCCGACCACTACCGGGCCAGCATGGACACCCTGTTCACCGAGTACGTCGGGGATGTAGTGGCCCGGCTGCTGATGCGCCACGCCCCACGGCATGGCTGAACCGGGCACCCTGGCCGGCGAGGTCGAGGGCTTCCTGGCGGGGCTCTCGCGCACCGCCAGCTCCGCCACCCTGGACGCCTACCGCCGCGACCTGGGGGCCCTGCTGGCGTTCCTCGACGACCAGCAGGTCGAGGAGTGGCGAGGGCTGGATGCCGCCCTGGTACGCCGCTTCCTGGGCGGTGAGCGCGCCCGGGGGCTGGCCCCGCGCAGCCTGGCCCGGCGGCGTTCGGCGCTCTCCCGGCTGGCTGGCCACCTGGTCGCCCGCGGCCTGCTCGACCACAACCCGGTCGCCCTGGTACGCGCCCCGCGCCAGCCTCGCCACCTCCCGAGCCCGGTGGACGTGGACCGCCTGGCCCAGTTTCTGGATACCCCCCACGACGGCTCCCCCCTGGCGGTGCGCGACCAGGCGATGCTGGAGCTCTTCTACTCCTGCGGCCTGCGCCTGGCCGAACTGGCCGGCCTCGATCTCGGCGACCTGCAGCCGGAACGGGTGCGGGTGCTGGGCAAGGGCGGCAAGCCCCGTCAGGTGCCCCTGGGGCGCCGGGCCCACCAGGCGCTGGACCTCTGGCTCGCCCTGCGCGAGACCCTGGCGCCTCCCGGCGAGGCGGCGCTGTTCGTCGGCCAGCGCGGCGCCCGCCTCGGGCACCGGGCCATCCAGCAGCGCCTGGCCCTGGTCGCCCGCCGCCGCGGCCTCGACGAGCACCTGCACCCCCACCGCCTGCGCCACTCCTTCGCCAGCCACCTGCTGGAGTCGAGCCAGGACCTGCGCGCCGTCCAGGAGCTGCTCGGCCACGCCAACCTCTCCACCACCCAGGTCTATACGCGCCTGGACTGGCAGCACCTGGCCGCCAGCTACGACGCCGCCCACCCCAGGGCCCGCCGGGCGCGCGGCCGCGACGACGAGGCCCCGACATGAGACTCGAGGCGATCACCTTCGACCTGGACGACACCCTGTGGGACAACGGCGGGGTGATGCAGCGCACCGAGACCGGGCACTACGCCTGGCTGGATCAGGCGCTGAACGAATGGCGGGAGGGGCGGCTCGGCGAGCAGGGTGGCGGAGCGCCACCGGCGGACGCCGCCGGCCGCTTCGCCGAGCGCTTCCCCCTGGAGGCCTTTATCGCCCATCGCCTGCGCCTCGCCGCCGAGCACCCGCTGCGCCGCGGCGACTTCACCTGGCTGCGCCACCGGGCGCTCGGCGAGCTGCTGGAGGCCTACGGCCTGCCCCCGGAGCAGGCCGCGCACTGGGCCAGGCGCGCCATGGAGCGCTTCATGGCGCTGCGCCACGAGGTGGTACCCTTCGAGGAGGTGGAGGCGCTGCTCGAGGCGCTGGGGCGGCGCTACCGGCTGGCGAGCATCACCAACGGCAACGTGGAGATCGCCCGCCTGCCCCTGGGGCGCCACTTCCCGGTGGCCATCGCGGCCGGCGAGCTGCTCGCTCCCAAGCCCGACCCGCGCCCCTTCCTGGCCGCCCTGGCCAGACTCGGCACCACCCCGTCACGGGCGCTGCACGTGGGCGACCATTGGGAGGACGACGCCCTGGCCGCCCGGCGGCTGGGCATGCAGGCGGCCTGGATCGGCCCCGACGACCGCCCGCTCCCCGGCGGCATCCACCGTCTGGACCATGTCCGCGAGCTGCCGGCGCTGATCCGCTGGCTGGAAAGGCAGCGATAACGACCTGCTCCGATAGCGAAAGGCGCCGGAGACTAGTCCAGCAGCCAGGCGTCCAGGCGCTGCTCCAGGGTATCGATGCCCTGGCCCTTGAGGGCCGAGAAGAGCTGGATACTGACCAGGTCCTCCCACTCCTGCAGCCGGCTGCGCACCTGCTGCAGGGCGCTGGCCGCCGCGCCGCGCTTGAGCTTGTCGGCCTTGGTCAGCAGGATATGCACCGGCATCTCCTGGTCATCGGCCCAGCCCAGCATGGTCTGGTCGAACTCGGTCAGCGGATGACGCACGTCCATCACCAGCACCAGGCCGCGCAGCGAGGCGCGCCGCTGCAGATAGTCGGAAAGATGGCGCTGCCACTCCAGCTTCACCTTCTCCGGCACCTTGGCATAGCCGTAGCCCGGCAGGTCCACCAGGCGCAGCTCGGCGTTCTCGCCCAGGCTGAAGTGGTTGATCAGCTGGGTGCGGCCCGGCGTCTTGGAGGTGCGCGCCAGGGCCTTCTGGCGGGTCAGGGCGTTGATGGCGCTGGACTTGCCGGCGTTGGAGCGCCCGGCGAAGGCGACCTCGGCGCCGCTATCGGCGGGGCACTGGGCCAGGGTGGGGGCACTGATGAGAAAACGGGCGGTCTGGTAGTTGAGTCGCGCCATGGCGATGACATCCTGACGATGGTCGAAGGGGACGGGGCGCGGCTTGCATTCCCGCGGCCGGGGTGATTCGGTATAATGCAGTGTCTTTTGTCTGCGACCCGGGGCACGCTAGTGTACCACCGCGCCCTCGACGTCCGCGAACCACCGCCTTCAACAGCCGGGGCCTGGTGGCTTGAGCGATCCGGGCGGCACCCAGGGTACGTACCGGTCAACAACGTAACGGCATAGTGGATTAGCGATGAGAAAGTTACTGGCAAGCCTGGCAATCACCATGGGCGCCGTCGGCGCCGCCCACGCCGACCTGGAGGCCGACGCCGATGCGGCGGCGGGCCGCGAGAAGGCACAGTCCTGCGCCGCCTGTCACGGCCCCGCGGGCATCAGCCCCGCCTCGGCCTTCCCGCACCTGGCGGGGCAGCAGGCCTCCTACACGGCCAAGCAGATCATGGACATCCGTGACGGCCACCGCGTGGTGCCCGAGATGGCCGGGCAGGTGGACAACTTCTCCGACCAGGATGCCTGGGACGTGGCCAAGTTCTTCGCCGAGCAGGATGCCAACCTGGGCCAGGTCGATCCGGACAACGCCGAGCAGCTCGCCCGCGGCGAGGAGCTCTACCGCGCCGGCGACCTCTCCAAGGGCATCCCGGCCTGTGCCGCCTGCCACAGCCCCACCGGCGTCGGCATCGGCAGCGCTGCCTATCCGGCCCTCTCCGGCCAGTTCGTCGACTACACCGTCGCCACCCTGCAGGACTTCGCCGCCGGCGATCGGGCCAACGACCCGGCCAACATCATGCGCGATATCGCCGCCAAGATGAGCGATGCCGACATGGAAGCCGTCGCCAACTACCTTTACGGCCTGCACTGAGCCTGACGCGAGGCGAGCATCGCCACCGCATCAGCGACACGCCAGGGCGGCCCCGAGGCCGCCCTTGTCGTATCTGTACCGAGCCGTATCTGCACCGCCCCGACCCTCCCGCAGCCCCGCGGGAACCCTCGGCGAAAGGCACGCTCAAAGGCAGCGATGCCCGCCCCGGGACGATGCCATTCAAGGAGAGAGTCAACGATGTTCAAGCCCCTGATGTTTGCCCTGGCCGGCCTCGGCCTGTCGAGCCTGGCCACCGCCTCCCCGCTGGTCGAGGGTCAGCACTACGAGGTGCTTCCCCAGCCCGTGGAGACCCGCGTCGACGAGGGCCAGATCGAGGTCACCGAGGCCTTCTGGTACGGCTGTCCCCACTGCTACAACCTCCAGGAGCATGTCACCGCCTGGTACGAGACCCTGGATGACGACGTCAGCGTGGTGCACCTGCCCGGCACCATGGGGGGCGACTGGAACAAGCACGCGGCCGCCTTCTACGCCGCCGAGGAGCTGGGCATCGTCGAGGCGCTTCACGCCGACTTCTTCGACGCCATCCACCAGCAGAACCGCCGCCTGACCGAGGCCGGCGAGCTGGCCGCCTTCTTCAGCGGCTACGGCGTCAGCGCGGAGGAGGCCCACCAGGCCCTGAACTCCTTCGCGGTGAAGAGCCGGGTCAACCAGGCCCACTCGCGCCTGCGCGCCATGCGCCTGATGGGCGTGCCTGCCCTGGTCATCGACGGCCGCTACCTGGTCACCCCGACCAGCGCCGGCAGCCTCGCCAACATGCCGCAGATTGCCGATGCCCTGATCGAGAAGGTCCGGGAAGAGCGCGGTGACAGCTGAGATGTCGCACCTGGCCGAGGCAAGGACGCCGCCCCTGGAGGGCGGCCACCTGAAGCTGCTCACCTTCAACATGCAGGTGGGCATCCAGACCTCGGCCTACCACCACTACCTGACCCGCAGCTGGCAGCACCTGCTCCCCCATCCCAAGCGCCTGCGGCGTCTGGACATGGTCAGCGAGGTGCTGGGGCGCTTCGATATCGTCGGTCTCCAGGAGGTCGACGGCGGCAGCTTCCGCTCCAGCAACGTCAACCAGGTGGAGTATCTGGCCAGCCGCGGGGGCTTTCCCCACCACTTCCAGCAGCTCAACCGCAACCTGGGCCGCATCGCCCAGCACAGCAACGGGCTGCTGTCGCGGCTGACGCCGGACCGCATCGAGGAGCACCGCCTGCCCGGCACCCTGCCGGGGCGCGGCGCCATCCACGCCCGCTTCGGTGACGGCCCCGATGCGCTGCACCTCTTCGTGGCCCACCTGGCCCTGGGGCACCGCACCCGGGTGCGCCAGCTCGACTACCTCTCCGAGATCATCCAGCCCCTGCGCCACGTGGTGGTGATGGGCGACCTCAACTGCACGCCGGAGCAGCTCCACGGCCATCAGCGCTTCTGCGCCTCGCTGCCGTTGCATCCCGTACGCCCCCTGCTCAGCTACCCCTCCTGGCAGCCGCGTCGGGCGCTGGACCACATCCTGCTCTCCAACTCCCTGGAGGCCGCCGAGGTACGGGTGCTGGATCACCTCTTCTCGGACCATCTGCCGATCGCCGTGGACCTGCAGCTCCCCCCCGCCTGCCTGCAGGTCATTACCGCCAGGCTGAGAAACGAGGACGCCTAGGCGCCGTTGAGGCCACGGGGATGACGATCAGCGTCTAATCGGCGATGATGCCCGTCGTTTCCGCTTCAGCACGAGAGCTCCCATGACCACCCCCGCCCGCGAACCGGCCCTGCTACGGGGCCTGGACGCCTTGACCGACCGCGTCGGCACCGCCGTCGCCTGGCTGGTCATCATCATGATGCTGGTGCAGTTCGCCATCGTGGTGATGCGCTACGTCTTCAGCATCCACAGCACCGTGATGCAGGAGTCGGTAATGTACATGCATGCCGCCGTCTTCATGCTGGGGGCCGCCTGGACCCTGCGCCGCGACGGCCATGTGCGTGTGGATATCTTCTATCGGCGACTCACCGCCCGGGGCCGCGCCTGGGTGGACCTCTTCGGCACCCTCTTCCTGCTGATCCCGGTGGTGCTCTTCATCGCCATCGGCAGCTTCGCCTATGTACGCAGCAGCTGGGCCATCCTCGAGCGCTCGCCGGACGGCGGCATTCCCGGCGTCTACCTGCTCAAGACCCTGATCCTGGTGATGATGGCGCTGCTGCTGATCCAGGGCATCGCCCAGCTGATCCGCCAGGTACTGATCATCCGTCACCGCCTGCCCAACGACACCCCGCAGCATGAGGAACTCCTGTAATGCTGGCCACTCTCCTCGAGTTCATGCCGCTGGTGATGTTCGCCGCCGTCTGCGGCGTGCTGATGCTGGGCTACCCGGTGGCGCTGTCGCTGGCCGGCACCGCCCTGATCTTCGCCGGCATCGGCTATGCGCTGATCCAGATGGGCGTGCCAGTGCCCTTCGAGACCCGCTACCTGGGCGCCATGCCCAATCGCCTCTACGGCATCATGACCAACCAGACGCTGCTGGCGGTGCCGCTCTTCGTGCTGATGGGGGTGCTGCTGGAGAAGTCGCGCATCGCCGAGACCCTGCTCGACGCCATGTCGCTGGCCTTCGGCGCCCTGCGCGGCGGCCTGGGCATCGCCGTGGTGCTGGTAGGCATGCTGCTGGCGGCCTCCACCGGCATCGTCGGCGCCACCGTGGTGACCATGGGTCTGCTCTCGCTGCCCACCATGCTCAAGCGCGGCTACGCGCCGTCGCTTGCCACCGGCAGCATCTGCGCCACCGGCACCCTGGGCCAGATCATCCCGCCCTCCATTGCCCTGGTGCTGCTGGGCGACGTGCTCAACAACGCCTACCAGCAGGCCCAGCTCTCCATGGGGGTCTGGAGCCCGCGCACCCTCTCGGTGGGCGACCTCTTCATCGGCGCCCTGGTGCCAGGCCTGCTGCTGGTGGGCGCCTATATCCTCTACCTGGTGATCACCGCCTGGGTGAAGCCCGAGGCCGCACCGCCCGCCAACCGCGACTCCCTGATGAAGGAGCTGGGCCACACCGGCAGCCTCTGGCCGCTGCTGCTCAAGGGGCTGGTGCCGCCGGTACTGCTGATCGTCGCCGTGCTGGGCTCGATCCTGGGCGGCTTCGCCACCCCCACCGAGGCCTCGGCGGTGGGGGCCTTCGGCGCTTTCCTGCTGGCCCTGGTGAACCGTCGCCTGAACCTGCCGGTGCTGCGGGAGGTGGTGCAGTCCACCGCCCAGGTCACCAGCATGGTGTTCCTGATCCTGATCGGCGCCGCGCTCTTCTCGCTGGTGTTCCGCGCCTTCGGCGGCGAGGAGCTGGTCACCGAGCTGTTCGAGGCGCTGCCCGGCGGCGTGGTGGGCGCCACCCTGGTGGTGATGGTGGTGATCTTCCTGCTCGGCTTCATCCTCGACTTCATCGAGATCACCTTCGTGGTGGTGCCCATCGTGGGGCCGGTGCTGCTGGCCATGGGGGTCGACCCGATCTGGCTCGGCATCATGATCGCGGTGAACCTGCAGACCTCCTTCCTGACGCCGCCCTTCGGGTTCGCGCTCTTCTACCTGCGCGGGGTGACGCCGGCCTCGGTGCCCACCTCGGCGATCTACCGGGGGGTGATCCCCTTTATCGCCATGCAGCTCTGCATGCTGCTGGCGCTGGCGCTGATGCCGGGGCTCGCCACCTGGCTGCCCTCGATCATGTAGGGTGGCCCCTCAGCGGCCTACTGGCCCGGGGACGGTTTATTGGCAGAGGGGCGCCAGCCACTGGTGGGCGAGCAGCAGCACCAGGGCATAGCGCCCCCCCTTGGCCAGGGTGATCAGCAGGATGGCCCGCCACCAGGGGAGCCGGAAGACGCCGGCCAGCACGGTGAGCGGGTCACCCACCACCGGCGCCCAGGAGAAGAGCAGGCTCCACTCGCCGAAGCAGAAGTACCAGCGCTCGGCCCGGGCCAGCCCCGCCGGGGAGGCGGGAAACCAGCGACGGTCCTGGAAGCGGCGCGCATAGCGCCCCATCCAGACGTTGATCAGGCTGCCCAGGGTATTGCCGGCGGTGGCCACCGCCCACAGCATCAGGGCAGGCTCGCCCAGGCACCAGAGCCGGGCCAGCCAGACCTCGGAGCCCCCGGGCAGCAGGGTGGCACTGACCAGGGCCACCAGAAACAGACTCAGCATGCGCCTTCCTTGTCAGGTGACCTCATGACCGATATATCCTCGATTCCCGCTCCCGTGATTCCCAATGTGCTGACCATCGCCGGCTCCGACCCCAGCGGCGGCGCCGGCATCCAGGCCGACCTCAAGACCTTCTCGGCGCTGGGCGCCTATGGTAGCAGCGTGATCACCGCGCTGACCGCCCAGAACACCCGGGGCGTCACCGGTGTCCACCCGGTGCCGGCGGAGTTCATCGCCGCCCAGCTCGAGACCCTGCTCGATGACGTGCGCATCGACGCGGTGAAGATCGGCATGGTGGCGAGTCGCGAGGTGGCCGAAGTGATCCGCGCGGCCCTGACCCGCCGCCGCCCCCGCTGGGTGGTGCTCGACCCGGTAATGGTGGCCAAGAGCGGCGATATCCTGGTGGACGACGCCGGCATCCGTGCGGTGCGCGAGGTGCTGGTACCGCTGGCCGACCTGATCACCCCCAACCTGCCGGAGGCCGCGGTGCTGCTCGGCGCTCCGGAGCCGAACGACCGGGAGAGCATGGTCGCCCTGGCCCCGGCGCTGCGCGCCCTGGGCGCCGGCGCCACCCTCCTCAAGGGCGGCCACCTCGCCGGCGAGGAGTGCCCCGATCTGCTGATCACCGCCGACGCGGCGCTCTGGGTGGAGGGGGCCCGGGTGGATACCGCCAACCTGCACGGCACCGGCTGCACCCTCTCATCGGCGATCACCGCCCGCCTGGCCCTGGGCGATGACCTCCCCGAGGCGGTGACCCGGGCCAAGCGCTGGCTCGGTGCGGCGCTGGAGGCGAGCCGGCGCCTTGATGTGGGTCAAGGGCGCGGCCCGGTTCACCACTTCCACGCCTGGTGGTAGGCGCGTTCCGGCGTTTTGTCCCTTGCAGGGGCGGCGTCGGCCTCCCATCCTGAAGGTCCCACTTACGGGAAGCGGAGACCGCCACCATGACTCAGACCCTGCTGTTCGCCTGTGACCTCTCGGCCGAGAACCGTGCCGCCTTCGCCCGGGCCCTCCGCCTGGCCAGCGAGCAGGGCGCCCGCCTGGACGTGATCCATGTGCTCGACCCCTACCTGCCTCACCGGGTGCTCCGCGACCTGGAGGAGGCCGTGGTCGAGGACATGCAGGCGATGCTGACCGACATCCGCGAGGACTACGCCCTGCCGGAGCCCCAGGTGCTGCTGCAGACCGTGACCGGCTCCCCCTACGCCGAGATCATCCGCGAGGCCCACGAGCGCGAGGTGGACATGATCGTCCTGGGCGCCCACCGCAAGCGCGGCCAGCCCGACCTCGTCGCCGGCACCACCCTGGCCCGGGTGCTGCGCAGCGCCCCCTGCCCGGTGCTGACGGTGAGCCACCTGGCCAGCCAGGAGTGGCGCGACATCCTGGTCCCGGTGGACTTCTCGCTGACCTCCCGCCACACCCTGCGCGAGACCCTCAAGCGCTTCCCCGAGGCGCGCCTCACCCTGCTCCACGCCTGGGACATTCCCGGCGAGCGGGAGCTGGGCTCCGACGGCGACTACGCCCGCTGGCGGGACCGCGAGGTGGCCCGGCTGCGCACCCAGCTGGAGCGCGAGACCGAGCAGCTGATGGCCGAGCTCGACGACGTGCCGGAGCTGGAGCTGGTGCTCGAGCAGGGCGACCCCCTGGAGGTGCTGATGACCCGGCTGCGCCGCCAGCCCCCGGACCTGCTGGCCCTGGGCAGCCGCGGCCAGCTGGGGCGCCAGAGCCATATCACCGAGCCGCTGCTGGCCGAGCCCCACTGCGACATCATGCTCTGCCGCGCCTGGTAGATACCTATACAGAACCTTCACGAAAAATATCGGTCTGCACAATACCCGATCCCCGCGTGGAGGTTCACCCCGTGCCCCTTTCCCTTGCTACCCTGGCGACCGCCCTGCTCCTGCTCGTCGCTCCTCTGGCGCCTGCCGCCGAGAGCGTGGAGGTGCGTGGCGCACGCTTCGCCACCCAGCTGGACCTCGACGGCCAGCCCCTGGCCCTGGTGGGCCACGGGCTGTTCCGCTACCTGATCTGGACCGCCTACGCCGGGGCCTACTACCAGGCCCCGGAGACCGCCGAGCCGGCGCCCCTGGCCACCGTACCCAGGCGCCTGGAGCTGGAGTACTTCCACGCCATCGCCGCCGAGGACTTCGCCGGCGTCACCCGCGACAGCGTCCGCGAGCGCCTGGGAGAGACCGCCTACCGGGAGCTGCTGCCGACGCTCAACGCCTTCACTCGGGCCTACCGCAGCGTCGAGCCCGGCGACCGTTATGCCCTGACCTGGCACCACGACACCCTCTCCCTGGCCCTCAACGGCGAGACGCTCTACACCGGCGACGACCCGGTCCTGGCCAGCGCCCTGTTCGGGCTCTGGCTCGGCGACCAGCCGCTGCGGGATGACTTCCGAGACGCCCTGCTGGGGCGGCGCTGAGCCGGGCCTGGAACGTGCTACCCTTGGCGCCGCTCGAGAGCGAGCCGCCTGAGACAGCGAGGGAGCACAGAGATGAAGGCACTGATTCAGCGGGTCACCCGGGCCAGCGTGGCCGTGGAGGGGCGCACCGTGGGCGCCATCGACCACGGGCTGCTGGCCCTGGTGGGCGTGGAGAAGGGGGACGGCGAGGCCGCCGTGGACCGGCTGCTGCACAAGCTCTTGCACTACCGGGTATTTGCCGATGCCGACGACAAGATGAACCTCAACCTGCAGCAGGTCGACGGCGGGCTGCTGCTGGTCTCCCAGTTCACCCTGGCCGCCGACACCCGCAAGGGGCTCAGGCCCAGCTTCTCCAGCGCCGCGCCGCCCGCCGAGGGCGACCGCCTCTTCCACCTCCTGCTGGAGCGGGCCGAGGCGGCCTGGCCGAAGGTGGAGAGCGGCGAGTTCGCCGCCAACATGCAGGTCTCGCTGGTCAATGACGGGCCGGTGACCTTCCTGCTGGAGAGCTGAAGACGCCGAGCGCTGCCGCATGGACGGCGCCGGGGAAGCGCGAAAGCGACATCTACCCCGGGTTGCTGGCCCAAGCGAAGCGACGTCCGGCGCTCGCCAGGGATGGCGAGCGAGGGGCATCCGTGAGGGATTATGTTATGACCCGACGGACAGGTCGCAAGTGCAGGGCCAGGGTTTCAACCCGGGGGGCGCGACTCGCGCTTCCTCGGCGCAACCGTCCACCTGAGGCTGGTGCAGGCAGGTGCCTCAACTTTCGTTGAGCTCGGCCTCCATGGCCTCCAGCGCCTCCTCGGCGGCGAGCCACTCGGCCTCGAGGTCCTCCAGGCGCGACTTGAGCTCGCCCTGGCGGGCCAGGGTGGCGGTAAGCTCCTCCTTGCGCCCGGCATCGGTGTAGAGCGCGGCTTCGCCCAGGGTCTCTTCCACCGCGGCGAGCTCCGCCTGGACCTTCTCCATGGCCTGCTCGGCGCGGTCGCGCTGCTTCTTGAGCGGGCGCAGCTTCTCGCGCAGCTCGGCGGCGGCGCGCCGGGCTGCCTTGCGATCCTCTTTCGGCGCCGCGCTCTCGGCCTGGCGCTCTCCCTTCTCGGCCCGGGCCTCGCGCCGCTCCCCCTCGAGGCGCGCCTTGAGCCAGGCCCGGTAGTCCTCCAGGTCGCCGTCGAAGGGCTCGACCCGATGGTCGGCCACCCGCCAGAACTCGTCCACGGTGGCGCGCAGCAGGTGGCGGTCGTGGGAGACGATGATCACCGTGCCCTCGAAGGCCGCCAGGGCCTCGGTGAGCGCCTCGCGCATCTCCAGGTCCAGGTGGTTGGTGGGCTCGTCGAGGAGCAGCAGGTTGGGCTTCTGCCAGGCCACCAGGGCCAGCGCCAGGCGCGCCTTCTCGCCACCGGAGAAGCGCCCCACCTCACCGAAGGCGTCATCGCCCTGGAAGCCGAAGCCGCCCAGGAAGTTGCGGATCTCCTGCTCGCTGGCCTTCGGTGAGAGCCGCTGCACGTGCATGAAGGGGGTCGAGGCGAGGTCGAGCCCCTCCAGCTGGTGCTGGGCGAAGTAGCCGATGGCCAGGTGCTCGCCGGGAACCCGCGCCCCGCCCAGCAGCGGCAGCTCGCCGGTCAGCGACTTGATCAGGGTCGACTTGCCGGCGCCGTTGGGCCCCAGCAGGCCGATGCGCTGGCCGGGCAGCAGGGTCAGCTTGACCTGGTCGAGCTGGACCTTCTCCTCCCCCGCCTCGTCGCGATAGCCGAGCCGCGCCTCGTCCAGCACCAGCAGCGGGTGGGAGGCCTTGTCGGCGGCAGGAATGGTGAAGTGGAAGGGGGAGTCGGCGTGGGCCACGGCGATATCCCCCATGCGCTCCAGCATCTTCAGGCGGCTCTGGGCCTGGCGCGCCTTGGTGGCCTTGGCCCGGAAGCGCGCCACGAAGCGCTCGATCTCCTCGCGCCGCGCCTGCTGCTTGGCCGCCTCGGCCTGCTGCAGGGCGAGCTTCTCGGCTCGGGTGCGCTCGAAGGTGGAGTAGTTGCCGCGGTAGAGCACCAGGCTCTGCCGGTCGAAGTGGACGATGTGGTCGCACACCGCATCGAGGAAGTCCCGGTCGTGGGAGATCAGCAGCAGGGTGCCGGGATAGCGGGTCAGCCACTGCTCCAGCCACAGCAGGGCGTCCAGGTCCAGGTGGTTGGTGGGCTCGTCCAGCAGCAGCAGGTCAGAGGGCATGAAGAGGGTACGCGCCAGGTTGACCCGCATCCGCCAGCCGCCTGAGAAGTCCGACAGCGGACGCGCCAGGTCCGCCTGGCTGAAGCCCAGCCCCACCAGCAGCTGGGCCGCCCGGGCCGGGGCGCTGTAGCCGTTCAGGGCCTCGATGACGCCGTGCAGCTCCGCCTCACGATGGGCGTCATGGGCCTCCCGGGCCGCGGCGAGGGCCGCCTCGGTGGCACGCAGCTCCCGGTCGCCATCCAGCACGTAGTCGACGATGGCGCGCTCCAGGGCCTCCACCTCCTGGGCCATATGGGCGATGCGCTGGCCGCCGCTCATCTCGACCTCGCCGCGGTCCGGGGCCAGCTCGCCGAGCAGCAGCTTGAAGAGGCTCGACTTGCCGGCGCCGTTGGGGCCGACGATCCCCGCCTTGTGGCCGGCGTGCAGGGTCAGGTCGGCGCCCTCCAGCAGGGCCTGGGTGCCGCGTTGCAGGGAAACTTGGCGCAGTGCGATCATGCGGGCTCCACGGGCGTACAGGGCCGCCGTGAAAGCGGCGGCGGAAAATGATGAGCGCTGATTCTACCGAAATGATGGCCGTTCTGCGGGCTCGCCTGCTTGACCACCCCCTATGGGAGTTCGCCCTGGCCCTCTACGCCAGGCCCGGGGTAGAGACGGCCTGCCTGCGGCTCCAGGACGAGGCCGGCGTGGACGTCTGCGAGCTGCTCTGGCGCTGCTGGCTGCTGCGGCACGGCGCCAGGCCCTCCCGGGCACTCGAGGCGGCGCTGCCCGCCGCCCTGGCCTGGCAGCAGGAGGTCACCGCCCCCCTGCGCGCCCTGCGCCGCCGTCTCAAGGCCGAGGCGGCCACCGCCGGCGGCGTGGCCGAGCTGCGCGAGACCCTCAAGCGCGCCGAACTGCAGGCCGAGCGGGAGACGCTGAGCCGGCTGGAGCGGCTCGCCACCTCGGAGGGTTTTCCGCTCTGCACGACCGGCGGCTCGGATGCCGAAAAAGTGCTCGCTTCGCGCCTGACATCACAGAAAAAACCCGACCTTTCAACGCTCGCAACGCTGATAGCTCAGCTTGACCCTCCCCCGGGCCCACGCTAGCCTGAATTTACTCGGGCAGGCGAGTCGCCTGCCATGACGCTGTCAATTTCACCCGATATTGACCAGGTAAATCGTGAGGGGACTACAAGAATGAAGGCAACCAAGCTGATGACCACGGCCACCGTTGGCGCCCTGCTTTTCGGGATGTCCGCGGCGGCCCATTCCGCCAACTGGCGCTACGCCCACGAGGAGTATCAGGACGACGTCCAGGACGTCTTCGCCCACGCCTTCAAGGACTATATCGAAGAGAACTCCGATAATACCGTCCAGATCTTCCGCTTCGGCGAGCTGGGCGAGTCCGACGACATCATGGAGCAGACCCAGGCGGGCATCCTGCAGTTCGTCAACCAGTCGCCCGGCTTTACCGGCTCGCTGATCCCCGAGGCGCAGATCTTCTTCGTGCCCTATCTGCTGCCCACCGATGAAGAGACCGTCATCGAGTTCTTCAACACCAGCGTGGCCATCAACGAGATGTTCCCGGAGCTCTACGCCGAGCAGGGCCTGGAGCTGCTCAAGATGTACCCGGAAGGCGAGATGGTCGTCACCCTGGACGAGCCCTTCACCACGCCGGAAGAGCTGCGCGGCAAGAACATCCGCACCATGACCAACCCGCTGCTCTCCGCCACCTACCGCGCCTTCGGCGCCAGCCCCACCCCGCTGCCCTGGGGTGAGGTCTACGGCGGCCTGCAGACCGGCATCCTCGACGGCCAGGAGAACCCCATCTTCTGGATCGAGTCCGGCGGTCTCTACGAGGTCTCCCCGAACCTGGTCTATACCGGCCACGGCTGGTTCACCACCGCCATGATGGCCAACCAGGACTTCTTCAACGGGCTCTCCGAAGAGGAGCAGCAGCTGGTCCGTGATGCCTCCGACCACGCCTACGAGGTGATCATCGAGCACATCTCGGGCCTGGCCGATGACTCCCTGGCCAGGATTCAGGAGTCTTCCGACGAGGTCACCGTGACCCGCCTGACCGAGGAGCAGATCGAGGCCTTCCGCGCCCGTGCGCCCCAGGTCGAGGAGCGCTTCATCGAGATGACCGGCGACCGCGGTCGTGAACTGCTCGACCAGTTCCACGCCGACCTGGAAGCCGTGATGTCCGACGACTGAGCCGGCCGCTAGTGCCTGCTGCATCACACCGGGGGGTGGCCGAAAGGCTGCCCCCCTTCTCTTCGGATGGCGCAGCGGCCCGCTGCATCCGGCCATGCAGCGTTGAAGCCAGCGCAGCAACGCCACACCCCAGGCGTTAACCTCAGGGGAAGAGGCGCCCCACAGGCGCTCGCGACGCGACACAACGCACGGGGAACGACAGGAGTCAGCCGACATGGAAATGAACGAAGACGACATTGCCGAGAAGAACTATCGCTCGACCCTTCCCGGCCCCCTTGGCCCCATCGATACCTGGATCAGCCGCATCGAGGCGGTGATCCTCGCCATGGGGGTCATCCTGATGGCGGTGAACACCATCGCCAACGTCTTGAGCCGCTTTATCCTCGGCGAGAGCCTGCACTTCTCCGAGGAGATCAATCGCATCCTGATCGTGATGATCACCTTCGCCGGCATCGGCTATGCGGCCCGCCATGGGCGCCATATCCGCATGTCGGCCATCTATGACGCTGTGCCTACCGGCGGGCGCCGCTGGATGATGATCTTCATCTGCCTGTTCACCGCCCTGGTGATGTTCGTGCTCTGCTACTACTCGATCGGCTATATCAACACCGTCTACTCCCGCGGGCGGGTGCTGCCCTCCCTGAGCATGCCGGTATGGATCATGTACGTCTGGGTGCCCATCGGCTTCGCCATCACCGGGATCCAGTACCTGCTGACCGCCATCAAGAACCTGACCTCCCGTGACGTCTACCTCTCGACCCACGTGGTGGACGGTTACAAGGACACGGAAACGGAAGTCTGATCCCGAGCGAGGCACATTCCCATGACAGCCATTATTCTCTCCATCATGATCGTGCTCCTGCTGCTCGGGTTCCCGATGATGATTCCCCTGGCCACGGCGGCCTTCGTTGGTTTCTACATGACCTTCGGCGGCCTGGGCCAGATGGAAACCCTGATCCAGCAGATGATGGGCGGCATCCGCCCCACGGCGCTGATCGCCGTGCCCATGTTCATCCTGGCCGCCGATATCATGACTCGAGGCCAGTCGGCCAACCGCCTGATCAACATGGTCATGAGCTTCGTCGGCCATATCAAGGGGGGCCTGGCGGTCTCCACGGCGGCTTCCTGCACCCTGTTCGGCGCCGTCTCCGGCTCCACCCAGGCCACCGTGGTGGCGGTGGGCTCGCCGCTGCGCCCGCGCATGCTCAAGGCGGGCTACAAGGACCCCTTCACCCTGGCGCTGATCATCAACTCCAGCGATATCGCCTTCCTGATCCCGCCCAGCATCGGCATGATCATCTACGGGGTCATCTCCGGCACCTCCATCGGTGAGCTGTTCATCGCCGGCATCGGCCCGGGCCTGCTGATCCTGGCCATGTTCTCGGCCTACTGCATCGCCTATGCCTATATCAACAAGGTGCCCACCGAGCCGCGCTCCAGCTGGAAGGAGCGCGCCGTGGCGGTCAAGGATGCCCTCTGGCCGCTGGGCTTCCCGGTGCTGATCGTGGGCGGCATCTACGGCGGTATCTTCAGCCCCACCGAGGCCGCCGCGGCCTGCGTGCTCTACGCGGTGATCCTGGAGTTCGCGGTCTTCCGCTCGCTGAAGCTGCACCACATCTACGCCATCGCCAAGTCCACCGGCCTGATCACCGCCGTGGTCTTCATCCTGGTGGCGGTGGGCAACGGCTTCTCCTGGATCATCTCCTTCGCCCAGATCCCCCAGGCGGTGCTCGGCGCCGTGGGCATCAACGAGGCCGGCCCGGTGGGCGTGCTGATCGCCATCTCCATCGCCTTCTTCGTGGCCTGCATGTTCGTGGACCCCATCGTGGTGATCCTGGTGCTGACGCCGATCTTCGCCCCGGCCATCGCCGCTTCCGGCCTCGACCCGGTGCATGTCGGCGTGCTGATCACCCTGCAGGTGGCGATAGGCTCGGCGACGCCCCCCTTCGGGTGCGATATCTTCACCGCCATCGCCATCTTCAAGCGCCCCTACTGGGAGGTGATCCGCGGCACGCCGCCCTTCGTCTTCATGCTGGTGCTGGCGGCGGTACTGATCATCATGTTCCCGCAGATCGCCCTGTTCCTGCGCGACCTGGCGTTCCGCTGATCCAAGGAGGCATTGACGATGTTCAATCGGATACTGGTACCGGTGGACGGTTCCAAGGGGGCCCTGAAGGCCCTCGAGAAGGGCGTCGGCCTGGCGCTGCTGACCGGCTCGGAGCTCTACGTCCTGTGCGTCTTCAAGCATCACAGCCTGCTTGAAGCGTCGCTCTCCATGGTGCGCCCGGACAAGCTGGAGATCCCCGACGACGCCCTCAAGGAGTACGCCACCGAGATCGCCGTCCAGGCCAAGGCCCACGCCCTGGAGCTGGGGGTGCCCGCGGAGAAGCTGCGCGCCTTCGTCAAGGGGGGGCGCCCCTCGCGCACCATAGTGCGCTTCGCCCGCAAGCGGGAGTGCGACCTGATCGTGATCGGCTCCCAGGGCACCAACGGCGACAAGAGCCTGCTGCTGGGCAGCGTGGCCCAACGGGTGGCCGGCTCCGCCCACTGCCCGACCCTGGTGGTATGATAGCCGCGCCGGTTCCCGGGCCCCGTACCGGGGAACCGGCAAGGTTCCACCGGAGTCCCATGATCTCCACACATCGATGGCGCCAAGCGCCTAACCACAAGGCTCGTTCATGAAGAGACTGCTGACCACCGCTTCCCTGACCGCCCTGCTGGGCGCTGCCCCCCTGGCGCTGGCCGCCCCGGAAACCGATGAGGCGCGCCTCGGCTACAGCCTCGGCGTGACCCTGGGGCAGAGCATCCAGCAGGACGTGCGCGATCTGGACGTCGACGCCTTCACCCAGGCGGTCCAGGACGTCTTCGCCGGCGGCGAGCTGGCGATGAGCGACGAGGAGATGGCCGAGGCGCTGATGCGCTTCCAGCAGGAGGCCATGGCCGCCCGGCAGGCCGAGGCCGAGCAGAGGGCCGAGACCAACCGCGCCGAAGGTGAGGCCTACCTGGCCGCCAACGCCGAGGCGGAGGGCGTCGAGGTCACCGCGTCGGGTCTTCAGTATCGCGTGCTGGAGTCCGGCGACGGCGCCTCCCCGGGCCCCGAGGACGGCGTCGAGGTGCACTACGAGGGCACCCTGATCGACGGCACCGTCTTCGACAGCTCCTATGAGCGCGGCGAGCCGGTCAGCTTTCGCGTCAATCAGGTGATCGACGGCTGGCAGGAGGCCCTGCAGCTGATGAGCGTCGGTGACAGCTGGGAGATCGTGATTCCCGCCGAGCTGGGCTATGGCGCCCAGGGCCAGGGCCCCATCGGTCCCCATGAGACCCTGATCTTCCGCGTCGAGCTGCTCGACGTCACCACCGACTGATTGCGCCCCATGACCCCACCTCGTTTCCTGGCCGCCGGCGTGATGCTGGCGGTCATCGCGTCGCCGGCGGCCGCCGACCGCCTTCCCGACCTGCCCGCCCTTGACCTCTCCCGGGCCGATACCAGCGTGATCGGCGTCTCTTCCGGGGGCTACATGGCCACCCAGCTGGCGGTGGCCTGGCCGGAGCGCTTCAGCGGCCTGGCCGTGCTGGGGGCGGGCCCCTGGTCCTGCGCTCAGGGGACTCTGCGCCGCGCCCTGGGCCAGTGCATGACCACCCGGCTCGGCCCCCCCGACCTCGCCGAACTGGAGCAGCGCCTGGCGGGCTACCGGGAGCTCGATCGCGCCGGCAGCGCCGAGGCGCTTTCAGCGCTGCGCGCCTTCGTCTGGCACGGCAGCGCCGACGAGACCGTGGCCCCGGCCCTGGGGGCGGCCCTGGCCGAGCAGCTCGGCACCTGGCTGGAAGCGCCGGATGAGCAGCTGCGCTTCGTCGAGAGCGAGGGCATCGGCCACGGCTGGCCCATCGGCCACCGCGACACCCCACCCCCGGCCACGGAGCTGGGCGACTGCCGACAGGGCGGTGGCACCCACCTGCTGAGCTGCGGGCTGGAGATCGCCGACGAGGCGATGAACTGGCTGCACGACGGAGGAGGGGACGGGCAAGGGTCAGGCGAGCTGATCCACTTCGATCAGCGCGACTTCGCGGTCAAGGGGCTGGATGATTCGGGCTATCTCTTCGTGCCCGATGCCTGCCACGAGGGCGGCTGTGAGCTCACCGTGGCCCTCCACGGCTGCGCCATGGGCGCCGAGCAGATCGGCGAGCTCTTCGTGCGCCACAGCGGCCTCAACGAGTGGGCCGCCGCCAACGACAGGGTCGTGCTCTACCCCCAGGCCGAGACCAGCCTGGCCAACCCCCAGGGGTGCTGGGACTGGTGGGGCTTTGCGGAGAGCACCTGGCAGCTCGACCCGCTCCATGACAGCCGCGACGGCACCCAGGTTCGCGCCCTGATGGGCATGATCGACCGGCTCCAGGAAGCAGCGACCCCGCGCTGAGGCGGGGTCGCAGGTTCAGCTGACGCGGACCTGGCGGGTCACAGCGCTTCGTCCAGGGCGGAGAGCAGGGCGTGGGGGGCCGGCGAATAGAGCACGCGCCGCAGGATGTCGCCGTCGCGATCCACCAGGTAGAGCGAGGAGCTGTGGTCGATGGTGTAGCCCATGGCCGACTCCGGGGTCTCGACTCGCCGCCACACCGCGCCGTAGCGACCGGCCAGCTCCTCGAGCTCGGCCTCGCTGCCGGTGGCGCCGATAAAGGCCTCACCGAAATAGCCGGTGTACTCCGCCAGGCGCTCGATGGTGTCGCGCTCGGGGTCCACGGAGATCATCAGCGGCACCACCCGCTCGCGCTCCGCCTCGTCCAGCTCGGCCAGCGCCTGGCGCACCACGGCCAGGCTCATGGGGCAGACGTCGGGACAGTAGGTATAGCCGAAGAAGACCACCGCCACCTGGTCCTCTTCGAGCTGGGTCAGGGAGAAGTCACCCCGGGTGGAAGGCAGCTCGATGGGACCACCACTTAGTCCGTTGCCACTGCCGCCGGTGTTCATCTGCTGCTGGAAGAGGCCATAGCCTGCCACCCCCAGCATCAGTACCAGCAGCGCGATACCCGCCAGCAGCCCCTGTCGTTTCATAGCTGACTTCTCTCCACGTCGAAGTTGAATCCACTGCCCAGGCGCTCCTCGCCTTGGCTCACGATGACTCGTGCCCGCCAGGGCATGACCTGCTCGGTACAGATCGGAATCTGCCCGTCGCCGCGAAACAGGCCATCGTCCTGCCGCGTCAGCGGATAGCGATGCAGCCCCATGTCCATGTCGCGGCCGACGAAGTCCACCACCACCGCCTCCGCCTCGATGCCCTCCAGGGCCACCGTCATCGGCAGGATCTCAAGGGCGCGGATCTCACCGTCGGCGCCCAGGTCCAGCGTCAGGCTTCCTCGCTCCCCAAGGGGTGCCCGACAGGCACCCTGGGCCAGGTCGCAGCCACCCTCCTCCGGATACCAGAGAACATTGTCGTCTCCGCGAAGACTGTAGCTGGCCAGATACCAGAGCGCCACGGCCACGGTCCCCAGGGTAAAGAGCACCAGCAGCCGCAGCAGCGGCGGGCGTGAAACGGCCGGTTCGGTGGAGGCAGGCGTTGTCATGGCAGCGTGTGAGGGCATTCACTAAAGAAAATGTCGGGTTAAGCTTATCAGCATTCGCCTGTGGCAGAGTGCGCAAGGATGTCGCAGGGCAACTCGACCAAGGAGATCGCGATGACGGGCGTGGCGAATGCACTGGGCCCCCTTTTCCTGCTGATCCTGCTGGGCGCCGTGCTGGGCCGCCTGCGCCAGCCGGGAGGGGACTTCTGGCCGCAGCTGGAGCGGCTGATCTATTTCCTGCTGTTTCCCGCCATGCTGGTCTCGACCCTGGCCACCGCCGACGTCAGCCAGGTGCCGGTGGGCCGGGTCGCCCTGGCGCTGCTCGGCGCCATGGGACTCTTCGGCGTCCTGCTCTGGAGGCTGCGAGGCTGGCTGGGCCTCGAGCCTGCCGCCTTCACCTCGGCCTTCCAGGGGGCCCTACGCTTCAACACCTATGTGGGGGTGGCCGGTGCCGCCGCGCTTCACGGTGCCCCAGGTGCCACCGTGGCGGCGGTGGCCGTGGCGCTGATGGTACCGGTGGTCAACGTCATGTGCGTGGCGAGCTTTATCGCCGCCGGCACCCTGGGGGCCGGCAGCCTCGGCAAGAGCCTGACCGCACTGACCCGCAACCCGCTGATCCTCGGCTGCCTGATCGGCATCGGCCTGAACGTGAGCGGCATCGGCCTCCCCGGCTGGAGCGCGGATACCGTGGAGCTGCTGGGGCGCGCCGCCCTGCCGCTGGGCCTGGTGGCGGTAGGGGTGGCGCTGCGCCCGGAGGCGCTGCTGCGCCTCGACCGCGGCATCTGGGCCACCAACGCCATCAAGCTGGGGCTGATGCCCGCCCTGGTACTGCTGCTCGCCCTGGCGCTGGGGCTCGACCCGGTGAGCCGCGACGTGGCACTGCTGTTTGCCGCCCTGCCCACCGCCACCTCCGCCTATATCCTCGCCCGCCAGCTGGGCGGCGACGCCGAGATGATGGCGGCCCTGATCACCGCCCAGACCCTGCTGGCCATGGCCACCTTGCCCCTCTGGCTGCGCCTGGCCGGCTAAGGGCGCCGCCAGGACAAACGCAAATAAAAAATATTCGCATTACTGTTGACGCCGCAAATGAGAATGATTACTCTTGTTTCCAGTGGCGTTGATGAGCCGCCACGGCCATCGCAGGTACCGCCAGTCACCTGCCATGGTTTCTCCCTCCTCATTGCTAGTCACGGTCTTGCCGCCGCCCTCACCAGGGCGGCTTTTTTTGGTCTGGAGGGTCCCTCCTCATTGCTGCTCCTTACCACCCCAGGGTCTTGCCGCCGCCCCATCGAGGGCGGCTTTTTTTGGTGGCGGTTCGACGCTTCGACGAATGGAGGCCGAAGGACTTCCGGCGGCAGGCACCAGCGCCTGCAATACCGCCGGGGCGCCTGCGGCGCCATTCGCTCGGGGAACCCGAGCTCCTACTGGGCAATGTCACGCCAGTCTGCGAAGAATCTATTTGTATCGCAGAAGCAACGAAGCCCCCGCATGGGCGGGGGCTTCGAGGAGCGTGGGAGGGGCGTGATCACTCGACGCGGCGGTAGATCAGGTCCCAGACGCCGTGGCCCAGCTTCTCGCCGCGGGCCTCGAACTTGGTCAGCGGACGGAACTCGGGCCGCGGCACATAGGGAGCGGTCTCCGGCGCCGCGGTATTGGCATAGCCCGGGGCGGCGTCCATCACCTCGGCCATCCACTCGGCGTAGGCCTCCCAGTCGGTGGCCATGTGGAAGGTGCCGCCGACCCTGAGCCGGGTGCGCACCAGCTCGACGAAGGCGGGCTGCACGATGCGCCGCTTGTGGTGCTTCTTCTTCGGCCAGGGGTCGGGGAAAAAGAGCTGCAGGGTCTCGAGGCTTCCCTCGGGCAGGCACTCCTCGAGCACCCGCAGCGCATCCTCCCGATAGACCCGCAGGTTGGTCAGGCCGCGCTTGTCGGCCTCGTCAAGCAGCTTGCCCACGCCGGGGGCGTGCACCTCGATGCCGATGAAGTCGGTATCGGGGTGGGTCTCCGCCTGCTCCACCAGGGAGGCCCCCATGCCAAAGCCGATCTCCACCACCCGCGGCGCGCGGCGCCCGAACAGGGCATCCAGGTCCTGGCGGCCCTCGGCCAGGGTCAGCCCCAGCCGCGGCCACACCTCCTCGAGGCCCCGGGTCTGGGCCTGGGTCATGCGCCCGGCGCGCAGCACATAGCTCTTGATGCCGCGGCGGTGCAGGGGGGCATCGGGCCCTTCCGGCCCGGTGGTGGCGGTATCGTCGCGGGATTGGTCACTCATGGATCATGGGGCTCTTGTCGGGTCTCGGGAGCTCAGCCGTTGATGCGGCCGGCGAAGGGCGAAGAGGGGTCGGCGCTCTGGCGGCGCGGCATGCGCCCGGCCAGGAAGGCCTCGCGCCCCGCCTCCACCGCCTTCTTCATGGCGCTGGCCATCAGCACCGGCTGGCGGGCATGGGCGATGGCGGTGTTCATCAGCACGCCGTCGCAGCCCAGCTCCATGGCCATGGCGGCATCGGAGGCGGTGCCGATGCCGGCATCCACCAGCACCGGCACGCTGGCCTGCTCGATGATCAGGCGGATGTTGTGGGGGTTCTGGATGCCGTGGCCGGAGCCGATCAGCGAGCCCAGCGGCATGATGGCGCAGCAGCCCAGACGCTCCAGCTCACGGGCCACGATGGGGTCGTCGCTGGTATAGACCATGACGTCGAAACCGTCCTTGATCAGCGCCTCGGCGGCGGCCAGGGTCTCCACCACGTTGGGATAGAGGGTCGAGTCGTCCCCCAGCACCTCGAGCTTCACCAGGCTGTGGCCGTCGAGCAGCTCCCGGGCCAGCTTGCAGGTGCGCACCGCGTCCTTCGCCGTGTAGCAGCCGGCGGTGTTGGGCAGCAGGGTGAAGCGCTCCGGCGGCACCACGTCCAGCAGGTTGGGCTCCCCCGCCTCCTGGCCCAGGTTGGTGCGCCGTACGGCGAAGGTGACCACCTCGGCGCCGGAGGCGGCGATCGCCTCGCCGGTCTCGTCGAAGTCCCTGTACTTGCCGGTGCCGACCAGCAGGCGGGAGGAGAATTCGCGCCCGGCGACGCGCAGGGGCTGGTCCTGGAAGAAGTCTGTCATCGAGTCTGCCTTACTGTGATTGTCTTCACGGTGTGGGGGCGCGGGATGCTCAGCCGCCCCCGATGGCGTGCACCACCTCGACCCGATCGCCCTCGGCCAGGCGAGTGGCGGCGTGTTCGCTGCGGGGCACGATCTCCTCGTTCACCTCCACGGCGATGCGGCGGCCGGCGAGTCCCAGGGACTCGATCAGCGCGGCGATCGTCGGGGCCGGCGTGAGGTCGGGCGCCAGGGTATGCGCCTCGCCATTGAGCTGGATCTGCATGGCGTTCTCTCTGCGCTTGTCGTTGCTGTCGTCATGGACCGCGGGGCCCGCCGGGCGGGCGCCAATCGCGGGCATCCATTGTAGCCGAGTCCGCCCGGCCGGGGTACGGTAGCGACCCTGGACGCAACGGGAGGAGCAGACATGCAGGATAGAGGCTGGTGGCTGGGGGCGGCACTGTCGGGCGCCCTGGTGGTCATGGCGGGGGCCTTCGGCGCCCACGCCCTGGAGGGAACCCTGACGCCGCGCCTGGTGGCGGCCTTCGAGACCGGGGTGCGCTATCAGGCGTGGCACACCCTGGCGCTGCTCGCCGTGCTGGCCTGGCGCGCCGCGATGCCCCTGGCCGGGCAGCGGCTGGCCATGGGGCTATGGGCGGCCGGCATGGGGCTCTTCTCGGGCTCGCTCTACGCCATGGCGCTGACCGGCGCCGGCGGTCTGGGCATGATCACCCCCTTGGGCGGGGTGCTGCTGATCGCCGGCTGGCTGGCCCTGGCCGCTGCCGTGCTGCGCGCCCCGCGGGCCTGAGCCGGCTCAGTCCCGGTCGGGCAGGGCATAGGTGGCGGTCACCAGCGCCACCGGCTGCTCGTCGCCGGCGGAGAAGAGCTGCACCTCGCCCACCGCCAGGCGGCGACCCAGCTTGAGGATGCGCGCGGTGGCGATGATGTCGCGGTCGCCCCGGGGACGGCGCAGGAAGCGGCAGTGCAGGTCGCTGGTGACCGCCATGGGCTCGGGGCCGATCTGGGCCAGGATCGCCACGTAGAGGCAGACGTCGGCCAGCCCCATCAGGGTGGGGCCGGAGACGCTGGCGCCGGGGCGCAGGTGCTCGTCATCGATGGCCAGGCTCATGGTGGCGCGCATATGGTCCACGGCCTCGATGGTACCGATACGCTGGGGAAACACCTCGTCGAGAAAATCCTCGATGGTGGCGGCGGTCATCACGGTCATCGGCGGGCTCCTTGCAGTGAATGGGGCGAATTGACGCTGGCGTCAACATAACCGAAAGCGCCCCGGGCAGGTACCCGGGGCGCTTCTGGTTCAGCGGTGACACCGCGGTGGCTTGCCTGGCCTCTGGTTTACTTGGCCTTGTGCACGGCGCGCCAGTGGTGCAGGAGCGGCTCGGTGTAGCCGGAGGGCTGCACGCGGCCCTTGAAGATCAGGTCGCTGGCCGCCTGGAAGGCGCTGGATCCCCGGTAGTCGGCGCTCATCGGCGTGTAGGCCGGATCGTTCGCGTTCTGCTCGTCCACCACCTTGGCCATGCGCTCCAGGGTCTCCTGGACCCGGGCGGCGTCGACCACGCCGTGGTGCAGCCAGTTGGCGATGTGCTGGCTGGAGATCCGCAGGGTGGCGCGGTCCTCCATCAGGCCCACGTCGTGGATGTCCGGCACCTTGGAGCAGCCCACCCCGTGCTCCACCCAGCGCACCACGTAGCCGAGAATGCCCTGGCAGTTGTTGTCGAGCTCCTGCTGGATCTCCTCGTCGGACCAGCTGGCCTCGGCGGCCACCGGCACGCTGAGCAGCTCGTCCAGGTAGTCCGGCTCGCCCTGGGCCTCCAGCTCGCGCTGGATGCCGGTGACGTCCACCTGATGGTAGTGCAGGGCGTGAAGCGTGGCCGCGGTGGGCGACGGCACCCAGGCGGTGTTGGCGCCGGCCTTGGGATGGCCGATCTTCTGCTCCAGCATGGCGGCCATCAGGTCCGGCATGGCCCACATGCCCTTGCCGATCTGGGCGCGGCCGCGCAGGCCGCAGGCCAGGCCGATCTGGACGTTGTTCTTCTCGTAGGCCTGGATCCAAGCGGCGCCCTTCATGTCGCCCTTGCGGATCATCGGGCCCGCCTCCATGGCGGTGTGCATCTCGTCGCCGGTGCGGTCCAGGAAGCCGGTGTTGATGAAGACCACGCGGGAGGCGGCCTCGTTGATGCACGCCTTGAGGTTCACCGTGGTGCGGCGCTCCTCGTCCATGATGCCCATCTTGAGGGTATCGCGGGCCATGCCCAGCAGGTCCTCGACGCGGCCGAAGAGCTCGTTGGAGAAGGCCACTTCCTTCGGACCGTGCATCTTCGGCTTGACGATGTAGACGGAGCCCTCGCGGGAGTTGCGCGGTTCACCCTCGCCCTTCTTCAGGTCGTGCAGGGCGATCAGACCGGTGACGATGCCGTCGAGGATGCCCTCGGGCAGCTCATTGCCCTCGGCGTCGAGCACCGCCGGGTTGGTCATCAGGTGGCCGACGTTGCGCACGAACATCAGCGAGCGGCCGGGCAGGGTCAGGCTGCCGCCGTCCGGAGTGGTGAACTGGCGATCGGCGTGCAGGCGGCGGGTGATGGTCTTGCCGCCCTTCTCCACCTGCTCCTCCAGGTCACCCTTCATCAGGCCCAGCCAGTTGGCGTAGACGCCCACCTTGTCCTCGGCGTCCACCGCGGCCACGGAGTCCTCACAGTCCATGATGGTGGTCAGCGCCGCCTCGACGACCAGATCCTTGACGCCGGCCGGGTCGGTCTTGCCGATGGGGTGGCTCGGGTCGATCTGGATCTCCAGGTGCAGGCCGTGATTGACCAGCAGCACCGACTCGGGGCTCGCCGCCTCGCCGGTGTAGCCTACCAGCTTGCCGGGCTCCTTGAGGCCGGTCTCGCGGCCACCCTCCAGGGTCACCACCAGATGGCCGTCACGCAGGGCGTACTTGACGGCGTCGCGGTGGGAGCCGGTGGCCAGCGGCGCGGCGCGGTCCAGCAGGCCGCGGGCGTAGGCGATCACCTTCTCGCCGCGCTTGGGATTGAAGCTGGTCCCCTTCTCGGCGCCGTCCTCCTCGGAGATGGCATCGGTGCCGTAGAGGGCGTCGTAGAGGCTGCCCCAGCGCGCATTGGCGGCGTTCAGCGCATAGCGGGCGTTGCTCACCGGCACCACCAGCTGGGGACCGGCCTGGACGGCGATCTCGCGATCCACGTTGCCGGTGGTCACCTCGACCCTGGCCGGGGCCTCGGCCAGATAGCCGATCTCCTTCAGGAAGGCGCGATAGGCCGCCATGTCACCCACCGGGCCGGGGTTCTCGCGGTGCCAGCCGTCGAGCTGCTCCTGCAGACGCTCACGCTCGGCGAGCAGTTCGCGGTTCTTCGGGGTCAGATCATGGAAGAGGGCATCGACGCCGGCCCAGAACGCCTCGGCATCGACGCCGGTACCGGGAAGCGCCTGCTCATTGATGAAGCGGTCCAGCTCGGCGGCCACCTGGAGGCGATGGCGGGTAACACGTTGGGTCATGGTGGATCTCCTCGTGCTTGGCAGCCGGCGTGTCGCGTGCCAGTCTGCCGGGACAGGGGTTGTGTGACTGCTCTGGCCTCGATTTTGTGGAAAATACTTCCATGTGTAAACCCGAAAAGCCTCGGGAAGGCGGCCAGCTAGACCAAAAGATAAGGTGAGACCGGGCAGGCGTGGCTTGCTCGTGGTGCACCGCCTGGCTTGACGCTAGCATAGCCGGGCGCCGCGGAGGACACGATGAGCGACTTCACCCCCCTACAGGCGCTGGGCCCGGTTCGGCTGATCGAATCACTCGATGCGGTGCCCGGCGGCGACCACCTGGAACGCTACCTGGGCCACTATGGCCTGGCCCCCTTGCTGGCCGAGCATGTCGGCCTCTACGTGGGCTATGTGGATGCCCAGGGCTTCCGCCTCTGGACCCAGGTCTGGAGCCCCGCCGAGCCGGTGGGCACCGCCTTCGTGGTGCACGGCTACTTCGACCACCTGGGCCTCTATCGTCATCTGCTGGAGCGTCTGCTGGAGCGCCGCTGGCGGGTGGTCCTCTGGGACCTGCCCGGCCACGGCCTCTCCAGCGGGGCCCGCGCCTCGATCAAGGACTTCGCCGACTACGGCGGCTGCCTGGAGGCGCTGCAGACCCACCTGCAGCAGGAGGAGCTGGCCCCGCGCCCCTGGCTGGGCGTCGGCCAGAGCACCGGGGCGGCCATCCTCGCCACCGACGCCCTCACCCGCGGCGAGGACAGCCACTGGGCGGGGCTGGCGCTGCTGGCCCCTCTGGTGCGTCCCTGGGGCTGGCGCCAGGCCAGCTGGCTGCACCTGCTGGCCGGTCCCTTCCTGAGCTCCGTCCCGCGCAAGTTCCGACCCAACTCCACCGACGAGGAGTTCGCCGCCTTCCTGCGCGACAAGGATCCCCTCCAGGCCGACCGGGTCGCCGTGGACTGGGTCAGCGCCATGCGCCGCTGGATGCCGCGCCTGCTGGCGCTGCCTCCCAACCCGGTGCGCACCCTGATTCTCCAGGGGGAGCAGGACCTGACGGTGGACTGGGAGTGGAATCTGGGCGTGCTGGCCCACAAGTTTCCCAATGCCGAGATTCACCGCCACCCCGAGGCGCGCCACCACCTGGTCAACGAGGCCGAGCCGATCCGCCTGGCGCTCTTCGAGAGCCTGGACCGCTTTATCGACGACCTGGCGCCTGTCGCTGCCCACCCGGAGACCGACTCCCCATGAACGCCAGCCGCACGCCACGCCCGCTGCTTGCCCCCCTGCTCCTCGCGCCTCTGCTGCTCGCCGGCTGCGCCGCGGCCCCCGACCGCCCCGAGACACTGCGCCAGGCGCTGTTCAACCTGGGCGAGCGCGCCGCCGATCGGGTCATGGAGGCGCCTCCCCTGCCGAAACCGCCCGGCGACCAGGTGCTGCTGCTGGCCGCCCCGGAGGTCAACGGGGAGCTCAGCATCGGCCAGGAGCGCTTCCTGGAGAGCCTGACCCGGGCACTGCTGGCGGTGAGCGACGGCCCCCAGGTGCTCGACTGGAGCGATAGCATGGGCGACGGCGCCGGCGATAATCAGTGGCGGCTGGAGAGCCGGCTGATGGCCGACGGACCGCGGCTGCGGCTCTCGGACCGGGAGCTCTTGCCCTACCGGCTGACCCTGGTGCTGCGCCGCCCCGGCAGCGACTCGCCCCAGTGGGAGGAGAGCCTGCAGGGCGCCCTGGACGCCACGGCGCTCTAGGCCAGCCCCTGCCTACCCCTTGAGCAGCCGATCCAGCTGGCGGTAGCCCACCGCCTCGATCAGCTGCTCCCGGGCCGGCTTCGGTTCGCCGGCCAGGTCCGCCAGGGTCAGCGCCACCCGCAGCACCCGGTGGTAGGCCCGGGCCGAGAGCTTGAGCCGCTCCAGCACCCCGGCCAGCCAGGCGCGATCGGCGGCGGCGAGGCCGCAGGCCGCCTCCAGCTCCCGCCCGGCCAGGTGGGCATTGAGGGCACCCCGCGCCAGCTGCCGCTCCCGGGCCGCCACCACCCGGGCCCGCACCGCCGCCGAGGGTTCGCTCTCGGCCGCCGCCGTGAGCTGCTCCGGCGGCAGCGCCGGCACCTCCACCTGCAGGTCGATGCGATCGAGCAGCGGCCCCGAGAGGCGCGCCTGGTAGCGCTGGATCTGGGCCGCGGTGCAGTGGCAGGCCTGGCGCGGATCGCCCAGATGGCCGCAGGGGCAGGGGTTCATGGCCGCCACCAGCATGAAGCGGGCCGGATAGCGGCGCTCATGGCTGGCCCGGGCGATATGGATCCGCCCCGACTCCATGGGCTCGCGCATCACCTCCAGCACATGGCGGGAGAACTCCGGCAGCTCGTCGAGGAAGAGCACCCCGTGGTGGGCCAGCGAGATCTCGCCGGGGCGGGGCTTGGCCCCGCCGCCCACCAGGGCCACGGCGCTGGCGGTGTGATGGGGCGACCGGAAGGGGCGGCGGCCCCACTCCGCGGCCAGGGGCAGGCCGCTCACCGAGCGCACCGCCGCCACCTCCAGCGCCTCCTCGTCGGTAAGCGGCGGCAGGATGCCCGGCAGGCGGCTGGCCAGCATGGTCTTGCCGGTGCCGGGAGGGCCGGCCAGCAGCAGGTTATGGGAACCCGCGGCGGCCACCTCCAGGGCGCGGCGCGCCTGGTGCTGGCCGCGCACCTCGGCCAGGTCGGGGAGCGCCACCGACGCCTCGGGCGGGCGGGAGAGCCAGTGCGGCGCAATGGGCGCTCGCCCCAGCAGATGGCCAACCACCTCCAGCAGGTGGTCGGCGGGGAGCACCTCGAGATCGCCGGCCAGTGCCGCCTCATCGGCGTTGGCCCGAGGCACGATGAGTCGCCGGCCGGCCCGGCGGGTGGCCATGGCCAGGGGCAGTACGCCGTGAACCGGGCGCAGGCGACCATCCAGCGCCAGCTCGCCGACGCTCTCGGTGGCCTTCAGCGCATCGGGGGGGAGCTGGCCCGAAGCCAGCAGCAGCCCCAGGGCGATGGGCAGGTCGAAGCGCCCGCCCTCCTTGGGCAGGTCGGCGGGGGCCAGGTTGAGGGTGATGCGACGCAGGGGGTAGTCGAAGCCGGCGTTGACCAGAGCGCTGCGCACCCGCTCGCGGCTCTCCTTCACGGCGGTTTCGGGCAGGCCCACCAGGGTCACCCCCGGCAGGCCGTTGGCCAGGTGGACCTCCACCTGGACCTCGGGGGCCTCGAGGCCGAGGCCCGCACGGGTATGGACGATCGCCAGCGTCATGGGCGCTCCCTCGCCTGGAGTCATGCCCTCAAGGCTAGTCCAGAGCCGGCCCCCCTGCCCGGCGTCGGATCAGCGGCCGGCTTCGCCGCCGCCGGCGTCCTCCTCGGGACGGGGCGTGTCGCCCTCGGCGGCGGCCGCCGGGGCGTCGGTCGGCGCCTCGCCGGTGCGCTGCTCCAGCAGCGCCTCGAGCCCGGCGACCTGCTGCTCCAGGGCCTCGACCCGGGCCCGGGTGCGCTGCAGCACATCCATCAGGATGTCGAAGTCCTCCCGGGACACCAGCTCCAGGCGGTCGAAGGCGCCGCGCACCACCTGCTGAATGCCCTTCTGCACCTCTTCCGGCGCCTGGGACGCGCCCTGCAGGCGCTCACCGATCTGCTGGGCCAGTCGGCCGATACGGTCATGGCTCACCATGGGTCTCTCCTGAACGTGGGAATGCCGGCTACAGGATACGCATGCCCCGCCGCGAGCGCATGCCCCACCGCTGCGCCAGGATGGCGCGCCTGCACCGACAGCCGGCACCAAGACGGTGCAGAAGCCTTTGCTGCGCTGCAACCACCTCGTCCGACCAGCCTCGAAAGCGACCCCAACCATTTGATTTAAAAGACTGCAAAGTGTCGATGGCACGATTATGGCCATGTCAGGGCATGCGGCCACCGCGCCGATACCCAACGCAACCGGGGAGACAAGGGATGAAACTCATCACCGCCATCATCAAGCCCTTCAAGCTGGACGACGTCCGCGAGGCGCTGGCCGACAACGGCGTTCAGGGCATCACCGTCACCGAGGTCAAGGGGTTCGGTCGCCAGAAGGGGCATACCGAGCTCTACCGCGGCGCCGAGTACGTGGTCGACTTCCTGCCCAAGGTCAAGGTCGAGGTGGCCGTGGACGACAGCCGTCTGGAGACCGTCCTGGATGCCATCTGCAGCGCCGCCAACAGCGGCAAGATCGGCGACGGCAAGGTCTTCGTCACCCCGCTGGAGGATGTCATCCGCATCCGTACCGGCGAACGCGGCCCCGACGCCGTCTGATCATTCCCTGCCTCTGGAGAGACTGCCATGAGTGAACTGACCGAGCTGAGCTACGCGCTCGACACCTTCTACTTCCTGATCTGCGGCGTGCTGGTGATGTGGATGGCCGCCGGCTTCTCGATGCTCGAGGCCGGCCTGGTGCGCTCCAAGAACACCGCCGAGATCCTCACCAAGAACATCGCCCTGTTCGCCATCGCCTGCACC